>Ga0209698_10002757_pt1 | contig 19743 bp, 16 predicted proteins | sample LitLauG_LLR_2012_FD_187203 | JGI IMG/M metagenome (GOLD analysis project Ga0209698, IMG submission 187203) | Freshwater sediment microbial communities from Pennsylvania, USA - Little Laurel Run_MetaG_LLR_2012 (SPAdes) (version 2) | ecosystem: Environmental > Aquatic > Freshwater > Creek >...
TTGCCCAGGCCCGACTCGGCGGCGATGAGCACGCCCAGGCCCAGCACGTCCATGAACACACCGTGCATGGAGCAGTGGGGGGCAAGCACCTTGGCCAGGTAGATGCGCAGCACGTCGATCACTTCGGCCGAAGGACGCCCCGTGGCGAAAAGCGGCAGCCCCGCGGTGGCGATGGCCGTGAGCAGTTCGGCGGGCAGGCTTCGATCGTCGGCCAGGATCAGGCCCAGCGGCCCGCCCTCGACCAGTTCGTGGGTGAAATGGGTACGGCGCATGAGGCTCATGCGAACGATGTAATCGACCTCCTGCGCACCGAGGACGTGGATGCGCCGCGGATGGATGAGGTTCAGGTGGCCGACCAGCTCCGCCGCCTGCACGCTCTGCACGGCCGTATCGGGTAGCGGCCACAGCGTGTCGGGGTCACCCACCAGCCAGCGCAGGCCAAGTACCGCCTGGTTTTCTTCGAACAGCGTATTGAGCGTCTGCACGACGGGCGCTTTCGTGGAGGAAATGGTGCGGCGCCGGGCAGCGCCGCGCGGCTCAGGCGGTGGGCCGGACGGCTTCCCAGGCGTTGAACCTCGCCAGGAGCGCCGCTGCAGTGGGCTCGGCCATGAGTCCGTCGCGCAGATCGCGGTCGGACAACATTTGGGCGAGTTCGGAGAGCAGTTCCAGGTGTTCCTGCGTGGCGTTCTCGGGAACCAGCAGGGCGACGAGCAGGCCCACCGGACGGCCATCCGGGGCATCGAAAGCCACCGGGTGGGAGAGACGAACGACCGCAACGACCGCGCGCTTGAGGCCGCGCATGCGGCCATGGGGAATGGCGACGCCCAGGCCCAGGCCGGTGGAGCCGAGCTGTTCGCGGGCGATCAGGCTGGCGCGGATCTTCCCTTCGTCGATATTGGCCGCAGCGGAAAACAGCGCCGCGGCAATGTCCAGGGCAGAGGATTTGTCGCGCGCAACGCTATCGACAACGATATTCGACAGCGGCAGCAGCTTTGACAGTTGGTTCATGGGCACGCAGGGGCCGGCGGGATGGCCGGCCAAAACCCGCACCGGGGGTCAGGTCGCGAGGCAGTATACGCGCGGCCCCGGTGGCGCAACGCCGGCCGGCACCGCTCGCGAATGGCCGTTGCCGGCCCGCAACAGTGGCCCTTAACCTGCGCTGCCCAGCCCTGGTGCGCCGGACGCGCGCCGGCGCTGCCCAGGGACTGTCCTGGGCGATGCGGCTCAGTCAGCCTCCAGAGGCTGCTGGTGCTTGAGCGAGGCGTGCGGATAGTTTTTCTTGACGCGATCCTTGTGCTTGATGACCTGGCGATCGAGCTTGTCCATGAGGCAGTCGATCGCGGCGTACAGGTCGTTGTCCGTGCATTCCGCATGCAGGGCCGATCCGCTCACCCGCAGCGTGATTTCGGCCTTTTGCTGCAGCTTGTCGACCGACAGCTGCACATCAGCGTCGATGACCTGATCGAAGTGCCTTCGTACCCGCTCCAGCTTGCCCTCCACGTAGAGACGCAGTGCGTCGGTGACTTCGAGATGGTGGCCATGTATCGCAAGTTTCATGCGGTTCCCTTTCCGGAGCAGGCTGAAACAATCCGGCCTCGGCCGCGCGTTGCGCGTCCCAGGGGCCGGACACTAAAAACGCGGGTCGAACCGGCAACGCGTCGAACGGGGCTGGTGCTCGAAGGCTGGGGGTCATATGGTCTTGCGCATCGCGGCCGGCGGGATCTGCATCAATTCGCGGTACTTGGCGACGGTGCGGCGTGCAACCACCATGCCCTGCGCGCCCAGCATCTCGGCGATCTTGCTGTCCGACAGTGGATTGGTGGGCGTTTCGGCCTCGATAAGCTGCTTGATGAGCGCGCGTATCGCCGTGCTGGAGGCTTCGCCGCCGGCCTCGGTGGCTACGTGGCTGCCGAAGAAATAGCGCAGTTCGAACACCCCGAAGGGCGTCGCCATGTACTTGTTGGCGGTGACCCGGGATATGGTCGATTCGTGCAGGCCGAGCGTGGCGGCGATCTCGCGCAGCACCAGGGGGCGCATGGCGATGGCGCCGTAGGTGAAGAATCGGCTCTGCCGCTCGACGATGGCCTGGGCGACGCGCTCGATGGTCTGGAAACGCTGGCGCAGGTTGCGGATCAGCCAGCGCGCATCCTGCAGGCGCGTCGACCAGTCGGCCGCCGGCCCGGGGACGCCATTGGCACCCGCCGCCGGAACACCGGCAGCCCCGGTCCCGGCAGTGTCGGTACCGTCCCGCGCATCGGGCTTGGCGTTGGCCGCGGCTGGTTTGCCGGTATCGCTCTTCAAGATGGCAGCGTATGCATGGTTCACGCGCAAGCGTGGAACGACATCCGGATTGAGGCGCGCCACCCAGCGGCCGGAAACGCGCCGTACGAGTATGTCGGGCACTACGTAATCGGGCGCCGAGGTGGCAAAGCCTACGCCCGGATGCGGGTTGAGTCCACGTATTCGTTGATGCGCCGCCCGCAAAAGCGCGTCATCCGTGTCAAGGACCTTGCGCAGCTTGACGAAGTCGCGGGTTGCCAAAAGCTGCAAGTGCTCACACACAATTCTCCTGGCCACCTGAAGGATGCGCCGCTCCTCCGCCTGCCCGGAGCGCGGCAATCCGTGGAGCCGCGCATCGATCTGCAGCCGCATGCATTCGGAAACGCTGGTTGCGCCAACGCCAGGCGGGTCGAAGCTCTGCAGCAGCGAGAGCGCAGCGTGCAGCTCTTCGGGATCGACCTGCTCGGTGGCGCCGCACAGTTCTATGAGCTCCTCGAGGGAGACGCCAAGGTAGCCGTTTTCATCGACCGCCTCGATCAGCATGCCCACCAGCGCGCGGTCACGATCGGTCGCCGCTGTAGACCCCAGCTGCATGCGCAGATGGTCGCGCAGGGTGGGCGCCGTGGTGGCCCAGTCCTGCGGGCCTTCGTTGGATTCGTCGCCCGTGGCACCGCCCGAGCCGCGCGCCTCCTGGCTCCAGGCACCGTCATCGTCGCCGCCGGTATCGGCGGCATGTTCGGACTCCTCGCTCCCCGCGACTGCCGGAACGTCGGCGTCGGTGGCTGTCGCGCCCGATGGCGCGTCCGTGCTGGCCGGCGGCGCCAGGACGAGGCCATCGGCGCCCAGCCGCAGATGCGCGGACAGCGGGTCGTCGTCGCGCTCGAGCAGCGGATTCTCATGGAGGGCCTGCTCGATCTCCTGGTTCAGCTCCAGCGTGGAGAGTTGCAGCAGGCGGATGGATTGCTGCAGCTGGGGCGTGAGCGCCAGCTGCTGCGACATCCGCAGATGCACGCCGGTTTTCATGGCGTGTGCGCGGCGCGGGGAAGCGGGAGGCGGCGCGGCGGCCGTCGAGCCTGGGGCAGCATGGCGGCCTACATCCGGAAGTGGTCGCCCAGGTAAACGCGCCGCACCGAGGGATTGTCGACGATATCCTCCGGGCGGCCCGCGGCGAGCACCTGGCCCTCGTTGATGATGTAGGCGTGATCGCAGATGCCGAGCGTCTCGCGGACGTTGTGGTCAGTAACCAGCACGCCGATGCCACGCTGCTTGAGGAACCGCACGATGCGCTGGATCTCGATCACGGCGATGGGGTCGACGCCCGCAAAGGGTTCATCGAGCAGGATGAAACGCGGCTTGGCGGCCAGGGCACGGGCGATCTCGACGCGGCGGCGTTCGCCGCCCGAAAGGCTCAGGGCCGGATTGGTGCGGATCTCCGCGATCTGCAGGTCGGCCAGCAGCTCCTTGAGGCGGTTGTCGATGGTTGCCTGGGACAGCTCCTTGCCGGCGTCGTCGACCTGCAGCTCCAGGACGGCGCGGATGTTCTCCTCGACTGTGAGACGGCGGAACACCGAGGCCTCCTGGGGCAGGTACGACAGGCCCATGCGGGCGCGGCGGTGGATGGGCAGATGCGCGATCGAAAGTCCGTCCAGCGTGATCGACCCCGAATCGAGGGGGATCAGGCCCACGACCATGTAGAAGCAGGTGGTCTTGCCGGCGCCGTTGGGTCCGAGCAGCCCCACTACCGATCCGGCCTCGACACGCAGCGAGACGTCCTTTACCACCTGGCGGCTGCCATATCGCTTGGCGAGATTTTCCACCAGCAGCGTCGGCCGGGACGGCTCGGCCACGCCCGGCGCAACGTCGCCGCGGCCGGCGGCGGCCGGATCGGGCGGCGCGGCCATGGCGCTGCCGGGGCGATCGCCAGGATGGTTCATCGGGTGCCTTGCGGCGGCGCGCGGTCGATGCGCAGCTCGGGCGCGCCCGGCGGCGGCAGGGCCCCCGGGGCGGACTTGGGCGGGGCCGCGCCGGCGCGCGGCGCGATGGTGATATGGACACGCGCACCGCTGCCATCGGGGTTGCGGCCATCGACGTCGTAGTTGGACTTGCGGGCGTCGTAGACGATGCGCACGCCGCTCAGCTCGTCGCGCTGCTCGCCATTGTCGTAGCGCTTGACCAGCGCGCGCCGCAACAGGGTGACCCGATCGGTGCGATCGTCATACTCGATCTGCTCGGCAAAACCGTCGATCGTCGACTCCACGCCCTCGCGTACCGGGTCGCGGCGTTCGTGGAAGGTGGCCAGTTCGCCGGGCGCCGCCGTGACGACGTAGTACTGGTAACCCTGCTCGTCCTGGCGGTGCTCCATGCGCTCGCCACCCATGCGCATCGTGCCCTTGATTAGCACCACGTGGCCGGTCAGCACCTGGACCTGGTGCAGGTCATCGAGCGTGGAGTGGTCGGCCGTGACATTGGCCTCCTTGTCGCGGTCGGCGCGCTCGGCCAGCACCGCAGCCGGCAGCAAGGCGAGGCAGATCGCCAAGGCGATCGGATGGCGCATGGACGAGTTCCTGCCTGACTGCTGCATCATTGCCTGCTCCGCGGCGGAAAACTGCCGGTGACATCGCCCCGCAGCTGTACGCGCCGGGCGACATTGTCGAAATCCATCCCCTTGCCGCTGATCACGCTGCGGCCGCTCTGCAGGCGCGCCGGGGCATCGGTCCAGAAATGATCGTCATCCGGCACCGCCGTGAGCGCCTCGGTTTCAAGACGCATCGGCTCCTGCGTGTCGCTGGCCGCGCGGGTGATCACCACATTGCCCTGCATGTGCACCGTCTGGGCGTTGTTTTCGGCGTGCGCGGTGCGTGCGGTGGCCTGGACCTGGGGCTGGTCCGGCCGCATGCTGAGCAGCCGCGGCTTGACCAGGTCGACATCGTCGCTGTTGCCAAAATGGGTCATGCGGTCGGCGAACAGGCGGTAGCGCGGTCGCCCCACGGGATCGAATCCGGTGAGCGCCACGTCTTCGGCAAAGAAATCGACGTCGCCGATGCGGCCGCCATCGGCGATGGGCGCGAGCCGCAGGGTCTGGGCGTACCAGTAGCTGGTCACGAGCACGACAAACAGCAGCAGCACGGCAAACCAGGACGAAATGCGCTCACCCACGGGCTGCTCCCCCCCCGGACGCGCGCCGGCGTGCGGGCGCCGGCACGGTTCCGTCGGCTCCGGGTGCCGCCATGAAGGGCGCCTGCTGCAGCGCGGCCTCGAACAGGGCATCGTAGCGCCCCTGGGCGCGCAACAGCAGGCCGGTGAGATCACGTACCGCGCCGCGTCCACCCGGCGACGGCGCCACCCAGTGGACGCGCCGGCGAACCTCTTCGGGAGCATCGGCGACCGTTGCGGCCAGGCCGACGCTCCCCAGCACCGCCAGGTCGGGCCAGTCGTCACCCATGAAGGCGCATTCGGCAGCGGTCAGGCCGCAGCCGGACAGGAGGCGCTGCAGGCCGGCATGCTTGTCGCGCTGTCCCTGCAGCACGTGGTCGATGCCCAGGTCACGGGCGCGCGCCGCCACGATGGGGGAATTGCGGCCGGTGACGATGGCCACGCCGATGCCGGCGGCCCGCAACAGCTGGATGCCCAGGCCGTCGCGCACGTCGAATGCCTTGAAGGTTTCGCCGCGCGCGCCGAAATACAGGCGGCCGTCGGTCAATACCCCATCGACATCGAGTCCGACGAGCCGGACGCGGGCGGCGCGGCGCGCGACCGCGGCCGCCGACAGCCTGGGCGGGCGCGCCGCCATCAGATGACCTTGGCCGCCATGAGATCGTGCATGTGCAGCGCGCCCACGAGCCGGCGCTGGCCATCGATGACGAGCAGCTGGTTCCTGCGACGCGAATCGAGCAGCTGGGCGGCCTGCGCCGCCAGCGCCGCCGGACCGATGGTGAGGGGCGTCGCCGTCATGACGTCGGCCACCTGCGCGGTGCGCACGTCGGCCCCGCCCTCGAGCAGGCGCCGCAGGTCGCCATCGGTGAATATGCCGGCCAGCCGGCCGTCGCTCTCGACAATTGCGGTCATGCCCAGCTGCTTGCGGGAAATTTCGCGCAGCGCATCCATGACGCTGGCGCCGCGCAGCACGGTCGGCATGGCGTCGCCGCTGCGCATGATGTCGGCGACGCGCAGCAGCAGGCGCCTGCCCAGGGCGCCGCCCGGGTGCGAGCGGGCGAAATCCTCCGGGCCGAATCCGCGGGCGTCCAGACAGGCAATGGCCAGGGCATCGCCCAGGGCCAGCATGGCAGTGGTCGAGGAAGTGGGTGCAAGATTGAGGGGGCAGGCCTCGCGGTCCACATGGCAGTCCAGATGCACATCGGCCGCCAGCGCCAGCGGGGAGGCGGCCGAGCCCGTGATGGCAATGAGCGGCGTACCCTCGCGCTTGAGGATGGGCACGATCGTCATCAGCTCCGGAGAGGTGCCGGAATTGGAAAGTCCCAGGAAGACATCGGCCGGCGTGATCATGCCCAGGTCGCCGTGGGCCGCCTCGGCCGCGTGGACGAACATCGCCGGCGTTCCCGTCGACGCCAGCGTGGACGCGATCTTGCGGCCGATATGCCCGCTCTTGCCGATGCCGCTCACGACCACCCGACCCCGGCAGGCCAGCAGCAGCCGCAGCGCCTGCAGGAACGTGGCATCGATCCGCGGGGCCAGCGCCGCCACCGCCTGCGCTTCCTCCGCGATGACGGCGCGCGCAAGCACCAGTGCGGACTCGCCCGCCGCAGCCGGTGCTGGCGGGGAGGGGTTCAGGGGCACTGCCTCGCCCGGAAAGGTCGATGGTTTGTTCATGATTGCGGTCGGGCGCCGATGATACTCTCGGGGTTCGCCTGCTGGCACGGGAATTGCTATCCGATTCGCCCATCTTTTTTCCGGCGCCTCCCGCAAGGCCGCCACGCCGCCGTTGGCGGCCCGGATTCCCCATGCCCACCGCACTTGAACTGACGCTGCTGCTGCTGGCCACCTCCGTCATCGGCGTGGCGGCGGTGCGGCTGTTCCACCAGCCTCCGGTGCTGGGTTACCTGCTGGTCGGCATCGCCATCGGCCCGCACGCATTGGAGCTCGCGCCCGACACGGCGCAAACACGGGAGCTGGCTGAACTGGGCATCGTCTTCCTGATGTTCTCCATCGGCCTGGAGTTCTCGTTGGCCCGCCTGCGCAGCATGCGCAGCATCGTGCTGGGCCTGGGACTGACGCAGGTGTTGCTAACCCTGGCCGCTACGCTGGCCGCCGTCTACGCGGCGGGCAGCGCCTTCGGCGTGGGCTTTCCGGGCGCCTTCGCCCTGGGCGCGGCTCTGGCCATGTCCTCCACCGCGATACTGATGAAGATGCTGGTCGAGCGCCAGGAACTCGAGAGCGAGCATGGCCGGCGCATCGTCGGCGTGCTGCTGCTGCAGGACCTGGCCGTAGTGCCGCTGCTCGTGATCGTGCCCTCGCTGGCGGCGCCCGCGGCGCAGATGGGCATGGCGCTGCTCATCGCCGGCGCCAAGGCGGCCGCGTTGCTCGCGGTGCTGCTGCTGGGCGGCCGCGTGGTGCTGCGCGCCTGGCTGCACCAGGTGGCCAAGCGGCGCTCGCAAGAGCTCTTCATGCTCAACCTGCTGCTCCTTACGCTGGGGCTGGCCTGGCTGGCTGGTTTGGTGGGCCTGTCGCCCGCGCTGGGCGCCTTTGTCGCCGGGATGCTGCTGTCGGAGACCGAATACCGGCACCACGTGGAGGAGGACATCAAGCCTTTCCGCGACGTGCTGCTGGGGCTGTTCTTCGTGACCATCGGCATGGCGCTCGACATCCACGTCGTGCTGGCGCAGTTCGCTTGGGTTTTGGCGGCGCTGGTGCTGCCCATGGCCTTCAAGTTCGGCCTCACGCTCGCCCTGGCGCGGGGATTCGGCGCCAGCCCGGGAACCGCCATCAAGACCGCGCTGCCGCTGGCCGCCGCTGGCGAATTCGGCTTCGTGCTCATCAACCTGGCCTCGGGCCAGGCGCTGCTGCCGCAGCCCGTGCAGCAGGTGGTGCTGGCCGCCATGCTCCTGTCCATGCTGGCCACCCCCTTCCTGCTTCCCCTGGGCGGCCGCCTGGCGCTGCGCTTTGGCGGCTCCGAATGGATGCTGCGCGCCCTGGAGCTGCACCGCATTGCGGCACGCTCGATGAGCACCGACCGGCACGTGGTGATCTGCGGCTACGGCCGCAGCGGCCAGCACCTGGCGCGGATGCTCGAGCAGGAGAACATCGGCTACATGGCGCTCGACCTGGACCCGGATCGCGTGCGCGAGGCGGCACTGGCCGGCCACACCGTGGTGTACGGCGATGCGGCGCGGCGCGAAACCCTGGTTGCCGCCGGCATCGCCCGCGCCGCGGCGCTCGTCGTGAGCTTCAGCGATGTCAGCGCCGCGCTGCGCATCATTGCGTTCGCCCAGGAGATGAATGCCAAGGTGCCGGTCATCGTGCGCACCCAGGACGACACCGACCTCGACCGGCTGCTGGCGGCCGGCGCCACCGAGGTCGTGCCGGAAGTCTTCGAGGGGAGCCTGATGCTGGGCTCGCATGCGCTGGTCCTGCTGGGCGTGCCGCTGGCGCGGGTCATCCGCCGGGTGCGCGACGCCCGCGATTCGCGCTACAGCCTGTTGCGCGGTTATTTCCACGGCGCCGACGACAGCGACGCGGACGCGCCGGCCGAGCCCCTGCAGGTGCGCCTGCACACCATCACGCTGGAGTCCGATGCCGCGGCCATCGGTCACAGCCTGCGCGAGCTCGACCTGCGCGCCACGGGCGTGGAGGTGACCGCCGTGCGCCGCCGCGGCATCGTTGGCGACGACCCCGGCGGCAATCTCGTGCTGCGCGCCGGCGACGTGGTGGTGCTGCGCGGCACGCCCGATGCGCTGGCAGCAGGTGAAGGCATCCTGCTGACCGGCGCCAGATGAACATTGCCGAATCCGCTAGCATCGCACCATGGCAGCATCCGCCGACAGCGCCACCCAAGCCCCGGCCGTGCTCAGGACCTCGCGCGGCCTGCACTGGTGGTCCAGCGCCATCGCCTGGCTGTTTGGCGACGTTCGGCAGGTCGGCACCTGGCTGTCGATGGGGCTGGTTTACCTGCTGCTGTCGCTGATGCTGCACCTGGTCCCGCTGTTCGGCTTCGTCGCCTCCATCCCTCTGAACTTCGTCTTTTCCGGCGGCCTGCTGCTGGCCGCAAGCCGCTCGGCGCGGGGCCAGGCACCGGCATTTGCCGACCTGTTCGCCGGTTTCGGGCCACGTGCCGGACAACTGATCGCCGCGGGTGCGCTGGTGTTGGTGGCCTGCCTGGCCGTTTTCGCCCTGATGCTGGTGGTGGGCGTTTGGGCGGTGATTTCGACGATCGCCGGCGGCATCCTCACCACGCTGACGCTGCCCGATCCGGCGGCATGGGGCTTGGGCCTTGGAACCGCTGGCGTGCTGTTGGTCTGCCTGCTGGCGCTGATCCCGGTCTCCCTGGCGGCCTGGCTGGCGCCGGCCCTCATCATGCTGCGCGGCGTGCCGCCGGTCGATGCGCTGCGCATGAGCCTGGCCGCATGCCGGCGCAACCTGGGAGCACTGACCGTCTACGGGCTGGTCGGGATCTTCTTCGCTGTCGTCGCCACGGTGCCGCTCATGCTGGGCTGGCTGGTGCTGGTGCCCATGATCTTCCTGTCGACCTATGCGGCATACCAGGATCTTTTTGCCGAAGCCGTCGAGGTGCTGCCGTGAACGCGTTGCCGCCGTCCGCCGAGCCCGGTGGCGGCCCCTCAGGCGGCCAGATCCGCGCCGTGCCTTAGCAGCGCGCCCTTCAGGTAGGCGCCGGTATGGCTGCCCGCGGCCGCGGCGATTTCCTCCGGCGTGCCGGCGGCGACGATGCGGCCGCCGGCACTGCCCCCCTCGGGTCCCAGGTCTATCACCCAGTCGGCAGTCTTGATCACGTCAAGGTTGTGCTCGATCACCACCACGGTGTTGCCCGCATCGCGCAGGCGGTGCAGCACGGCCAGCAGCAGGGCGATGTCGTGGAAGTGCAGGCCCGTGGTGGGCTCATCCAGCACGTAAAGGGTGCGGCCGGTGTCGCGCTTGGACAGCTCGTGGGCCAGCTTGATCCGCTGGGCCTCGCCGCCCGAGAGCGTGGTGGCGCTCTGGCCCAGCCGGATGTAGCCCAGGCCCACATCGGTCAACGTGCGCAGCTTGCGCTCGAGCACCGGCACCGCATCGAACACGCCGTGCGCCTGCTCGACGCTCAGGTCCAGCACTTCGGATATGTTGCGTCCCCGGTACAGCACCTCGAGCGTCTCGCGGTTGTAGCGGCGGCCATCGCAGGTTTCGCAGGTGACGTAGATGTCCGGCAGGAAATGCATCTCCACCTTGATCAGGCCTTCGCCCTGGCACGCCTCGCAGCGGCCGCCCGCGACGTTGAAGGAAAAGCGGCCCACGCCGTAACCGCGCTCCCGCGCCGTCACCGACGCGGCGAACAGTTCGCGGATCGGCGCGAAAAGCCCGGTGTAGGTGGCCGGATTGCTGCGCGGCGTGCGCCCGATGGGCGCCTGGTCGATGCAGACGAGCCGGTCGAAATGCTCCAGCCCATCGATGGCAGCATGCGGCGCAGGTTCGGCGCGGGCGCCGTTGAGGTGGCGGGCCAGCACGGCAGCCAGGGTGTCGTTGATGAGGGTGGACTTGCCCGAACCGGAGACGCCGGTGATGCAGACCAGCCGCCCGACCGGCAGTTCGAGGTCCACGGCCTGCAGGTTGTTGCCGCTGGCGCCGCGCAGGCGCAGCCAGTCCGGGCCTGGACGCCGGCGCGCCACCGGCACGGCGATCTGCTGCCGGCCGGAAAGATAGGCGCCGGTGAGCGACTGCGCGTCGGCGATGACCTCGGCCGGCGTGCCTTGCGCCACCACATTGCCGCCGTGCACGCCGGCGCCCGGCCCCATGTCGATGACATGATCGGCAGTGCGGATCATCTCCTCGTCATGCTCGACCACCAGCACCGTGTTGCCCAGGTCGCGCAGGCGCTTGAGGGTTTCAATGAGACGCTGGTTGTCGCGCTGGTGCAGGCCGATGGACGGCTCATCGAGCACGTAAAGAACCCCGGTCAGCCCCGAGCCGATCTGCGAGGCCAGGCGGATGCGCTGGGCCTCGCCGCCCGACAGGGTGTCGGTGGCGCGGTCGAGCGTGAGGTAGCCCAGTCCCACATCGTTGAGGAAACGCAGGCGGGCGCCGATCTCGGCGATGATGGGCAGGCCGATCTCGCGGCGCATTCCCTCGAGTTCCAGCGTCGCCATGCATTCGTGGGCCCGCGCCAGCGGCAGCGCCTCCACTTCAAAAATGGCCTTGCGCTGCGCGCCGGTGCCCAGGAAGACGAAGCGCGCCTCGCGCCGCAGGCGCGTGCCATGGCAGTCGGGGCAGACGCGCAGCGAACGCAGCGGCGCCAGCGCCTCGCGTATGGCAGGCGAGTCGGTCTCGCGCCAGCGCCGCTCCAGCGTGGGCAGGACTCCGGGAAATGGCACTGCCGCCGCGGCAGCGCCGGCGCGGCGGGTACGCGGGCGGGCGGCAGGCGCGACCTCGCCGCCGTCACCGTGCAGCACCTGGTCGCGAAACGCCTGCGGCAGCGCCTCCCAGGCCAGGTCCATGTCCACGCCGTTGCGTTGCGCCAGTGCCGCCAGGCGCGCATGGCTCTGCTTGTTGCGCGCATCCCATCCGGCGATCGCCCCGCCGGCCAGCGACAGTTCCGGGTGGGTGACGACGCGTTCCGGATCGAAGAATTCCACCTTGCCAAGGCCGGCGCAGACGCTGCAGGCACCGTACGGATTGTTGAACGAGAAGAGGCGAGGCTCGAGGGTGGGCGCCGCATAGCCGCAGACGGGACAGGCATGGCGGCTGGAAAATGCCGTTTCCTCGCCATTGTCGCTGTCGAGAAGATGGGTCTTGCCGTCGGCGATGCGCAGCGCCGTTTCGAAGGATTCGGCCAGCCGGGTACGCGACTGCGGCCGCACGCGCAAGCGGTCGACCACGACGCTGATGTCATGGGCTTCGCCGCGCGCAAGTTCGGGAATGGCGTCGGCATCGACCACCGCGCCATCGACCCGAAAGCGCACGAAGCCGCGCGCCCGCAGGTCGTTGAAGAGTTCGGCGAACTGCCCCTTGCGACCCTGGACAACCGGCGCCAGCACCATGAGGGCGGTGCCGTCCGGGCGCGCCAGCGCGGCGTCCACCATCTGCGCGACGCTGTGCGCGCCCAGCGCCACTTCCGGGTGATCCGGACAGTGGGCCTGGCCGGCGCGTGCGTAAAGCAGTCGCAGGTAATCGTGGATCTCGGTTACGGTGCCCACGGTGGAACGCGGATTGGCGCCGGCATTGCGCTGCTGGATGGCGATGGCGGGCGAGAGTCCCTCGATGTGGTCGACATCGGGCTTTTCCATGATCTGGAGGAACTGGCGCGCGTACGAGGACAGCGACTCGACGTAGCGCCGCTGACCCTCGGCATACAGGGTATCGAAGGCCAGCGAGCTCTTGCCGGAGCCCGACAGCCCCGTCACCACGACCAGGCGGTTGCGCGGCAGATCGACGTCGATATTGCGCAGGTTGTGGGTGCGCGCGCCGCGCACCCGGATGCGATCTAGCGGCACCGTGCTGGCCCGGCCGGTGGGATGTTCCGGCAGCGACGCGGGCAGGGCGGGAGCGCGCGCGGCGGCAAGCTGCCTACTCGTCCTGGTCAGCGCCCGCCGGCGTGCCGGAAATGCCGGCCGCCGCGGTGCTGGAGGGATGGTCGTATCGCTCCACCCGCCGCACCCCGCGGCCCAGTTCGACGCCCAGCTGCTTGAGCTTGCGATAAAGGTGGGTGCGCTCCAGCCCGGCACGGTCGGCCACCCGGGTCATGCTGTAGCTTTCCTTGGAAAGCTGGTATTCGAAGTAGACGCGCTCGAATTGGTCGCGGGCCTCGCGCAGCGGCTGGTCCAGGTTGATGGCCAGCGCCTGGATCGCCGGCGCCGGCTGCAAGGCGGTTTCGCGGGCCGCCGCGTCGCCAGCCAGGCCGCGCGGGCGGGCCGGAGCGGTTTCGTCAGCGCCGGCAGGCAGAGGAGCAAGCGGCCGGGCGCCGCGCGCGCGCTGGCCGTGCTCGATGCCCTCGCGCACAGCCGCCAGCAGGCGGGCCAGCGCGATAGGCTTTTCCAGGAAATCGAGCGCACCCAGCCGCGTGGCCTCGCCGGCGGTCTCGAGCGTGGCATGGCCCGACATCATGATGACCGGCGCGCTCAACTGGCCGCTCGCCACCCACTCCTTGAGCAGCGTGACGCCATCGGTATCCGGCATCCAGATATCGAGCAGGATGAGATCCGGGCCGGTCTCGCGGCGCAGGGTCCGCGCCGCGGCGGCGCTTTCGGCCGTGGTGACGACATGGCCCTCGTCCGACAGGATCTCCGAGAGCAGTTCGCGAATTCCGATTTCGTCGTCGACAACCAGTATGTTTGCCATGGTGACTTCGTGTGATTCAGGCTGCAGCGCCGGCTGGCGACGCGGGTGCTGCCAGACGGTGCAGAATAATCGTAACGGTCGCGCCCGAGGACCCTTCGCGGTTGACTATCTCGATACGGCCATCGTGTTCGTCAATGATCTTTTTCACCAGGGCCAGGCCAAGGCCGGTGCCACGCGGCTTGGTGGTGATGTACGGTTCAAATGCGCGCCTAAGTATATTCGCCGGGAAACCGGGGCCATTGTCCTCCACCGACAGGCGCACGGCCCGCTCCGACGGCGCCGCCGCGCCGCGCCCGGGGTGATCGATGGCCACCAGCTCGGTGCGCACCACGATCAGGCCAGCGCGTTCGGCACGGGCGCCGCCGGCAGGGACGGCGCCCGCAATGGATTCCATCGCATTGCCCACGAGGTTGTGCAAGACCTGGCGGATCTGCCCGGCATCGGCCTCCAGCAGGGGCAGTTCGGGCGCGAGCCGCAGCTCGACCCGGGCCGCGACGCCGGCGGCGGCATCGGCGCCGCCGGCAGCGCCCTGCCCGGCGCCGGATTCCGCGCCGTAAAGTGCGCCGATTTCCTCGACGAGCAGGTTCAGGTCCAGGGGCTCGAGGCGCGCCGCGGGCAGGCGCGCGTAGTCGCGGAACTCGTCGACCATGCGCTTCATCGCCGCCACCTGGTTGACGATGGTCGCGGTGCCCCGGTCGAGGACCTCGAGCTGTGCGGGCGTCATGGCCGGACCCAGCTTCATGCGCAGCCGCTCGGCGGCCAGCTGGATGGGCGTGAGCGGATTCTTGATCTCGTGGGCCAGGCGGCGGGCAACCTCTCCCCAGGCGACGGCGCGCTGGGCCGAGATGACCTGGGTGATGTCGTCGAAGACCACCACGTAGCCCAGTCCGTCCTCGAGCGGCAGCCGGGAGCCGCGCACCAGCAGGGCCAGCGGCTCGGCGCCGGCGGTAGCGCCGGCCCGCGTCAGCTGCATCTGCTGCTGCCAGGAATCCTTGGGAGTGGCCGCCAAGGCCTGGTCGCGGAATGCGCCAGAAAGATTGCGGGCGAGCTGCGGCACGGCCTCCTGCAGGCTGTGACCGGCCCGCGCGGCCAGCGGCAGGCCCAGGATGCGTCCGGCGCCGTAATTGGCGGTGACGATGGCGAAGTTCTGGTCGAGCACGATCACGCCCGCGGACAGGTTGGCCAGCAGGCGTTCCAGATAGGCGCGCGCCGTCTCGAGCTGGCGTGAACGCGTCTCGACGGCGTCGCGTGCCTCGGCGAGCTGGCGCGTCATCGCGTTGAAGGAACGCGGCAGCAGGTTGAGCTCGTCGTTGCCGCGAAACTCGCGGACGGGGCGGAAGTCGCCTTCCGCGACGGCCTTGGTGCCGGCCGCGAGCTCCACCAGGGGTGCCGTCATGGATCCGGCCAGCAGCACGCCCGATGCGATGGCGGCGAAGACCGCCAGCAGCAGCGTCAGCGTGAGGGTGAGCCGGTAGATGCTCTGCAGGCCCGAGCGCGCCAGCGAAAGCTGCTGATACTCCCCGTAGCCCTTTTGCAGCGCCTGCGCGTTGGCGGCCACTGCGGGCGCCACCGACTGGGTGAGCTGCAGGAAGCGCGGCTCCTCGATGCGCATCTGGCTGCCGCCCGACATTCGCAGGGACGGCGCCCGGCCGGGCGCCGCATCGGCCAGCGACATCGAGCCGAAGCTGCGGGCGCTGGAACTGAAGGGGATAGGCACGATGGCGCGGGTGCGCAGTCCATGGCCCGGTTCGACGGCCAGTTCGTCGCCCTCGATGAGCGCGTATGCCCCGACCACCTGCGTGGTCCGCAGTACGCCGGGCGCCGGCAGCACCGGCGCGAGGTCAAAGCCGGGCGCACTGCTGGACCACACCAGGTTGCCGCTGGCGCTCACGATGGTCGCCTGCTCGACCCCCACGCGCTCGCGCAGGCGCTCGAGGATGCGCGGATGTTCCAGCGACGGCGCATCGGCCAGCTCCTGCGCCATGGCGCGCGCCTTGGCCTTGAGCTCGTCGCGCTGGCTCTCGAGCACCGCGCGCCCCAGCGCCAGTCCCGACTCGAGCGCGCCCTCGACCTCGACGTTGAACCAGGATTCGATCGAACGCAACAGGAATTGCGAGGACACCACGTACACCAGCGCGCCCGGAAGCACGCCCATGAGGGCGAAGGCAATGGCGAAGCGGGCCATGAGCCGGGCGCCAAAGCGCCTGGCCCGCACCCGGCGCACCAGCCGCAGCGCCAGCGCCACAACGAGCACGAACAGCACCAGCGCGATCGCGCCGTTTGCCGCCAGGAGGATGGGATAGTTGCGCTCGAAAGACTGGGAGTTGCCGCTGGCCGATGTGAGTACGAACAGCAGCACGCCGGCCAGCGCCAGCCCGCCGATGAGGCCATAGCGGATCAGGCGCGAGGTGAGCTGCGAGGATCGGCGGCTGCCGCCGCGCGGCGCCGCTGTCATCGCGGACCTCGCCGGCGTTCACGGCCGCGCCCGGGGTGGCGCGGGCCGGCGGGCGGGGCGCTGGCGCGGCACCTCAATTGCCCGACCCGTCGCCGGCTGCCAGGGGAAGGTTGGCCCAATCGGAGACCAGGGCCCAGTCGCGGTCCGTCAGCGCGCTCACCTGGAATGGCTTGGGCAGCATCGACGTGTCCAGGCGCAGGCGGATGCGCGCGTGGGTATTGCCGCCGTCAAGCAGGGTCGAATCGGCGATGCGCCATTGGGACAGGCGCCGCATGGTGGCCAGGGCCTGGTCCAGCGATTCGAAAGGCTGCGCGAGCCCGCCGCGGGCCAGCCGGTATTCGCGGGTGAGCGGACTGTAGCTGATCCGGTATTCGATCGTATCCTCGAGCACGCGCTTGTCGAACCAGTACCAGCGGCTGCGCGTCACCTCGACATCGACGGCAAAATAAAGGGCGATGCCATGATCGACCGCATCGCGCAGCGACGCGGGCAGCCGCAGGTCGAACTGCGCATCGACGTAGGCGCCGGGATCGGCGCCGTGGCGGACCTCGACGCCGGCGCGCGCCACGGCGATGCGCTCGTCGGCCGCGAACGACAGGGATGCGAGGCTGAACGCGGCCAGCAGCAGGGCGAAGCGGCACCAGCCATGCCACAGCGGCCCCGCGCGGCGCGGGCGCCCTGCAAGCCACGGGCCCGTTCCGCTCCGGTCGGGTCGTACCGTTGCGCGCATTTTGGTTCTAGGTCTTTTCAAGCAGCGCGTAGAAAAAGCCGTCGTGGAGCACGGGAAAGGTCATGGCCTGCGGCTGGGTCCCCGTCACGGCTGTGGCGGCAGTGGCGCACGGCAACAACTGCAGGCCCGCAGGTTCGTCCCCGGGAATGCGGACGGAACGCGCGCCAGGCTGGCGCCGCAGGAAGGCGGTAACCTGCCGCCTGCCCTCCTCGGCGAACACCGAACACACCACGTAGAGCAATCTACCAGCCGGAGCCAGGAGCGGCCACAAGGTCTGCAGCATTTTGGCCTGTTGCGTTGCCAATTTCGCAACATCGGACTCGCGGCGCAGCAAAACCACGTCGGGATGCCGCCGCACCACCCCCGAGGCAGTGCAAGGCGCGTCGAGCAGGATCCGGTCGTAGGGAATGCCATTCCAGTAGGCGGCCGGATCCAGCGCATCGCCGACCACCACGCGCGCATTCGCACCGGCCAGCCCGAGGCGCTCCAGGTTCGCGCCGATACGTTGCGCCCGCTGCGGGTCGAATTCCACGGCATCGACACTGCAATCGGTCATTTCCAGCAGCTGCGCCGTCTTGCCGCCGGGAGCCGCACAAACGTCGAGCACCCGCATGCCCGCCGCAACACCGAGCAGAGGCCCGGCGAGCTGGGCGCCGGCATCCTGCACGGATACCCATCCCTCGAGGAATCCCGGAATGCGCTCGACCGGCACGGCGCGGTGGAGCCAGATGGCCGATGGTCCGACCTGGCTCGCAGGCATGGCCTGCGTCCGCAAGCGGTCCAGCATCCGCGCCACCGTCGTGCGCCGGCAATTAACCCGCAGCACCATCGGCGGCTCTTCCAGCTGGGCGGCGAGCAGCCCGGCGGCCCGGGGTCCGTACTCGGCCTTCAACCGACGCAGCCACCATGCGGGAACATTGAAGCGGCGCTGCGGGTCGGCTCCGGCATCGGCCTCCAGCGCATCGCGCTGGCGCAGGAATTCCCGCAGAACGGCATTGACGAGGCCGGCAGCGGCAGCCGTTTGCGGCTGGGCCCGCGCCGCGCGCACCGCCTGGTCCACCAGCGTGAAATCGGCATACGACCGGGCCAGCAACTGCGCAAGGCCAACCGCCAGCAAGGCGCCCACCGCCGGCGCCGGCGGACGGTGCACCAGCCGAGCGAGCAGGAAATCGAGCGTGGCGGCGCGCCGCACGGTAGCGGCGGCAAGATCGCGGACCGCCCCGGCCAGCCGTGCCTGCACCTCGGGCAGCCGCGGCCCGGCGGCCGGTCGCAACACCGCATCGAGGGCGCGGTCGAGGGATTGGCCGGTCTGCACGGCCGCCCAGACCGCCGCGGCAAGCAGGAGCACATCGTGCAGCGGCGGCGCATTGGCGCCGGCGCGCCCGCCTTGGGCGGCGCTGCCGGCTACCGGAACGTCGCCAGGCATGGCGCCGCGGCCGGTCATGCCGGCGGCACCGGCGCAGCTTCGGCGGGCGTGGTCCAGCGCTGCCCGGGCGCTACCGGCGTGGCGGCGAGGAAATCGCGCACCGCGAGGCGGCGGCCTCCGGGGCGCTGCAATTGCGTCAGGCACAACGCGTCTGTGCCGCAGGCGACCACAATGCCCGCCGGGCCCGCGGCCAGCACGGTGCCGGCTGGGGCCGGCCCTGCCGGCAGGGCATGGCCGCGCCAGCACTTGATGGTGTGGCCGCCCAGTTCGCTGCAGGCGCCCGGAAAGGGATCGAAGGCGCGCAGGCGCGCCGCCAGTTCCTGCGCGGGCCGCTGCCAGTCGAGCCAGGCCTCCCGCTTGCCCACCTTGTGCGCGTAGACCACGCCGTGGGCCGGCTGCGCGCGGGCCCGCAGCCGGCCCGCAGCGAGGTCCCGGAGCGCGGCAACGATGAGCTCGCCCCCCAGCGCCGCAAGCTGGTCCGTGAGTTCGCCGGCAGTGGCCTCCGGCGCGATGGCGAGGGCCCGCGTCATCAGGATGGGGCCGGTATCGAGTCCAGCATCCATCTGCATGATGCTGATGCCGGTCTGCGCATCGCCAGCCTCGATGGCCCGAATGATGGGCGCGGCGCCGCGCCAGCGCGGGAGCAGCGACGCGTGGATGTTGAGCGCCGTGGCGGGCGCACCCCCATCGGCCAGCGCCAGTCCGCGCGGGATCTGCAGGACCGGCTCGGGCAGGATCAGGCCATATGCGGCAACCACCAGCAGGTCGGGCTGCGCACCACGCAGGGCGTCGAGCGACGCGACCGTGGCCGCGCCGCCACGCTCCGGGCGCAGGGTGGGCGGCGTCAGCAGCGGCAGGCCGTGGGCCTGCGCGGCACGCGCAACCGCGCCGGGCTGGCGCTGCAGGCCACGTCCCGCCGGCCGGTCGGGCTGGGAAAGCACCACGCAGATCTCATGGCCCGCGGCAAGCAGCGCCTCGAGCCCGGCGGCCGCGAATGCGGGGGTTCCGGCGAAGGCAATGCGCATGGGCGGTGGGCGGCGTGCGGCTCAACGCCGGACGCGGCGCTTTCGCAGCTTGGCCTGGACGCGAGCCTGCTTCAACAACGACAGGTGCTGCACGAACACCTTGCCGTTCAGGTGATCGATCTCGTGCTGGATGCACACGGCAAGCTTGTCGCTGCAGTCGAGGACGAACTCGGCGCCATGCTCGTCGCTGGCACGCACGCGCACCTGCGACGGCCGCCGCACCAGGTCGTAGATGCCGGGGACGGAGAGGCAGCCTTCCTCGCAGGAAACCAGCTCCTCCGAGGCCCATTCGATGCGCGGGTTGATGAAGACGCGCAGGGCGTTCTTTTCC
>Ga0209698_10002758_pt1 | contig 19738 bp, 16 predicted proteins | sample LitLauG_LLR_2012_FD_187203 | JGI IMG/M metagenome (GOLD analysis project Ga0209698, IMG submission 187203) | Freshwater sediment microbial communities from Pennsylvania, USA - Little Laurel Run_MetaG_LLR_2012 (SPAdes) (version 2) | ecosystem: Environmental > Aquatic > Freshwater > Creek >...
GTCCGCAGTCAGGCGGCCCGATGGCAGCGGCCGGCCAGCCGTGCGGCGCATCCGGCGATCCGCCTCCCGCTCATACCACTGGTTGAGGGCCGCGGTTCCTGAGGCCATCAGGCCCGTGCCGATGACGGTGTGCAACAGGGAGAATACCTGGACTCCGAGCAGGAAGGCCCGCCAATTGGCTGCATCCGGCAATCCGAAAAAGTAGCCGATGGCGGTGCTCATGAGGATCAGCCAGGTGATCCGCGGCTTGGTTAGTTCGATGTAATCACGCATCCACTTGTGAGTGCTGAGGGGCCAGTCCCTCTATTGTAAACGTTCTGAGGTTTCCGCGCATTTCCGTGGGAAGCACCCATCCGATTTCGCGTTGCTTTCGTTACTGAGAGTGCATTACCAAATTTCACTCGAGAGGTAGGAATGTTGAAGCGATCGACACCTTTTCTAGCAGCGGTTTTGGCGGCGCTGCTCGGGGCGCCCGTCCCGGCGTTCGCCGCCAGCCACCGCGAAGCTCCCCTAACCGCTCTGGACCATCCCGCCGACATCACGGATTTCTTCGCCTTCGTCAGCTATGACGATCCGACGAAGGTCACTTTCTTACTGAACGTGGATCCGCTGCTGGAACCGGCCAATGGTCCCAACTATTTCCCCTTCGATCCGGAGGTGCTGTACACCATCAAGATCGATAACACTTATGACGCGGTAGAAGACATCTCGTTCGAGTTCCGCTTCCAGACGGAAATACGGGCTCCGGGCGTCTACACCGGATTTATTGGGGCGGGCGCCGGGATTGGCGGGGTGATCCCGCCCGCCGTCACTGCGCTGGACGGGGCGGGGGCCGCTGGGCTGAGCCTGCGGCAGAACTACACCGTCACCATGGTCCAGGGTTCCGGCGATACCGCCGTGCGGACCGATCTGACGGGCGGCAAAAAGCTATTCGCGGTGCCTTCCAACGTGGGTCCGCGCACCATGCCCAACTACGCGGCGCTGGCGCGCCAGGGCATTTTCAGTCTCGGAAATGGTGTCCGCGTGTTCGCGGGCACGGTAGACGACCCGTTCTATATCGACCTGGGCGCGACCTTCGACTCCGCCAACTTCCGGACGGGCGCATTTTTCACCGGCAGCCCTCTGATCATGACGGCCGCGGACGATGCCAGCACGCTGAATTCGGCTGCCGACACTGTGTCCGGATATAACGTGAACACCATCGCGATTGAGGTGCCGATCTCGATGGTGACCGCCAACGGCAAGGCCACGATCGGGGCATGGGGGGCCACGTACCGCCAGCAGATGACGGTGCGCAGCGCCGGTCCCAACCAGGGTTCCGGACCTTGGGTGCAGGTGCAGCGCATGGCCAACCCGCTGATCAACGAAGTGATCATCGGCACCGGGGATAAAGACAAGTGGAGCCGCAGCCAGCCTAAGGACGACTCCCAATTCGCCGCTTACGACCTGGACCCCGTGCTGGCCAAGGCGATCAACACCGTATTCGGGTTAGCCGTGCCGCCGGCGCCGCGGACCGACCTGCTGCCGCTGGTGCAGTACACGACGGCAATTACGGGTGACTCGTCGATTCCCGCCGGGCCCATCGCGGATCTGCTGCGGCTCAACACCGGCATCCAGCCGGCCCCCGCCGCGTCGCGCAGCCGGCTCGCGCTGTTGGCGGGCGACAACGCCGGATTTCCGAATGGCCGCCGCGTCTCCGACGACGTGACCGACATTGCCTTGCGGGTTGTGGCCGGCGCCCTGGCCGGGCCGCCTTATAACCTCTACCGGCTGGGCGACGGCGTCAACTCCAACGACGTGCCGTACCAGGAGACCTTTCCCTACGTGGCCTTCGCACAGAGCGGCCGCAACCGCCGTCACGTGGATCCGGGCGAACCCGGCTGCGGCAACGCGGTGCAGAACAGTTCCAACGACGTGCTCAGCACCTCCAGCGGGAGCCTGGCGCAAGGACCTTGCCCTGTGAATTGACTAGCGGGGCGGGGCTTTGCCCTGCCCTCTTCTTTTCCCAATATGCGCAACCTTCCGATTCTGATTCTCACGGTTCGCCTGGCGGGCGCCGCTCATTTTGGGGGCCTCGAGCAGCTCTCCACGGATCAACGCATCGCGGTCGCCCAACAAGCCGTAGCCGCCGCAGGGGAGGACGCCGCCACCGTAAACAATCTGGCGGCCGCTTATCTCCAGAAGATGCGGGAGACGAGCGATTTCGGCTATGTCGAGAAAGCCGAGCGCCTAGTGGCCAAAGTCCTCGCCACCCATCCCGGCGATTACGAAGCCCTGATCCTCCATACCGAAGCCGAACTCAACCGGCACCATTTCGCCCAAGTGGTCGAGAGCACCCAGCGGCTTTCGAAAACCGCGCCCGAAGACGCCCGTCTGTGGGGCATGCTGGGCGACGCGTTGATGGAAATCGGCGACTACGATCGCGCGGCCTCAGCTTACGAGCAGATGGTGCAGCTTCGCCCAGGCCTGTCCAGCTACAATCGCGTGGCGTGGTACCGCTTCGTAACGGGGGATGCGGCGGGCGCCATCTCCGCAATGACGCAGGCCGTGCATGCCGCAGGCGCCGCTCCCGAGAACCTGGCGTGGTGCCTGGTCGACCTCGGCCATATGTATTTCAAGACCGGCCGCCTGGACGAGGCGCAATCGAACTACACGGCGGCGCTCGAAACTTTTCCCGGCTACCACCCGGCGTTTGCAGGCTTGGGCCGGGTCCACGCCGCGCGCCATCACACGGTGGAAGCCATCGCGAACTATCGCCGCGCCCAGGCTATCGTTCCCTTGCCCGAGTACGCGGGGGCGTTGCGGGTTCTGTACCTGGCCGCGCACCACCCCGCGGAAGCCCACCAACAGGACGAGCTGCTGGACGTGATCGACCAACTCGCGCGCGCCACCGCCGAGAAGACCAATCGCAGCCTGGCCGTGATCTTCGCCGATGAGAACCGGCAGCTCCCGCGGGCGCTCGAGCTGGCCCAAAATGAATGGAATTTCCGCCAGGACGTCTATACCTACGATGCGCTGGCGTGGGTGCTGTACTGCAACGGCCGGTATGCCGAGGCGCAGTCGGCAGCCTCGAAGGCCTTGGTACAAGGCACGCCCGAACCGGCTTTCTATTACCATGCGGGAATGATCGCGGCGGCGCGGCATCGGCAGGAACAAGCGCGCGAACTACTGGCAAAAGCATTGGCGCTGAATCCGGTGTGGGATCCGGAACAAGCCGCACAGGCCGCGCGCACGCTCGACGCGCTTACCGGATCGAGACCTTGAGTGGGAATTCCGGAAATTCGGGGACTGCCTCCGAAATTCCGGCCACGCAAGTCGTTCCAACCAAACCGTGCTCGTTGGGGAATTTCGGTGGCTGTCCCCGAATTTGCCCAGCCAGGCGCACCCCATCCTGGCAGCGCCCGCCCGAGCTTGTTATGATCGCGTTACCATGCTGTTACTCTGGCTATTAATGCTAGTGATTCCCGCGGAATCGCAGGACCGCACCCAGGCGCGGTCCATGGTGATCAGCGATCTGGGTATTGTGGCCACTAGCCAGACGCTGGCCTCGCAAGCGGGGGCCCAGGTCTTGGCCCGCGGAGGCTCGGCCGTGGATGCCGCCATCGCGGCCAATGCCACGCTGGGCGTGGTGGAGCCGATGATGTGCGGCATGGGCGGAGACCTGTTCGGCATCTACTGGGACGCCAAAACGGGCCAGCTCACGGGCATCAATTCCAGCGGATGGGCGCCGAAAGGGCTCACCATCGAATTTCTGAAGGGGCTCGGCCGCGAGACCATGCCGGGCACGGGCATTCAATCGGTGACGGTGCCGGGATGCGTCGAGGGCTGGTCGAAACTCCACAAGCGGTTTGGCAAACTGCCCTGGAGCGAGTTGTTCCAACCGGCGATTTACTATGCCGATCACGGCTACCCGCTCACCGAGTTGATCCAGGCCGACTGGCAGCTCAACACGCGCAAACTGCAAGACGACGAAAACGCCCGCCGCATCTTCCTGCACGAGGGCGCGGCGCCGAAGGTGGGCGGAGTGTTTCGCGATCCGCAGATGGCGGCGGCACTGAAGCTGATCGCCGCCCAGGGGCCGGCGGCGTTTTACACGGGGCCCATCGCCCAGGCGATTCTGAAGACCAGCGCGCGGCTGGGCGGCAAGATGTCGGCCTCCGACCTGAGCGAATTTCAGGCCGAGTGGGTGACGCCGGTTTCGACCGAGTACCGCGGCTGGAAAGTATACGAGATTCCTCCCAACACGCAAGGGATCGCGGCGCTCGAAATGCTGAACCTGTTTTCCCAGTTTCCGCTGCCCGATTACGAGCCGCGCGGGGCGGACGAACTGCACATCCAAATCGAAGCGCAAAAGCTGGCGTATGCCGACCTGCACCGCTACGTGGCCGATCCGAAGTTTGCCAAGGTCCCGGCCGATGGGCTGATTTCGATGGATTACGCGCGGCAACGCGCGAAACGGATCGACCCGGCCCAGGCGAATTGCCAGGTGCCGCCGGGGAAGCCGCTGGAGATCGGGAGCGATACGATTTACCTTTCCGTGGTGGACCGCGAGGGCAACATCCTCTCGCTCATCCAAAGCCTGTATTCGAGCTTCGGTTCGGCCGTGGTGGTGGACGATTTCGGTTTTGCTTTACACAACCGGGGCGCGCTATTCACGATGGATGCGGATCACCCCAACGCGCTGGCCCCGCGCAAGCGCCCGTTTCACACGATCATCCCGGCCTTCCTGCAAAAGGACAACCTGCACATCGGCTTCGGTATCATGGGCGGTCTGAACCAGGCGCAGGCGCACGCGCAGTTCGTATCGAATATTGTGGATCACGGGATGAACATCCAGGCGGCGCTGGAGGCGCCGCGATTTAACAAGACAACTTTGGGCGGGTGCGGAGTGGCGATCGAATACCGCGTGCCGGCCGAAGTGCGCCAGGAGCTCACGGCACGCGGCCATGAGTTACGCCTGGTCGGCGACTTCTCCGAGACGATGGGCGGCGGCCAGGCGGTGGTACACGATTCGGCCGCCAAGATCAACTATGGAGCGTCGGATCCCCGGAAGGACGGGGCGGCGGTTCCGGAGCCGCATCCGTATTTCACAAAGCGTGCGGCACACTGATTCCGATGGGTGAACCTCAGCCGACCACCGTCACTAGGACCGTTCGCTGGCGCGGGCGCTCGTCGAAATCGCAGAGGACAATCTGCTGCCAGGTCCCGATCGCCAAACGGCCGCCCGTCACCGGGAAACTCTTCGCGGTTCCCAGCAGCGCGCTGCGCAGGTGCGAGTAGCCGTTTTCGTCGCCCCAGCGGGCGTTGTGGGCGTAATTCGTGTTGGCAGGGGCAATCGACTCCAGCGCTCTGATCAGGTCGGCTACACACCCCGGCTCGAATTCCAGGGTGGTAATCCCCAGGGTCGAGCCCACCCCCGAGACGTTGACGATCCCTGTTTCGATGCCGCTCCCCGCCACAATCCGGCTGACTTCTCGCGTGATATCCAATACGTCACAGTGGCCGCGGGTGCCAACGCGGATCTCTTCTTGAACAACCGGCATGAGCCCAATTATCGATCGGCCGTGCCGCCGCTGCCCACCTCCGCTATAATGTGACCCAAGGGACCACCCTGCTCGATGACGGACATTAAGAAGAAGCTGCAGGAGGAAATCACCACTCTCGAGTACGAACTGCGCAACGAGCTTCCCAGGGAGATCCTGAAGGCCCGGGCTCACGGGGATCTGAGCGAAAACGCCGAGTATCATGCCGCCAAGGACCGGCAGGGCTTCGTCAACGCGCGGCTGAACCAGTTGAAGAAGCGGCTGGCCGAGATGTCGATGGTGGATTTCTCCAAGATCCCGCGCGACAAAGTAGGGCTGGGCTCGAAGGTGACCGTGCTGGATGTGAAACGCGACGAAGAAATGGCCTATAATCTGGTTACCAGCGAGGAGGCCGATGCCGCCAACGGGAAGATTTCGACGACTTCCCCCATCGGACGCGCGCTGCTGGGGAAGGAAGTTGGGGATGTGGTGCGAGTGCAGAGTCCCGGTGGCTTGAAGGAGCTGGAAATCCTTAAGTTCACCACCATCCACGAAGCCGCAGAGTTAGAGTGAGATGACTTATACCCGGTTAATCGGGGTTACTTTCGGCTGGGCGATCGATCACATTGTCCGGTGGCTGGCGCTGTGGCGCATCAATCCCAATTTCCTCACGTTTCTGGGCCTGGTCATCAATATTGGGGCGGCGTTCCTGTTTGCCAGGGGGCAGTTCCGCTGGGCCGCCGCGGTCGTCATCGGCGCGGGCCTGTTCGACATGGTGGATGGGCGCGTGGCGCGCGCCACCGATCGCGTGACACGCTTCGGCGGCTTCTTCGATTCCGTACTCGACCGCTATTCCGATCTGGCTCTCTTCATGGGCCTGCTGGTGTACTACGCTTCCATCAACCGTTTCTTTTATATCGTGCTCACGGCTATTGTGATGACCGGATCGGTGATGGTGAGCTATTCGCGCGCACGGGCGGAATGCACCATCCCGAAATGTAAGGTGGGGTTTCTGGAGCGCCCCGAGCGGGTGGTGCTGATCATCATCGGAGCTCTGTTCGGCCGCATGGCGGCGGTGTTGTGGGTGATCGCAGTGCTCTCGAACCTGACCGTGATCCATCGCATGATTTACACCTGGCAGGAGGCGCGGCGGCTCGAAGATGCGCAGTTGCGTGCAGTTCGTGAACCGAGCGCGGTGAAGGACAAGGTGCCATGAACGAAGATTTCCTGGAACGGCTTAAGGTGCGGGAAGTGGTGGAGAACTGGGCGCTGTGGCGCGACGCCAACGATTGGGAGCGCTTCCGTAGCTGCTGGGCGCCGGAAGGCCGGATGATGGCCACCTGGACGCAGGGCACCTTCGAAGAGTTCATCGAGATGAGCAAACAAGGGTTCGCCAAGGGAGTGCGCATTCTGCACTTTCTGGGGGGCAGCACGGTAGAGGTCGCGGGCGACCGTGCGATCGCGCTGACCAAAATGACCATCTCGCAACGCGGCAAGGTGCACGACGTCCTATGCGACGTGGTTTGTACCGGGCGCTTCTGCGATTTCCTGCGCAAGCACGAAGGCCGCTGGGGGATCTCGCTGCGCCAGCCCATCTATGAAAAGGACCGCATGGATCCGGTCGACCCGGCCGCCAGGCTGGAACTGGATCCGGAGCGCCTGGCCCGCTTCCCCGAAGGGTACCGGCACCTCGCCTATCTGCAATCGCTCATCGGCTATCCGGTGAAGACAGATATGCCGGGGCTGACCGGCCCCGAAGTGGAAGCGCTCTACGCCCGGTGCCGCTCCTGGCTCGCCGGGGAAGCTAAGACCGCGGACGCACGGTAGCACGGCCGGATAGCCCCCAAGGCTGATTGCGGCGGCGCCTTTCCACCCCCTAAAATTGTAAACAAAGGAGTTTTCCATTGAAAAGTTTCTGGATGGCGGTCGCCGTGTGTTCCATGTTTGCGCCCGCCTACGCACAACGACCTGCCAAGCCGGCCGCCGAGCCCGCTAAACCGACCCCACGCTTGCCGGACGGCAAAGTGGACTTCGGCGGCAAGGGTGTTTGGGCGCCCATCTGGGTGTTGGATTGGGCCGACAAGAAGTATGTCGAGAAGGCCGTGGACGTTCCCTTCACACCATGGGCCTTGGATCTCTACAAGGAGCGCCGCGCCAACGACTCCAAAGACGACCCCGAGGGGTACTGTCTGCCCCCCGGCGTGCCGCGCTACACCGGAACTCCCTATCCGTTCCAGTTGATCCAGCTTCCGGACCGCGTAGTCATTCTTTATGAAGGCGCTTCCCAATGTACCGCCAGGTCTGGATGGATGGCCGCAAACACAGCAAGGACCCGAACCCCACGTGGCTGGGAGAATCTATCGGCTATTGGGAGGGTAACGATACCCTGGTGGTGGACACCATCGGCTTCAACGGCCGCACCTGGCTCGACTATGTCGGCCACCCCGCCAGCGACCAGTTGCACGTCATCGAGAAATTCCGCCGGCCCGATTACATGACCCTGTCCTATGAGGCGACCATCGAAGATCCCAAAGCTTATACCAAACCCTGGACGACCAGCTTCAACGTGCCCTTCAAGGCGGGCTGGGACCTGCTCGAATACGTGTGCCTGGAAAACAACAAGGATCTGACGCACATCGGCACGACCCAGCCGAAATAAGCCGGGGCGGGAGCGGACAGCGGGCTCATTGTTCCGGGCGCCGTTGCCTTTCGTAGGGCTGCTTGAGGAATTTTCCGGCTTCTGCTTGGGCGCCTTGCGTATCGTCCTTGGTTCTCACGGCGAGATTGTACTCGTTGACAGCGCGCTCTCGCTGTCCGGTGATGTCGAAGATTTTCCCCAGGTTGATATGAGCCCATACTTCGGTCCACTTGGGGTCGAGATCCCCGTTCAACGCCTCGCGGAATTCATTGGCGGCGGATTGGTAATTGTTCTGAAGGAAATACACTTCGGCGATGCGGTAATGGGCCAGCGAACTGGTCCGATTGGTTCCCAGGGCCTTCTGATACTCCTGGAGGGCCTCTCCAAACTCGCTCAATTCGGCGAATTCCTCGCCGCGGCGAATAGCTACCGCCACGCGCACCTGATTGCTGTATCGCAGAACGCGGCTACCGGGATCGATTTCCACGCTCTTTGGCTTGCCAAACGTATCTACAGAGAACTCGGAAGAGGTTCCGACCACCTCCACGCGCTTCTCCTCGGGGTTCCCTTCGGTTTCAATCTTGAGGTCTACCGGCATGCGGAACGTATCCAGATCCTGGGCGATCTTGCCCATCACCCGGAAGCCCTTTTGGGTGCGGAAGATGGTGTATTCCAACTTGAACTCGGGAGCCCCGCTGGATTCGATCCATTGGATGAAAAAGTAGCCCAGATCCTGGCCGGAGACCGTCTCGGCCACCTTGCGGAAGTCCTCCGTGGAGGCCGGCTTCCAGGCATACTGTTGGGCGTAGGCCTTCAAAGTTGCGAAAAACTTGTCGTCTCCGATCACGTAGCGCAACATGTTGAGGACGGCGGCGCCCTTGCTGCCGGTCAGGGCCCACAACTCCGGCGAGTAATCCTCCAGGCGCGCGGCCTGGATAATGGGCACGTTATCGATGGTCAACCCCTCGACCATGGTGTCGCGGAGCTGGGACTGCAGCGCGCCCGGGCCGTTCAGGTGCTCGGCCCAGACGAGCTCGGAATACGCCGCCAGACCGTTGGTGAGCCACAAGTGATTGCGCGTGGCCGGGGAAACCAGTTCTTCGAACCACTGGCGCGAAATCTCGTTCGCCAGCAGTTTTCCATTGGGTTCGCGGCCGATCCCACGGGGAGAGAGGAAGATCAGGCCAGGGGCCGCAAAGCCATTCGGCGCCCCGGTTTCGGTCTCGACCACGGTCAGATTGGCGTAGGGCGGCAGGCCGTACATTCCGGTGAAGTAGGACATGATTTTGCCCGTCTCTTGCCCATAAGCCGACGCCGCTTCGGCTTCCGGGCCCCGGAAGTAGAGGCTAGTGGTGGCGCCCTCCGATTGCACCTTTACCGGATTGCCCTTCACCACCGCAAAGTTGCCCGGAAAGGAAGGCCGCTCAAATTTGAATTCGAAAGAATTCTTATCGGCGGCCGCCTGACGGCTGTCGATGCCGCTGGCGACCACGGAATAGCCGGTGGGCACGGTAATCCGCATGTTGGCGGCAAACCGGTCGGTGGTATACCCGCTCACCGGGAACCAGCGCGCCGGGTACATCAGGTAGGCAAAGTCGGGGTGGATGCCGGCGAATTTGATCCCATAAACGGGCGAATCCTCCTGCCCCGAGAGCCGGCCGTCATAGTAAAAGGTAATGGTGACGGGCTGGCCTTTCGGCAGGGGCGCGTCGAAGTTCAGCCGGACCGTGAAATCCTGCTGATTGCGCGAGGCCGGAATCTGCTTTCCCTTGTCGTCGACCACACGCGACACGCTTAGGGCGTTGTTCAACTCGAAGGTGGCCGAGATGGTATTGTCATCGAGCGGAACGAAGCGCACGGTCGCCTTGGCTGTGATGGTTTGCGCGTTGGGCGACACTTCGGCGTCGATGGCGTAGGCATCCACGTCGATCCGGTTGCGCCGCTCCTGTGCGACGCCAGCCGGAGAGCAGGTAAGCCAGAGCAGACAGGCGGCGATGGGCGCCGCGGCGCAATAACGGAGATCACGAAACATGAGCGGGTTGTCCTTCCAGAATTCCTAGAATGATGGCTGCGGCGCGCCGGGGAGCGTTCGCTTCCGTGGAAAGCCGGCGCCGCACTTCGGCCAAACCGGCACGCATTTGCGCGCGCGCCGGCGGATCGGCGAGGAGCCGCAGCGCCGCGGCGGCCAGATTGGCCCCCGTCATCCGGCCCTGCATCAACTCCGGCACCACCGCACGGCCGGCAATCAGATTGACCATGGAATAGAATGGCACCCGCACCAGAAGCTTCCCGGCCATCCAGCTTGGCCAGCTCACTTTGTAGAAGGTGACCATGGGTGTGCCCAGTATCGCCGCCTCCACGGTTACCGTCCCGCTGGCCGCCAGCGCCAGATCGGCGTGCGCGATGGCATCCCAGCTCTCTCCTTCGATCACTCGCAGGGCCGAATGGCCTGCACGCTCCCTAAAAAAGGCGGTCCCCGTGGTCTCCGAGGCCGGCAAAATGAAACTCGCGGCCGTTTCCCGGTCGAGCCGCCGGACGGCGTCGAGCAGCGCGGGCAGATGACGCGCCGCTTCGCCGCGGCGGCTTCCGGGTAACACCGTGATTAATAGACGGTCCGCGGGCAACTTGTGTTTCCGGAAAAACTCGTCGCGGCTCAATGCCGGGCGCACCAGACCGGCCAACGGGTGGCCAATGTAAGTGGCGGGCATTCTCTCCCGGACAAAGAAGTCCCCCTCGAAGGGAAAGATGCACAGCAGATGCCTCAGATTGCGCCGCATGGCCCGCAAACGCCCTTTTCGCCAAGCCCACACTTGGGGCGCCACCAGGTAAATGACCGGAATGCCGGCGTGACGGAGGCGGCGCGCCACACGCAGGTGAAAATCGGGCGAATCCGTCAGAATGGCCAGGTCGGGCCGTTCCCGGCCAACCGCGGCCAGTAGTTTCCGGTGTTCCCCATATATCCGCGGCAGGTGCCCCACTACCTCCCATAACCCCACCACTGCCAGGCTGGAGGCATCCACCACCGTGCGCACCCCCGCGCTCCGCAAGCGGGGCCCTGTACAGCCAAAAAAGGTGGCATCGGGCCACAGGCGCCGCAGTTCCTCGACCACGAGCGCTGCGTACAAATCGCCGGAAGCCTCTCCCGCGGACACCAATATCTTCGGATACATCTGACTATGAGTTTAGCGCCTTGTTACAATCGACTCCGGCATGTCCAGTGAAGCAGACCGGTCCCGGACGACCGTGGAAGATCTCGCCCAGCGGTTTCGCGGCGAGATGATCCCACTCAGCAGTAAGTTCTCGTATTTCTGCACGCTGCCTATGGCGGAAGACGACTTGCGCCAGTATCTCCACGATCCCGTGGCCGCTCTATCGCCGGCGATCGTCGGGGCGTTACCCAAGATGGGCTTGATCCTGGCGCCCTACCTGGAAAAAGGCAACGGAAAATCCGGCGATGCCGTGAGCTTCGAGCGGCCGGTCGAAGCGCGACAGATCCTTTCCTCGCGCCTCGAACAGGGGAGTTCCGTGGTGCTCGCGCTGGGGGTTAAAGAGATCGACGTAGCCGATTATCACTACCAGTTTTACAACGCGTTAGCGGCGCTCGTGACGGAACACTGGTCTCAGGACGTGCAGGACCGGTTTCACCGAACCATTCGCGAAGAGCTGAGCGCCGAAGTGCATGGCGAGGTGGACGAGAAGAGCTGGCACCTGAAGCAGGCGCTCATGCGCCGCCAGACCAACGTGCGCAAAGAAACCAAGCTCTTTCGCGAGTATGCGCGCCAGGCGTTCGAAGATACGCTCACGCTCTACCTCCACGGCACCTGCTGCGATATCGATGTCGAGACCGGCCCCCGGCAGATGCCGAGCCGTTATCTGCGCCGGCGGTTGGAACTGCTGCTCTCGCTGTTCCCCCCGCCGGAAGGATTTGCCGTGCTGCCGGAACAGTTGAAGGCGAGATAGAAGGAGCAAAACAGATGGGCACTCATGAGGAGCCGAACGCGGCCAATCGTTTGACCCGAGGTGGTTTTTTGACGACCGGTCTCACGGCCGCCGCTTTGGGGCTCACGCGCCGGGCGGCGGCGGAAGTGTCGCCGTTGGAACGGGCCAATCTCGAGTTGGTGACGGCGTTTTGTAACAGCTTCGCCGGACGGGACATGACGAAGATCGCCTCGTTCCTGGCCGATACGTGCGTCTACCGCGTCACGGAGACCGCTCCGCCCCTCCAGGGCCGGGACGCTGTGGAACGGATCAGAACCTACGTGGTAGCCGCCGAGACCATCGAGTTCAAGATTCTGGAAAGTTGGGTTAAGGGTCCGGTCGTGGTGAACGAGCGCGTGGACGCCTTCGTTTCGCCACAGCGCAAGATCTCCTTTCACCTGACGGGAGTCTTTTTCGTAAGCGGCGGCAAGATCGCGGAGTGGACCGATTACGTGATCCGTTGAAACGCCGGGTGCACCCGGCCTGCAATGGGAGCCCCAGGGCGGTAACCCGGCGGCCCTCAAGTCCCTGCGTTTTCCAGCCGATATCTTCCCTGTGAGCGAACTGAGGCCCACCGTGCCGACTTTGGCCGCGGCGGCTGCCGTTTGGATAGCATTGAGTGGATGCGGGCAGATCGGCCGGAATTTGCGGCCGGAGCCATTAACCGCAGTGGAACAGATACGCCGTCTGCCTGTTCCCTCCATGCCGGTGGCCGTTCACCTCCGCGGGACGATCACTTACCTGGAATCCACTCTGCAGCGGGCCTTCCTTCAAGATGCCACTGGTGGGATCCGCGTCGAGAACGTCAGTCTCGAACCCAATCTTAACCCTGGAGATTTGGTGGAACTGACCGGTACCGCTGTCGCGGGTGGTCCCAGTCCTCTGGTGCGGCGGGAACAAATCGCGGTGATCGGACCGGCAGGAGTCCTTCCCGCACCAGCGCGAGCCGCGGCGCGTGACCTGGTCTCCGGCAAGCTGCAATACCGGTTGATCGAACTGCAGGGCGTCGTGCGTTCCGCGACGATCAATCACCGGGGCCAGTTGGAACTGATGGTGCGCACCGGAGGCCAGGAGATAATCGCGCGCGTCCGGGACGCCGGACGAGCCGATTACCTGACCTTTGTGGATGCGGCGGTCCGGCTGCGTGGCGTGCTGAACGTAAGCTCCCTTCCGGATGGGACCATCGCCGGGGTGAAACTCTTAGTGCCTTCGGTTCGGGAACTGGACGTGCTGACTCCAGCCAAGGGCAAGGAACGCGCAAGCCCTTCGGATCTGCCCCTATTGACTACGGTTGCCCAGGTACACCGGCTGCGCGAGGATCAGGCCAGGCGGGCCTATCCGGTACACGTTCGCGCGGTAGTGACGTACTACAACCCGTTCGGCCGGACGTTGGTGGTTCAGGACCAAACGGAGGGCATTTACGTATCGGTGCTTTCCGGTTACGTGCCCCCCGTACACGTGGGACACCTGGTCGAAATCGATGGCGTGAGCGGTGCGGGAGATTTTGCTCCCGTGATCGCGGCTCCAAGGCTTCGAATCATGGGGGAGGCGCCCCTGCCGAAACCCCTGCACCTCACCGCCGAGCAGCTTTTTACCGGTTCGGCGGACAGCGCCTGGGTGGAGGCCAGCGGCATAGTCTATTCCGTCAGCAGCGCGAATGGGCGCGCCATGCTGGGCGTCCGGTCGGGCCGTTACCGGTTCGAGATTGGGGTAGCGGATACCGGAAAATTGCCGGACAGCCTCCTGTACGCGCGCATCCGCGTCCGCGGTGTGCTGGCGCCGCGGTTCAACTTCAAGCGGCAGATTCTGGGCATCGGGGTGCGGGTGCCCGGCTGGAAATTCATCCAAGTCGAAGGGGACGCCGCGCACGCGCCGCCCGCCTTACGCAGCATCGAGCAACTGCTCCAATTCTCTCCAGATTCGAATGGCGATGCGCCGTCGCGGATTCGCGGCATGGTGACTCTGAGCCTTTCCACCGGACCGACCTTTCTCAGCGACGCCACGGGCGGAGTGCTGATCGAGCATCACTCCGAAGCGCATGTGGCCCTCGGCGACATTGTGGAGGCAACCGGGTTCGCCGAAGGTGGGCCGTTTGGTCCCATCCTCCAGGATGCCGAACTGCACAAGGTAGGGCACGCGGAAGTGCCGCCAGCGCCACTCTTGAGTGCCGATGAAGTCATGGAAGAGGGCTGGGATGCCAAGGTGGTTTCCTTGGACGCCGTGCTGGTCAGTGCGGTCGTGGACCCAGAGGATCAGGACCTGGTGCTTCACGCCGGAAGAATGCTGTTTGGAGCCCGGTTACAGGAGGGCCGCCTGCCGCCACTGCCGAAGGGCAGCCACATCCGGGTCACCGGAATCACGCGGCTGGGAGCGCCGGCTCTGGGCCAATCGGCGCCGCAGGGCTTCTCGATCCTGCTGCGGTCGCCCGCCGATATCGAAGTCATCCGGCTTGCGACCTGGTGGACCACGGAGCGCACGTTCCGGCTGGTGGCGGCTCTGGCCGCGGCGGTCCTCCTGGCATTTGCCTGGGTAGTAGTGTTGCGCCGGCGGGTGCGGCAACAAACCGAGGACTTGCGGCAGGCCAAGGAGGCCGCCGAAGCAGCTAACCGCGCCAAGAGCGAGTTTTTGAATATGAGCCACGAGATCCGCACGCCGATGAACGGCATCCTGGGAATGACCGACCTCACCTTGGGTACGGACCTGACACCGGAGCAGCGCGAATATCTCTCCATGGTCAAGACCTCGGCCGATTCCCTCCTTTCGCTGATCAACGACCTTCTGGATTTTTCCAAGATCGAAGCGGGTAAGTTGGAGATCGAGGCGGCTCCTTTCGCTCTTCGAGATACCGTCGAAGACGTGGTGCGGCCTCTGGCCCTGCACGCTCTCCAGAAGAGTCTGAGGCTCACCTGCAAGATCGAGCCGGAACTGCCCGAACGCGTGATCGGCGACCCCACTCGCTTACGCCAGGTGATGATCAACCTGATCGGGAACGCCATTAAGTTTACGAGCGACGGCGAGGTTTCGCTGCGGATCGCACTCGAGGAGCATACCGGCAAAGAGGTAGTGGTCCATTTTGCGGTGCGCGACACCGGTGTCGGCATTCCGAAGGACAAGCAGCAAGCTATTTTCGACCCTTTTACCCAGGCAGACGGCTCGGTAACCCGGCAGTTTGGCGGAACCGGTCTGGGGCTCTCCATCGCGTCGCAACTGGTGAAACGTATGGGCGGGCGCATCTGGCTGGAAAGCGAACCTGGCCAAGGGAGTATCTTCCACTTCACGGCAAAACTGAAGGTGGATACGATGCCGGCGCCGGAAATCGACGCCGGCGCTGCCGCCCGGGCGCCGCTCCAGCCCCGTCCACAGGGCCGGCCGCTCTCCATTCTGGTGGCGGAGGATAATCCCGTAAATCAGCAGTTGATCGCGCGGCTGCTGGCTAAACTGGGCCATTCGGTGGTGCTGGTTGGGAACGGACGCGAAGCGGTGGAAGCGGCAGCACGTCGGGAGTTCGACATCATCTTGACGGATATCCAGATGCCCGGGATGGACGGGTATCAGGCCGCCGCCGCCATCCGATCGCGAGAGCGGGAATCCCATACACGCCATACACCGATCGTCGCGCTGACGGCACGCGCGATGAAAGACGATCGCGAGCACTGTCGGTCGGCGGGAATGGATGGCTACTTGTCCAAGCCCATCAAGGCCATCGATCTACAGGAAGCGCTCGCAGCATACGCTCACGCATCCGCGATTCACGCTCCAGCCGAGCCGGTTGAGGATGGACATGCGACGATCGAGGGTGAAGCGCCCGACATCCGCGTTGCCGATGCGCCGCCCTGATCCATGAAACGCGCCGTGTCCGCGGTGTCATCGTTTCTCGCTGGCCCTACAAACCAAGGCGCACGCCGGCGTGATAGATTGATAGCTGAGAAATTTCCACGCGGGAGGGCCCATGAACAAACGATTTTGGCTGGCCGGATTCCTGTTCGGGGGGTGCGCATTCGGTGCGGATCCGTCGGGGGGCGCGTCGATCACGTTCAACAAGGACGTTCTCCCGATCCTTCAGCGGAACTGCCAAACCTGCCATCGGCCGGGCAGCATCGCGCCGATGTCCTTTCTGACCTACGAGAGCACGCGGCCCTGGGCCAAGGCGATGAAAGCCGCGGTGGTGACGCGCAAGATGCCGCCCTGGTTCGCCGATCCCCAATATGGCCATTATGCCAATGACCCTTCCTTAAAGCGCAGCGAAATTGAGACGATCGGAAAATGGGCCGATAGCGGAGCGCCCCAAGGCGATTCGAAAGACGCTCCGTCTCCGATCCAATGGCCGGCGAGTGGATGGACTACCAATCCGGATATCACGCTGAAGGGAGTGCCCTATACCGTTCCCGCGGCCCCCGCCAGGAACGTAATCGAGTGGATGACGCTCACGACGCCGACGGGCTTTTCCAAAGACACCTGGGTGACGTCGGTCGAAATCAAGCCGAGCGAACTGGGGGTGACTCACCACATTTGCGTTTCCTTTGTTCCGCATCGCCCCGAGACGGTGTATAACACCCTTCTTTGGGTGGATAAGCAGCGCGACGAAGCCGGGGTGGAAGTGCCTCCTGCCGAGCGCCAATTCGCGCGGCCGACTGCCGACGGAAAAGGCCTTCCTTTGCCGGCACGCGTTCGTAACAACGCGCCGCCCAGCGCGGCGGCGGCAAGGAGTGGGGCCGACAGTGTAGGCGGGGTTGGTCTCGGTTTCACCTGCTACGTGCCCGGGCGCGCGCTTTCCGATTTCCGGCCGTTCCACGCGGCGCTGCTGATTCCCGCCGGCTTCGACGTCAACTGGACGATCCACTACACCCCCAACGGTACGGAACTTACCGACCGCCCGGAAGTGGGGCTCACCATCGCCAAAGAGCAGCCCGAACGTCTCTTGATCGAGAGCTTCGGCGGAACCGATCCGTCCCGATTTGCCATTCCACCCAACGATGGGAATTATGCGCCCGCGCCTTCGGAGGTCACCTTCCTGGAGGATGCCGAACTGGTTTGGATGTCCCCCCACATGCACTTGCGGGGGAAAGACATGACTTACAAACTGGTCTTCCCCGACGGGACGGAACAAGTTGTGCTTAACGTGCCGCGCTACGATTTCAATTGGCAGCTCGGCTACGAATTAGCCCAACCGATCAAGGTCCCCAAGGGCACAAAGCTGTTGGTTGTCGGGCACTATGACAACTCCGTGAACAACAAGTTCAATCCCGACCCGACCCGGACTGTCTATCAGGGCAATATGACGTGGGAGGAGATGTTTGCGCCGTTCTTCACGATCACCGTGGATAAGAGCGTAAACCCGGCCAAGGTTTTGAAAGCTCCTTTTGCTTTGTCTGCCGGGGCGTGAACGCAAGCGTTCTTCAAGGCATCTTTACCGGCGCGAGTGATTGTCTCTGGAATGGTGGTGACGAGCGCGTCACATCTCCGCAAGCGCGGCCTTCCCGCTCTCTACCGCTGCCATCTGATCTTTGCGCCGGATCGCCCGCGCCATCGACTTCACGTGCGGTATGGCTCGCGCGGCTCTTTCGGAAACGGTCACCAGCACCGGCACTTTGTGCGCGGGATCAGTCCGGTACCCCTGGTAGCGCGGACGAGCCATCTGGTGCATCTCGAACGAACATTCGCCCGCCCACTCTACGTGATCGTCCCATCGAATCTTGTTTGCACTCTCGAGCGATAGAAGAATGCCACGCAAAAGTACTTTTGTGCTGTCATATAGCATCAGTACACCTGTTCTCCCTCCGAGCTCATCTTTTCCGGGCCATTTAGGCTCGGCGTAAGTTTGTGGCGGCTACCTGTCTCTAGCATACCCGATCCGTGGTAGACTAGCGCAGATTTGAGGCTCCCGCCGATTCCAGGCCGACGGTTCTAGCAGTTTCTGCTAAATAGTCTCCCTTTCAATTAGCCGTTCTTCAAATCGGAAGAGGACTTGAGAACATGAAGAATATTTACGTGGGGAATCTCAGCTTTGGAGCAACGGAAGACTCCGTCCGTTCCTTATTTGAAACTTACGGCGCCGTTGGGCGCGTCAACATCATCACCGATCGTGATACCGGTCAGCCCAGAGGATTCGGGTTCGTGGAAATGAGTAATGATGGCGAGGGCGACAAGGCCATCGCCGCGCTCAACGGAAAAGAATTCGGTGGCAGAGCATTGAGCGTCAACGAAGCGCGCCCGAAGACCGAACGGTCCGCCGGCGCCGGCGGTGGCGGCTTCGGTCGAAAACGGTATTAGCCGGCTCCGCTACCAGAAAATCCGCAGTCCGAAGCGCGTCGCGACACAATTCGCCCCGCGTAGCACGGCGAAAGATCCGGGCCTGTAATCACCGGCCTGAAAATATGCCGATGTGTCCAAGACCTGGTTGAGGTAAGCTATGAAGACACGAGCGATGAGTCGTTTCTTCGCCATTATTCTCTTCCTGGTATTGCCCTATGGCGCGGTGGGCCATGATATCCCGAGCGACGTGACCGTACAGGCCTTTGTAAAGCCGGCGGGCCAGCAACTCAACCTTCTCGTGCGCGTGCCTCTCAAGGCCATGCGCGATATCGACTTTCCCAAACGCGGGCCGGGGTTCCTGGACTTGGCACGGGCTGAGCCGCTACTCCCCGACGCCGCCACTCTCTGGGTCTCCGACGCCATCGAGCTCTACGAGGGCGACCAGCGCCTGCCCAAACCGCGAGTGGTCGACACACTCCTGGCCGTGGCCTCCGACCGATCCTTTGCATCGTACGATGAGGCCCTCGCCCACGTCACGGGCGCACGCCTCCCGAGAGAGATGGAACTTATTTGGGATCAGGTATTTCTCGACGTATTGTTCGAGTATCCCATTCAGTCGGATCGGTCCGATTTTTCGATCCACCCGGGGCTCGCTCGCCTGGGCTTGCGGGTGATCACGGTGCTCCGGTTCCTGCCGCCTACGGGAGTGGTCCGCGCGTTCGAATTAACGGGGGATCCGGGCCTGGTCCGGCTGGACCCACGTTGGCATCAGGCCGCGCTGCGGTTCGTGAATCTGGGGTTCCTGCATATTTTGGAAGGCACCGATCACTTGTTGTTTCTGTTTTGCCTGGTCATTCCTTTCCGGCGCTTCCGTGCGTTGATCCCCGTGGTGACTGCCTTCACCTTGGCGCATTCGATTACGTTGATCGCCTCGGCCTACAATCTGGCGCCGGATGCGCTATGGTTCCCACCCCTCATCGAAACGCTGATTGCCATCTCCATCGTCTACATGGCGCTCGAGAACATCGTGGGGGGAAGCACGGTGGGGCGCCGCTGGATGATGGCGTTCGGATTCGGCCTGGTGCACGGGTTCGGCTTCTCGTTTGCTCTGCGGCAGACGCTGCAATTCGCGGGATCGCATTTGCTAACCTCGCTGCTGTCGTTCAACGTGGGAGTCGAACTGGGGCAATTGCTGGTGCTGATCATGCTCATTCCGCTGCTGGAAGCGCTTTTCCGCTTCGCCGTGGCGGAACGCATGGGAACCATCATCCTGTCGGCGCTGGTCGCCCACACCGGCTGGCATTGGATGCTGGAACGCGGGGACAAGCTGAGCCAGTTTCCGTTCCAG
>Ga0209698_10002759_pt1 | contig 19728 bp, 17 predicted proteins | sample LitLauG_LLR_2012_FD_187203 | JGI IMG/M metagenome (GOLD analysis project Ga0209698, IMG submission 187203) | Freshwater sediment microbial communities from Pennsylvania, USA - Little Laurel Run_MetaG_LLR_2012 (SPAdes) (version 2) | ecosystem: Environmental > Aquatic > Freshwater > Creek >...
AGCGATCCCGTGCGCGTGGCGGCGGAGTAGGGCGAATGGCGAAGGCGCCGGATGATCTTGTCCTGAAAATTCTCAAAGACCTGCGGGCCGACATGAAGATCGACTTTGCGCGGTTGGACGAAACTTTGCATGATGTCCGTCGCCATGTCGCGTCTTTGGACATGCGCGTCGAAGCGCTCGACGAAAAGTTTGAGTTGATCCGCGAGGGTACGGTTTCCGCAATCGGCTATGCCGCCAACGCTAGCCGCGCCCATGCTGATCTTCACAAACAGATCACCGATTTGAAGCGCCGGGTCGAAAAGCTGGAACAGGCGAAATGAGCAGAATCGTCATCGACGGCAAGGAAATCGACGTTCCCGCCGAATACACGCTGCTGCAGGCGTGCGAGGCGGCGGGCGCGGAAGTGCCGCGCTTTTGCTTCCACGAACGCCTGAGCATCGCCGGCAATTGCCGCATGTGTCTGGTTGAAGTGAAGGGCGGGCCGCCCAAGCCGACGGCCTCCTGCGCGATGGCCGTCAAAGACCTGCGGCCCGGCCCCAAGGGCGAGCCGCCGGTGGTGGAGACCAATTCGCCGATGGCGCGCAAGGCGCGGGCGGGCGTGATGGAGTTCCTGCTGATCAACCATCCGCTGGATTGTCCGATCTGCGATCAGGGCGGCGAGTGCGATCTGCAGGATCAGGCGATGGCTTATGGGATCGACACCTCGCGCTATCACGAGAACAAGCGCGCGGTGGAGAACAAATATATCGGCGCGCTGGTCAAGACTTCGATGAATCGCTGCATCCATTGCACGCGCTGCGTCCGCTTCACCACGGAAGTGGCGGGTGTGCCTGAGATGGGCGCGACCGGGCGCGGCGAGGACATGGAGATCACCTCTTATCTGGAGAAGGCGCTGTCGTCGGAATTGCAGGGCAATATCGTCGATCTCTGCCCCGTCGGCGCGCTGACGGCGAAGCCGACGGAATTTCATGCGCGGCCATGGGAATATATCAAGACCGAGTCGGTTGATGTGATGGATGCGCTGGGTTCGGCGATCCGCGTCGACTCGCGCGGCCGGGAGGTGATACGCATCCTCCCGCGCGTCAATGAGGGGATCAACGAAGAGTGGATTTCCGACAAGACGCGCCACGCCTGCGACGGCCTCAAGGTGCAGCGCCTCGACCGCCCTTACGTGCGCGTCAACGGCAAGCTGACGGCGGCAACGTGGCCGGAGGCGTTCTCTGCGATTGCGGAGAAGGCCAAGGGCGCCAAGGTCGGTGCGTTGGTCGGCGATCTTGCCACCGTCGAGGAGATGTTTGCGCTGAAGGAGCTGATGGGCAAGCTCGGCTCGCCGCATATCGATTGCCGTCAGGACGGCTCGAAGCTGCATCCCAAATTTGGTAGAGCTTCGTATCTGTTCAACTCGACCATCGCCGGGATCGACGAGGCCGACGCGGTCATGGTGATCGGCTCGAACCCGCGCGTCGAGGCGCCGGTGCTCAACGCGCGCATCCGCAAGCGCTGGCTGCGCGGCGATTGCCTGATGGGCGTGCTGGGGCCGAAAGCGGACCTGACCTTTCCCTACAATTATCTCGGCGCCGGGCCGGACAGCCTCGCGCGTTTCGCCGATCATCCGCCGGCGAATAAGGAGAAGCCGATGTTCCTGCTCGGCGCCGGCGCCTTCGCGCGACCGGACGGCGAGGCGGTGCTGGCGCTGGCGCTGAAGGCGGCGAAGGCGCTGGGCGTGATCAAGGACGGTTGGAACGGGTTCAACGTGCTGCACACGGCGGCCAGCCGCGTCGGCGGGCTCGACCTCGGCCTCGTGCCGGGGGAGGGAGGGTTGGACGCCGGCGCTATTGCGAAGGGCGGCGTCGATCTGATCTTCAACCTTGGCGCGGATGAGATCGACATCGCGCCGGGCGCGTTCGTTGTTTATATCGGCACGCACGGCGACAAGGGCGCGCATCGCGCCGACGTGATCTTGCCGGGCGCCGCCTATACCGAGAAGACGGGCATCTACGTCAACACGGAAGGCCGCCCGCAATATGCGGATCGCGCCGTTTTCCCGCCCGGCGAGGCGCGCGAGGATTGGGCGATCCTGCGGGCGTTGTCGGAGCGGCTCGGCGTAAAGCTGGGCTATGACAGCCTCGGCGGCTTGCGCGCGGCGCTGGCGGCGGCTTTTCCGCATCTGGTCAAGTATGATGTCGTGACACCAGGCGTATTTTTGGAGCCAGCGGCGTCAGGCGCGGCGAGCGCGGAGGCGTTCGTTTCTCCGGTTCACGATTTCTATCTCACAAACCCCATCGCGCGCGCCTCGCGGGTGATGGCCGAGTGCTCGGCGCTGGCGAGCGCCCGGCTCGCTCAGGCAGCGGAATAGGCTCATGACCTCAATCACGCCCTCCAGACCCGACCGCTCGCTTGCTATTGCGGGCGGCTTGGCGGCGCTCGCGGTCGTCGTGCTGGCGCTGGGTCTGCTCTACGGCTTCGTGGCGGGCGGTTGGGCCGCCGGGCTCGGCCATTGGTTGATGGCGACGACGCTGGGGACGGTCGTGCGCTACGCGCTCGAAAGCTTGTTGATGCTGGTCGCCGTGCTGCTCTCGTCGGCGGCGCTCATCTATGGCGAGCGCAAGGTTTGGGCGTCGATACACCTGCGTCGCGGTCCCAATGTCGTGGGGCCGTGGGGCGTGCTGCAACCCTTCGCCGATTTCCTCAAATTCATCCTCAAGGAGCCGATCATCCCGGCGAGCGCCAACAAGGGCGTGTTTATTCTGGCGCCGCTGGTCAGCGTCGTCCTGTCGATGGCGGCGTGGGCGGTGCTTCCTGTTGCGGACGGATGGGTGGTTGGCGACATCAACGTCGGCGTGCTCTGGTTGTTCGCGGTGTCGTCACTTGGGCTTTACGGCATCATCATGGCCGGCTGGGCGTCGAATTCAAAATACGCGTTCATGTCGGCGTTGCGCTCCGCCGCGCAGATGGTGTCGTACGAGGTCTCGATAGGCTTCGTCATCGTCACGGTGCTGCTGTGCGCGGGGTCGCTGAATCTGTCTGAAATCGTGCGCGCGCAGGACACGTGGGCCGGGGTATTTGGTTGGTACTGGCTGCGCCTGCTGCCGATGTGCGTGATCTTCTTCGTCTCGGCGCTGGCGGAGACGAACCGGGCGCCGTTCGATCTGGTGGAGGCGGAATCCGAGCTTGTCGCCGGCTATCAGGTTGAATATTCGGCGTCGCTGTTCCTGCTTCAGTTCCTCACTGAAATGGTGGCGGTGCTGGCGATGTCGTCGATGATGGCGATCCTGTTCCTCGGCGGCTGGCTGTCGCCGCTGCCGTTCGCTCCGTTTACCTGGGTTCCCGGCGTCATCTGGTTCCTCATCAAGGCGTGGGCGGTGGTGTTCTGCTTTTCGATGACGAAAGCCGTCGTACCGCGCTATCGTTACGATCAACTGATGCGTCTGGGGTGGAAAGTGTTCCTGCCGATATCGCTGGCGATGGTGTTTATTGTCGCGGCGATCATCGAAATGTTCGGCAACGTGGCGAGGTGATCCCATGAAACTCGACCAGGCCGCGCGCCAGCTTTTTCTCAGCGAGTTCATCGGCGCCTTCGCGCTGGGCATCCGTTATATGCTCAAGCCCAAGGCGACGCTCAACTATCCCCACGAGAAGGGGCCGCTGTCGCCTCGCTTTCGCGGCGAGCACGCGTTGCGCCGTTACCCCAATGGGGAAGAGCGTTGCATCGCTTGCAAGCTGTGCGAGGCGATCTGTCCGGCGCAGGCGATCACCATCGAGGCGGGGCCGCGCCGCAACGACGGGACGCGGCGCACCACACGCTATGACATTGACATGACCAAATGCATCTATTGCGGCATGTGTCAGGAAGCCTGCCCGGTGGACGCCATCGTCGAGGGGCCGAATTTCGAATTCGCGACGGAGACGCGCGAGGAGCTGTTCTACGACAAGGACAGGCTCTTGGAGAATGGCGCCCGCTGGGAGCGGGAGCTGGCGCGCAACATCAAGATGGACGCGCCTTACCGCTAAGGGATCAGACATGCTGGGCCAAGCCATCTTCTTCTGGATTTTTGCCGCCGTGCTGGTGATGGCGGCGCTTGCGGTCATCACGGCGCGCAACCCTGTGCATTCGGTGCTGTTCCTGATCCTCGCCTTCGTTTCGGCGGCGGGCGTGTTCCTGCTGCTGGGCGCCGAGTTCCTCGCCATGATGTTGATCGTCGTCTATGTCGGCGCGGTGGCGGTGTTGTTCCTGTTCGTCGTCATGCTGCTCGACGTCGACTTCACCGAACTTAAGCAGGGCTTTGTTCAATACGTTCCCATTGCGGGGCTCATCGCCTTGGTCGTCGGGCTGGAGCTTTGGTTCGTCACCTCCGGCTTTGCGCCTTCGCCGAACGCGTCCGCGGCGGCGTCGCCGGCGGGGACCATCGCCAACACGCGCGCGCTGGGTCTCGTCATCTACACCCGCTATTTCTACTTCTTCGAGGCCTCGGGCCTCATCCTGCTGACCGCGATGATCGGCGCCATTGTGCTGACGTTGCGCCACAAGGTCGGCGTCAAGCGGCAGAGCATCGAGGCGCAGGTCATGCGCACGCCAGCCACCGCTGTCGAGGTCCGCAAGGTCGCCTCGCGCGCCGGCATCTGAGGAGATACGACAATGGTCATCGGCCTCACCCATTACCTGTCGCTGGCGGCGATCCTGTTCACCATCGGGGTCGCGGGCATCATCCTCAACCACAAGAACATCATCATCATCCTGATGTCGGTGGAGTTGATCCTGCTGGCGGTCAATATCAACCTCGTAGCGTTCTCGACCTTCGCCGGCGATCTGACCGGGCAGGTGTTCGCGCTCATGATCCTGACGGTGGCGGCGGCGGAGGCGGCCATCGGGCTGGCGATCCTCGTCACCTATTATCGAAACCGCGGCTCGATCGCGGTCGAAGACATCAACGCGCTGAAGGGCTGAGACATGATCTACGGCCTCATCGTCTTTCTGCCGCTGATCGGATTCCTCTATGCGGCGCTGATCGGGCGCAGCCAGGACCCGCGCCGCTCGGAGATCGTCACCACGGCGTTCTTGGGCGTGTGCGCGTTCTTCTCGTGGATCGCCTTCTTCGGCTTTGCGTGGTCGTCGTCAACTGAGCCGGTGATCGTCGAGGTCGCCAATTGGATGACGGCGGGCAAGCTTGCCGTCCATTGGTCGCTGCGCGTGGACGCGCTGACCACTGTGATGTTCGTCGTGGTCAACACGGTGTCCTTCCTCGTCCACCTTTATTCCATCGGCTACATGCACGAGGACGACAGCCGGCCGCGCTTCTTCGCCTATCTGTCGCTATTCACCTTCGCCATGCTGATGCTGGTGACGGCCGACAATCTGGTGCAGATGTTCTTCGGCTGGGAGGGCGTCGGCCTCGCGTCCTACCTTCTGATCGGTTTCTGGTACAAGAAGCCCTCGGCCAACAAGGCGGCGATGAAGGCGTTCGTCGTCAACCGCGTCGGCGATTTCGGCTTCGCTCTCGGCATCTTCCTGACCTTCCAGTTGACGGGTTCGGTCTCGCTCGATGCGATCCGCGCGGCGGCGCCCAGCCTTTTGGGCCAGAATGTGCATGCCTTCGGCCTGACAGTCGATGCGCTGACGCTCACCTGTCTGCTCTTGTTCATGGGCGCGATGGGCAAGTCCGCACAATTCATGCTGCATACCTGGTTGCCGGATGCGATGGAGGGGCCGACGCCCGTCTCGGCGCTGATCCACGCGGCGACCATGGTGACGGCAGGCGTGTTTATGGTGGCGCGACTGTCGTTCCTGTTCGACCTCGCGCCGGTCGCCGACAATTTTGTTCTTATCGTCGGCGCGACCACGGCGTTGTTCGCCGCCACTGTCGGCCTCGTCCAATATGACATCAAGCGCGTCATCGCCTATTCGACCTGCTCGCAGCTTGGTTATATGTTTGTCGCCGAGGGCGTCGGCGCTTATGGCGCGGGGATATTTCATCTGTTCACGCACGCCTTCTTCAAGGCGCTGCTGTTCTTGGGCGCCGGTTCGGTCATCCATGCGATGCATCACGAGCAGGACATGCGCCGCATGGGCGGGCTCAAGGACGACATTCCGTTCACCTTCTGGATGATGACCCTTGGCACGCTAGCGCTCACTGGCGTCGGATTGCCGTTCACCTCGCTGGGTTTCGCCGGCTATGTGTCGAAGGACGCGATCATCGAGGCGGCTTACGCCTCGCATCGCCCGGCGGCGGCCTATGCTTTCTTTTGTGTGGTCATCGCCGCCGCGCTGACCTCGTTCTATTCGTGGCGTCTCGCGTTCATGACGTTCTTCGGCAAGCGCGGCGAGTGGTCACGCTGGTTGCCGCATGACGATCATCATGGCGATCACGGCCACGGCCACGACGACGGCCCCGCGCACGAATCCCCCGCCGTCATGCTGATCCCGCTGGCGGTGCTGGCGTTCGGCGCCGTGTTCGCGGGCGTTTTCTACCGGCATTGGTTCATCGGCTCGGGTTTCGAGGGTTTTTGGAAAGAGTCGCTGTTCCTGGCCAAGGACAACACGATCCTTGAGGACATGGAGAGGGTTCCGTGGCTGGTCTCGCTGCTGCCGTTCCTCATGATGGCGGGCGGGTTCTATGTCGCCTACCGCATGTATATCGTCGACAAGACGGCGCCTGACAGGGTCGCCGCCGCCAATCCGCTGCTCTATCGGTTTTTCTACAACAAGTGGTATTTCGACGAGCTTTACGACTTCATCTTCGTGCGCCCCGCGTTCTGGATCGGCCGGTTGTTCTGGAAGGGCGGCGATGGGCGGATCATCGACGGGATCGGGCCTGATGGCGTCGCCGCGCGTGTGTTCGACGTGTCGCGCAATGTCGTGAAGTTGCAGACGGGTTACGTCTACCACTACGCCTTCGCCATGCTGATCGGCGTCTCCGCCATCGCGACATGGTATCTGTTCGCAGGGGTGCGCTGATGTCGGGTCATTGGGTGCTCTCGACCCTGCTGGTTCTGCCGCTGGTTGGCGCGGCGCTGATCGCGCTGCTGCGTGGCGAGGACAAGGCGACGCTGAAGAATGCGCGCTGGATCGCGCTGTGGACGACGGCGCTGACGTTTCTGGTCAGCCTGGTGGCGTGGTGGGAGTTCGACACAGCCAATCCCGGCTTTCAGTTGGTCGAGCAATCCAACTGGTTCTCCAGCGTCATTCTCTACAAACTCGGCGTCGACGGCATTTCCATGCCGTTCGTGCTGCTGACGACTTTCCTCATGCCGTTCTGCATTCTCGCCTCGTGGCGTTCGATCAAGACGCGGGTCAAAGCCTATCTGATCGCGTTCCTCGTTCTCGAAACGCTGATGCTGGGCGTGTTCGAGGCGCTCGATCTGCTGATGTTTTATGTGTTCTTCGAGGGCGGGCTGATCCCGATGTTCCTCATCATCGGGGTCTGGGGCGGCAAGCGGCGGGTCTATGCGGCGTTCAAGTTTTTCCTTTACACGCTGGCGGGATCGTTGCTGATGCTGCTCGGCATTATGGCGATGTATTGGATCGCGGGGACCACCGACATCGAGGTGCTGCTGCATGCGGGTTTTGCACCCAAGGTGCAGTTCTGGTTGTGGCTCGCCTTCTTCGCGTCGTTCGCGGTGAAGATGCCGATGTGGCCGGTGCATACCTGGTTGCCGGACGCGCATGTCGAGGCGCCGACCGCCGGTTCGGTGATCCTGGCGGGCATCCTGCTTAAAATGGGCGGCTACGGCTTCCTGCGCTTTTCGCTGCCGATGTTCCCCGACGCCAGCGCTTATTTCGCGCCGCTGATCTATGCGCTGTCCGTGGTCGCCATCGTCTACACCTCGTTGGTGGCGCTGGTGCAGGAGGACATCAAGAAGCTGATCGCCTATTCGTCCGTGGCCCACATGGGTTTTGTCACCATGGGGCTGTTCTCGGCCAACACTCAAGGGGTGCAGGGCGCCGTGTTTCAGATGGTGAGCCACGGGCTGGTCTCGGGCGCGCTGTTCCTTTGCGTCGGCGTGGTGTACGACCGCATGCATACCCGCGAGGTCGCAGCCTATGGCGGCCTGGTCAATCGGATGCCGCGCTACGCGACCGCGTTTCTGGTGTTCACGATGGCCAATGTGGGATTGCCGGGCACGTCGGGTTTCGTCGGCGAGTTCCTCACCTTGATTGGCGCGTTCCAGTCCAACACCTGGGTGGCGCTGGTCGCCACCACGGGCGTCATCCTGTCGGCGGCTTATGCGCTCTATCTCTACCGGCGCGTCATCTTCGGCGCGCTGGAGAAGCCGAACCTTCTGACCATCGAAGACCTCACCGTCCGCGAACAGGCGATGCTGATCCCGCTGCTGTTGCTGACGATTTATTTCGGTGTGCATCCGCAACCGATCCTGGACGCCAGCGGCGCTTCGGTCGAGGCGCTTCTGCACGGCATGCAACATGCTTTGGCGCCCGCCAAAGCGGCGGCGCTTTGAGCGAGAGAGAGATATGAACCCGACCGCTCTGTCGATCTCCGTCGTCGCCCCGGAGTTGATCCTCTCCATCGGCGCGCTCGGCCTCTTGCTGCTGGGCGCCTTGCGCGGCGACAAGGCGGGCTGGCTTGTTTGCGAGATCGCGGTGGCGATCCTGGGCGTCGCTTTGATCGTTGTCATGTTCGACAAACACACCGAGGGGGTCACCTTCTATGGCGCCTTCACCAACGACGCCTTCGCACGCTTCATGAAGGCGCTGTCGCTGATCGGTTCGCTGGTGTCGCTGCTGCTGTCGCTGGACTTCCTCAAAGAGCACAAATTTGGCGGCTTCGAGTTCCCCATCCTCATGTTGCTCTCGACCACTGGCATGATGATGCTGATTTCGGCCAGCGACTTCATTGCGCTTTATCTGGGTCTCGAATTGATGAGTCTGGCGCTCTATGTGATCGCCGCCTATCGCCGCGACGATCTGAAGGCGTCGGAAGCCGGCCTCAAATATTTTGTGCTGGGCGCGCTGTCGTCGGGGATGCTGCTGTACGGGATTTCGTTGATCTACGGCTTCTCCGGCTCGGTCAATTTCAAGGCCGTGGCCGAGGCGCTCAACGGCCACGCGAGCCTTGGCGTGGTGTTTGGCCTCGTGTTCGTCATCGCCGGCCTCGCGTTCAAGATTTCCGCCGTGCCGTTCCATATGTGGACGCCCGACGTCTATGAGGGCGCCCCCACGCCCGTCACCGCGTTCTTCGCCAGCGCGCCCAAGATGGCGGCGATGGCGGTGGTCGTTCGCGTGCTGATGGTGGCGTTGCCGGGGGTTGCGGGCGAGTGGCGCCAGATCGTCGCCTTCATCGCCATCGCTTCGATGGCGCTCGGCGCCTTCGCGGCGATTGGTCAAACCAACATCAAGCGGCTGATGGCCTATTCCTCCATCGGCCACATGGGTTTTGCGCTGGTGGGCGTTGCGGCGGGAACGGTCGAGGGCGCGCAGGGCGTCGCGATCTATATGGCGATCTATGTGGTGATGACGCTGGGCACGTTCGGCGGCATCCTGTCGATGCGGCGCGGCGGCCAATATGTCGAACAGATCGACGATCTCGCGGGGTTGTCGCGCACCAGCCCGATGATGGCGTTCTTCCTCGCGGCGATGATGTTTTCGCTCGCCGGGATCCCGCCGCTGTTCGGTTTCTTCGCCAAATTTTATGTGTTCGCGGCTGCGGTCAACGCCGGGCTCTACCCCCTCGCCGTCATCGGCGTGCTGACCAGCGCGGTCGGCGCCTATTACTATCTGCGCATCGTCAAGATCATGTATTTTGACGAACCGGCGCCGGCTTTCGATAGCGGTCTCACCGCGCCGCGTCTGGTGCTGGGCGTCGCCGCGCTGCTCATCATTCTGGGCACGCTGGCGCCCGCGGGCCTCACCGCCGCCGCCGCTGCTGCCGCCAAGAGCCTGTTCTGAGCGTCGGGCGGTTCACTCTCAACAATTGGCGCGTCGAGCGCCACGATACGCTCGACAGCACCAGCGAGGAGGCCAAACGCCGCGCGTTGGGCGGAGACGCGGGCCGGCTATGGATCGTCGCGGAAGAGCAGACCGCCGGCCGGGGGCGCCATGGCCGCGCGTGGCGCTCGCCGCGCGGCAATTTCTTCGGCAGCGCACTGTTGCTCGATCCCTGCGCGATCGCCGATGGGGCGCAGCTTGGTTTTGTCGCGGGACTGGCGACTCAAGCCGCCGTCGCGGATTTCGGCGTCGAGGCGCGGCTCAAGTGGCCTAACGATTTGTTGATCGACGGCGCCAAGCTTTCGGGCGTGCTGCTGGAGGGCTGGAGCGTCGGGGGCAAATTTGCGGTCGGCGTTGGCATCGGCGTCAATCTTGCCGCTCATCCCGACGATCTGCCCTATCCGGCTGCGCATCTGGCCGAGCTTGCGGGACGCCCGATCACGGTGCGCGATTTCGTCGAGCGGCTGGTTGTGCGCTTCGACGAGGCGCTGGCCTTGTTCGCGCGCGGCGCGGGTTTCGCCGAGGTGCGCGTGCGCTGGCTGAATCTTGCGGCGGGCCTAGGCGGTCCGCTGCGCGCCACCACGCCGGCTGGCGTTAGGGAAGGGCAGTTCGCCGGCCTCGACCCGCGCGGACGTTTGCTTTTGCGCGTTCAAGACGCGATAGAGACCGTAGAATCTGCCGATATCGCCCTACTTGCGGAGGCTCCTGGCGGAGAAAGTTCGAGTTGAGATGAAGGACGAAGCGGAACTGGTCTTCGCAGGCCTCGGCGGCCTGCGGGAAATCGGAATGAATTGCGCGCTCTACGGCTTCGGCCCGGCGAAATCGCGCAAATGGCTGATGGTCGATCTCGGCCTCGCCTTCGCGGGCGACGAGGCGCCGGGCGTCGACCTGGTGATGCCGGATCTGGCGTTCGTGCAGAAGATCAAGCGCGATTTGCTGGGCATCGTGATCACCCATGCGCACGAGGACCATATCGGCGCACTCGCCGAATTGTGGCCAAGCGTCGGCGTCCCCGTCTACATGACGCGCTTTGCGGCGGGGCTGGCGGAGGCGCGGCGGCTGGGCGAACCCGGCGCGCCGAAAATCCCGATCCGCATCGTGCCCATCGGCGGCCACGTCGAGATTGGTCCGTTCGACGTCGAGTTCATCCCCGTTGCGCATTCGATCCCCGAGAGCACGGCGCTCGCCATCCGAACACCTGCGGGCCTCGTGCTGCACACCGGCGACTGGAAGATCGACGCGACGCCGGGCGTAGGACTGCCGACCGACGAGGCGCGGCTGAGGGCGCTGGGCGACGAAGGTATTTTGGCGCTGATCTGCGATTCCACCAATGTCGTGCGCGACGGCGAAAGCCCGTCGGAAGCCGACGTCGCGGTGACGCTCAAGAAAGTCGTCGCCGAGGCCAAGGGCCGCGTGATCGTCACCACCTTCGCCTCCAACGTCGCGCGTCTGCGCGCGGCGGCTGAGGCCGGCATCGCGGCGGGGCGCCAGGTGCTGGTGATGGGTCGCGCGATGGAGCGCGTGGTGAGCGTGGCGCGCGAATGCGGCTATCTCGACGGCCTGCCGCCTTTCCTCGGCATCGACGCGTTCGAACGGCTCCCCCGCGCGCAAGTGCTGGCGATCGCCACCGGCAGTCAGGGCGAGCCGCGCGCGGCGATCGCGCGCATGGCGGAGAAAGATCATCAGCGCGCCACGCTGGCGGCGGGCGACCGCGTGATCTTTTCTTCCCGCACCATTCCCGGCAACGAGAAGGCGGTGGGAACAACCATCAACGGTCTGGTTGAACAAAACATCGAGGTCATCACCGACCGCACGCATCTGGTGCATGTCTCCGGTCATCCGCGCCGGGGCGAGATGGAGCGCATGTACGCCTGGACGCGACCCCACATTGCCGTGCCGGTGCACGGCGAGCCGCTGCACTTGAGCGTGCATATGGAGTTCGCCAAGGCGCAGGGCGTGCCGCATGTGCTGCGCGCGTTCGACGGCGATCTGGTGGCGCTGGGGCCGGACGGCGCGGCGCGGATCGGGCGCGTCGAGACGGGGCGGCGTTACAAGGATGGCGATATTTTGTTGCCCGCCGGCGACGATTGCATACAGGAGCGCAAGCGGCTGGCGGTAGCGGGCATCGTGTCGATTGCGCTGGCGCTGACCGAGCGCGGCGATCTCGTGGGCGAGCCCGACGTGATGATCGCGGGCCTGCCGCAGGTTTCGCGCGACGGCGCGGAGATTGACGCGTTGATTGATTCGGCCATCTTTGAGACGGTCGAGGGCCTGCCGCGCGCCAAGCGCAAGGATGCGGATTTCGTGGCGGGCGCGGTCGAGCGCGCGGTGCGCAATTGCGTCAATGCGGTGTGGGGCAAGCGCCCGACGGTTCATGTGCTGATCGTGGAGACCTGAATGATTGGACGGCTCAATCACGTCGCCATCGCGACGCCGGATCTGGAGAAATCCTCGAAGCTTTACCGCGACAGTCTTGGCGCGAAAGTGTCAGCGCCGGCTTCGTTGCCCGAGCATGGCGTGTCGGTGGTGTTTGTCGAGGCCGACAACACCAAGATCGAGTTGCTGCATCCGTTGGGGGAGGGGTCGCCCATCGCCAAATTTTTGGAGAAGAACCCGGACGGGGGAATGCATCATCTTTGCTTCGAGGTTGACGATATTCGCGCGGCGCGCGACTCGCTGAAGGCGACCGGCGCGCGGGTGCTGGGCGACGGCGAGCCGAGGATCGGTGCGCATGGCAAGCCGGTGCTGTTCCTGCATCCCAAGGATTTTGGTGGGACGCTGATTGAGCTGGAGCAGGCTTGAGGCGGCGGGGGCGGCTTGAAGCGGCGCCCCCTCATCCGGCCTTCGGCCACCTTCTCCTGCAAGGGGAGAAGGGCATTATTCTGCAAGAGTTGTTTGTTTGATTGCGGTCACGCGGCCACGCTCTCGGCGTTGCCCAGAAACCCCAACAATTCCTCTTCCCACATCGGCTTGGCGAACAGGAAGCCCTGCGCATAGCGGCAACCGGCGTGCGCGAGAAAGTCCGCCTGCGCCTCGGTCTCCACGCCTTCGGCCAGCACCGTCAGACCCAACGAATGCCCCAGCCGGATCACCGCTTCGGCGATCTGCATGCCGGCGCTGTCGCCGGGCAGGTCTTTGATGAAGGCGCGATCCAGTTTCAGCTTGTGAATCGGAAAGTCCTTCAGATAGGCCAGCGAGGAATGGCCGGTGCCGAAGTCGTCGACCGAGATGCGCAAGCCCAAGGCCCGCAACTGCCGGAGCTTGGCGACGGCGTCCTTCTGGTTCATCAGCACGCTCTCGGTGATCTCCAGCTCCACCTTGTCGAACGCCAGACCCCTCCCCGAAAAAATGCCCGCCACCGTCTCCACCAGATCGGGACGCTCGAACTGGCGCGGCGAGAGATTGATCGAGATCGTGTCGAGCTCCACCCCGGCGTCGAGCCACGCCTTCATGCGCTCGGCGGCGCGGCGCATCACCCATTCGCCGATCTGCACGATGAGCCCGGTCGTCTCGGCCAGCGGAATGAACTTGCCCGGCGGAATGACGCCCTCAGGCGCGCGCCAGCGCACCAACGCCTCGACGCCGAAGGTGCGCGACACCGCCAGATCAACCAACGGCTGGAACTGCAACGCGAATTCGTCGCGTTCCAGCGCGCGGCGCAGGCCGACCTCCATGTCGAGCCTCTCACGCGCCTCGACCATATGGCGCGGCTCGTAGGCGCGCAGGCCGCCGCCGCGCGATTTGGCGACATAGAGCGCGGATTCGGCCTGTCGCATCAGGATCTCCGCGTCGCCCTGTCCCTGCCCAAACCAGACGAGCCCCGTATCGACGCCGCAGAACGCCTTGGCGCCGCTGCTGAACTCGAAAGGCGCCTCCATCGCCGCCGACAGTTCCGCGCCCAGAGCGCGGGCGTCGTCGGGGTTCGCGCAATCCTCGCGCAGGATCGCGAATTCGTCGGGGCCGGTGCGCGCCAGCAGGTCGCGCGGCGTCAGAAGGGCGGCGAAACGTTTGACCGATTGGACGATCAGTTCGTCGCCCGCCGCGTAGCCGAGGCTCTCCACAATGGTGCGGAAGCGGTCGAGGTCCAATTGATAGAGAGTCGCGCCGCTGGCGCGTTCGCGCAACGAGGCGAGCGTGGCGTCGAGGCGACGACGCAGCGCCAGCTTGTTGGGCAGCCCTGTGTCGGCGTCGTGCAGCGCCAGAAATTCGAGCCGCGCCTGGTTTTGTTTGAATTCCGCGATGTCGGAATACATCGCCACGTAGCCGGCCGGTTCGCCATGCGCGTCGCGCAGAACGCTGATGGTCGCCCAATAGGGTTTGACTCGCCCGTCCTTGCGGCGGTTCCAGATTTCGCCGCTCCATCGCCCGTTGGCGCGCACGCCGTGATGCAACTCCTCATAGAACGCGGCGTCATGACGCCCCGACTTCAACAATGAAACGTTGCGGCCTTTCAGTTCGGCGGCGCTGTATCCCGTCAGCGTCTCGAAGGCGGGATTGAGGATCTGGAAAGCGCCGGCGAAATCGGTGACGACGATGCCTTCCTGCGTGTTCGCAAGCACGGTCGAGGACAGGCGCAATTGCGCCTCCTGCTGCTTTTTCTGGGTGATGTCCTGATGCGTGCCGACGAGCCGCACGATTCTGTGCTCGGCGTCGAACACGGGAAAGCCGCGCGAAAGGACGTCGAGCCAATGGCCGTCCTTGTGGCGCAATTGCAGCTCGACTTCGTAGGTCTGGATTTCGCCTGCCTCCAGCCGCCGCATCTGTTCGGCGATCGTCTCCAGGGCGCCGGGCGAGGCGACGCTGGAAAAGAAGCCGGGGTCGTCCGGCACTTCGTGTTCGGCGTAGCCCAGCATGGATTTCCAGCGCGGCGAAAGATAGGTGGTGTTCTCAGGAATGCGCCAGTCGAACAGACCCTCGTTGGCCCCGCGCATGGCGAGCTGGAAACGCTCCTCGCTTTCGCGCAGCGCGGCCTCGGCGGTGCGACGGGCGGTGACGTCTTCGACCGCCGTCAGCAGAACCGGGGGATCGCCGATCATGACGCCAACCGCGCGTGCGATCACGCGCTCGCCGCTCTTGCGCAGATAGGCGCGCTCGGAATCGTAGGTGGTCGTGCGCTGGGCGCTCAGGGCGCCGGCGTCCGCTTCGGCCTGCGCCAGGCTTTCTGAGGCCAGCAGGGTTTTCCAGTCGAGGCCGACGATTTCAGATGTTTCGTAGCCCAGCATCTTGCAGAAGGCGGCGTTGGCGCGCTGGATGCGGTTTTGCGCGATCAGCACGAGGCCGACGCGCGCTTCGTCAAACGCCAGCCGGAAGATCGGGTCGACGCCCCCAGGCGCCGCGGGGTTCAAAAATCGCTTCAACAAAGTCATCAATGCCATTGAGGGCGCCGCCCATGTCGCACAGCCGCACGAGCCGTCGCGCACGAACGTGCGCGCCCAACGCGATGCAAGGAAAAGAAGAAATGGCGAAACGCCCGAGCGACGGTGCGGCTTCATGCCTCGCCCGCTAGTCCGCGCGGGCGACCGTCGTTCACATTTGCAAGAATAGCCCGCCGGCATTGCCTGTTCCTTAACAGCCCTTGCATGACGCAAGGAATGACGCCAAAGGCGCGTGCATGAGGGTGAGTTTCGACGGGGGCCGGCTCAATGAGCGCGGCGTGGCGGTGGCGCTCTACGATTATGCGTTGCACGCCCGCGCGCTGCTGGGCATCGAGCCTATCGTGCTGCACGACGTCGGCGAGGGTGTTGACGACGAGCAGGCGGCGCGCTTTTCAGCGGTTTTTGCTTTGCGCGGCTATCGCGACGCTGCGGAACGCTCGCAAATGATCGAAGACGAACGCATCGACGTCGCCTATGCGCTGAAGGCGCGCCGGCCGCGTTATCCGCAGAGCCCGGTAGGTCGCACGGCAGTGCATGAGGTGTTCCGGTTCTTCGATCCGCACGGCGATTCCTACGGCTATATTTCGCCGTGGCTAGCTAAGGCGGCGGCGGCGGGACGCTACCCTTGCGTTCCGCATATCGTGGACCCACCACAGCCTCGGGCAACGTTGCGCGCCGAGTTCGGCGTGCCGGCGGGCGCGGTGGTGATTGGGCGCCACGGCGGGCAGGATCAGTTCAATGTGCCCTTCGTCGCGTCGGCGCTCGCCGCAGCGCTCGCCGCGCGGCCGGACCTGTGGGTGATGCTGCTCAACACCGAGCCGCTGCTGCGTCACGAGCGCGTCGTCCATGTGCCGCGGACGCTGGATCGCCAGCGCGTCGCCGACTTCGTGGCGGGCTGCGACGCGGGGCTCAATGCGCGGCGCGGCGGCGAGACGTTCGGGCTGGCGATCTCGGAGTTCCTGGCGCAGGACAAGCCGGTGTTTGTCTGGGAAGGCGGGCGCGACCGGCATCATCTGGCGCTGGTTGATGAGCCTGCGTTCCGGTTCCGCACAAGCGCCGACCTCACGCGGTCGCTGGTGGCGTTTCAGCCGAGACCGGGGGCGGGGCGCTGGCGGCGCCAAGTCGAGCCGTTCGCGCCGGAGACGGTGATGCGGCGGTTCGCCGAGGTGTTTCTGGCGCCGGGGACGCAGAATCGGCCCCGGCTGCCATTTGGCTTTCGGCTGGGGGCGCGGCTGAGGGAGCGCGTTCAGCGGCGCCGCGATGCGGCGTGGATCAGGGACTGATCTTGGCGGCGATGGCGCCGAGGCGGGAGTGGAGTTCGCGGCTGGCGGCGGCGGCTTTCGAGTGCGTCGGCTTGCCGTCTTTGGCGACGAGCTTGCCGCCGACATAGACGGCCTTCAGGTTTCTGAGCCCGCAGGCCAGCACATAAGTTCCCGTCGCGTTCCAGATCGGGCCGGTGTCGGGCTCGCGCGGATCGACGATGAGGAAATCGGCGTATTTGCCGACCTCCAGCGAGCCCAGTTTGTCGGCGATTCCCAGCGCCTCGGCAGAACCCAATGTGTGCATGCGCAGCATCTCGTAGACGCCCATCGCCTGCGGGTCCTTCGCGTTGGCGCGCTGCGAATAGATGCCAAAGCGCATGTTGGCGAAGGGATCGCTGAGGTCGGTGCAGGATTGGTCGTCGAGGCCAACTGCGACGCGGATGCCGGCGTCCACGCAGGCGCGGATGGGGGCGAAGCCGGAGGCGAGGCGCCCGTTGGAGATCGGCTGCCATGACATGGCGCAACCGCAGCGGCCGGCCTCTGCGATCATTTCCTGCGTCGCCTGCACGAAATGGCCGAAGATCAGTTTGGGGCCGAGCGCGCCGGCGTCGCGGTAGAGCCGCCATTTCGAGCGTTGCAACTCGATCTCCTGCGCCGTCTCAAGAAAATGCGGCTGGTTGAGGACGCCGAAACGGCGCATCGCCTCGGCTTCGATCTCGGCGGTGTCGGGCTTGGTTGACCATTGCACCGCGCCGCTGATCGCCGTGCCGAGATAGAGATCGCTGTCGAGCGCGTCGCCGAACGCCTTTGTTTGCTCGAACCGCACGAGAGTTTCCTGCCGGTCGCCGATTTCGTCGTTGAGCAGCGTGGAATGAACGAAACGCAGCCCGGCGTCGGCTTTGGCCTTGATCTGCGCGGTGGCGTGTTCGAGAGGCTTCAAAGGCCCGGCGGGGATGCGCTGGCCGCGTTCGTCCATCCGCAGGGGCAAGCGGCTGTCGGAGAAATCGTAGGCCGTCGTGATCCCGTTGTTGAGGAAGTCGAGCGCGCCGTGGAAGGTGCACCAGTAGATGTCGTCCGCATCGGCGTGGCGGGTGTAATAGGTCATCGCGTCGACCCAGCCGTAGAGCGCATTGTCCATGCCAAGGCCGCGCGAGCCGCTGGTGAACAGATGGCTGTGGGCGGAGACGAAGCCCGGCGCGACGAAGGCGCCGTTGGCGTCGACGACCTCGCCGCCGAGGTCGCCGGGGGGCTCGCCGGGCTCGACGGCGGAGAGGCGGCCCTGCGCGTCCACGGCGAGCCAACCGGGGAAGGGGTCGGGGTTGGCGACGGTGAGGAGCAGGGCGTTGCGGACGAGCAGCATGGGGCGACGATAGGGGCGGGTGCGGGCGGCTTCAACGTCAAGCGATGAGCTGGCGGGCGCGAAATTGAGGCAGGGCCTTCAAAATCACCCTTCGAGACCGATGGTGACATCCAGGAAGAGATGAGCGATAATATCGCTCATGAAAACCATCGTTTTCATGCCGACCGCCGCTCGGCAGCTTGATGCGCTTCCTGTTAAGGCCAAGGAGGCTATCGAAGCCGCTCTCGAACGCTACGCGATCGAAGGGCGCGCAGACGTGAAATAATTGCAGCGCCGTGCGGGTTTCAGAATGCGCGTGGGCGAATATCGCGTGCTGTTCAGCGAAAACCTTTCGACCATTCTGGCCATTTACGTGGGTCGCCGCCAGACGACTACCTATTCCTGAGAGGCGCCTATGGCTCAGATGATCACGACACCGGCCGGAGAGGAAATGGTTTTGCTTTCGCGTGCGGAATACGAACGGTTGGCGGCTCTTGCCGCCGAGGCGGAGGAGGACGCCGCCGACGTTGCAGCTTACGACGCGGCGATGGCGGAAATTGCCGCTCGTGGCGACAAGCCGCTCCCCGCCGAGGTCAGCGCCTCGCTGTTGCGCGGCGCTAGTCTCGTGACCGCGATCCGCAAGTGGCGGAGCATGACGCAGTCGCAACTCGCCGAGCGCGCCGGTCTTTCTCAGGGCTATCTGAGCGATCTGGAAAGTCGGCGGCGAAAGGGTGCGAAGGAGACGCTGGAGGCGATTGCGAAGGCGCTCGACGTGCCGGGGAGTTGGTTGTGTTGAGCAACGTTCGCTATGCGCGCCAGGGGACTTTATAATCGGAAGAAGCCGATGTATTGTTTGCTCAAGGCGCATTGGGTCGCCTGCGCCGCCGTGACCGGGGCGGCGCTCTTGCTGCTGTCGCCGCTGCTCTACGATGTCTGGCCGCTCGGCCTTTTGCTCATATACCTGCACTCGCCCGGCTACATGATCCATCAAGTCGAGGAACATGCCGGCGACCGCTTTCGCAGCTACGTCAACCAACGTCTGTTCGGCGGACGCGAGGCGCTGACCACGCGCGGCGTGTTGTGGGTGAATGTCGGCGCGGTCTGGGGGGTGAACCTCGCCGCGCTCTATGTCGCGCGCTGGGCGGGGCCGGCATGGGCGCTGGCGGCGCCTTATCTGATGATCGTCAATGCGATCAGCCATATCGCGACGGCCTTGCGCTTTGGCGGCTACAATCCGGGGCTGCTCACCAGCCTCCTCGTTTTCCTGCCGCTGGGCGTTGGGTCGCTATGGAGGATCTCGGCGACAGGGGCGCAGCATGCGCTGGGGCTGGCGATCTCGCTGGGCCTTCATGCGGTGATTGTCAGGTCGGTCCTCGCTCACCTGCGCCAACTGCGCGACTGAGCCCAACCTTTGGCTTGCGCCGAGCCTGGAGCTGCGGCGTCCACGCCGCCGAAAGGCGCCGTTTGTCGCGAGACGGTCGGCGTGGACGCCGACCCTCCGGCGCCCTCACCCCCGATCCCGCAACAACCTCCCCTGATCCCTCTTCCAGTCCTTCTCCTTGTCCGCCTCGCGCTTGTCGTGCAGCTTGCGCCCGCGCCCCAGCGCGATGGCGATCTTGGCGCGGCCCTTGGCGTTGAAATAGATGCGCAACGGCACGATGGTCATGCCCTCGCGCTCGACGCCCTTGGCGAATTTGACGATCTCTTTGGCCTTCACCAGGAGTTTGCGTGGGCGCTTGGGCTCGTGATTGAAGCGGTTGCCCTGAAGATATTCGGGGATGTTGCAATTGTAGAGGATCAACTCGCCCTTGC
>Ga0209698_10002760_pt1 | contig 19721 bp, 17 predicted proteins | sample LitLauG_LLR_2012_FD_187203 | JGI IMG/M metagenome (GOLD analysis project Ga0209698, IMG submission 187203) | Freshwater sediment microbial communities from Pennsylvania, USA - Little Laurel Run_MetaG_LLR_2012 (SPAdes) (version 2) | ecosystem: Environmental > Aquatic > Freshwater > Creek >...
TTAGGCGTCACAAGCATCTATCCCAATTAAGTCCATTTGCGTTCGAACAACGTCAAATTGCGTTATGAAAAGTGTCTACGATATTGGGGGAATGCCAGTAATCACGTAGGTGCTCGTAAATATGTACCGCAGCTGGTAGGGTAACAATCTGCGCTTTATGCCTTTTTGTTTCTGGTAGCGTTAAACGTAAGTAACAATGTTCTCCTTTAACAATAGTCACATGCTTGTGCTGTATCAACTTAATATCAACGGGACGCACAAAGCTGTTGACCATAAAGCCAATCACCCACGCCATTTCATGTACCACATTCGCATAGCTAGCAAATACACCCCCTTGCGTATTGCGATGTGTCACCTTGCGTTTCTTTTGCTTGGCGTTACGCATGCGTTTTGCACAGCGTAGTAGTTGTAAATACTCATTCACTGTAAAGTTGCCACGTGCCGTACTTGTGATTCGTATTTTGGGGAACTGCGGCACTTGCTCAATCCATTTGTGTGCGTGTGCTGTATTGAGTATTTTGCGTAATGCCATCATGTACTGTGATAGCGTCATTGGCTTGTAGTTGAGTGTGGACAAGTGATTAAAAAAACGCTCTACCTGCGCATACCCTATATCTTCTACGCAAATATTTTTAAAAAACGGTAGTACTTGTTTGCGTATGCGTGACTTGAGCATGACTAGCGAGTGCTTTGCTACTTCATCCCTGTCTACACGTGCCTGCTCAGCTGCTAGCATGAGTGTCGCAACCGTTTCCATGCTGTGGGTGCGTGTATGTGACACGTGTTGTTGCGAAGGGGCAACACATAATTTCGCATTGTAAAATTCTTTTGCGTAGCGCAGAGCATCTCTTTTGCTAGTTGTACGTAGCGTGCGTTTAATCACCTTGCCATCAAAGTAACAGCGTACTTGCCAATAGCGTGACGCATTGGTTTGAAAGATGGATAGTTTGCTTGGGTAATTTGGTACAGAAGTAATCGTACTCACAATTGGCAAAGTACGATTGCGTTCTACAGAAAAAATTTCATCGTTAGCTGCTGCATATAAGTTCATACGCTCAGCATACTGTCGCACACGAAATTATGCGATCAGAAAAATATTTTTACAAAATAAATTCGCAAACAAACTCCAACTGCATTGCGATTTACGCTCTTTCAAAATAAAAAAATTACAAATAAAAATGTCGCACAGAGTTTAGTGTGCGACTAATGCGATGGTTTTAATGGAAATTATTTGGAGGTAATTTGGAATGATTTGAAGAGAGAAAATCTGCGCGAAGCGCGGATGGAGATTTAAAGAATGAAAAAATCGCTATTAGCAATCGCAGCAATCAGCGCATTTGCGTCTGCTGCTCAAGCTCAGTCAAGCGTTACTGTATATGGTGTTTTGGACGTTGCTGCAATCGGTCAAACCAATTCAGGTAACTTGAACTCAACAGCTTCTACTGTTCCTGCTGCATTTGGTGGTGTAAATGCATCTGGTGGTTCCACAATCAAGCCTGGTTCTACTTTTGGTATTTCCAGCAACGGCGAATCAATGAGCCGTATTGGTTTTAAAGGTAGCGAAGATTTGGGTTCAGGTACCAAAGCTATTTTCACTTTAGAGCAAGGCTTTAGCCCATCAACTGGCGAACTTGGTAACACAGGTATGTTGAACCAAGGCAAGAGTGCAAATATCTCTGGCGATTCATCTATCCAAGGTCAATTGTTTAACCGTGGCGCATTCGTTGGTCTTTCCAATGACAAATACGGTACATTGACAGCTGGTCGTCAACAAAACTTGATGTTAGACAACATCGCTAACTACGATCCAGTTCCAGCATTTGCTGTTTCTCCACTCCAGTACTCCGGCTCATACGGTGGCGGTGGTCGTACAGACGAAGGTCGTGTTGACGGTGCTTTGAAGTATGTATGGAAATCAAACGGCTTTAACGCTAACTTGTTGTACGCACCAGGCGGATTTGCTAGCCAATCTACAATGGGCACAACATCTGGTGCACAAGTTGGTTGGGAAAATGCCAAGTATGGTATCCAAGCAATTGCATCACACACAACTGATGCGATGAATTTGTCTCCAGCGCAAAATACTCTTGCATCATTAACTACAGTTAATCCTAATACACAATCAATCAACGTTAACGCTTTAACAAACACTGTTGTGAATACAACAGCTTACATGTTGACTGCAAAATGGTCTCCTGTAGATGCATTGTGGGTAAAAGGTGGTTACGAGCGTGAGTTGATTGGTACACCAAGCAACTTCCAAAACTACAACCTAGCTACTACAACAGGTGGCATACCTTTGACTAACGTTGCAGGTCAAACTAACTATTTTGTTAACGTAGCTTGGATTGGTGCTCAGTATCAAGTAACTCCAGCAATTAAAGTTTCTGCTGCTTACTACTATGCTGGTACTCCTGCTGCTGGACCAGCGGCTGCATCAGCTTGCGCCAATCCAAATGCACTCGCATCATTTAGCAGCAACACTGGTGGTTGCACAGGTACAGCCCAGTACGAAGCTTTGACTGTTGATTACAGCCTGAGCAAGCGTACTAACTTGTATGCATTGCTTGGCAATACTACTTTGACCGGCGGTCAAAAGTATAGCTACGCAACAGTTGCTAACGGTGCAGCTACTGCTACTTTGTCTGGTCAACAGACTTACGGTATTGGCGTACGTCACTCTTTCTAATTTAACGCTAGCGTAAGCTAGTTGTCGATTTAGAAAACAGTTGTAAATCTAAACCCACTGTAGAAATACAGTGGGTTTTTTCTTGTCCCTCTTAAGATTGACAGAATTCTTTTAACGCAATAACAAGTTCAGTCACCACAGCCTCCCAGTTTCCGGGAGATGGTTGTTGAAATACTCTTGCGTTTGGATACCAGGCTTCTTTTTGTCCGGGCATCCAGCGCCAATCAACAACAAATTGACTGAGTACCCAGACAGGTTTGCCGAGCGCTCCAGCCATATGCGCAACGGAAGTATCAACCGAGATCACTAAGTCTAAATTCGATATGAGAGCAGCGGTATCGCTAAAGTCATTTAATTGCTTGCTATCATTTTGAATTTGGGGCCCATTCCAACCTGCCCCCTCCAGTAAGGTTAACTGCTCTTCTGCTTCCACGCCTTTTTGTAAGCTGTAAAACTGAACATTGGGAAGCTTTAGATTCTCAAGAGCCGAAAGTGGAATATTTTTTTTATCTGTAATGCTCCAAAGAACCGGTTGATCAGCTCTATGGCCGCTCGACCACACTAACCCCACTTTTATTTTTTTTTCGGTATTTAGTTTTTTGTTCCAATAGGTGGACTTATGAACATCTGGAAAAATATATGGAATATTGGAGGGTATAGTTTCCAGGCGAGTCTTAAATGCTAATGGCAGACTCATTAATGGCGCATGAAAATCAAAAAAGTCGACCGCTTGTCCCAATTCAATCACTTGCGAAACTGCTGGCATGTTCTTCAAGGCATTGACTAACTGTTTTTGGACTTCAAGAATGACCTTAGCACCCAGATCGGAGATTTTTTGGACGTATCTACAAAATTGAATCGTATCCCCTAAACCTTGCTCGGCCCAAAGTAGAATAGTCTTTCCTGTAAGAGATTCTTGACCCAACCAAAGTGGTTGGTCGTAATGTCGAAAAGAGTCTCTTTGGGATCCTAATTTCCATCGCCATTCAAACAGCTCCCAACCAAGTTCATAATTACCTTGGTGAAGAAGCGATAGAGCCTTATTCCAATATGCCTCTTGATTATCTGGGTTCAAGCTAATCGCTTTGTCAAAATGAATAATAGCTTCTTTGTCGTCTATTACCTCATGTAGGGTTAGGCCCTTATTGGCCCAGGCCTCTGAATAATGAGATTTTAAAGCTAATGCTTTATCGTAGTGAGTAATTGCATCATCATATTTTTTGAGTGTATGCAGAATGTTGCCTTTATTTAACCATGCTTCGGGATAATTCGGATTGAAGCTGAGCGCTTTATCAAAGTAAGCATCTGCTGACCTGAGGTTTCCAAGCTCTTTCTCTATGATGCCCAAATTTAAATAGGCTTCACAATTATCATTCTCAATTAAGATTGCCCTCTCTAAAGAGGCCCTAGCATCTGTATATTTTTTTAGTTTTAGTTGGGCGGCTGATAGATTGGTTAGTGTTGACACTCTATTTGGGAGAATCTCGAGAGACCGATTAAATTGATACTCTGCATCAGCAAATTTCTCTGCCTCTAAAAAAGCCAGGCCATCTAAAAAATACTGTTTCGCTAAATCAAAGTTATTCATAAAATAGTCATTATTGTGGCCAGATGAAGTTTGATGAAGATAAATGGCATATTGCGTCGCAGCTAACCACGAAATCTTAAAGGAATACCCTCATTTGGCCCTTATAGTAAATCAATAAATAAGCGCACTTGATTCACTTGACAGACTGGTTAAAAAGCCATTTAATGATCAAATGCTCCGGTACGCAAAAGTTATCCTGCTAGTTAGTTGTTTATTTGTGGTCTTGCTCAAGCCAGCTGGAGCTCAAGCATTTGTTAAAAATGCCATTCATCGCAGCCATAGTTACAACACCTCTCTACATCAGTCTACAGTCAATGGACCCATTTTATGCAGTCCAGGTGACCACAATGCTGATCTCCAGTTTCACTTTAGCAGCCATCTATTAGGCGATATCAACTCTAGCACTCTGCGGCTATATTACCTGCATGCCCGACCAGCCACTTTCCACATGGAATTACGGGAATTTGCTAGCGCTCTACCAACACCTATTTTCAAGCCCCCTAGGCTCAGTTAACTCTGAGAGGGTATTAAACCGCATTTAGCAAAAAGTATTTTTGCCGTGGTTAATGCTGCTTCTATTGCTCAGAAGCTAAAAGTTCTGTATCAATAGTTCATTTAGGCTTTATTGGGCATCATGTTTGTAATCATGATGGTGATCGAGATCTTCACCGTCAAATAGGGATTTAGAAAATGATTAGGTTAGTCAAGCTAGCGCTAGAGAAGCCGTACACCTTCATTGTGATGTCGATGATGATTGCATTGATTGGTGTACTGGCTGCCACAAAAATGGCAGTAGATATCTTTCCGGAAATCCGGATTCCGGTGATTGCAGTTGTCTGGAGCTATAACGGCATGCAGCCAGAGGATATGGCTGGTCGAGTGGTTTATGCGTACGAACGCAATCTATCAACGAATGTTTCTGATATTGAGCATATTGAGTCGCAGTCACTCCCGGGCTTTGGAATCATCAAAGTGTATTTTCAGCCCAACGTAGATATTCGTTTGGCGACAGCACAAATTACTTCATATTCACAAACTGTCCTCAAGCAAATGCCGCCGGGTATCACCCCACCACTGATCTTGAACTATAACGCTGCAACGGTGCCAGTGATTCAGGTTGCTCTATCTAGTAAATTTTTAGCTGAACAGGCAATCTTTGATTTGGCTCAAAATTTTATTCGCCCGCAATTGGCTAATGTGCCTGGCAGTGCAACTACATCGCCTTTTGGAGGAAAGGTTCGGCAAATTCAGATTGATTTAAATATCACTGCTCTGCAATCAAAAAATCTTTCGCCTCAGGATGTGATTAATGCATTAACCACGGGAAACTTAATTATCCCAACCGGTACGCAGAAAATTGGTAAATATGAGTACAACATCAAGCTAAACGACAGTATTGATAACTTTGCAAATTTTGCGGAATTGCCAATTAAGTTGGTTAATGGCACGGTGATTCAGCTGCGTGATGTGGCCCAAGTTCGCGATGGCTCCCCCCCTCAGACCAATATAGTGCGACTCGATGGCGGTAAGGGTGCTTTGATGACCATTCTGAAGTCTGGAGCGATGTCGACCTTAACTATTGTGGATGGTATCAAGGACTTAATTCCACGCTTAAAAGAAACACTGCCTGAAAGCCTGAATATTCAATTAATTGGTGACCAATCTATTTTTGTTAAAGCATCGATTGTTGGTGTAGTTCGTGAGGGCCTGATTGCTGCAGCCTTAACCAGCTTGATGATCTTATTATTTTTGGGTAGTTGGCGATCCACAGTCATTATCGCCATGTCGATCCCATTATCAGTGTTATCTGCAATTATTCTGCTGTACGCCAGTGGTGAAACTCTAAATATTATGACTCTTGGCGGCCTGGCATTAGCAGTGGGTATGCTGGTAGATGATGCTACTGTCACTATTGAAAATTTCAATACCCATCTAGAAATGGGTAAGAATGTACGTACAGCCATTATTGACGGGGCCTCACAGATTATTAACCCGGCATTTATTGCACTCCTCTGTATTTGCATTGTGTTTGTGCCGATGTTTTTCTTAGAAGGAGTGCCCAAGTATTTATTTATACCGATGGCTAAGGCTGTCATTTTTTCAATGGCCGCTTCATTTGTTATGTCACAAACTTTTGTGCCTACAGTAGCACAATATATTTTGGGAGCCGATCATCAGCATCATGAAGAAGTGCTTCATCATGCAGTTATTGCCCCGCCCCCAGTTGGATTAAGAAATCGCCTGACCATTGTAAAAATTACTTTGATCAATTTTCAAAAGCAATTTGAAGAGCGCTTTGAAATTTTTCGCAAATCATATATGGGGCTACTATCTAAATTAATTGGTAATCAAAAGCAATTTATTCTCATTTTTATGTCAATTGTCATGACTTCATGGTTACTAGTTTTTGCCTTGGGTAGAGATTTTTTTCCTGCAGTGGATGGCGGTCAGATAAAGCTTCATGTTCGCGTTCCTATTGGAACGCGTTTAGAAGAAACTGCTTTGCAATTTAATTTAATTGAGGCAGAAATTAAAAAAGTTATCCCCGCTGATGAAATTGAATCGATTGTTGACAATATTGGCCTCAATATCAGCCCTCTGAATAATGCTTATAACAATTCAGGAACGATTGGACCTCAAGACGGCGACATCTATATTTCTTTAGCCGAGGGGCATGGTGCGACAGCAAATTATGTGGATCAATTGCGAACCATCTTACCGAAGCAGTTTCCCTCGGCCACCTTCTCTTTTTTACCGGCCGATATTGTTAGTCAAATTCTAAATTTTGGAGCACCCGCACCGATTGATGTGGTGATTCGTGGCCGTAACCGCAAGGATAACCAGCAATATGCCAATCGACTATTAGATGAGATTAAAAAAATTCCTGGCATTGTGGATGCCCGCATACAACAAGCCTCGAACTATCCACAAATTAATGTTGATGTTGATCGTGTGCAGGCTGCTAGATTGGGTGTCAACGAAAGCGGCATTACTAGTGATATGGTGACCGCTTTATCTGGAAGTGCTCAAGTTAACCCAATCTTTTGGTTGAATTCTGAGACTGGGGTTTCATACCCGGTTTCGGTGCAAACGCCTCAAACCAGCATCAGAGGTCTATCAGAGCTCATTAATATTCCAGTCGGTGGATTTGATCCTAAAAATGGCACCATCCTAGGCGCCCTTGCTAATTTGCATCGCAGCAATGCGCAAGCTGTAGTAACACATGACAATATTCAACCATCATTTGATATTTATGCAACGAGTCAAGGAAGAGACTTAGGCGGAGTAGCTGCCGATATTAATCGTGTTATCTCAAAAGCGGATGCTAATAAACCTAAAGGAACTAGAGTCGAGCTGAGAGGTCAAGTGGCAACGATGAATTCTTCATTTACTAGTTTGGGCTTTGGCATTATTGCCTCGGTCATATTGATTTACTTCTTGCTGGTTATTAACTTTCAATCCTGGCTTGTACCGTTTGTCATTATTACCGCCTTACCTGCAGCGATCTCGGGAATTATTTGGATCTTGTTTATTACCTTTACCAATCTATCGGTTCCTGCATTGACTGGGGTAATCATGTGCATGGGGGTGGCAACGGCAAATAGTATTTTGGTCGTTAGTTATGCAAAGGAGAGATTTGAGGCCCATCAGGATCCAGTTAAGGCAGCATTAGAGGCGGGATACTCTCGTTTTAGGCCGGTAATCATGACTGCATCAGCCATGATTATTGGTATGTTACCTATGGCCCTTGGGCTTGGTGAGGGCGGTGAGCAGAACGCCCCTTTAGGTAGAGCCGTTATTGGCGGTCTTTCTTTTGCAACAGTAGCCACACTCATTTTTGTGCCTATTGTATTTAGTCTCGTTAATCAATTACGTAAGCAAAAAACACTATGAAGTTCATTCAAATTACAGAGCGGTTAAAAGCCTTATTTCTTCTGACAATTCAAAATAGCTGGCATGTTTTGATGAGAGTCAAAAAGCAATTTATGGCACTTGATCAAAAAATTCAACGGGTCATCTATATCGTTTTATTGATTATTATTTTTGGTATTGGCACCCGTCTATATAGTTATTGGCAAGCAAAAATGCATTCTGATGCATTATCTGTACAGCTTGTTTCCACCATACATCCGACTCTTGGTGGGGCTGAGAGCACTTTGTCGTTTCCAGGAAGATTAGACCCCTATCTCAATGCGCCAATATACGCGCGCGTAAACGGCTATATGAAAAAATGGTACAAAGATATCGGTTCGGAAGTGAAGGCTGGTGAACTATTGGGGCAAATCGAGGCGCCAGAAGTGGACCAACAATACCAGCAGGCTAAGGCAGATTTGGTTGCCGCGAAGGGTAATGAAGAGTTTGCAAAAATTTCATATCAGCGTTGGAAAAACTTAATTGCTGCTGACGCCGTTTCAAAGCAAGAGCTCGATCAAAAGTTGACTGACTATGAAGCGAAAAAATCATTGCGTCAAATTGCAGAGGCAAACTTGATTAAGGCGCAAACTTTTGTTGACTATAAAAATATTCCAGCGCCATTTGCAGGATTGATTACCGAAAGAAACACGGATGTAGGTGATTTAGTGATTGCTGGTGGTGGCAAGCCTCTATTTAATGTCGTCAATATTGATAAGTTGCGTTTGTTTGTCAATATTCCGCAGATATTTAAAAATGACATCCAAACCGGGCTGTCTGCCAAAATTTCAGTCCCTGAATTTCCTGGAAGGGTCTTTGAGGCAAAAGTAGTGCGAACTGCCGGTGCAGTAAACCCAGTCTCAGGTGCAGTGCTCATCGAGATTGAAATGGACAACCAGGATCATATTTTAAGTTCGGGTGAGTATGCGCAGGTAACATTGAATTTACCTTCCGATCACAGCGTACCTCGTGTTCCCTCATCTGCATTAATAATTAAAGCCGATGGAGATTATTTGGCAACTGTTGCGCCTGATCAAACAATCAATTTAGTGAAGGTCATTATCGGCAGAGATTTTGGTCAAGAGCTTGAGGTGATTGGAGAAATTACGGAGGCAATGCAGGTGGTTAATAATCCACCCGATTCTTTGTATCAAGGTCAAAAAGTATCGGCAATTCCTGTGGCAGATAGCAAGTCTATCAAGAAGGAAGGGCAATGAAATTAATTTATAGACAGCTTTTTGTTTTGGTACTGGTGGTAACGACTGCCTCCTGCACATTGGCTCCAGAGTATAAGAAGCCAGAATTGCCAATGCCGGATAAATTTAAGGAGGCATCGAATGCTTGGATTCAGGCAACTCCATCCGATCAGATGCAGCGCGGAGAGTGGTGGAAGAGTTTTAAAGATCCGGTCTTAGATGACCTAATGCAAAAAACAAATATAAATAATTTTCAAATTCAAGCTGCTGTCGCCCGCTTTCAAAGTGCCCAAGCATTCTTAGCGGTTAATAATGCCGGTCTTTATCCTCAAGTGACGGCAGGGGGGCAGGGAACTGAGAATCGGCAATCTATTGGCCGTCCATTAAGAGGGGCGGGCCAGCCAAATATTTACGATAATAATTTTATTGGTGCAGGCGTTAACTACGAGTTGGATCTATGGGGTCGCGTTAGATCTAGCATTGATGCTGCATCTGCATCTGCACAGGCTAGCGAGCAGGATCTAGAATCTTTGCGGCTTGCAATTCAGACCGACGTAACAATAAGCTACATCCGGATGCGCAGCGCCGAATCAGAACTTTCAATTTTGCAACGTGATCTTGCCCTCTATCAAAAGCAGGCAGATTTAATGAATCAACGCTATCGTGAGGGCATTAACTCAGGCATTGATTTCTATCGGGTACAGGGCTTGGTCGAAAGTGGCTTAGTTCAGCAGAAGTTGCTCGAAACTCAGCGCGCACAATATGAGCATGTCATTGCATTATTGGTTGGTGTACCAGCATCCTCATTCAGTATTGCTCCTTCTGGTTTAAAGGTCCTTGAGATACCGCCTATAGCTTTGGAGATTCCTTCAACCCTATTGGAGCGGCGTCCTGATGTTGCTGCTGCCGAGAGGCGAGTTGCAGCGACAAATGCTGACATTGGCGTTGCACGTAGCGCTTTTTTCCCCGTTCTATCTCTGTCTGCTTTGGGTGGGTTTCAAACTGCAAACCAGGCTAACCTATTAGCCGCGCCGAATGCATTCTGGACCATTGGACCCACTGCATTCTTAACTGTATTTGATGGCGGTAGAAGATCTGCCCTAGTAGATCAGGCTGTTGCAAAGAACTCAGAAAATATCGCTCTATATAAAAATACCGTCCTTTCTGCGATCAAGGAAGTGGAGGATGTACTTGTTGAAACCAGAAACCGCGAACTCGCATATAAAAATGTTGAAAATAGCCTCATGTATGCAAATAAGACCTACGATATTTCAACGGCGCGTTATAAGGAGGGTATTACGGGTTATTTGGAAATAGTCGATGCTGCCATTGAGAAATCCAAGGCCGAATCACAGCAGATTGATTTTCAATCGAGTCTCTTGGTAAATCGAGTGCGCTTAATTAAAGCTCTAGGTGGGTATTGGATGCCCTGATTAAGCACCTACCAAAATTATTTTTTTAGGCTATCGCGAATTTCACGTAACAAAACAATATCCTCTGGGGTTGGTGGTGCTGGCTGAGGTGGGGGTGCATCCATGATCCGCACCTTATTGACCACTTTCACCATTTGAAAAATAACAAACGCTAGCAGAATAAAGTTAATTGAAATGGTAATGAAATTTCCATAGGCAAAGATAGGGATTCCCGCTTTCTTCAAGGCCTCATAGGTATGTGGAACATTCTCAGGCGCAGTTCCCAGAATAATGAAGAGGTTAGTAAAGTCGATATGGCCGCCTAAAAGAGTCGAAATCAATGGCATAACGATGTCATTTACCAAGGAATCAACGATTTTCCCAAATGCGCCGCCAATAATGACGCCGACCGCCAAATCAATGACATTGCCTTTGACGGCAAAGTCCCGAAATTCCTTTAAAACGCTCATAAATGATTTCCTAAGAGATTTAATCGAGCTTAACCCAAAATTACCCTATAACTTTCTTGCATACCCATCTTTTTACTTTAAAATCCTACCTTTAAGCAATTTCCACCCATAAATGCTCTTTTTAGGAATTTTGTAAATGAGTGACAAGCCCTGTATGGACAAGGATCGCCGTAATTGGTTGATCGCCACTTCTGCTGTTGGAGGCGTAGGCGCAGCCGCTGCTCTCTACCCATTTGTTGACAGTTTTGAGCCTTCTGAGCGCGCTAAGGCCGCTGGTGCTGCTGTTGAGATTGATATTACTGGCATGAAGCCTGATGAGATGCGGGTTGTAGAGTGGCGTGGAAAGCCGGTATGGGTAGTGCGCCGTACTCCTGAGCAGGTTGCTGAGCTTTCTAAGATTGATGGCGAATTGGCTGATCCAGACTCATTGCGTGATCCAGCTCAATTTACCCCACCCTACGCCCAGAATCAATGGCGTTCTATCAAGCCTGAGTATCTCGTTGTGGTTGGCATCTGCACCCATTTAGGTTGCTCACCAAATGCTAAATTTGAGGCGGGCCCACAACCATCTTTACCAAACACTTGGCCGGGTGGCTTTCTTTGCCCATGCCATGGCTCCACATTTGATATGGCAGGCCGCGTATTTAAAAACAAACCAGCCCCAGATAACCTTGAAGTCCCTCCGCACATGTACTTGAGCGACACCAAGATTCTGATTGGCGATGATAAGAAGGCCTAAGGAGAGATAAATGGCATTTCACGAAAAAGAAGTCCCGGCAAACGCCCCTGTTTCTCAGAAGGTATTGGCTTGGGTAGACTCCCGTTTTCCGCTGACGTCCTCTATTAAGGCGCACTTAACGGAATATTACGCACCAAAAAATCTTAATTTTTGGTATTTCTTTGGCTCTTTAGCCATTGTTGTTTTGGCCTTGCAAATCATCACTGGTATTTTCTTGGTAATGAACTATAAGCCAGATGCAGCAAAAGCATTTGAGTCCGTTGAGTACATCATGCGTGAAGTACCTTGGGGCTGGTTGATTCGTTACTTACATTCAACCGGTGCCTCCATGTTCTTTGTGGTGGTTTATATGCATATGTTCCGCGGCTTGATCTACGGTTCATATCGCAAACCACGTGAATTAATCTGGATCTTCGGTTGCGCTATTTTCTTGTGTTTGATGGGTGAGGCCTTCTTTGGCTACTTGCTACCATGGGGCCAAATGTCCTATTGGGGTGCGCAAGTGATCGTGAACTTGTTCTCGGCAATTCCTTTTGTTGGGCCAGATTTATCACTTTGGTTGCGTGGTGATTATGTGGTTGGCGATGCCACCCTCAATCGTTTCTTTGCATTCCATGTGATTGCAATTCCATTGGTATTGATTGGTTTGGTTGCCGCACACATCATTGCATTACACGAAGTGGGCTCAAACAATCCAGATGGTGTTGAAATCAAAGAGAACTTAGATGCCCAAGGTCATCCGGTGGATGGCATCCCATTCCATCCTTACTACACCGTGCATGATGTGTTCGGACTAGGTGTTTTCTTGATGATTTTTGCCTTGATAGTGTTCTTTGCTCCTGAGATGGGTGGTTACTTCTTGGAGGCCAATAACTTTATCCCAGCTAATCCATTCCAAACCCCTCCACACATTGCACCAGTTTGGTATTTCACGGCGTTTTACTCTATGCTGCGTGCTACTACCACTAGCTTCTTGTTGCCATTGTGGATTTTCTTGGCTTTAATTTTGGCGATGTTTGCTAAGAGTGCTAAGCAGTGGAAAACTAAGGGCTTGTGTGTTGCTATTGCTGTAGTCTTGGCTGCGGGCTTCCATTTCTTTGATGCCAAATTCTGGGGCGTGGTGATTATGGGTGGTTCAGTGGTAATTATGTTCTTCCTGCCATGGTTGGATCACTCCCCTGTTAAATCCATTCGTTACCGTCCGCAATTCCACAAATATATTTATGGAATTTTTGTGATCTGCTTTGTGACTCTGGGTTACCTTGGTATTCAGCCACCATCACCTACCTTTGAAAAGATTTCCCAGATTTGCACTATTTACTATTTGGGCTTCTTCTTGGGAATGCCGTTTTGGAGCAAGCTTGGTACATTCAAGCCAGTTCCAACACGCGTTACTTTTAAGTCACATTAATTCAGACACCAAAGAGATATTAGGAACTAGTATGAAACGAATTCTGCAAACTTGGATGGGCGTCTGCCAAGCAACGGTTTTGGTTGCTGCCCTGGGTTTTGGTGTTACCGCAAATGCAAATGAAGGCGGCTTCCCATTGGACGCTGCACCGAATCGCGTGAGCAGTAATGCCTCATTACAAAATGGCGCAAAGTTGTTTGTGAACTATTGCTTAAATTGTCACGCAGCAGCAAGCTTGCGTTACAACCGCTTGCGTGACATTGGTTTGACTGATGAAGAAATCAAAGATAATTTGATTTTGAATGACGCCAAGGTGGGTGATTTGATGACCATCTCCATGACGCCAAAAGAAGGCAAATTGTTCTTTGGCAAAAATCCTCCAGACCTGTCGGTTGAGGCGCGTGCTAGAGGTACTGATTGGTTGTATACCTACTTCCGTACTTTCTACAAAGACGACAATACACAAACTGGTTGGAATAATTTGGTTTATCCAAACGTTGGTATGCCGCATGTTTTATGGCAACTTCAGGGTATTCGTGCTGCGAAATTTGAGGAGAAAGCGGATCCTCATGAAGAGGGCAGAACTGAAAAGGTATTTGTTGGCTTTGAGCAATTAACTCCAGGGACCATGAAGCCACAAGAGTATGACGATAATATTGCCGACCTGGTTTCTTTCATGTCTTGGATGGCCGAGCCAGCACAATTAGAGCGCAAGCGCCTTGGCGTTATTGTCCTATTGTTCTTAGCGATCTTCACTCTATTCGCTTGGCGTTTGAATAAGTCCTACTGGAAAGATATCCACTAAGAATAAGTGGATATCTTTTAAGAGCAGATTTAAAGTAGTAATTTGTAGTATTGATTAAGGAAATATATTTATGATGGTGTTGTACTCGGGCACAAATTGCCCATTCTCGCAACGCTGCCGTCTTGTGCTTTTTGAAAAAGGCATGGACTTTGAGATCCGCGATGTTGACTTGTTTAATAAACCAGAAGACATCTCGGTGATGAACCCTTACGGCCAAGTTCCAATCTTGGTTGAGCGTGATTTAATTTTGTATGAGTCAAATATCATCAATGAATACATTGATGAACGTTTTCCGCATCCTCAGTTAATGCCGCCTGATCCAGTGGCGCGTGCTCGTGCACGATTGTTCCTCTTCAATTTTGAGAAAGAGCTATTTGTACACGTTGCTGCCTTGGAGAATGAAAAGGGCAAAGCTGCTGAAAAAGTCCATGAAAAAGCGCGTTTAGCTATTCGTGATCGCTTAACCCAGTTGGCACCTATTTTTGTAAAAAATAAGTACATGCTCGGTGATGAGTTCTCCATGCTTGATGTTGCGATTGCTCCCTTGTTGTGGCGCCTTGAGCACTATGGCATTGATCTCTCGCGCAATGCAGCGCCACTCTTAAAGTACGCAGAGCGTATTTTTAGTAGACCTGCCTACATTGAAGCATTGACTCCTTCAGAGAAAGTAATGCGCCGCTAAGCGGTTCATTCGCAGTCTGTATGCTTGAGGTTCCAAGCAATAAACCCTACCTAATCCGTGCGCTACATCAGTGGTGTACGGATTTTGGTTTTACGCCCTTTATTGCAGTCTTTGTTGATTCTAGTGTAGAAGTTCCCATGGAGTTCGTTAAGAATGACGAGATCGTTCTTAATCTCTCGGTAGAGGCATGCCATCAGCTACAGATGGAGAATGACTGGATCAGCTTTCAGGCTCGATTTGGGGGTGTTCCAAGAAAGATCATGGTTCCCGTGAGCCATGTTTTGGCTATCTATGCCAGAGAAAATGGGCAAGGAATGTCCTTCCCATTTGACCCAAAATCAGTCTCAAAAGATAAAAAACCTGAGGTCGATGTAGCAAAAACTGCCAGACCCAAGTTTACGATTGTGAAGTAGGTTAAAATATTATCCGTTGCCCCTTTAGCTCATCTGGTAGAGCAACTGATTTGTAATCAGTAGGTGGTCTGTTCGAGTCGGACAAGGGGCACCAAAATATTAAAACTGCTCCTATACGGAGCAGTTTTTCTTTCTAGCTCAAAAGTGTAAATCTGTGCTGACGGTCTCTGGTAAAAAAAGTGTAGCTACTATGGCCCCTATGCCCAGAAAAATGGTTGGATACCATAACCCACTTAAGGACCCAGCCCAATATTGGTTGAGCGAGGTAATTATTAAAGGCAGCATGCCACCTATCCAGCCTGCAGCAAGGTTATGAGGAAGGGTGGCAGCGCTATTTCTTGTTTTCGCAGGAAAGAGTTCCGCAAGTAAGGCGGTTTGTGGCCCCACTACCATCGCTAAAATTGCAGATAGTCCAATTAGAATGCAGCAAAGATAAGGAACGGTGCTAGCCGATTCAACTTCTAGGCTCAGCGTTTGTAAAACATGAAATGCGGGCATGATAAAAATTGCACCGAGGAATAGGCCAGCAACTACAACTGGTTTTCTGCCTATCTTATCTGATGCCCATCCCGCTAGGATGGTTAGTGGTATGAGCGATAGAGTTGTATAAATACTCAGCTTATCTGCAAGATAGGCGGGTAAGTTAGTTGATGTTTTTAAAAAAATCGTTGTGTATATCTGAGTACAAAAAAACAAGATTGATCCACCTGATGACACGCAGAAAAATAGTAGAAACATTTTCTTGAGTGTTGCCCGATCCTTAAAATTTTCTCGAAGTGGATTTATGCTACCCCCTTTAGATTGCTCCATTTGAAGAAAGATCGGCGTTTCTTCTAGTGCCATCCTTGCTTTAAAGCCGAGCAAAAGCAGCCCCAATGAAATCCAAAAGGGTACACGCCATCCCCAAGATTGGAATTCTTCTGGGCTTAGCCAATGTTGGAGTAAGGCGATTTGCAAAGTGGAGGCAAGAATACCTAATGGCCCCATCAACTGTAAGAAACTTGTCTGAAAGCCTCGATGTTTCTCTCCCGCATGCTCGGTCAAATACACTGCACTGCCACCGATTTCACCGCCAGCGGATAGTCCTTGCATTAGCCTAAATGAAACAAGCAGTATGGGAGCCCAGATTCCGATCTGACTGTGTGTTGGTAAAAAGCCAACGCACACAGTAGCAATGCCCATGAGGGTAATAGTGATCATAAAGACCGGCCTGCGACCAACACGATCTCCTAAACTACCAAAGATAGCAGCCCCTAAAGGGCGCACGATCATGCCCACTCCAAAGGTTGCTAGACTTGCTAGTAGGCCTGAAGCAGGATCATTAGAGGGGAAGAATAAAGGTCCGAATGTTACCGCTAGAGTGGCAAATGTTAGAAAATCGTACCATTCTAAAAAGGTGCCAAAGCAGGCGGCAATCGCCACTTTTCTGTAGGTCTGCGCCGCTTTATTTGATGCAGAGATGGTTTTTGTTATCACCAGCTAACTGAGCGGAAATTGTTAGTCTGTATCAGATTCCGAGGAATCTAACAGGGGGGTAGAGATGGATTTACTGGGTTTGACGCCGAGCTCTCGTACTCTTTCTGCAGTTCGAATCAAGTTTCCTTTGCCAGACTTAAGTTTATTGAAGGCATCGTGATAGCTGGTTTGAGCTTGGTCCAAACGTTGCCCTAGTTTTTCTAAATCATCTACAAAACCGACAAACTTATCGTATAGCGTGCCGCATTGCTTGGCGATTTCAAGGGCATTGCGGTTTTGATGATCCTGTCTCCACAGATGTGCCACGGTTCTGAGAGTGGCCATCAAGGTGCTAGGGCAAACCAACACAATATTTTTGGCTAAAGCTTCTTGATACAGGTTTGGTGCGGTTTTGAGAGCTAGTAAAAAAGCAGGTTCGATCGGCACAAACATCAATACGAAGTCTACTGAGCCTACGCCATAGAGGGCGCTATAGTTTTTGTTTGAAAGGCCCTGAATATGCTGACGTAAGGACTGGATATGGGCCGCAAGTTCTTGCTCTGCTAACGTTGGATCAGTTGTCTGTGCATATCGTGCATAGGCTGTGATGGAGACTTTGCTGTCAACCACTAGACTTCTGCCTTCAGGTAGTTTGACTACAACGTCTGGTTGTAGGCGTGAACCATCAGTCAGAGTGTGGCTATCTTGTACTACGTACTCTTCACCTTTGCGCAGGCCTGAGGACTCGAGAATCGACTCCAGAACTAGTTCGCCCCAATTTCCCTGAACCTTAGAGTCTCCTTTGAGAGCTTGGGTAAGCGAGCGAGTCTCATCAGACATGCGTAAATTTAAATTGGCCAAGCGTTCTATTTCACTCTTGAGAGCAAAGCGTTCGCGCGCTTCATTTCCATAAGAATTGCTAACCTGCTCTTTAAATTCTGTGAGCTTAGTTTGCAGGGGCTTTAATAGAGCGTCTAGATTGGCAGCATTCTGCTCGGTAAAGCGCTTGGATTTATCTTCCAAGATTTCATTAGCTAAATTCTTGAACTGGCTCGTCAACGCTTCCTTAGCTTCATTGAGGGACTCCAATCTACCAAGACCTTGTTTGCGCTCTGAATCGAGTGCTGCCTCTAAACGAATGGCATTTTGAATAGCCTGATCTCGCTCATCTCGAAGCAGGGTGGACTTCTCTAATTGTGCTTGCGCTTCTTGTTTGCTCAGAGCAAGCGCTGAGCGTAAGCTCAATGCATAAAAAAGGAGGCCTACACAAAGGCCAAAAGGCAAACTAAAGAGCAGTAGTGAGCCGAGATCAAAAGTCACTAGAGGTCGACTCTTTAAATTAAGACTTCACTAATTTTTGTAATTCGCCACTCTCGAACATTTCGGTCATGATGTCAGAGCCACCAATGAATTCGCCATTAATGTAGAGTTGCGGAATCGTTGGCCAGTTAGCGTATTGCTTAATGCCTTGGCGGATACCTTCGTCATCAAAGACGTTAACAGTGTGTAGATTGTCGGCACCACATGCGCGCAGAATATTAATGGCATTGCCAGAAAATCCACATTGTGGAAATTGCGCCGTACCCTTCATAAATAGGACAACTGGGTGACTAGTGACGATTTCTTTAATTTTTGCTTGGGTATCCATCAATTTTTCCTTAAGTTAAAGCTGCTTGACTATATGACAGCCTATTTTGAATGGTTCAATTTTAAGACTTTATGCAGAAAAAGGTTATTTGCTAATACTTTTTCTGGCCGATGCGCAACGGGCATGACCAGATAAGTCTATATGTACTTGGACGCCTTCAAGCTTGGCATTTTTCATGAGACCAATCACTGCTTCTGATTGGTCAAAACCGTGCTCAACGGCAAGTAAGCCCCCAGGCTTCAAATAATGACCCGCTTGCGAGATGATGGTTTCTAGGCAGCTTAATCCAGTAGAGCCATCTGTCAGTGCTGATACAGGTTCAAATCTCAGATCCCCTTGACTCAAATGAGGGTCCTTATTCGCAATGTAAGGAGGGTTGCTTAAGATAATGTCAAATGACGTCTGGTCAGCGAGGGCTTCATACCAACTGCCCTGTCTAAATTCGACCCGATCGATCAGTCCTAGTGTGGCTGCATTTTGCTTGGCAATCATTAATGCTTCGTCAGATTGGTCAGTGGCCGTTATTTGAGCGTTTGGCGCATTATGTGCTGCAGCAAGGGCGATTGCCCCTGAGCCTGTACCAAGATCCAAGATGCATACTTCACGTCCCAATCTGGTGACTTCGCTAAGAGTAATTTCTACCAAGAGCTCCGTTTCTGAGCGCGGAATAAGGACGCCGGGACCTACCTTCAGCTCAATGTTGTAGAACCCCTTTTTTCCTAACAAGTAGGCAATGGGCTCCCCAGCCATTCTCCTTGACTGAAGATGCATCCAGTCCTCTAGTGCCGCTGGACTTAACTCCAAGTCATCTTTGGAAAGGAGGGCTGAGCGTGGTAGTTGATAGTGCTTTTCTAAAATAAAAGCGAGGAGTATTTTGGCCTCATTGCTAGGAAGCGTTGATTTTCCCAGCAATGAACGCAGCGAGTTACTTGAGCTCATTGCCAACTGAAATCAGTTATCGCCTAAAGCAGCAAGCAATTCAGCTTGATGCTCGGATGCGAGGGCATTGCAAAGGTCATCGATATCACCATCCATCATGGCATCAATTTTGTAGAGCGTCAGATTGATGCGGTGATCAGTAACGCGCCCCTGGGGAAAGTTATAGGTACGAATGCGATCACTGCGGTCGCCTGAGCCCACTAAAGACTTGCGGGTTTGTGCTTCTAGTTGGTTTTTCTCACGTTCACGGGCATCCATAATGCGCGACACTAGAACCTTCATAGCTTGTTCTTTATTGCGATGTTGACTTCGATCATCCTGACATTCCACTACGGTTCCCGTAGGCAAATGGGTAATACGAA
>Ga0209698_10002762_pt1 | contig 19716 bp, 18 predicted proteins | sample LitLauG_LLR_2012_FD_187203 | JGI IMG/M metagenome (GOLD analysis project Ga0209698, IMG submission 187203) | Freshwater sediment microbial communities from Pennsylvania, USA - Little Laurel Run_MetaG_LLR_2012 (SPAdes) (version 2) | ecosystem: Environmental > Aquatic > Freshwater > Creek >...
GATTCCCGTGCTTGGCAACCCGCACACCCGCTCCGGCGACTACGAAAGCGGTGGCCGTGGAAATGTTGAAGGTTCCGCTGGTGTCGCCGCCGGTGCCGCAGGTATCGACGAGGGCGTCCCGTCCGGTGCCGCTCGCGTCGAGCACGGAGCTGACATGAAGTTCAAGGGGCGTGGCCGCGGCGCGGATCGCCTCGGCGAACCCGACAATTTCCTCCACCGTCTCTCCCTTCATGTGGAGCGCGACCAGCAGTGCGCCGATCTGGGAGTCGGTGCATTGACCGGTGAGAACTTCGGTCATCACGGCGTGAGCCTCGTCGCGGGAGAGCGACTGGCGGTGGTTGGCGAGGCGATGGAGGGCGTCGAGGATCATACGACGTAAGAAGGGTAGCATCGAACAGCTGGCTTGTGTTTCGGGCATCGGTAAGGCGTGAGTGGGCTCCACAGCGAGCGGGTAGTGGTTGAATTTGCCTTGCGCGAAAATGGACAGTGGAGAGAGAATTGCGTGGAAATGACTCGCGAAGCTGCACTCACAATCGTGAAGGAATTGGAGGATCTTTAACCGCAGGGGAGTTGCAGCATGAGGCTAATCTGGAAGAAATGGGACGAGTACAATCCGGTTTTCGTAATGGTCGGGGCATTGTGGATGCTCGGCGGTGCCTATATGCTCGTCATGATGGGCGTGTCAGGACCGCTAATCCTGTGGCTGCTACGCGCAATCCCGGCGATTGTTGTAGCGATGGGATTACTCGTTCTGATTAGGCAGTTTCAGCTTCGAGCAAAGTCCTAATATTCAAAGCCCCACTACCACCAAACCCCTTTCCTTGACACCCCCATTCTTGGCCTTTATTCTTAATTATTGCTCCCGAGGAGGCTTTCGCTTCCGTGCGTACTTCCGCGGCCTTCGCGGTATCGGGTGGGGGCGGCGGAGGTTCCGATGTTCATCGAAATTCAGGAGTTAGAGCTTCACCCGCTCGATTTCCGGGAGGAGTTCAGTCCCGGTGCGATCGATCTGGGCGAGGAAGTGCGGCAACGCTCGCCGCTTTTGAGTGAGGGCCGCGCCGACCTGGTCGAGGAGCAACACGGCAAGCATCAAGTCGTACAGGACATCCGGCTGAAAGGTAACCTGGAGACCGATCTTGAGGTCGCTTGCGCCCGCTGTCTCGAGCCGGTGGTGCTGCCGGTGAAGCGTAGCTTCGATCTGCTGTACCGGCCCCTCGGAACCGATTCGGGACACGAAGAGCTTTCCGTCACCGACGCCGAGGCCGAAATCGGTTATTACCAGGGCGAAGGATTGCTGCTCGAAGATACGCTGCGGGAGCAGGTGCTTTTGTCGGTACCGCTGAAGTCGCTTTGCCGTGAAGACTGCAAAGGGCTTTGCCCGCACTGCGGCAAAAATTTGAACGAAGTCCAGTGCTCCTGCACCGAGCAGTTAGAAGATCCGCGCTGGGCGGCGCTGAAAGAGATACGTACGAAATTGAATCAATAGGAGAAAGTTCTCAGTTCTCAGTTTTCAGTTCTCAGTGAACGCAGGTTTTACTGAGAACTGAAAACCGAGAACTGAGAACTAAAGAAAACATGCCGAATCCGAAACGTAGACACTCCCAGAAACGCACGGCCACGCGTCGTGCCCATGACTCGCTCTCGAAACTTTCGCTGTCGGAGTGTCCGAACTGCCACGAGCAGAAGCTGCCGCACCGCGCCTGCGCGAAGTGTGGCTATTACAAGGGCCGCGAAGTGGTAGAGGTTGCTGAGAAATCCTAGTTTTCACCCTCCATGCCTAGCGTAATCGCTCTGGATGCGATGGGATCCGACAAGGCGCCGAAGCCGGAGATTGAAGGCGCCTTGCAGGCGGCACGTCATCACGGCGTGCGCGTGCTGCTGGTTGGACCGGAATCGCGGCTGAAAGCGGAACTGGCGCGCTATCCTGGCGCGCAGCGCTTGCCGGTCGAAGTGGTTCACGCGAGCGAAGTCATCACCATGGACGATAAAGTGGAGGCGATTCGCGCCAAGCGCGATTCGTCGATCCGCGTGGGACTGCGACTGGTGCGGGAAGGGCGGGCGGCGGGATTTGTGACAGCGGGCAACACCGGCGCGGCCATGGCTACGGCAAAAGTAGTGCTGGGGGCGCTGCCGGGCGTGGATCGTCCCGCGCTGGCGGCCGCGTTTCCCACCGTCCTCAACACGGCCGCGGTTCTTCTGGACGTTGGCGCAAACGTGGATTGCACCGCGCAAAATCTGGAACAGTTTGCGGTGATGGGCGAGATCTATTGCCGCTCGATTTTTGGAATGAAGCGCCCGCGCGTCGGCCTCCTCTCGATTGGCGAAGAGGAAGGCAAGGGAAATGATCTGACTCGCGAGGCTTTTCAGTTGCTCAAGCGGCTGCCCATCGACTTTATTGGTAACGTCGAGGGACGTGACCTCTACAACGGCCATGTGGATGTCATCGTGGCCGATGGATTCGTGGGGAACGTGGCGCTGAAAACTTCCGAAGGCGTGGCCCGGCTGGTGCGTGCCGTGCTCAAAGAAACTTTGAAGTCGACGATCACACGGCAGGTTGGCGCTTATCTTTCCCGCAACGCATTTTCCGATTTCAAGAAACGGTTGGATCATACCGAGTACGGCGGCGCTCCGCTGCTTGGAGTGAAAGGCGTCTGCATCATTACGCACGGTTCGTCGAACACCAATGCGATCAAGAATGCGGTGCGAGTGGCGGCCGAATTCGCCGAAGGCAAGGTAAATGAGACGATCGAGCGGGAAGTAGCCGGGCTGCGGGCGATGGCAGGAGCGACGACTTAGAAGAGCAGGTCAGAGGTCAGAAGTCAGAATGCAGAGGTTAGAAGCTGTTGCGCATTGAGTGGCTCCGTTAGTTTTTCACCTCTGAAATCTGACCTCTAACTTCTGACCTCACCTACTCAGATATGACGAAAACTTCATCTTCCATCGCATTTCTCTTTCCCGGCCAAGGTTCCCAGTCTGTCGGCATGGGGAAGGAACTCGCCGACAAACATGCGGTGGCCCGGCAGACATTTGAGGAGGCCGACGAAGCGCTGGGCTACAAGCTGTCGCAGATTTGTTTTGAAGGCCCCGAAGAAAAACTGAAGCTCACCGAGATTACGCAGCCCGCGATTTTGACGGCGTCGGTAGCGGCGTGGCGCGTTCTGCGCGAAAAAGGATTGAAGCCGGATTATGTCGCCGGGCACAGCCTGGGAGAATATTCCGCGCACGTCGCCGCGGGTACGCTGACCTTTGCCGATGCGGTGCGCACGGTTCGCCATCGCGGCAAGTATATGCAGGAGGCGGTGCCGGTGGGCGTGGGTGCAATGGCGGCCATCCTGGGCATGCCACTCGCCGAGGTCGCAGCCATTGTGAAGGAAGCGGCCCAGGGAGAAGTTTGCCAGGCCGCGAACATCAATTCGCCGGAACAGATCGTCATCTCTGGAAACACGGGTGCGGTCGAGCGCGCCATTCCCCTGGCAACCGCACGGGGCGCAAAAAAAGCCGTGAGCCTGCCCGTGAGCGCGCCCTTCCATTGCGCCTTAATGCAGCCCGCGCAAGATCGGTTGGCGGCCGATCTTAAGGACCTCGCGTTTCAGAATCCTCTATGTCCGGTCGTCTGCAACGTGGATGCGACAGCGATCAGTTCGGGTGAGGCAGCGCGCGATGCCCTCGTCCGGCAAGTGACGGGCGCGGTTCGCTGGCACGAGGTGGTCCGGCGTTTGATCGGGAACGGCACCGACGTCTTTATTGAAGTGGGGCCTGGAAAAGTTCTTTGGGGATTGATGCGGCAAATTGACCGCTCGAAAACATGTTTGACGGTGGGCGACGAAGCCTCCCTTGCGAAGACGCTGGCGCAGGTTTCGGTGTCGTCCCCCGTTACCGGATGACGTCGTGCACTTGCCGTGGAACCGATCTAACTCCTTGATTAATAAATACCTTAGCATAACCACTCGATTCACCAAAGAAGGATGCAACGGCTCCCTCCTCCTAAGTCATTGATGAATAAATACCTTACCAATGCTGCCTTTCTTTGCTCCCGCTAAGTCATTGAAGGATAAATACTTTACCTCTAACTCCTTATTCCTCAAAGACCTGGCAAAATTCGCCTCTAGGTCTTTGATTCCAAAAGACCGATCCAGGGGGGAGGAAGCGTCTCTTGTGATTTGGCAGCGGAGCAACTGCAGTTCAGTATGGATACACCGTAATTGTCTTATCAGACCTCTGCACGAACATCCGTGCGTGTTCGGCGCGATCGTTCACTACGACTTCCACGATCACACCTCCGCCGCCGAATCCCTTCGTGTTCGCTGATCCGTAGATGCGGTAGGACTTGATCAGCCCCCACTCGCCGCCTGCTCCCCAATCGCGATAAAAATCCGCATATGTGTATTTGGAGTACTTCTGTTGATGCTGTCGCCAGGCGGGATCGTTGAAGTAGATGGCATAGGCAGACTCGTAATCCTGGCGCTGAAGGGCGGCGAAGAAGTGGTCGACGGCGCGCTCTTCCGGCCAGTTGCGGTACATCCACGCCAGCGCAGCGAGGGCAATGACGGCAAGGATTACGGCCGCAATGATGATCTTGCGCCGCCGTGCGCGGGCCACGTCAAACGGCTGGGCATCGAGCAGGGTCATCGGTTCTTCCCAAAGAAACTGCACTCAGGATAACGGATTTTGGCGGGATTTCGATAGCGCGTGGACGCAATCGGCGGGGCGATTTGCAGATTGCCGACTGGATTATCGCCGTTGCGGCAACCCGACTTTCTTCACCAGCTCGGCAAAGCGTGGGTCCGAGCGCAGAGGATCTAACTGGCTTAGTGTATTCAAACCTTCAAGCAGCCAGTCGTGCTCACGGTAGGCGATATCAAGCCATTGGAAGGCCCGTTCCTTGTCGCCGAGATCGGCGTAATAACGGGCAATCTGCAGCGGAGATTCGTAGCCGGTCCTGCGGCGGGCTTCGAAGAATTCAGCGGCATGGGTAAGTGCGCCTTTCCATCCGTTCGAGCGAAAGCCTTGCTCCAGGGCCGCCCCGAACTCAAGATCCCTCCGATTCCCGGAGAGTTGGGCATAAGTCTTCCATTCCTCAACCATCGCGGGGTACATGTGCTTTCCCCAATAGGCCCAGCCCAGGCAGTCGTGAACGAGCGCGAAGGTCGGGTCGTCATTCTCGAGTTTCTTGCAGACGGCGATCGCGTCATCATACTTTCGCGCCGAGACCAGAACACTTCCCTTGACGCGGGTGATGATGGGAGAGAGGGGATCGAGTTCATGAGCACGATTGATTTCCGCCAGCGCCTCCTGCTCCCGTCCTCCGATGGTGCCTAAGTTTTCGGCGTACCACTGGTGAGCGGTGGCGTCGTTGGGATCGAGTTCGATGGCCTTTTTGAACTCAGCTTCGCCTCCTGCAAAATCCCAGTCGTACTGCATTTCGTTGTTGCCCAGAACGGCATGGGGATGAGCCAGCGTCGGGTCCAACTCAAGGGCGCGGCGGGCCGCGACGTTGGATTTCGAAGAGTCTTCGTTGGGATTGCCTCCAAAGTTAGGCAGTACGGAATACGCGTCGGCAATGCCGGAATAGGCCAGAGCGAATCCGGGGTCTTTGGCGATGGCTTGATTGAAATAAGAGATGGCCGTCTGCAACTTTGGGAAGTTGCGGTTGTTCCAGGCGTAACGGCCTTTCAAGTACAACGAGTCGGCCTCGGCGTCCTCGGTGCCCTCGTTGGTGACATTCTGGCGCTCCGCGCTGCTCAGCGTGGAACGCAACTTATCGGCGACGTCGCCCGCCAGTTGCTGTTGCAGCGAGATGAGGCCGGCGCTCTTGCCTTTGTAGTGGCGCCCCCAGATTTCGGTGTTGTCGCGAACATCGGTAAGCTCGGCGCTGACTTCGATGGTGTCACCCTCCGACATGACTCGCCCGGTCACCAGGACGGACACGCCGAGGTTGTTGCCGATTGTCCGCAGGTCAACATCTTTTCCTTTGTAGCGGAAGACTGAGTCGCGAGGCCTCACCTTAAGCCGGGGCACGTGGACGAGGTTGCCGATCAACGCCTCGGTGATGCCATCGCTGAGATAGTCGGTGTTGGCGTCTCCACGCACGTTGACGAAGGGGAGCACGGCGACGGAATCGGGGGCGAGGTGGGGATTCCGGGTGCGGGCTTTGGGCTGCTCCGCGGCTGCCCGGGCGGCGAAGCGGGCAGTTTGGCGGTAGGAATAGACGCCCGCGAACACAACGATGGCCAGCACCCCAGCAGCCACCCACGGCAGAAGGTGGGTGTACGAGCGGACAGCCACCCTGGTTGGCGGCATTTGCTCCGAGCTTTGTCTAGGATCTCCCGGTACACCATTCCGGCGGTCTGGCAAGAATAGGTTTCGGCTCGACTCGTCGACCGACGAGTCCGGATCGGCGGCTAGACCGGTGCCAGGTTGTTCCGCATCGGACTTACTCGTCTCCACTCGTTGCGGTTGTGAACCTCGGAGCCATTCCTCGAGTTCGGTAGTGAATGCGTAAACGCCTCCGCGGCCTTCTCCCGGCATGCGGTGGACGGGCAGGCCGCGCTCGATCTCCCAGCGCCGCACGGTGCGCTCGTCGCGCTCAAAGAAAGCGGCGATCTCCTTCCAGGAGTCGAGGCGCTGCTTAGGATGGGGCTGAGAAGACGTAGAAATCCTCCGTTCCGGTCCAATGTCCGGTAAAACCCGTTCTTGTCCGTTCTTGTCGATTGCCGCCGGGGAGGGTTCCGGCGATTATAGCCGAGATTCGGGTGTGGGGAACACTCAAAACAAGGCCCAAAACAAGGCTGCAAGAACTTGCAGTTGGGTTTGCAGATTTCAAGGAGGTCATGAGTATGTCTTGTCGAATGTTCAGCAAAGGGTTCTTTGTCGTTCTTGGGCTGACAGCGCTGCTATTGCTGGCGGGGATCATTGTGCTGCCGGGGCTGGGGAGCTGGGTGGATCTTGCCCAGGCGCAAGCGGAGCCGGCTGGGGCGCAGGCTCCCGCGGTTAATCACAACACGTGGACGAGCGGCGCGGCGATGCTGACTCCCCGCGTGGGAGCGGCTTTCGGCGTGATCAAAGGCAACGTGTACGTGGTCAGCGGCGCCACTACCAGTGCGATCGTTACCAACAACGAGATCTACAGTGTCGCCAAGAACAAATGGACGACTGGGGCTCCGATCCCCACGGCACGTTACGTCCCGGCTTCTGCTGTGGTCAACAACATTCTGTACGTGATCGGCGGGTGCAACAGCCAGTGTGCCGTCGGGGGCGGCGCGCTGACCACGGTGGAAGCCTACGATCCCGCAACCGACACGTGGTCGGAGAAATCTCCGCTGCCAACCGCGACCGACAGCGTGTACGCGGTGGCCTCGAAGAACATCATCTACGTCGTCGGCGGTTATGTTCAGGGCTCGGGGAGGGTCCCCACCTTATACATCTATAACCCTGCGACCGATACCTGGACACAAGGAGCCTCGATGAAGGTCGGGAGGTCAAACCCGGCGACGGGCGTTCTGGGGGGCATTATCGTGGCGGGTGGATACGGAAACAGCGGGACCACGAACGACACCGAGCTTTACAACACCACCAAGAACACGTGGAAAACGATCGCGGCGATGCCCACGGGGCTGACCGGTTCGTGCTTCGGCACAATCGCGGGGAAGTTCTACGTGGCCAGCGGTACACCCACTAACGGCGCTCCGGTTCCAGATGTAGAGGCTTACACGGGAGGAGGGAGCAAGTCGTGGACGACGGGACTGGCGGCGACCCCCCAGCCTACGGTGGCTCCAGCCTCGGCGGTCGTGAAGAATCAGCTTTACTGCATTGGCGGCGCCGATACCGGATCGCTGTTCGCGAATACCGTGTACGGCAACGTGCAGATTTATCAGCCGTAGATAACTGGTGTTGCGATACAGAGAGTTCTATAAGGAGAAAAACTATGAAGACTGCGTGTCGGTTGCTGTTGGCATCGCTTTTGTTCCTTGTGACGGAGTCGCTGGTGAGGGCCCAAAGTCCGGCTGTCACACACAACACGTGGTCGAGCGGCGCGCCGATGCCGGTGGCCCTCAAAGCCCCGATGGCGGGGGTGATCAAAACCAAAGTCTATGTGGTGGGCGGGGTGACGGATACCGCGGTCGTCGCCAACAACCAAATCTATGACCTGGTCGCTAACACCTGGAGCGCTGGTGCGGCCATTCCAACCACGACCATGGACGGAGCCGTCGCGGTGGTGAAGAACGTCTTATACATCTTTGGCGGAAGCAACGACGGAACGACGGTGACTAATGCTGTGTGGGCGTACAACCCGAAGACAAACACCTGGACTGCGAAAGCACCGATGCCCACCGCGAGAGATAGCGCCGCCGCTGCGGTATTCAAGAACATCGTCTACGTCATCGGCGGTGAGATGAACGGCAACCGCTTCAACACGGTCGAAAGCTACAATCCCGCAACCGATACGTGGACGGAAGAGACCCCGTTGCTGGTCGGAAAATCGGAGCCCTCGGTTGGCCTAGTCGGAACCACGATTGTGGCAGCTGGCGGGTACAGCGCGTCCGGGCTCACTGGGGACAATGAAGGCTACAACGTGTCCACGAATTCGTGGACCTCTCTCGCGGCTGAGCTCACACCAACGAGCGCGGCCTGCACGGGCTCCGCCAAGGGGTCGCTGTACGTAGCGGGCGGCTTCGGCGGCGGTGGGCCAGTCGCTAAGACGGAATCGTTCAAGGTGTCGAAGAACAAGTGGACGAACGAGGCCTCCATGCCGCAAGGCCTCATCTGGCCGGGCTCCGCCGTGTACAAGAACGCGCTGTATTGCTTCGGCGGCGGAGACCACAACGTTCAGTTCCAAGGCAATGTCTATAACAACGTGCAGATTTATCAGCCGTAGCTTTGGCTGAAGGCCCGGTGCGGCTGAGAGTAGCTTCGGACCGTTTTTATCCAACTTCGCAGGAGGCCGTTATGAATTGGACGTACCGACGCATAAGCAAGCATTCCCGCGTTCCGGCATTCGCGCTCACCATCTTCACCCTGTTTGTTCTGACGGCCGGAGCAGTCCCACCATTGCAAGCCCAAACCGAGCTCTCCGGGATCCCGGCTCCCGCCGTCGCCCACAACACGTGGACGAGCGGCGCGCCGGTACCGACGGCCATGTTTGAACCAGCGGTCGGAGTGCTCGCGAGCCACATCTATGTGGTCGGCGGCGAGGGCAGCGGCGGACCCATCTCCGACACTCAGATTTACAGCCCAGCAACCAACACCTGGAGCACTGGCGTGTCTCTGCCCACGGCGCTCAACGGCGGGATGGGTGCCGTCGTTAAGAACATCTTGTATGTCATCGGAGGCAGCACCGATGGATCGGGAACGCAGACCAACGCGGTCTGGGCTTACAGCTCGAAAACGAAGAAGTGGTCAGGAAAAGCCGCTATGCCCACGGCCCGCCAGGACGCGGCGATTGTCGTGGAGAAGAACATCATCTACGTCGTGGGCGGGTACAACCACGCTGCGGGCGGTTACCTCACGACCGTCGAAAGCTACAACCCCGCGACCAATGTCTGGACCGAAGAGGCGCCGCTGCTGCTTGCGAAAGGGGAGATTGTAGCTGGCTTGGTCGGAACCACCATTGTCGTGCCCGACGGATATACCGGGTCCGAGTTTACCGGCGACAACGAAGGCTACAACGCGGCCACCAATACGTGGACATCGCTCAAGTCGGACCCCACCGCGCGGAACTCGGTTTGCGGCGGTACCATCGGTAGCCTCATGTATGCCGCAGGCGGCGCCGACAGCTTGCAGCAGCCGGCCCTGAACGTAATGGAATCATTCAAGCTGTCCAAGAATACCTGGACAACACTCGCTCCCATGCCGCAGGCCGCCCTAGCCCCGGGTGCGGCAGTGTACAAGAAGCAACTGTACTGCTTCGGAGGCTGGACCGCCGTCGGGGGAAGCGTCCTCAACAACGTGCAGATTTATCAGCCGTAGAAGACAAACGAAGATCGAGGATCACGTTGAACCAGTTCACGGTGCTATGGGAGGCGGCGTGGATGACCTGCGAGGGTCGTCCCGCCGCGGCGCCGTGAATCAGGGCTAAGTCGATTGTGTGCCGGAGCGCGCCGCCTTGGCTGCTTTGTTCTGTCCTGTGGAATCGAAAAACGTGCAGTACCTCATAGGCTATGGGCGTGGGTTGAACTTGATAGCGTGTTCGGAATATTGTGCCGCCTGTTTCCCTTCGCCAGCCCTCTGTGCGAGCAACCCAATTCCAAAATTAGCTGCCGGATTGCCCGGCTGCTGTTGCAACGCTGTCTCAAAATCCTGCTTCGCGCTGTCATATTGCTTCAGAGCGAGATAAGCATATCCGCGATTGGCATGCGCCAGCGCCAGCAGTTCGGGACTCGTCGTGAGCTGCAAGACTCTCTGATAGCCCTCCAGCGCCGCCTGATAGTTGCCACTCTGCTGCTCGTAGGAGGCAATGTTGAGGGTGCTGATCGGGTCCGCAGGCCGGATGGCGTTCGCCCGCCGAAAGTAGAGAATCGCTTCGTCGATCCTACCCTTGGACAGGAGCGCAGTGGCTGCGTTGTCTTCGGCGATGAAATTTCGGTCCGTGATGTCGAGGGTGTGGCGCCACAGCCTGAAATTGTCGGTCCAGAAATTCAGCTGGCGGGAAAGCGCGAATCCGAGCGCGAGCAAAACGACTGCGCTCGCCACCACCGGCACCAACCTCGGAACATTCGAGACCTGCATCAGGTCCGCTGCGCCCCAGCACACGATCACAAAAATTCCGAGCAGTGGGATGTAGGCGTAACGGTCGGCCATCGATTGGACGCCGACCTGCACGAGGCCGATCATCGGCACCAGCGTCCCCAGAAACCAGAGCCAACCCACGAACAGGTAGCGGCGTTTCCGCAACCTCACGACAAGAATCGTGACAGCGAAAATCGCCAGCGCGGACAGCGCAGCAGCGGACATGCTAATCGAGCGTCCGGGATGCGGGTACAGTGGCGCAAGATGGGCGGGCCAGAAGGTCTTTCCGACGTATTTCGCATAGGCGAAAGCGGCATTCGCAAGGCGCTCCCACAGCGGGAGTTCTTCATGTCGCGCCGCGCTCTGGACCTTCATCGTAATCGCAGCGCTGGCTGCGGAAAGAGCGAACCATGGGATCTTTTCCACAACCAGATTGAAAAAGCTACGCGACTGCGACGGCGCCCCCGCCAATTCTTTGCCAGCCAATTCTGTTGGGGCTGAGTCGCTCGCGCCCGCGAGGCGTCGCAATGGCCAGTAATCGAGCAGTAGGAGCGCAAACGGGAAGGTGATGACTTGCGGCTTGGCCATGAGTGCCAACACATAAAGAAAAGTGACCACGAGGTAGCGGCGTATTTCCGGACGGCGCGTGTACCAGCCATACGCCGCCAGTGCCAGCAAAAACAAAAACATGCTGAGGACGTTCTTGCGCTCGGCGATCCATGCCACTGACTCCACGTTCATCGGGTGCAGCGCAAAGAGCGCGGCGACCATCAGGCTGCGCCAGATCCTGCCCGTGATGTTCGCCATCATCACGAAGAGCAGCACCGCGCTCGCAGCGTGCAAAAGCACGTTGACCATGTGCGGCCCTGCGGGGTTGAGGCCAAAGACCTGACAATCGAGCTCGTGGGAGAGCCAAGTGATCGGATGCCAGTTCGTGTTCCGCGTAGTCTCAAACGCCCAATGCGCTGAATGCCAGGTAAGGCCTGCGCGTACGTCCGGGTTCTCCGAGATGTAAAGATCGTCGTCGAGGTTGAGAAATGGAGCCCGAGTAATGGCGTTATAGAGCGCAAGGGTAGCCACGACGAGAAGCAGCGAACAAACCAATCTCTGCTTTTGCGGAGACTGCAGGAGCGAAGGCTCCCTCGCGTGCTGCTGCCGCTCTTGTTCGGTGGAAAGCATTGTGTTCATTGGAACACGGGCGCGCGAATCGATCCAACGCTCGACCCGACGAAAGCCTGTACTTTCGTAATGAGATTCTCCTCCCGCTCACCAGCGGAGTTTTCCGGCCTCACGTTCCGTCGCACACTTCTTTTCTTCCTCCATCAAATTAATTTCACTCCCCGCGCGGTGAAGCAGTAAGTCGAGAGCGGGCTCTCGAAGTCGCTGATTCCAAGACTCTGGTGGCGCACTCCGAGCGTGAAAATGCGGAAAAACGGCCCGGGGTCTTGCCTGAAACCTGAGATCTGAACCGCTGTGTCCGGATACCCACGCATGTCTAAAGGATTGGCTGGCGTCTGCCGATCTAAGTCACGTCAGCCAGAAAAAGGCGGCGCGCGGTTTCGCGCTCCAAAGTGAATCCGCGCCGGGACGGAGATCATGGACAAGATCCGGGCACTCATCGTGGACGACTCCTCGGTGATGCGAAAGATCGTGGAACGTTCACTGCGGCAGGCGGGCATCGAGTTGGGGAAAGTCGTAGAGGCCGGGGACGGTTCGGAAGCGCTGGCGGCACTCAGGAACGAACCCGTAGACCTGATCCTGTGCGATATCAACATGCCGGTGATGGACGGCCTGGAATTTGTGCGGGCGCTCGGCACGGTTGAAAACGCCAAGGGGGTTCCGGTGGTGATGATCACGACCGAGGGCAGCGAAAGCAATGTAGCACAAGCGCTTTCGGCCGGAGCAAGAGGGTATATCCGCAAGCCCTTTACCCCCGAGCAGGTCAAAGAACATGTCTTGCCGGTGGTGGGAAAGAAATCATGAGCACGGATATCTCACTGGTGAGGCGCTCGCACGAGGAGAGCTGGCTTCCGATCCTCGAACTGGCGGTGGAAGAAGTATTCGAGATTATGCTGGGTTGCCGCGTAAAGCCGATCCACAACGCCGAGCAGCACGGAACGGAGGGGTGTACGGCGGTGGTGGGACTGGCGGGGGCGCTATGCGGGATGCTGACATTTTCCTGCAGCCCAAAGACCGCGCGTGCCGTGGCCCAGGAGATGCTGGGCGTAGAGATCGCCGCATCGGAAGAACAGGTGTCGGACGCCCTGGGCGAGATCTGCAACATGATTGCGGGAAATTTCGAGAGCGGCTCGGCAGAGATGAAGGCGGCTTCACAACCGGCCTTCGATCGCATTGCCGGAATGCTTCTGAAGCGCGATTGTCGAGTGCGAATTGAGGGCCACACCGACAACATCCCCATTCACAACGCACGCTTTTCCTCAAACTGGGAGCTCGCCACAGCGCGGGCCACAGAAATCGTGCGGCTCCTCATTGTGCGGAACGGGTTCAGTCCGTCTCGGCTGAGCGCAGCCGGATACGCGGAATATCACGCGATCGCATCCAATGCCACGGCCGAGGGCCGGAGCATGAACCGGCGTGTCGATATTGTCATTCTCGGCCGCGACATTGATGCCGCTCCTCCCACGCGCGCCGTCGACCCCTCTCAGTCACCGGCTGCAACGGCGCCGCCCGTCGAACCCAAAATGGAGAAACCATCGCCTGCCGTTGGAAAAGTGCGGGCTTCCCCGCCTGCGCGACATGATGCGCCAAAGTAAGCGGTCGCCTCGTCATCCTGCGGAATTCGTGACCGCCTGTTCGTGCGATTGCGCGTCGCTGGCCGGGCGGTTAAGATTTTCTCCAACCCCATGACCGAAGTGATTTCGCCCGAGCCGACCGTGTCTCAGCCCCTCTCTACCTCCGCTACCGGACCGTCTGTCGAAGTATTTGCCGTCTACGGGGTCGAACCCGAGATCCAGGCCTATGCCATGGCCAAGTATTCGCGTTCGGCTCTTTCGATGAAGGAGTCGCTCAAGGAAATCACGCTCCAGAAGGCGGAAAAATTTCTTAACACTTTCTACTTTCAGTACGGGCACCGCTCGATCGCCGACCTCGCCCACATCGCACTCGCAATCGAGCGCCTCTCGATCCTGGCCGCCATCGTCGTCGCCGATGAGCAGCGCTGGGACGGCCAGGAGCGTTCTACCCGTTACCAGGATTTCAAGAAGAGCGGCTACCACACTCCTAAGTTTGGGGAAAATGCAGCTTCAGATGCGGCAACGCTTTATCGGGAGAGCATCGAGTTCCTGTTTACGACGTACGAAAACGTCTCGCAGAGAACATTCGAGTACCTGGCCAGCATTACGCCGCGACCCGCGGACATGAAACCGGATGCGTACGAGCGCACTCTTCGCGCCCGCGCTTTTGACGTGTCGCGCTACCTGCTGCCGCTGGCGACCAACACGTCGCTCGGCGAAATCGTCAACGCCCGCACGCTTGAAACCCAGGTCACGCATCTGCTGTCGCAGCCGCATCGCGAGGTGCGCGAGTTGGGAGGTCAGCTGAAACGGGCGGCCACTTCGCCGGCCTACAACGCCAATGAAGAATCGCTGCGCGCGCTGGTGGCCGCGATTCGGGAGGTGTCACCCGAGATCGCCGAGCGCGCGGAAGGCGACCTGCTGCGCGAGGTGCGGGTTGCGCCCACGCTCGTCAAGTACGCCGACCCGAATGTTTACGAGATCGAAAGTCGCCGCGAACTCCAGCAGGCGGCAGCGGAACTGATGCGAGGCGCTGCTATCGCACCGGCGCCGCTGGTTGATTTGCTGGACGCTGACTCGCTGGAGATCGAACTCGCCGCCACTCTTCTTTACGGCCACTGCCATTATTCCTACCGGCAGATCCGTGAGGCGGTGGAGAGCGCCGGTGAAGTACGGCGAAGGGAGATTATCGACCTTGGCCTGCGTCATCGCGGCAAGCACGATGAACTGCCGCGTTCGTTTTCTTCCGGCCAGCAGTTTCGCTTCGACATCCTCATGGACATCGGGGGCTTCCGCGACATGCATCGCCACCGCCGCTGCGTACAAATCATGCAGGACTTCACGACCGCGCACGGTTACGACACGCCGCCCGAGGTCGAGGCCGCCGGAATCCGCGATGACTACGAAAGCGCCTTGCAGCGCACCGCAGCAGCTGTGCAGAAGCTCACCGAAGCGGGCGGCTCGGAAGCCCGTGAAAACGCCCAATATGCAATTCCGCTTGCCTTTCGAAAGCGCACACTCTTCAAAATGGATTTTGCCGAGGTGGTTTACATCTCTGAGTTGCGAACCACGCCCGCCGGACACGCATCTTATCGCAATGTGGCTTATGCGATGTACGAGACCGTGGCAGCGAGATATCCGGAGCTGGCAAAGTATTTTCGCGTACACGACGTGCGCGAGCCAGTGGATTTGTTGAAGCGATGAGTATGTGAAGAATAGCTATCCTGAAAGCTCGTCACTCAAATTGCTTCCGAAATTCTTCTAACTGAGTTTTCAACTCTGCAACTTCGCGGCGAATGCCACTAACTTCTTCCTCAAGGCGATCCAGGCGTTCGCCATCTGCCGAGATGCGACCTTCTGCCCCCGCCGTGGACTGGCGCGTTTCCGGCACCTCGACGTCTCCAGCGAGCAAATGAACATAGCGCGATTCTTTCGTCCCGGGCTGGCGCGGCAGAACTTTTGCTAGCGAAGGTTGGCGTTGCATTAACTTTTGCAGCGCCGATTGCACGTCGTCCAGCGTTTCGAAATGGTGCATACGCTCGGTGCGTCCTCGCAGCTCGCCGGGCGTTTGTGGGCCGCGCAGCAATAGCACGCACAAGACAGCAACTTCGGCACGAGTAAAGTTGAACACCTCCTGCGTCCTGTGCTCGAACTTCGTGACGCGGCTGTCCGCTCCGCCCGCCGGGCCCGCCAGGCGATGTTCCTGCAGCCCGCCGAGCGCGTCCCGTACGGCGTTTTCGTCAAGCTGCATCACCGGATCGCGATTCGACTTCTGGTTACACGCATTCACCAGCGCATTCAGCGACAGCGGGTAGTACTCGGGCGTCGTGATGTCCTTCTCGATCAACGACCCGAGTACACGGACTTCATTTCCGGTAAGCACGAGTTCCATGATTCTCTATCTCGGTGATGCTGTCGTACGACAGAATTGTACCGAGACTTAGATTTTAATGGATGGCTTTGTCGCCTCACCGAACGTTTCCCGTGCGACACGAAACGTGTTGGCATGCGCTTCCGCCGTCAGCCGGATCGGGTCCGCATAGCCTCCGCCAAGCGTGAGCACCATCGGAACTCCGCTCGCTTTGCCGATTTCCATCACCTGCCGGTCGCGTTCTCGCAGTCCGGAAAGCGTCATCGACAACTTGCCTAGCCGGTCTTCTGCCAACCCGTCCACGCCCGACTGGTAAAAGATAATCTCCGGCCGAAACTCGAGAACCCTTGGCAACACTTCCGCGAGCTTGTGCAGATAAGCTTCGTCATCTGCTCCCGCTTCCAGTTCCACATCAATCCTGCTCTGTTGCTTGCGCAGTGGAAAGTTGTTTTTGCAGTGTACCGAAAGTGTGAGCACATCCTCATCGTGGCGAAAAATCTCGGCGGTTCCGTCGCCCTGATGCACATCCAGATCCACCACCGCCGCCCGTCGAAGTCCGCGCTCCGCCCGCAGCGTGACAATTGCCACCGCGATGTCGTTGAACACACAAAAGCCCGCTCCTTCGGCACGAAACGCATGGTGCGTGCCGCCCGAGAGCGTTCCGCCCCAACCGCAATCAAGCGCCTCCCACGTAGCCGCCAGAGTGCTCCCAACCGATGCCAGCGTCCGCTTCACCAACCCCTCCGACCACGGAAACCCAATTCGCCGCATGTCGGACTGACGCAATCGTCCCTCGACAAAAGCGCGGACGTATTCCGGATCATGTACCCTTTCAACCGTCGTAATCTCCACCACGGGCGCCGGTTTCAGTGTGAAGCCGCCGTCTGCCTCGAGCAATTCCCGCAGCATGCGATATTTTTCGATTGGGAAGCGGTGCCCCGCCGGGAGCGGCAACTCGTAATGGTCTGTAAAGAAAAGCCGCGGCGCTCTCATGAGTTTTTAATCATAAAGGCAGGGCCTAAGGTCAGAGGTCAGATTGCAGAGGTCGAACTGCGATCATTCGCGGCCTTCCTTCGACAATCTGATCTCTTATGTAGACTGATGCCAACCCTTCATGAGACGCAGACTGTTCACACTTTCACTTTTAGTTTTCCCGCTGATTGCCGTGGCGCAGACGCGGCCAAAGGCAACCACCGCTCCCAAACCAACCGCCGACGCGCAACTTTACCGCAGCGCGAGCTTTGGTTTTCGCTTCCAGATTCCGTACGGCTGGGTCAATCGCACGCAAGAGATGCGCAACCAAAACACAACAAAGCAACTAGGTGTTAGTACTGAGAAGCCGGAAACGACGGACAAACCCGCAACAGAGAACGCTGCCGCCAAGGGCGAAGTCCTGCTCGCCATCTTCGAGCGCCCGCCTGACGCCATCGGAGAAACCGTCAACTCCGCCGTCGTGATCGCCTCGGAAAGCGCCGCCGCTTATCCCGGACTCAAAAAAGCCGAAGACTACGTCAGCCCACTCACAGAACTGGCTATCTCAAAGGGTTTCAAGCCGGAAGGCGATCCCGACGTAATCGAGATCGATTCGCATCCACTCGTCCGTGCCGATTTCAACAAACCTCTCAACGGCAAACTGACTATGCGTCAGTCCACGCTGATCCTGCTAGCTAAAGGTCAAATCATCTCATTCACATTCATAGGCGGCAGCGAGGACGAGGTTGACAACTTGATCGAAGGACTTCATTTCGGCGCTGCAAAGCCGCAGCATTAAGAATGCGAACACCGACTCCAGGACGACTTGCGCACGTGCGCCGACGCAAATAACGTCCATCTGTGGAATGGTATTTCCTGAAAGCAATCGGCTGGGCCCTGCTCGCTTGTGCCGCTTTTGCTCTCTGGGCCGTGCCTGATCCAATCGGAAAGTTGAGAGAATTGTGGGATTTTTGGAGAGGCAAATGCTGTCTTCACCTTCGATGACGGTCGTCTGAAACACACCCTCAAAATCGCGTTCGTAACCGCAACAAAAAGCACCGTTTACGCTCCCGATTCCACCCTCAAAATCAGTCTGTTCTATGGTAAAATAAAAATAGCTCAGGTGACCCCTAACTAGCAGAAAATTCAATAAGTTGAAGTCACACGAGCAGCCCCGGAAGCGCCCACCAGCTAAGCGCACATCCGGCACTCTCCAGGGAGCAGAATGGCCACCAAAGAATTGAACCCCGATCTCGCCGACGCGAAAAACAAAAACGGCAAATCCACCAACGGTGACTACACTGCCGATTCCATTAAAGTGCTTGGCGGCATGGAAGCCGTGCGCAAGCGCCCCGCCATGTACATCGGCTCCACGGGCGAGCTCGGACTGCACCACCTCGTCTACGAAGTTGTGGACAATTCCGTCGACGAAGCGCTCGCCGGTTACGCGGACAAAATCGAAGTCACGATTCACCTCGACAACTCCATCACTGTCGTTGACAACGGCCGCGGCATTCCCGTGGACAACATGGACATCGATGGCGAAAAAATTCCCGCTGCGCAGGTCGTCATGACCACCTTGCACGCGGGCGGCAAGTTTGACAGCAACTCCTACAAGGTTTCGGGCGGATTGCACGGCGTCGGTGTGAGCTGCGTCAACGCGCTCAGCGAGGAACTCGAGCTCGAAATCTGGCGTGACGGTTTCACCTGGGAGCAGACGTACTCGAAAGGCGAGCCCACCAGCAAACTGAGAAAGACCGGCGCTGCAAAAGTCAAGACCGGCACCAAGGTTCACTTCGTTCCCGACAAAACCATTTTCACCACCACCGTCGAATACAACTTCGATACACTCTCGCAGCGCCTGCGCGAACTGGCGTTTCTGAATAAGGGTTTGGTCATCACGCTGACCGATGAGCGCGCCACCGACTCCAAGACCGGCGAGGCCAAGCGCACCGAGTTCAAATACAACGGCGGCATCACCGAATTTATCAAGCACCTGAATCGCGGCAAGCAGACGCTCCATGACAAGCCGATCTACATGGAGGCCGACAAAGACCAGGTGCACATCGAAATCGCGCTTCAGTACAACGACGCGTATTCGGAATCGGTTTTCAGTTTCGCGAATAACATCAACACCGTCGATGGGGGCACGCATCTCTCCGGCTTCCGCACCGCCCTGACGCGCACGATCAACTATGCCGGCCAGCAGATGGGGCTGTTCAAGGATGTAAAAGAGAATCTTACGGGCGACGACGTTCGCGAAGGTCTGGTCGCGGTCATCAGCGTGAAACTGCCGCAGCCACAGTTTGAAGGCCAGACCAAGGGTAAGCTCAATTCCGATATCGCCGGAACCGTGCAGGCAGTCGTCAACGAGAGGCTGGGCGCATTTTTTGAGCAGAACACAACCGTTGCCCGCAAGGTCATTAACAAGGCCATTGACGCCGCCCGGGCCCGCGAAGCCGCCCGCAAGGCCCGCGACCTGACGCGCCGCAAAGGTGCACTCGATGGCGGAGGACTCCCCGGCAAACTTGCCGACTGCTCCGAGCGCGATCCTAACCGCTGTGAATTGTTTCTGGTCGAGGGCGAGTCCGCAGGTGGAACCGCGAAGCAGGGCCGCGATCGCCGCTTCCAGGCGATTCTTCCGCTCAAGGGCAAGATTCTTAACGTCGAAAAAGCGCGTTACGACAAGATGCTGGCGCACGAGGAAATCCGAGCCATGATCACCGCGCTCGGCACTGGCATCTCGAAGGAAGATTTCGATCCCACGAAAGTCCGCTACGGCAAGATCATCCTGATGACGGACGCGGACGTCGACGGCTCGCACATCCGCACCCTGCTGCTTACGTTCTTCTTCCGCCACATGCAGGAACTGATCAAGCGCAACAACGTCTACAT
>Ga0209698_10002763_pt1 | contig 19716 bp, 13 predicted proteins | sample LitLauG_LLR_2012_FD_187203 | JGI IMG/M metagenome (GOLD analysis project Ga0209698, IMG submission 187203) | Freshwater sediment microbial communities from Pennsylvania, USA - Little Laurel Run_MetaG_LLR_2012 (SPAdes) (version 2) | ecosystem: Environmental > Aquatic > Freshwater > Creek >...
TTGCAGCATCACGCCAAGGAAGGCCACCAGTGCAGTTGGGCGCAGGGAAACTGAGCGCATTCCGACTTCCTCCAGTAAAAGGCTAAGTTTGCTCGCTATGGGGGGATAAGGCCCGGCACGTCACCGGGAGAGTGGCAACGCCCCGACATCAACTGACTGAAGGCGAGTATAGCGGAGTTCCAGAGGATTGGGAACGTGGAAGAAAGACTCTAGTGGAGTGTGCAAGAACTTGCAAACTCGGCTCGAATTGGCTCACAGAGCGGCTTTTGCGAGTATGCAAGTTCTTGCATTGCACTCCTGAGTTTCGGGCATTTACTGATTTTCAATGATGATCGGCTTCAGACCGATCGGCACCGACCCACTGTTGATCTGCGTCGCATTTCCGGCGATGTCACGAAACTTCACTGCACCGGCGGGCGCTGTGTGAGAGCTGGTGGTGCAGACTCCGCCGCTGCAGGTCTGCGAATCGTCCCACATAATTTCACCTTGATAGCCAGCGCTTCCGGTGAGCGGACACATCCAGACTTTTCCGCTCTGCGCGCAGGCAGAAGGCAGCCGGCCGAACAGCCAATCGAAAACCTGGTTGTAAGCGATGCCGGCTTCGTCTGGAGTTTTGTTGGCGGTTTCAATATTGCCGGCAACACCGGGTGCGCCCCAGGTGAACCACGAAACCCACTGCAACTGGTCGGAGTTGAACAGTCCGGCTTGCAGCGCGTAGAACTGTGCCAGCCACGCCGCGCGCTGATCGTTGTCGGTGATGTTGGCGGATTCGAATCCACCTTCGGTATCGAGCAGAGGAGTGTTCTGCAATCCGTTGACGTTGAGCACTTCGCGATAGCTGTTCGCGATCTGAACGATGGTGCCGTTGCAGCCGGATTGCGGGCAGCCCTCGCCGGGCAGCGGATAAGGATTCAGGCTTGCCACCCCGACGTTACCGTGGAAGGTGACGCCATCGACCAGGCCGCCGGGGCCGCCGGGGCAACTGTTGCCGCCTGCGGCGAGATACGCTTGCAACTGCGAGGGCGCTTGATCTCCGGCCGTGACTGCACTCCCCACGGTCGACGGAGTCAGCACCATCGAGAAAGAGTCAGCTCCATGAATGATGGAGCAGGCGGTGGTTTGAAGCGCTACGAGTTCCGGTGTGGGGCCGGTCCAGAATCCGTTCTGGGCGTCGACCGCGTTCCACTCGTTCCAGATTTCGTAGTACTTGATGTGCGGCTGGATGCTGCCGTTATAGTGTTGGACTAGAGCTGTGATGAAGTCTTTCCAATCTTGAATATTGTCGGGCGGAGCCTGGCATCCGGTTACGCCGCCGTTGAGGCTGCGGCATGTGCTCTGATTCGCCAGAGCCCAGCTCGGCGTCATGCCCAGAGTTAAATCCATCACTGCGATATTTCCCGGGTTTTCCTTGGGAGCGATCGCCGCATACTGGTCAAAGGTAGAGAAGTCATACACGCCTTTCGAAGTCTCGATATAAGGCCAGGCCAGCTTGATGGGATGTCCCACAGCGCCGTAGAACATGCCGTCGGCAGCAGGATCGTCGGTGGGTTGAACATTATTCAAAGCGAAAAAGCTCGCGGGCACGCTGCCCGGAGGGGGCGCGGCTAGCACCGCCAGATTGATTTGGGTGGTCGGGGCGAAGCTGCCGGAACTTCCGCTGATCGTGACTGTAGCTGTGCCCGTGGGAGCCGCACCAGTCACATTGAAGGTGAGCGTGCTCTGCGAACTGGTGCTCGGTGGATTGAAGGAAGCGGTAACGCCGGTAGGCAGACCGCTGGCGGCAAGGGCCACGCTCCCGGAAAAACCGCCAGTAGGATTGACTGTAATCGTGGTCGATCCGCTGGCGTTCTGCTGCAAGGCCACGGCTGCCGGCGCCGACGATAGCGAAACTCCAGGCTGCTGCCGAATACTTGAGGAAGATCCGGCGCTGCCGCAGCCGCTGGTGATGAGAAGAAGAATTGAGACTAGAGAAATTACTCCCGCCCCAGGGGACCGGGAGATGGTCCCCGCTACCTTTTCCACAGATTTCATAATCGTTACTCACTTGTCACGCCTGAAATTAGGAACCCGAGTCTTAGCGATGGAGCAAACCTTACCGGGTTAGAACTCGATTCCGGAACGAAAGTTGCGCCGGTCCAAGGTTTTTGGACAGTGCTCAATGCCGGTCCGACTACGCCCGAGGGAGAGGTACTTCTGTGTTCTGCCCGCCTGGAAAATTCACCCTATACTGAGTCTATCCGAAATCGTTTCGCGCCTACTCGTCGGTTGTAACTGGCCTCTTGTTGGTTCATCCCGCGGTTCTGAGCGAGTCCCAGGGTTCGTGGTAGTAGCCCGAAAAATCTTAATTTTGCAGGAGATGCTCCCCCATGTGTACCTTCTCCTCCCGCCCCATCCGGCGGAGCGCCCTTCTTACCGGACGGAATCCTGTCCGAACTGTGAACATTTTTCTCTTTATTACTAGTCTTACCTTCATAGCTGCGCCGGGCTGGGGCCAAGCGAATGTGAACGAAGGCTCAGAAACCGCAGCGATCTACGTTGACACGGTGAAAGGGAACGACAGCAACAGCGGTTCGCAAACCGCTCCGCTCAAGACCATTGGGGCCTCGGTCACGAAGGCGCAGGCCAACAACTTCGCGAACGTCGGCACCAAAGTGATTATCAATCCCGGCACCTACCGGGAAGCCGTATTTCTTGGAAGCGTCAAGAAGAGCACGACCGCGCCCATCACGTTCGAGGCCGCGACCAATGGCACGGTGTTCGTTTCTGGCGCAGACGCGATCACCGGCTGGACTGCCTACAAGGGCAGTTCGACCATTTACGAAGCAACTTGGCCGTACAAGTTCGGCCTTTGCCCGGTGCAACTGCCGCCAGCCCCCCCGCAGCAGGAAATCGTGCTGCATCCGGAAATGCTGATCGTCAATGGAGTCCCGCTCACTCAGGTCCTGGATTCCACCTCGCTCTTGCCGGGGACGTTCTACGTCGACGACACGCACGCTCTGGTTTACATGTACCCACCGTCGGGCACGAATGTTACGACCGCAACCATCGAAACCGCGACCCGGCCGACCATCTGGCAGATTTTTGGAGAGTCTTCGGTCGTCGTCCGCGGATTGACCTTCCAATATTCCAATGCGTGTCCGCAGAACGCCGGCGTGCTGGTGAATGGAAGCGCGACCAACATTCTGTTCGATACCGACAATTTCCTGTGGAATAACGCCATGGGCCTTGATCTCTCCACGGCGGAAAACTTCACGGTGCAGACCAGCGTGGCCAATGACAATGGGCAAATCGGTTTCGCATCGCACGAAGTGAAGAACTCGCTCTGGCAGAACAATCAAGCCAATTACAACAACTGGCGCGGGGCGCAGGGCGCATTCTACACGTGGGATACCGGCGGAACGAAGTGGATGTGGGACCATAACGCCACCTACAAGAACATCGTCTCGAACTTCAATCTGGCGAACGGCGTGGCTTGGGACACCGACAACGAGACCGTCACATTCACCGGAGGCATCAGCGCGTTCAACCTGGTCAATGGAATTCAGATCGAAAAAACCGAGGGCCCGTTTACCGTCTCCAGCAGTTACTTCTGCTACGACAATCTGCTGAATGTGACGCAGCGCGGCGGCGTGGCCGTGCGCAACTCCGAGCAAGTCACGCTGAGCAGCACAACGATGTATGACAATCTGGTGAATCAGTTCGTGATCGTGGGCCAGCCGGGCGGAATCCAGATTTCGAATTGGGAGACCGGACAGACCTACAACCTGATCACGGAAAAATTCAGCGCCTCCACGAACGTGTTCAGCGGCTCAACTGAGGCCGTGCTCTCGGATAGCTATCTGGGAAGCTCCGACTGGACTGCCTTTCTTTCCAGCCTGAAATCGAATGACAACACGTTCTACGCATCGTCGACCAACACGTTTGTGGTGCCTACGCCGAAGTCCGGGACTGACATCACGCTGGCGCAATGGCAGAGCACAACGGGACAGGACAAGAGTTCTTCCTGGAAGTCGACGAGCGCGCCGTCGCAGTGCAATGTGGCGGCCAGCAGCAAAGATTTCTGGATCACGAGCGGCACCTATGCTGGCGCCACCATCTCCAGCGGAACCGCAACGATCAATATCAGCACGCTGGGACTGGGCGGCATTTCGGGAAGTGTGGCTCTCACCGTCGATGGAGTGAGCGCGGTTCCCGGCCTCTCGTCGAAGTTCAGCGCTTCGTCCATCGCAGTGAATGGAAGCGCCGTGCTGACGCTGACGGCGAAATCGACAACGCCTCCCGGAACCTATCCCATTACGATTCTGGCGAATCAGGGAAACATCACGCATACGGTGGCGATCTCGCTGATCGTGCCCTAAGCAGCGGGCAGAAAGCGAAAGGGCCGCCTCGCAGCGGCCTTTTCTATTGAGCAGCTCAAAGATTTATTTCATGCTTTTCGGGATCGAGGAAGTACTTGCGGCTTTTGTACTCTTCGACGCCTTCGTGCCCGTCAATCCGAAAGCCTGCAGTTGTTTGTTGCTGGCAACAAAAACCTCTCCATTCGCCACTACAGGAACCAGATTGGAGTTTCCACCGGTGTTCTGCCAGGCCCCGGCAAATCCCTTGAACAGCGGACTTAGGTTCTTGCCGGAATCCGGATTGAAGGCATACAGGTAGATTTTTGGCTGGCTCTGCGACAAGGGATGAGAAAGGGTCCAGACGATCGCGTTCGAGCTGCCATTGGAGGAGATGGTCGTGAACACGCCCGGATTCTGCCCACTGGGAATCGCTTTGGCTGAGGCAACCAAAGTGAGCAGCGGCTTGGGCGAGGTCGTAAGTTTCCAGATCTTGACGGCATTCCCGCCGCTGGAAACGACGCGGGCGAAACCGTCGGCGTCCATAAAATACGACGGACCACACCAGCAACCGCCAACGCTGTAAGTGCCGAGAACGGCGTTCCTGTTCGTGTTGTAGCCGCCTAGATGGTCGGCGTTCATCAAGTACATGCTGCCAACCTTGCCCGCGGCGACGGCAAGGTGAGGAATCTGGCCAGGTTGATCAGGCAGTACCATTACCCCGCCCGACCCGAAGTCGGCATCGGACTGATCGAGTGCAGCCTGATTGCGAGGGGTGAATAGATCGAGAACCGTGGTGAGGTCCGGAGAAACTTTGACCACACTCTCCTGAATGTTGCTGATGCCGTCGTAGGTGGTGCCGGAGTAATCGGAATTACCCGTCACGAACAGAATGTTGCCGGCATCATCGGTCGCCAGACCGTAGCCCGACATCCAGATCGAAGACAGGAAGAAGCTGTCCGGATCCGTGGCTTGGGCGTCATTGAGTTGATTCGCCGGCATTGGCGTCAGGGTTCCGGCGTCCCAGCCCAGCAGCCAGCCTCGCGAGAGATTTGCGCCAAGATCGCAGAAGCTGCCGAAACCGGCGTAGACACTGCCATTGGCCAGGAGCAGTCCGGGGCGCTGCCGCTGGTAGGCGCCGTTGAAGGTGAAGGTGGTGCCATCGGTCAAGGTGTGTGACGCCGTCACTACCTGCGGGGCAACTTTGTCGGTGAGGTTGCCGAGGTCCAAGGCGTGAATGCGGTAGGTGGGGCCGCTGGAATCGTTGGTGTAGACGAGCACGTACATCGTGTTGGCGCTCTGATCGATCACCGGCGTCGAGTTGATGCCGACGTTGGGTCCGTTATTGGTGCAGCCCAGCGGATAGGGAACAGGCTTGCCGAAGTTCGGATTCAGCAATAGGGTGCCGGACTCGGCGTCGATGGCGTAAACCGTGTTGCCTTCGCTTGCGATGTAAACGACGTCGTGCTTGCCCGGGTAATTTCCGGCCGTGATAGTGACTCCCGGAACGAACAGCGGCTGCCCGTCGACCTGATCGTCGAGCGCGACGTTATAGAGCAATCCGAACGAAGAGGTGGCGACGTTGGCAGGCGTGAGTACTGTTTCCCGGTTGTTCCAGCCGGTGCGATTGTTGTCGTAGTGGTAGGTGGTAATGGAAATCTGGGCGGCCGCCAGAGAGCTGAAGAGAATCAGGAGCGCAGAAAGAACTGCGCGGACGATGGGGCTGTGCAGACGCAGTGACATAGACGAAGTTCCTTTTCGTGACGGACGCTGATGGGGGCTCCGCTGGCATCGCTGGGGGACGAGCCTGGAGCTAGCGGAGTTTACGTCAACTCCCGCAGCTTGTAAAGCCGATTGGGCGCGGGTTTCGGGCTTATCCGCGGAAGTGGAAGAAAATAAAAGGCGCGCCACCGGCGCGCCTTTGAGTCTTTCGACTCCGGTTGCTTACTGTCCCGTACCGATCAGCGAAACCGTCTGCGGGCTGCTGCCGGCGTTATCGGTCACTGAAAGCGAAGCGCTGCGGGTTCCAGTTGCGGTCGGGGTGAAAGTCACCATAATGGTGCAACTCTTTTTAGCTGCCAGGGAACTGCCGCAGTTGTTGGTCTCGGCGAAATCAGAAGAATTCGTGCCGGTGATGGCCATGCCCGAGATGGTGATGGTGGCGTTTCCGCTGACGTCGGTCATGATGATGTTCTGAGCCGCACTGGTTGTGCCCACAGTCTGACCGGCAAAAGTCAAGCTGATGGGCGAGAACGATGCGGCTGTGCTAGTGCCCGCCAGAGTCACTGTCTGCGCACCCGCGCTGTCGGTAATGGTCATCGTCGCGGTGCGGTGATTAATGTTTTGCGGCGTGAAGGTGACGTTGATGGTGCAATTGCTGTTGGCGGCGAGCGACGAGCCGCAGTTGTTGGTTTCGCCGAAATCAGTCGGGTTCGATCCGGAGAACGAGATGCTCGATATCGTCACCGCGGACGAGGTCAGGTTGGATAGCGTGACTGCCTGAGACGCGCTGGCTGTCTTCAGCACTTGCAGCGGAAAGGTCAGCGACGTCGGCGAAACACTCACCGTCGTAACTCCCGAACCCGTCAGCGTCACGGATTGAGAAGTACCGCCGGCGTTGTCGGTCACGGTAATGGCCGCGGTGCGAGTTCCACTCGCGGTGGGCGTGAACGTCACGGTGATGGTACAGCTGCTTTTGCCGGCGATTCCACTTCCGCAGTTGTTGGTCTGGGCGAAGTCGGAAATGTTCGTCCCGGTCACGGCGATGCTGGAGATCGTCATGGCGGTGCCGGACAAGTCGGTCAGGGTGATGGTCTGCGGAGCGCTGGTGGTTCCGAGGTTTTGCGCCGGGAAAGTCAAACTCGTCGGCGACAGGGAGGCTGCCGTGCCCGTACCGGACACCGTCGCCGTCACCGGACTGCCGGCCGCGTTGTCGGTGATGGTCAAGGTTGCGCTGCGGCCGTTGATGTTTCCCGGGGTGAAGCTGACGTTGATGGTGCAACTTCCGTTCGCCGCCAGCGATGGGCTGCAGTTGTTGGTCTGGGAGAAATCACCGGGATCTGCGCCGGTAAATGCGATGCTTGAAATCGCGATGGCTTTCGGCGCCCGGCTCGTAAGGGTGAGGGTCTGGGAAGCGCTCGTAGTTCCCATTACCTGCACCGGGAAGGTGAGGGTAGCCGGAGAGATCGTGGTTGGAACGTCCAACAGCACGGCCATGTAGGTGTTCGGAGCGGTGGGCAATCCACCCACGGTTACGGCGATGTCAGGCAAGCCGTCAGGGGTGAAAGCACCAGCGACCAGGCCAGTCGGATAGGGGCCGACCATATAGTTCTGGGGGGCAAGGAAAGCTTGTCCGGCGGTCGAACTGCCGGTGCCGAGAAGGATGCTTATATTCTTGGAGTCGTAGTTCGAGCTCGCGATGTCGAGGAATCCGTCGTTGTTGTAGTCTGCGACTGCGAGCCAGCGCGGCGAGTCGGCGGTGGAATACTTCACTTGCGGCTGGAAGGTGCCGTTGCCGATTCCGTAGAGAATGCTGATGGTTAATTCGCCGCCATTCGCGACGGCGAGATCGAGCTTGCCGTCCTTGTTGAAATCATAGGCGAGAACATGGCGGGGATCCTTGCCGACCGGGTAATTCACCGGAGCCTGGAAGGTGCCGTCGCCGTTGCCGATCAGGATGCTGACGTCGTTGGTATTGTGGTTGGCGCAGGCGATATCGAGAATGCCGTTACCCTTGAAGTCACCGAGAGCCACGGATTTGGGATTCGTGTGGGCAATGTAGTTCACGCCGGACTGGAAAGTGCCGTTGCCGTTGCCCAGAAAAACCGTGACGTTGCCGCCCAGGTTGTTGGCCACCACCAGATCGATAAGCCCGTTCCCGCGTAAGCTGCCTGCCGCAATGCCGCGCGGGGCTTGCCCAGCAGGATAGAGCACCGCAGGCTGGAAAGTGCCCGTGCCGTCGTTCTTGTTGATGAATATGGCGATCGTATCGCCAATTTCATTGGTCACCGCGAGGTCAGGAGCGCCGTCACCGTTCAAATCCACCGCGACAATCGCGGAAGGCTCGGTTCCAGATGTGTAGAACACCGCAGGCTGGAAGGTTCCATTACCGTTGCCCAGCAGCACGCTGACGTTACCGCTGTTGTAGTTGGCGACAGCAAGGTCCAGATTCCCGTCGCCGTTGAAATCGGCCGTGGCGTTGGCGAAGGGCAGCGTGCCCGTGGTGTAGTCCACGGGATTGGTGAAGGTGACAGGAGGCACGGTCTGTGGAGCTTTGCCAGCCTTGCTTTGTGCGATGATTTGAGCGCCGGAAAGGCAGATGGTGAGGATGACAACTATGCCGAGAAAGCTTTTCCGCTGATGCATCTGAGGCCTCATTGAAATTCGGTTGTACCTACCTGACTTGGGTTCGAGCCGGGGAGAGGCGAAATCTCTTACGTCGAGTTCATTCATCGCGCAAACACAACTGTTTATCATCCCAACGGGTTCGTCGCAAGGGCTGATCTGGGCGGGAGGAGGATGTACGGACCCAGAGTATGGGGTTAGATTAGCAGTATTCGACTGAGGTGACAATGTGCAGTTTTTTGCAACTCTGCAGGCCGTAACTCGCTGGTTTTGCTGGAAAATGTTTCTGTGTACAATCAACTTCTAGTCCCTCCCGGTATGGCGAACTTTCGGCACGAGGTTCCGGCGCCGGGCACTCGCTACAATGCTGCATACACCGAAATTGTAGGGTTGGCGTCAGGTCTTCCCCTCGCGACGACAATTCGAAGCAGTCAATAGAAAGGATAGAACGTGGTCGTTCTGGTCATCGGCGGTGCCGGATATATCGGCAGTCATGCAGCCCGGGCGTTGAAGCGCGCCGGGCACGAAGTCATTGTCTTCGACAATCTTTCTACGGGTTATGAGTTCCTCGCGTCCGGCTTTGAATTCGTGAAGGGCGATGTGCTGGATTCCGCGGCCCTGGCCAAAGTGTTGTCGCGCGCGGATGCGATTATGCATTTCGCGGCGCACGCCTTCGTCGGAGAGTCGGTGACGAATCCCAGAAAATATTTCCGCAACAATGTGGAGGGTGGGCTCTCTCTGCTGAACACAGCCTTGGATGCGGGAGTGAAGAAGATCATTTTTTCGTCTACCTGCGCCGTATACGGCGAGCCGGCAAAGGTTCCCATCGAGGAGAACACGCCGCGGCAGCCGGTGAATTCCTACGGCATATCGAAGCTGTTTTTCGAGCAGGCGCTTGAGGCTTACGATCGCGCTTACGGATTCCGCTATGCCAGCCTGCGCTATTTCAATGCTGCCGGCGCGGACGAGAGCGGCGAAATCGGCGAACTGCATAATCCGGAGACGCATCTGATTCCGCTGGCGCTGGCTGCGGCCGCGGGCACAGGCCCGGAGTTGCAGGTCTTTGGATCGGACTATCCCACTCCCGACGGAACGTGCGTGCGCGATTACATTCACGTGAATGATCTGGCCAGCGTGCACGTGAAAGCGCTCGAACATCTCGTGGCCGGGAAAGAGAGTTTTGCGGTGAACGTCGGCACCGGAAGCGGATACTCTGTGCAGCAGGTCATCTCCGCGGTCGAGGATGTGACTGGCAAGCGCGTGCCGCGCAAGATTGGACCGCGGCGCGCCGGCGATCCTCCCGCGCTGGTCGCCAATCCGGCGAAGGCGGAGGCGCTGTTGCAATGGAAAGCCAGGTACGGTCTCCGCGAGGTGGTGGCGACCGCGTGGAATTGGATGGAACGAAGTCGCGCAATTGCTGTGCGGTAGATATTCATCCTCTGTGCAACTCTGTGTCTTCTGTGGTGAAGGTTTCGGAGATAGCAAGATTATGGCAACTGATCTGGCAGGGAAAAAAGTAGCGTTTCTGGGCGCGGGAAAAATGGGCGGCATCATTCTGCAGGCTCTGCTGAAGAATGGCCTGCTCACGGCCAGTTCAACCTGCGCCACTGTGGCGCATGAAGAGCGCGCCAAAGCGCTGGCGGAGAAACTCAAAGTAAAAGTCGGCACCAACAACGTCGAGGCGGCGAAGGGCGCCGATATCATCGTGATCGGCGTGAAGCCGCAGGTGGTCGAAGACGTGGTGCGCGAGATCAGCGATCAGATCACGCCCAAGCAGTTGATCGTCTCGGTCGCCGCCTCCGTGCCTACCTCGATGATCGAAAAAAATCTACCCCCCAACGTGCCGGTCGTTCGAGCCATGCCCAATACGCCCTGCATCACGGGCGAGGGCATGACCGCGATCTGCAAAGGCAAGCATGCGAGCGCGGAAGATGTCGCCCTGACCTGCCACATGTTCGACGTGGTCGGACGAACCGTGGTGGTCGACGAGAAGCACATGGACGCGGTCACGGCGCTCTCGGCCAGCGGTCCGGCCTACATTTACATCATCCTGGAGTCGCTGGCGGAGGCGGGCGTGAAAGTCGGGCTGCCGCGCGACATCGCAACGCTTCTGGCAGCGCAGACCACTCTGGGCGCGGCGAAGGTTGTGCTCGAAACCGGAGATCATCCGGCGCTGCTAAAAGACGCCGTCACCACGCCGGCCGGGTGCACCATCGACGCCATCATGGAGTTGGAAGAAGGCAAGCTGCGAGTCACGCTCATCAAAGCCGTGGTCAAGGCCGCGCAACGCGCCAAGGAACTCGCCTACAGCTAAGACTCACTCGGTCGCCTCACTCATGCATTTCGACCGCGGAGTCGCTTGGTGGATTCAACACTTCGCCGTCGCTAAAGCAAGCGGAGATTGTTCCGTCCGTCGAAGACTTCACCAATCCCGATTCATCGGCGCAGAAAACCTTTACACCTGCGTCGGAATCCGCGGGAACGGCGGTGACCCTATACTTTGACGCCGGAGATCCGTCGCAGTCGGTTAGCGCGAAGCGATAACCGTTCCACTCAGTGCTGCCCTGGCCGGGATCATAGTAGTTCCTGGGTGCCTCGGTATTGTCGTCATTGTCGCCAGCAGAATCGTCTTCCGGTTCCGGCGCAAAGAGAGTCGACAGCGAACAGGTATAGCCGCGTTCGGGATGTTTGTCAGTGTAGCCAGCTTCGGCGTTGCTGATGTTGATGACGCGCATCTGTGCGGCCGACTCGTTGGATTCTTGTTGTCGCTTTAGAAATCCATGGAGATAGTTCGGATCGGTTAGCGGTATTCGTGCGGCTGCCGTAACTTCGACCAGCCTCCAGATCTCTTTTTCCTGCCTCAGCACAAAAACCAAACGAGGTATGACCGACATGAATTGTTCCTGCCCGTCGTGGTAGACGTGAGCCGATAGTTCGATTTCTTCATTTTCACCGGACTGGCTATCACGCTCGACGGTTACTTCCGTCTGGTAGCCGTCCTCGCCTGTATTCACCAGAATGTTCGGTCCGCTTTCGAAGGTCTCGACGTGCTCACCCCGCAGGACCATTTGTCGACCGAGAGTGGCGACGCGAAAAACTGGGAATGAATAAGGTTCCAGTCCGTTGAACCGAACGATTTTTCGTGCCGCTTCGGGAAGATGCCTCGCGAATGCTTCGGGGCCATCATTCGTGAACATCTCAATCAACGCCAGTCGCGCGGTTTGCGGAGGAGTCTTCTGGGTCTGAGCGTGCGATACACTACTCGCTCCGAGTGCTAAGAACAGGATCGTCAGGCGAGGACTCATCGGACTTTCCCCCGGCGACGCTCGGTTCTGCGTCGCATACATACATTGCTTCAGACTCCAGAGGCCGGGCCTAAGTTCCCGGCACAATCACTCTGTTTGCGGCAGACGTGCCACCGCGTGGTTGACGTGCTTCGGGGTCCGGTCCCCGCGTGCTACAGTTCTGTTATCGCGCGTCGCTGAGGCTGATCGAAATCCATGGAACCGCGGCTCATCCTGATCAATCTGCTGGTCAAGCTGGGCGTAGCTGCGGCTGTGGCCAGCACGCTGGTGCGCTCTAAAGAATTCAAGTCCCTGCTGTTTCGCGAAGAACGCACCTTCCGGCAAAAAATGTACCTGGTGGTTTGGTTCAGTCTGCCGATCATGATCGGCGTCTGGATCCGGATCGTGCAGAAGAGTTTCGCCGCGGGCGACATCAGTTTTGAAACCGCGCTTCTCCTGGGAGTGATGGGCGGACGCTGGGCGGGATCTGTGGGCGGCGGGCTGATGGCCGTGCCAGCGCTGTTGCACGGAGAGTGGGCGGCCATGCCATTCGATGTGCTCTGTGGATTTCTCGCCGGGCAACTGCGCACCATGGCCGTTGACAAGGACGATATCTGGTCCTTCTCGCCATTCATCGATCAGAGCATTTTTCGCCTGATCCGGCGCAATTTGCCGCGGCCCCGCCTGTTTGACTGGCAGGTCATGTTCTTCACCACCGTAGTCGTCCTGCGCCTTCTGCAATCCGAGCTGTATCGATTCTTTCCGACGGCCATCTTCAGCATCGAGAGTCAGGATAACTTCTGGGTGTGGGGGCTGATTTATGCGGCGGCGGTGGCGGCGATCGGCATCGAAATCAAAATCTTCAACAGCGTGCGCATCCAGATCAAACTGGAGGAGCAGGAGCGGCTTCTGCTGCACGCGCGCATGGAGGCGCTGCAAAATCAGATCAATCCGCACTTCCTCTTTAATACGCTGAATTCCATTTCATCCCTGGTGCGCTTCGATCCGGAAACGGCGCGCGAAGTCATCTCCAAGCTGGCGAAGATTCTGCGCCGCCTGCTCAACACCAGTGAGGCGTTCGCGCCGCTGCGGGAGGAAATGGAGTTCATCGATAACTATCTCGACATCGAGGTGGTGCGCTTCGGCCGCGACAAGCTGCGAGTGGTGAAAGAACTCGATCCGTCGTCGCTCGACGTTGTCGTACCCAGCATGTTGCTGCAGCCGTTGGTGGAGAACTGCATTAAGCACGGGTTGGCGCCGAAAATCGAGGGCGGCAGCATCTACCTGCGAAGCCGCTTAACCAACTCGCGATTAATCATCGAAGTCGAGGACGACGGCGTCGGCATGGGAGGGGCGCATCTGGAAGAAAGCAGCAGTTGGTCCGGCATGGGCATCGGCATGGCGAATATCTCGGAACGCCTGCAAGTGCTCTATGGTGATACGGCGCGGATGACCATCGACAGCCAGGAAGGGAAGGGAACGCTGATTCGAATTCGCCTGCCGATGGTCGAGGCGGCAAGTTCCGTGCCGGAGGGCTTCTACGCGGAACGATCCAGCACGCGCCGGTAGAAATCTTCGTATTGCTTCACGATCCTGGTGGAGCAAAAGCGCTCCAGCGCGACGGCGCGCGCGGCCTTGCCCATTTCCCGCAACTGCGCTTCGTTCGTGAGCAGTTCGATGGCGTATCGCGCCATCGTGTCCACATCGCCGACGTCCGCGAGATAGCCGGTCTTCCCATGATCGATCACTTCGGGCACGCCGCCAGCCCGAGTCGCGATGGGAACCACTTCGCAAGCCATCGCTTCTAACGCGGCCAGTCCAAACGACTCGAGTTCGCTCGGCATCAGCATGATGTCGGCCACCGCGAGCTTTTCCTGAATCTGATCCTGCTTGCCCAGAAATAAAACGTCCTTGTGGATGCCCTTCTGCACGGCGAGCCATTCCGCCACCGAGCGGTCCGGGCCATCGCCAATGAGCAGAAGCTTGGACGGCATCAGCTTGTGCACGCGGTCGAAGATCTCGATTACATCCGTGAGGCGCTTCACCGGGCGGAAATTCGAAAGATGCACGAGGATGCGTTCGTTGTCGGCGGCATACTCGGACCGTGTCTTCGCGACGGTTTCGGGATTGCGTGCGTACACGTCACAATTGACGGAATTGTAGATGACTTCAATCTTCTTCTTTACGTCGAAGACGCGGACGGTCCGGTCGCGAAGATAGTTCGAAATGGCGGTCACGCCATCGCTCTGCTCAATTGAATAGCGCGTGATCGGGAGGTACGAGCGATCCAGTCCGACGAGAGTGATGTCCGTGCCGTGAAGAGTGGTTACGAACGGCAACCGCCGGCCGCGAGGGCCCTCGGCGAGCATCTGCCGGGCGAGCATCGCGCTGACCGAATGCGGAATCGCATAGTGAACGTGCAGAAGGTCAAGATCGTAAAGCTGCGCAACTTCCGCCATGCGGGTCGCGAGCGCCAGATCGTACGGAGGATAGTCGAACAGCGGGTACCGCGTGACCTCGACCTCGTGATAGTGGATGTTCGGTTCGAAGCCGCGCAAACGGATCGGCTGGGCGTAGGAAATGAAATGGATCTCATGCCCGCGCAGCGCGAGTTCAAGCCCCAGTTCGGTCGCCACAACGCCGCTTCCGCCATAGGTCGGATAGCAGGTGATGCCAATTCGCATGCGCGAAATCCCTTTCCGAGGTTCCTGTGATTCGATGGTGGAAATGCACGGCGGTCGCAGATTTTACAGGAGGACCATTCTAAGCCCCTCTGCAACGCAGACAACACACAACAATGTGGAAGAGCGGCGCGGATGGGGAAGAGCGGCATTCCGCCGCCGTTCAGATGTCCTTCAGGGTCCGGGCCAAACGCCGATTCGTAGCTATTGCGCTTTAGCTCTTCGGACCAACCGTGATACCGGGGTCCAGCTTATCGAGGTGAGTCTGTAATCGGTTCCTGGCGTCTTCCGGCAGACCGATGAATTCGATGCCCATGCCCACTCCGGGGTCGCGGGTGCGGACCACAGCAGAGGGCGACATCCTTTCCTCTCCAATCCAGAAATCCATGCGCAGAGCCGTGCCTACTGCCAGCGGCATGACGGTTTCAACATAGCATCCATTGCCGCTTACGTCCGTAGCGTTGACCCGCAGCGGAGTGTTGACCCGTTCATCTCGCAGTTCCAGCGGAAATGAGATGCGATGGCGGGTGTATTTCCTGCGATTATCCTGCCGCTCCTGCCGCTGGTGATCGACGGCGGTTTCCTTGGGGAGAGCATCGATCCAGGGGCAATCCTGGTCCGCCACCAACTGCACGCCGACTTGAGTTTTCTTCAGGGCTCCGGCGTCGACCACCCAGATGACCTTGCAGCGCGCCTTCTTTCCTTCATACTGCACGCCGATTACATCGCCCACCTTCAGTTCGGGCTCGATGCCATAAATGCAGGCCCCGGTCGAACTGATATTCTGCGCCATCGCATTCTGTGAGAAGGGCCGGTCGTTGGCGCCCATGCCCCACACCCGGACCTTTAAGTCCAGAGTCGCACGAGGCGCTGACCCTTGGGCCGACATGAGCGAGTATCCTCCAGGTACAGAGAAGCCGTCGAATTGTAAACCATCATACTATTGGCAGTTGTCAGCACAGGGTTACTTTGGTTTCTTGTCCCTTTGAAGCAACGGTTAATCGCCAGGAATTACCGATCATGAGGACCTCGTCAGATCGTGATACGAAACTAACTCGATTCCCTCCTGGGCAAGTACTTCGCGCGCGGCCGGCAAGGTTAGCGCGCGCAGCTCAATCTCGCGGGAATCCCGCAGCCGGGTGCGCGCCTTCTGCAGATCGGCGTCGTTGTAGCCGGGATGGCAGACAAACTCCCACGTTCCCTCCGGAATGTTGCGGGCAATTGTGTGGAAGAGTGTTTCATCGAGCGTTCCGGTCACCTCGATGCCAAGCGTTCCATCGGGGGCGGAGAAACCTTCATGTTCCACGGCTTCGCGAAACTTGCCGGCAAAACGGCGCAGGAGGCGGACCTCAGCGTAGCGCGTCCACAGATTCGGCCGCGCCAGCAATTCACTCGAACGCAGCGGCATGCGCGGTGCAAACGGATTGCGCACCGCACGAATGCCGCAGCCTGCCGCCGCCTTCAGCAACGGCCGCAGGATTTTCGGAAAGAGATGAGTGTGCTTGTGCGTGTCGAAGTGCGAGACCGCGATGCCCGCTTCCTGAATCTTGCGAATCTGCGCGGTGGCCTCAGCTGCGATCTCACCAGGATCGATGCGCCCAGCGAGCGCACGGGCGGCGAACATTTTCAGGCCGTCATGAAAGCACGGTGCGGGAGTTGTTATGGTGAGAGAGGGTAGCCGCTCAGCGCCCAGCACCGGCTGGCCGTCGATCAGCACCACGTGGCATCCAACGCTCAAGCGCGGAAGGCTCTTTGCCAATTGCGCCGCTTCGGAGAAAGCTGGCCCGTTGGCCATCAGCGTGGAAGAGGTCACCACTCCGATGGTGTGGGCTTCGACGATGGCCCGGTTCACCCCGGAGGTAAATCCGAAATCATCTGCGTTAACAATCAGGCGCCGCAAGCAGCCAGTCTAGCAGGACGAAATGATTGCCAGGGGTTCTGTGGGTTTGTGTGGGGACAGCCGCCCCGGCTGCCCGTCGAGCGCAGCTCGACTTTTTGTCGTGGTCTCGTGTCCTGCGACAACTTACAACTCATACAACTCAGCTTAGGTTTGACCGCATTTTCTCGCCTCACGTATACTCATCGAGGCGCGTTTCGCGCGGATGCCCCTCATAGCGAGTTCTGACCAGGGCGGCTGTCTGGTCGCGCGAAGGGTAGAGGGGCGGTTAGCTCAGCTGGTTAGAGCGCCTGCCTTACAAGCAGGAGGTCGCAGGTTCGAGTCCTGCACTGCCCACCATCTGGCATTCGGTACAGAATCCGGGGACGTAGTTCAGTTGGTTAGAACGCTGCCTTTAAACTCCTTCCAGTAAAGCATCCTCCTTATTTATCAATTACTTCCAGCCAGACGCGAATTTCCGTGTCCTAACCGGCACATTCTGCACAACCCTCCGGGGAGTAATGTCCGAGCGAGTCAACAAATTTCAGGCAGACTCGGAGAAGGCGAGAACCTTCATTGATGGTACGAACTAAGAATCAGAAGGGCCGGACTCTTTCGTAGGATCTTCCTCGGCTCCAGGCTCCATCGAAGCCGGGCGCCAACGCGTCTCGCATTTGCAGCCGAGCCCGGGACAGTCTGGTCTTTACGTTTGCTTCTGACAGGCCGAGTGCTTTTGCGGTTTCGTTGATACTGAGGTGCTGCACGTCCCGCAGGATCAGCACAGTGCGGTATTTCTCGGGAAGAGATTCGAGGGCTTTGGTGAGTGCCTCACGAAGCTCGCGCTGCTCCAGCGCCTCGGATGGGATTTCCCGCCAATCCGCGAAATCTTTCGGGATGTAGTCGCCCTCGTCGTTTTGCTTCCCCTCATCCATGGATTCATATAAGTGGTGCCGGTTCTTGCGCGACTTCATCCTGGCTTCATTGATGGTGATCTGGATCAGCCACGTGCTGAACTTTGATTCCTGGCGAAAGCGGGATAGGCCTTTGAACGCCTTCAGAACGGCTTCTTGCGCCACCTCCTCTGCATCCGCGTCGTTCTTGACGATCGAGAGGGCAGCCAGAAACACAGCGCGCTCGTACGGGCGAACCAGTTCATAAAATGCCTCGGCGTTGCCATCGCTGACACTCCGGATCAGATGGGATTCGTCCGCGTTGCACCGAAACTCCGGCGTAGAAGAAGATCCGTTGAGTGTCTTCTGGTTCTGAGATAACAACTCTGTTCCGCTGATCATGGCCATCATTGCGCGGCCTCCTTCAGTTGCTGGCTTACGAATGGAGAGCAATTGACGTGGGACACTTGTCTTCGCGCGAGTTCACGCAGGAGGGTGACTCCGCGCGGATCGACGAACCTTACTTTCTTGAGATCGAGGCTCACAGCTTTCTGGTGGGAGAGGGCTTCGTCGCTGAGCCTCTGTAGCTCTTCGACCCAAGGGCCCGCGAGGTTACCTTCCAATTGAAACTGGATCGCTTGATCCGAATCGCCGATGATTGAAATCTTGAGCACTGCTGGCTTTCCTCCGAAGACGCCTGTGCTTATGCAGGAGCAGGACCATCCGGAAGAGATAGAGAGGAAAAGCTATGCTGTTGATTTTGAGGGTCTTAGAGAGTTATTGAAGGGAGCGCGTTGGGAAGAAGCCACGAACTTTCGTGGATCAGTTCGTTATGGCTTCGTGGCCACGAGATTTGGTGGCTGGCCGATCAGGGTTCAGGGACGAACGCTTGATCTCGAGTTTCTTCATACGGCTTCGCAGAGTGTTGGGATGCAGATCGAGAATTCTCGCCGCCCCACCTTCACCCTCGATCACCCAGTCCGTCTTTTGAAGAACGCTCAGGATGTGACGCCTTTCAACCTGCTCCAGTGACGAAGCATCGTTGATAGCCCCTTCCGACTTGAGACGGCCCAAATCCAAGCAGGGAACATCAGCAGCAGATGTCCCGCCCGCGCTCGTCGCGGGAAGCAGGTTGGTGCCTAGCTTTAAGACTGGACCTCGCGACAGGACTACAGCGCGCTCGATTACGTTCTGCAGTTCGCGAATGTTTCCTGGCCAATCATACTGGGAGAGAAGGTCCATCGTGTCCTGCGCGATGCCGGTGACTTGTTTGCCGAACTGCCTGGCGAACCGCTCCACAAAGAAAACGGCGAGGATTGGAATATCGGACCGGCGCTGGCGCAAGGGTGGCAGCACGATGGGGAGAACGTTGAGACGATAATAGAGATCCGCGCGGAACCGGCCTTCCTGCACTGCTTTTTCGAGGTCACGATTGCTGGCCGCGATGATTCGGACGTTTACACGGACCGTGCGGCTGCTGCCCAGCGGCTCAAACTCATGCTCCTGGAGAACCCGCAGCAGCTTCACTTGAGTATCGGGCGGAAGCTCGCTAACTTCATCCAGGAACAGAGTCCCACCGTCCGCGAGTTCAAACCTGCCAGTTCTTCGTTCCAGAGCGCCGGTGAATGCGCCTTTCATGTGCCCAAACAGTTCGCTCTCGACCAGCCCCGTTGGGATCGCGCCACAATTCAACTTCACCAACGGACGATGTTTGCGCAAGCTATGGCTATGGATCGCGCGAGCAATCAACTCCTTACCACATCCGGTTTCTCCCGTGATCAGTACTGTGGAATCTGTTGGCGCCACCGTCTCCACTCGTTCCAACACCTCCAAGATTGCACGGCTGTTCCCCACAATCTCTTCGAAGTTGTGCTCCCGGCTGATCTCCTCCTGCAGATAGACGTTCTCAGCTTCGAGTTTCTTTTGCAGCGCACGGACTTGCTCAAGAGCCGCATGCAATTCTGTCTCGGCTTGCTGGCGTTTCAGTTCAGCCGCCGCTCTGCTGGCAAAGATTTTGACCACGTCGATGGCCTTCTGGTCCAGTTCCATCGGCTTGACATCAAAAATTGCAATGTGCCCGAGAACTTTGCCGCTGAGATCCAGCATAGGCACACCTAGATAGCTATGGGCATTGATTGCAGCCAGGAAGGTCTCGTGCGGGAAGAGTTCCTGGAGTCCGTCGCGGTAGTGACACACCTCGCCCTGAGTCACTTTCATGCATGGTGTGTCGGTCACGTCAAATTCCCAGTATGGCCCGAACTTCTCTCCATCCCAGAAAGCCAATCCTTTGGCATGCTTCGCGTCTTC
>Ga0209698_10002765_pt1 | contig 19711 bp, 11 predicted proteins | sample LitLauG_LLR_2012_FD_187203 | JGI IMG/M metagenome (GOLD analysis project Ga0209698, IMG submission 187203) | Freshwater sediment microbial communities from Pennsylvania, USA - Little Laurel Run_MetaG_LLR_2012 (SPAdes) (version 2) | ecosystem: Environmental > Aquatic > Freshwater > Creek >...
CATTCCCTGATATGTCGTGTCGCCAGGATGGCTAGATTCGTGGCAAATCCATGGAAGTCAAGGGTTTGCACGCGTCGAAGTACACCAAGGACGGCGCAGTTCCCTGATTTTTTCCCTGATAACTGCGGAATAGGTTTCGAGCGTGGGTGTGCCGGTGGAAGGTCCATGGTTGACGATCTAGACCGTGCCTTGGGCTTGCGCAGCTCATGGCGTGCAACGGAAAGTCGCGTCGCTCGACAAAATCCATCGACTGCAGTACCCATGACTCGACGATTCCGTCGTTCAGGTAGGTGTCTCCATCGCCGGCCTGGCTCCTAGAATAATCTTCACTTCTACAAATGAAATCCCCAAGGACCGGAATCTGGTCCTACGCCTTTCTTGGTATCCCGACTGGAGCAGGCCCGAGCAATTCACTGCCCGGCGAATTCTTCGAACACTAGAAATTGTGGAAAACGAAGCAATAAATCCGGCTATGATTACGCCTGCAGAATTTCTTTTGACGGAATCCCAGGTACCTATTACTGAACTTCTTTGGAGACCAACCGATGGGTGTTCGTGACGATTACCGCGAATTGGGGATGGGACGCCAGATCGCCCGGCGAGATTTTCTAAACGGCGCAGCCTTTGGCATTACCGGGGGATACGCCATTCTGACCGGGATTTCCGCGGATGCCGCGGCTCAACCAGCCCCTTCGAACGATGTGAACTATCCCCCTCTACGGCGAGGATTGCGGGGGCAGTATCCGGCAGCGGTGGAGGAATTTGGGAAAATCCGGGAAGGGAAATACGCATCGTTTCCACTTTCGGAGGAGAGCATAAACGATCGGTTTGACCTGGTCATCGTGGGCGGCGGTATTTCCGGGCTGTCTGCCGCGTATTTTTATCAGACGGCACTTGGGACGGAACAAAAGATTTTGATTCTGGACAATCAGGACGATTTCGGCGGCCATGCCAAGCGAAACGAATTTTCTTACGGCGGCAAATCGTATATCGGGTTCGGCGGCACGATGGGTATTGAAACCCCGTATCCCTACAGCTTTTGCGCTAAATCACTGATCAAGGACCTGGGAATTGAGGTAGAGCGCCGTTCAGAATTCGCCAATCGCGCAATTGGGGGAAAATATAATCTGGAAGAAGGCATTTTCTTCGACCGGGAGCATTTCGGAGCGGATCAAGTCATCGCCGGCGCCGGCCGGATTCCCTGGAAAACTTTCTTTGAGAAAGCGCCGCTTTCGGATGCCGCGAGGAAAGACTTAACCCGCCTGTATGGCAAGAATCCAGACTATCTCGCCAGCTTGAGTGAGGAGGAAAAGAAGAAAAAGCTTGCCGGGGTCAGCTATCAAGACTTTCTGCTGCAGGTCGCGGGGGTAAGCCCCGACGCAATTCCGTTTTTTCAGGGAGAGGGCGGCCGCAATAATAAGAGGGTGGACACAGTGCCCGCTCTCGAAGCGGCGAAGCACGGTGCCGTTGGATTCAACGGTATGCAGCTGAAATTTGAGGAGGAGTACAACGAGGGATCGTATTTGTTCCACTTTCCGGACGGAAACGCTTCCATCGCGCGCCTTTTGGTTGCGAAATTAAGTCCCGCAGTGATTTCCGGCAAGCAGTCCATGAATACAATCGTGAAAGCGCCGGTTGCGTATGACCAGTTGGATTCGCCGCAGGCCAGCGTGCGCATACGGCTTGGTAGTTCAGTTGTGAGAGTGCAGCACGAGGGGCCGGCCGAATCGTCGCGAACGGTGAAGATTGCCTACATTAAGGATGGAAAAATGCTTGGAGTTCGCGCGCGCCACTGCATTATGGCGAGTTACAACGGATTTCTCCCCTACTTGATGCCGGAATTGCCTGAGCGCCAGCGCGAGGCGCTGCTCTACCCGGTGAAGGTTCCTATGATGTACACGAATGTCCTCCTGCGAAAATGGACCGCGTTCGAAAAGCTGGGGGTTTCCTCCATCAGCGCGCCGTGCATGTACCACACGCACTGCCGGATCGATCCGGGCACGACCGTGGGAGGGTATCAGGGCGTAGGATCACCCGAGGATCCGGTTCTGGTGCACATGATCCGTAATCCCAATAAACCGGGATTGCCCAGGAAGGAGCAAAATCGAGCCGGCCAGCAAGAGCTTCTGACCACGACATTTGAGCAATTTGAACTGGAAATCCGAAAGCAATTGGGGCGCATGCTCGCGCCGGGAGGCTTCGATCCCGCCGAAGATATCGTGGCGATCACAGTGAACCGCTGGCCCTATGGATATGCCTATACGTATGACACCCTGGCTGATCCCGACGTCCCACCGGAACAAAGGCCGCACATTTTGGGACGGCAACGTTTCGGACGAGTGACCATTGCGAACGCCGATGCAGGCGCGGCGGCGTTCACCAATCAAGCCATTGATGAAGCACACCGCGCAGTGCAGGAACTTCTGGTGAGCGAAGGATTGACGTGACGAGCAAGATCGGCGGAAGCAAAACAAGGCAGATTGTCCTCCTGGTGCTGATCGCGATCTCTCCAGCTATGAGTTCGCTCATGCGCGCACAGGAAGCGCCCGCGCCCAAAACCGAGCCGGCCACTCAGCCCATTCCGTACAGCCACAAGAAACACCTGGCGATGGGAATGGTCTGCAAGGATTGCCATACCAATCCGGAGCCCGGGGATCGCATGACGTTTCCCGCGGAATCCAAATGCATGACTTGCCACACAGCGGTAGCCAAAGAAAAGCCTGCGATTCAGAAACTGGCGGAATATGCGAAGTCCGGCCAACCGGTTCCGTGGGTCCGCGTGTATGTGCTGCCGGGATGGGTTTATTGGAATCACCGCTCGCATCTGGAGGCGGAAATGACCTGCGAAATGTGTCACGGCAAAGTGGCGGAGATGGATGTGATGGATCGTGTAACGGATGTCACGAAAATGGCAGGCTGCATCGACTGCCACCGGAAGAATGCTGCGAATACCGGTTGCAGGTTTTGCCATCAGGACAAGTAGAACCGACCGTGGGTGCAACCGGTTTTCCCACAGAAACCGATGGAGTGCAGCCAAAAAATGCTTGCTGAGGATTTGAATAGCGTGTTAGCGTGACAGACAAATAAGCCTTCCAAAGCGACGGTTTGCAAATAGGCGGTTTGCTTTTGCTTGCGGCATTGAATTCATAAAAAGCGGAGGACATTTCTCCTACAGCTCTCCTATGAAGAACAATTTGCAATCCTTCACCACGGACCTGGTTCCAGCATCAGACCGACGTGAGGCGTGGCTGTCAAACGCCAGGCAGATTTGCGGTGATTGCAAATTCCAATTCCCGAAACGCTTCCCCTTCCACGGTTCCATCGAACGCCGGATGATCGCCAATCTGGAGATGACGCTGTTTTCCTCTAGCTCCATTTCGTTCAACAAATTTCCTTCGGAACCTCTGAACTCGAACAAACGCGCCTGTATCGTGATCTCGCAGCTCGCGGGATTGCGCAGTTACCGGCAGGATGGCAAGGTGGCCGTTTTGAAAAAGGGAGATGCAACGCTGATCGACTCGGGGCGGCCGTGGTCATCGGACTGTCCCGGAGACTGCGCGCGTCTTTATTTGCGAGTTCCCTGGGAGTTGATGCAAAGCCGGCTTCGGCTCAACGCTCTGCCCGTGGCAAGAAGAATTTCTGGGGATGCCGGCCTGGGGAGTCTCCTATTTAATCTTTCCACCTCACTTTACCGGGAAGCGGAACGACTTGCGGAAGGTGAAAGCGCGGCTGCGATTGAGGCTTATCTGCGAATCCTGGCGGAATGCGTGCGGCCGCCCGCGCGTTCCTGCGGGCATCAAAGAGACGAGCAGCTTGAGAAAATTCTGAACTATATTGATGCTCATCTGACCGACGCTTCGCTGAATCCATCGGAAATTGCGCGTGCTGCGGATCATTCCGTACGGCACCTGCATCGATTGTTCGCGCACAAAGGAACCAGCGTTTCCACCTGGATCCGGATACAACGCCTGGGGCACTGCAAGAACGACATGGCGAACCCGCTCTTCGACGGAAAGAGCATCACGGAGATTGCGTTCTTTTGGGGATTTAACGATTCGGCCCACTTCAGCCGGGCGTTTAAGCAGGAATTTGGGGTGAGTCCGCGGGGTTTCCGGGCGCGCGTTCAGACGGTCTCAGCAAAAGTCATCGGCGTGCCCAGAGTCGCGGGACTAATAATGGACCTTCCCTCGATCAAGCAGCTGCGCGCAAGCTAGCACAACCTCACTTCAGTGTTTTCCCATGGCTTCGACGATTTTTGCGTCGAGTGGCCGCGGCTTGCCCGCTTCCATCGCTTCGTCCATGCGGTGAAACGCTCGCTGCATGTAGCGGACCACAAGCCATCGCAAGGGCTCCATCTCCCAGTTGGGCGAACGTCTCTGCGCCATAGGAAGCCGGGCGAGCGGCGAACCAGGGTCGGTTATCAGGGCGGCCATCACTCGGCCAGCTAAATTGCTGGTGGCAACTCCCTGACCTGTATAGCCGCCGATACATCCGATGCGGGTGACAGGATCTATGCGTACAGCGGGCATCCAATCACGCGGCATGCCTACAGGGCCGCCCCAATTGTGCGTGAATTGGATTCCTTTGAGTGCGGGAAACCACTCGCCCACCAACTGGTGAATGCGGGAATGCGTGGGAGCATGGCGATCCTGATCATCGGTGATCAAAGAGCCGAAGCGGTAAGGCGCTCCACGGCTACCGAAAAGAATTCTTCCGTCGGCCGTGCGAGTCAGATAGTCCACCGTCAGGCGATAAGAAGCGAGGCTCTCGTAGTTTTGCCAGCCAATTTCGGCCCATTGCGCCGGAGTTAAAGGTTGCGTGACGCTGATCAGCGAATACATGGGAAGAAGTGCGCGATGAAATTTCCGGAGGCGTGTGAGATACGCTTCACCGGCCAGAAGCACACCTTGCCGCGCGCGCAATTCGCCCGAACGAGTGACTAGGCGAGGCTCTGCGCCGCCCACAACGCCGATCACTTCCGTCTGCTCGTAGATGGCTACTCCCTGCTTCTCCAGTGTTCGTGCCAGGCCGCGGACGAGTTTTGCCGGATGGATGCTCGCGCTCTCTGGCGTGTATAAGCCGCCGCAGACATTGGTGATGTTTACTCGGTCGCGGCATTGTGCAGCGTTCAGCAATTGAGTGTGAGTCTCGAGTCCCAAGCGGCGGTAGGCTTCGTGGGAAGCGCGCAAGCTGGGTTCCTGGTGGGCTCCACGGGCCACAGTGAGGATGCCGCCCTTACGATAATCCGCAGCAATACCCTCTCGCGAGCAAACGCGTCCCACTTCGTCCACGGCATCAAACATTACCTGCAGCAGATTGCGAGCAATTTCCTTCCCAAGCCTTTCCCGTAAGGTCGCGGGAGTAACGGGGAAACGCGAAGAACACCAGCCGCCGTTTCGGCCGGAAGCACCGAAGCCAACGATTTCTTTTTCGACGATGGCGATTCGCAAATCGGGATTGGCGCGTTTCAGATAGTAGGCGGTCCAGAGGCCTGAATAGCCGGCGCCAAGGATAGCGATGTCGACCTCTTCCGAGTGGGCCAGCGAGGCGCGGGGCGTCAGGCTTTCTCCCGCGGTTTCCATCCAGAAGCTGTATTGGGCGTAGTCCTTCATTTGTGTATTTTCTTTTCTGGGCCTAGGAATGATCGGCCGGGTTCGCGGCCACGGGGGTTGTTCCGGCGAGGAGTGCTGTTCTGCCCGGCATACGAATCAAAACTCCCAGCACAGCCCAGATCGCCAAGGCGATCCACTCATAGCCTGTAAAGTGTCCGGGGACGATGGGAAGGACCTTCACCAAAACCATCAGCAGTGTCACTAGAAAGCCAAACGCAGCCGCCAGGCGGTCCAACAGGCGCGGCTTCATCAGAAAGTAGGAAGCGCAGGCGGACATCCAACCGATGGCGCAGGCAACCGCGCCGACTTCAAGGATCGGTACCAAGCCGGCTTCCCCGAAGAAGATGGCCACGATGGTGGCGGCTCCCACGCCCAGAATCGCGGCCACGGGCGTGCGGTTCTCCGCGTGCACACTGCCCATCTTGGGCAAAAGAAGATGTCGGCGTCCCATGGCGAAGAGCAGTCGTGAGGCCGCGACCATGTTGGCATTGAAGGCTTGCAGCAGGGCGACGAGCGCTGTTCCCAGGATAAAATTCACGATCCAGTGGGCGTGAAACGCATTCTCAAAGGCTACCGCCGTCGGAAACTGCAAGCGATGGTCCAGAGTCGGCCACGGAGCTACATAGGCCACCGCAGTGATGACCAGCCAGAAAAAGAGGAGTCCGGCGAAGATGGTCATCAGAATTGCAACGATGAAATTTCTTTGCTGAAATTCGGGGCTCGCTTCTTCTGAACTTTTCCCCACCGATTCAAAGCCCGACATCAGCCAGGGGACTACTTGCCAGACCAGCAAAATCGACATCATCGGCGCATGGCTGAAGGCAGGATGCAAGTTGGCAACGGAACCGTGCTTTCCGCTGGCAAGCGCGAAACCGATGATCAGAGTAAGAAACGTGAAGGTCGTGAATTTCAAGAAGCGCGTGCTGGTTTGAATGCCACGGTAGTTAAGCCAAGTAAAAAAGACGGTAATGGCCAGCCCCAGCGCGATATGCGGGAGATACACGGGGCGATTGCCAACGTGATAAAGCTCCATGGAATTGAGAGAGGGGAAGAGGTAGCCGGTGATGCGTCCAGCGGCGAGAGCTTCGAACGGACACGTCAGGAAATAGGCAAGGAACATCATCCAACCGGTCACAAAGCTTACGCCGGAGGGAAAGACTTTCGCAGTGTAGGCGACTTCGCCCGCTGCATCGGGAATAAGGCGTACGAGGCGTCCATAGACATAGCCAATGGGAAGGAGCATCAGGGCACCGCAGGTGAAGCCGAGAATGGCTCCCGCGGGGCCGCCACGGGCGAGGATATCGTCCATGACCACGAGCCAGCCCGTGCCCACCATAGCCCCAAAGCCCAGCGCAAAATAATCCACCAAGCGGAGCTTGTGCGCGAGCTGCGTCATGACTGGCAGCGCTTCGAAAGGATAGCGCCTCCCGTGTAGCTGTGGACTACAACACGTTTTGTATCAAACCTCAAACGCTGCGCCGAAACGAGAAGACAGGTCGGCCTGAAGCATGCGGTGAAGTCTAAAATTCGTAGCGCAACGCAAACTGCATTACGCGAGGATTCGTCAACAGGCTCGTATATGCCCCGAAATCCTGAGGCAACTGTTGCAACGTGTACGGATTGGAAGTGGACTGCACATTGAAGCGATGGAGATTCGGCACGTTGAAGATTTCCCAGCGGAACTGCAGGCTGTGGCCTTCGATGGGCATTTTCCAGCGCTTGTTCAGGCTCATGTCCCAACTGGCATAGCCGGGCCCGCGCAGGTTGTTGCGCGAACCACTCTCGCCTGTATACGTATACGTGAAGTCTCCATGGGCTGCAGTCGGATTGGCGAATACGCTAATCGAACCATCCGGTTGGGAGTACACGCCCGTTTTTGGCGCGGCGGTCATCGTGGCAAGGCCGGAGTAATTCCAGTCGGTGGCCCAGGCCTGGCCGCTGTTCACACTGAAAGGAAAACCAGAGGTCCAGCGGACCAGTCCGGACACTTGCCACCCACCGATAAAGGCATCGAGCACTCCGCCCGCATCATGGGCAAAGTGCTTCCCCCGGCCGAACGGCAACTCGGCGATCCAGTTCGCGTTGATCTGGTGTGTGGTGTCGAAATCGGAAACGCCACGGTTCTGGTAAGGAGAAAAGGCGTTGACCAACTGGCTTCCATTGAGACCCTGGTTGTAACCGACGCGTGCGGCCGCTGAAGTGGTATCAATCGACTTTGAGAAAGTGTAGTTCACGTCGAATTGCACACCATTGCTGATTTGTTTTCGCAGAGTCGCTTGGAGGGCGTTGTAATTCGAACTGCCGACCGAGCTCCAGCCGTACATGCTGGTGAATTGGCCGTTCAGCATGTCTCCGACAACCGGATTGGGACTAGCGGTTGCATTTCCGAAATCGTAGTAATTTCCGAGCGTATCGGTGAGGCCGTAATAGAGATCGATATTGCCCAAGCCAACGACTTCGTTGCCTGGATAAGTATCGCTCAAAGTGTAGAGCTGGTAGACGGCCTGCATCAGTTGGGAAGTTGGCGGTTGGGCCGAAGTTGTTCCGCCGAATGCCTGATATTGCGCACCTGTGGCGAGTGGCGGAAGCATGTCGTGCCAGAAAGCAGCCGTCGGGCCAACCAGGGCGTCGGTAATCTGGCCAACCGGAGTTCCCTGACGGCCCAACTGGGAAATGCGAGCCGCAGCGGTGAAGTAATCGATTCCGGTCTTGGGATCCACCAAGTCGAGCGGCTGACGAAGATCGCGCTGCGTCAGCAAGTTATGGCCGAATCGCCCGACGTAGGCAAACTCCAGAGTGAATCGTTGTGGGAGTTCGCGTTCGACGGCGAAGTCGACGGTGTAGGCATAGGGGGTTTTGAGCGACTGATCCACCCCCCAGGTAATCGCTTGTCCGAAGGAATTGGGGGTTTGCGGGAATGCACCGAGCGGTGGTTGCGGAGCAAACTGCTGACCATTGAGTCCAAGCTGAGGGATGACGTTGATATTGCTAATGCGCGGCACGTTTTCCGCACCGTCAGTGACCGGAATACAACAAGGATTCTGCACGGTTGCCGAAAGCCCCGCGGGAGCGTTCTGGTCGAATGTAGTGATCAGCTGCATGCCAGCCCGGTCGTAGACTTTAGCAAAACCGCCGCGGATGACGCTCTTGTCTCCCGTGCCGAAAATGCTGCGCAGCAAGGAGTTTGAAGGACGCGGGGTGTAAGCGACAGAGACCCTTGGAGCGAGATCGTTTTTTTCGAAGTTGTAAAAGCCCGTGCCGTTATTGGCGGGACCACCGAGAACAAAAGAAACCGGATTTTGCAGACCGTACCCGACTCCCTGTTTCATGCTGGCCACGTTTTGATTGAATTGCGTGCCCAGATTCACGGTCGGCGAAGCCTGCAGTCCATTGACTTCCCACGGCGGAGGAAACATTTCCCAGCGAAGGCCGTAGGTGAGGGTGAGATTCGGTTTGATGCGCCAGGTATCCTGCGCGTAGGGTTCGTACCAGTCCAAACCGTACCGGCGTTTGATGCCTTGTCCCGGAGCGATAAGGTTTCCTTGGCGGTCGTAGTTGTAGTTGCCTATGATCTGAGAGCTCATGCCGAGCAAGGAGAGCATGGGGTAATCGTAGGCAACGGAATTGGCGGGCTCCGGGTAGCCTTGCCTGCAGGGATCCAAAGTGCTGCCGTTGGTATTGCAGGAAAGGCCGTTGGGTGGATTGGGAAAGGTGGAAGTATTTGAAAAGCCGGTCGGCGCCATCCAACTGGTGGTGCCCACAGCCATGCTGAAAGAGTGCAGGTAGCTGAGGCGTGGGTCCCGCGCGATGGCGATATTGCCGCCGAATTGCAGCGTGTGCGTTCCCTTGGTCCAGGAAAAATCGTCGGTGAAATTGTTCACCGGCATCTGGAAATTGTGGCTGTAATTGATGCCCTGATCGAGGCCCAGGAACGTGTCCCACGGCTGGTTCGTGTTTCCTGTAAAACCCGTGCTCTGCCGCGTGAAGCCGTAGCGGAAGGTGTTCGCAATCGTATTGGTCAACACAGTGGTGTAGCCAACCACGAAGCCCTTGCTGTGGTCGGTAACGGTCTGCTCCGGAGGTGCTCCGGGTAGAAAAGGCGCCTGGGGATTGCTGAGATTCTGCATGGCGCCGCGCCAGTAAAGATTGTGCTTGCCGTTGGAAGTCAGAACGTAGTCCAAGCGGACGATGACGGCGTTGTTATCTAAACTCACGGGCGCCCGGAAACGAAAACCAGAATAGTTCAGTCCGTCGCCGACGGAAGATTCGTTGGTTACGTACTTCCCGGTGCAGAAGGTGGTGTCGAAATAGCCTGTCTTAGCGGAATTGAGAATGGCCGAATTGATTCCGATTCCGGCCGGGTCCAACGTCTTGATGTCCGCTGGGGTCAAGGTGGTTGTGCCACCGCTCATGTTAACGTAGCTGATGTTGCCCTGGCAGAGGGAAGGCGTGGGAATGATGCGAACAACGCTCTGCTGCTCGCTTTGCCGTGTGCCTTCATAATTGCCAAAGAAAAACAGCCGATCCTTTTTAATGGGGCCGCCCAGCGAAGCTCCAAAGATGTTACGGATGAGCTTCAAGGGTTGATTCGATTCACCGCTCTGGAGTTCCGCCTGCTTGATGAAGAAGTCGTTCGCGCTCGTGATGGTGTTGCGCGTGTATTCGTAGAGAGAGCCGTGGAAATTGTTGGTGCCGCTCTTGGTTACCAGAGCGACCTGGGCACCCGAACCGCCACCCTGGTCGGAACCATAATTCGTTGTCGTGACGCGAAATTCCTGAACGGAGTCGAGCGTGACCGGGAGAACCGAGGTGAAGGCGTAGCCGTTGGTCTGATCGTTCACGTCGACGCCATCGAGCGTGACGTTGCTTTGGTCGCTACGAGCGCCATTGACGGAACCGCTGCGTGTATCTTGCGTTCGATCAATGTCCGTGCGGTTTCCCGTGTAGCTGACGCCGGGCTGAAGTGTGAGCAGGTCGGGAACGTTTCGGCCCTCAATGGGCAATTGTTTTACCGAATTTTCGCCGAAGGAGTTGCCGAGCGAAGCATCCACTTGATTCAACGCAGGAGCTTCGGAAGTGACCGAGACCGTTTCCGTGGCGCCTCCAACTTGGAGTGCCACGTTAAGCGTGGCTGGTGTGTTTACCAGCAATTGCAGGCCGGTCTGCTGCTGACTTTTGAAACCCGTGGCGGAAACAGTGAGTGTGTAAGTCCCGGGCGGCAGAAATTGGAAGCGGTATTCTCCTTGGGCATCTGTGGCCGTAGTTCGCTCGGTTTTGGACTCAGAATGGACCAACCTGACCGTGGCATTGACGACTGCACCGCCGCTGGGATCGGTGATGCTGCCTTGGAGCGAGGTGGTGGAAGTCTGGGAAAGGCAAATGCTCCCGAGGAGATTCAGCAACAAGATTAAGGCTATCCAGCAGGACTTAAAAGTACGCATGAAACGCCTCCATTGATGAACCCAAGTTGCACCAGGGCAAAACGGGCGCTCAGCTCGTGCGCCAACTCCGCGGACACCAATACATCGATCGAGGCAAAGTTTTGAGTTCCGCCTGAGAATTGAGTCCAGGCCCCTTGAGCGAGACACTAAAGGAGAAGAACGACTAAAACTTGACTCCGCGGGACACAATATTGCCATTGAGAGACCTGGCAAAAGGCCCGAAGGCCCCTGCTCCACCTGGCCCTCGCCGGTGAGTGGAACACGGTCCAAGCTGCGACTGCGATCCTCCGCGCCACGCAACGAGAGCAGAACCAGCCCCAAAAATCGCGAGGAGTTCGAACCCGACCAATGACCATCGATAGAAGAAGTGGTCTCTCTTTAAAGTTCTTAATTTGTTCCTTGATGGGTGGTTGGCGGGACCACGGAGCCATGTCCTTGTCAACAATGCCCCTCAATTGCTCTCTCGTTAACAAGCAAGGCCGAATCTCGCTGAATATTCGGTTTGAACCTATATTATGGTTGTATCCGATCTCCGAAGTCGTTTCATTGCCCTCGGGCGGATCAGGGGACGACGCGGATCTTCTATGGTAAAGCCCAGCTTGAAGTTTGGATGTGGTGCCACTCGCCGTCGATTCTGGTTGGCGATGTCCGGGTTTGTCATGGCCCTTGCGCTGATGCCCTTTTCCTACAAAGTCGAACGTCGCCTGGAGACAGCCGCTCACATCAAGAGCGGAGAATCCGAAAAAGTTGATAGGGAACTGGCGCAGCGCTTCCAGTCTCCCTACGCCCACCGCCTGGTTGTGGTGATCAGCGGTATTCCCGATCCGGATTCCGCCGAGAGCGCGGACGCATTGGGCTTCTTAACCAGTTCGTTGCGTAGTGTCCCGGGGGTGTCGGGTGCGGTCTCGAGTCTGGATTGGCCAGATCCTCTGTTCACGGGGAACAATGGCGGTGCCCTGATCATTGTCGGGTTGGACCCGCACGATAGAGCGGTCGAGGCGTTGGTCCCGATACTCAGGGCAAAAGCAGACTGGATGGAAGGTCAGCTTAGGTCAAAATACCCCAATGTCAAACTGGAGATTACCGGTGAAACACCGCTGACCTTCGATCTTCGCAAGGTCAGCGCCGATGACGTCAGGCATGCCGAAGAACGCGCGATGCCGGTAACGCTCTTGCTCCTGTTGCTGGCCTTCGGAAGTCTTGTGGCAGCCGTGTTGCCCCTGGGAATTGGAATGCTCTCCATCTCGATGGCGCTGGGAGCGGCTGCACTGCTGGCGCACTATCTGCATCTCTCGATCCTGGTGCAGAATCTGGCGACGATGCTCGGCCTTGGCTTGGGCATCGACTATGCATTACTGATAGTGAGCCGATTCCGCGAAGCCTTGGCCGAGGGATATGATCCCGGCCTGGCTGCCGATATCGCGGCCGCGCAAGCAGGGAAGACACTGCTCATCTCGGCCACGACAGTGGCCATCGGATTTTCAGCGCTCCTCACCGTGCCCATCAGCGAACTGCGCTCCATCGGAATCGCCGGTCTGCTGGTAACCGTTCTCAGCGTTGTGCTTTGTACCTTCATTCTTCCTTGGGTGTTGGGTCTGCTTGGGCATCGTATCAATGCCGCCAGAGTCCGCCTTCCGGGCAGGCAATTCAAAATGCACGAAAGCCACCGCGCGGCGAGTAAGCGCTGGGTTCGCTGGGGCAGCATCATAACGGGCCGGCCCTGGACAGCGCTGCTTGTCGCCGGAGTTCCGCTCTTGATCCTTGCATTCCAGGCAAGGAGAATCTCTCCCGGGATTCCTGACCACGATTCGCTCCCTGCCACAGCCGAGTCCGTGCGGGCACTCCGCACGCTGCAAGGCATGGGGCGCTCGGGCATTGTGCAGTCCCTCCGCGTTGTCCTGGAGTTGCCGCCGCAGTCTCCGCCGCTCTCACCCTCTGGCTGGCTGGCCGTCAGCCGCTTGACGCAACGCTTCCAGAGCGATCCCAGGGCGGAAGAGGTCTTATCCCTTTCAACCCTCACGGGAATGTCTGACACCGCGGATGGTGTCGCCGATGTGCCTAAGGCAATCCGCGAAAGTTTTCTGAGCAGCGATAGCCAGGCGACGTTGATTGAGTTGCTGCCCACCGCCACTCTCCCCCCCAACGAACAGATCCAATGGGTGCGCGACGTGCGTTCCGCTGACATCGCAGCGATAACCGGCGTGCCCGGCGCGGTGCTGCGCGTCGGTGGCGTGCCCGCACTCGACGCCGATTATGACTCGGTCGTAAAAGCGCGTCTGCCGAGTGTAATACTTGGCGTTGTATTGGGGAGCTTGCTGGCGCTCTTGATCGGGTTACGTTCCTTATTTGCCGCTGTCAAAGCCATTTTGCTCAATCTGCTCTCCGTCGGTGCTTCCTTCGGTGCGTTGGTTCTGGTTTTTCAAGAAGGCTACGGCAGCAGAATCTTTGGGCTCAACGGGCCCACCGGTACCGTCTACCCGATCGTGCCAATTCTCTCGTTTGCAATAGTTTTCGGATTGAGCATGGACTATGAGGTCTTCCTCGTCGCCCGGGTCCTGGAAGAACGCCGGCGCGGCCTGTGCGAAAGAACAGCCGTGATCGAGGGCCTTGCGCGGACGGCTGGGCTCATCACGAGCGCCGCGTCAATTATGATCGCCGTGTTCACCGCATTCACCCTGGGAGGCTTTCTGGTCGTCCAGATGCTCGGCTTTACGCTCGCCGTGGCGGTGTTTATTGATGCCACCGCCGTGCGCATGATTGTCGGGCCGGCACTATTGAAACTTGCTGGGGACTGGAATTGGTGGCCCCTTGGCCTCTATGGGGCTCATGCAACGTCTGAAAAGAAAGTTACGCCATGACGGCGAGCACCGTGGCTGCACCAGTGGCAGCGTAGCCCCTTGCAGCAGCCTAAGTAGCGCCTCGGTTTATTTCACTTTCTCGCCTTGAGCGCTGAACTGGCTGAGATCAAAATCCTTGCTTCCCAGATTTGCCTTCCCCGAGCCCCCTTCGATCACAAGAATTGAGGATCCGGGCTTGCCTTGCAGCTTGGCCTCCACCTGCGTCGCAGACCAAACACCGCCGATCTCCCTAAGCCCGTAGTAAATAAATTCCTTCTGCTGTCCCGTCCCGCGAAGCGTCTTCACCACATGCACGGGATACAAAATGCTCCGGTCAATCCATGATGTTACCGAATCATAGTTAGTCCGGTCTTGAGAGCCGGATTTGCTCTTCAACACAAGGCAATCTCGTGCGCCATATTTCTCCGGTGGCAGGGCTTCCTGGCTCTTCCAGAAGAACTGGTTCTCTACCATATCCTCATACGAGAAGTCCGTTCCCACAAGTGGGTCGTTCCAGCGTTCGAATGGCAATTCGCTGGCGGTCTTCTCGCCAGGATGTACCGACTCGATGGTCACGTGCCCAGCCAGGCTCATATGCAGAAGAAGTCCCGTCTTCTCTGAGCCAGGTCCTGAGATCTCGCATAGCAGACGCAATCCATCGGGAAACCAGTGAGCCTTGGCGACAAACTTGTAATTCGTTCGTTTGCCATTGCCTTCCACTCGGGTGAGCCGCCCGGACATGCGGTAGTCCAATTTCTCAATACGCTGGCGCGAGCCAGTCAGCGCCGTGTCCTGGTCAGGATTCGCCGCAAAGGCCAGCGATGGATGGACTAGAAAGAACAACACGAGCAAACCAATGGACCCTTGGATCGTCCCCAAAATGCAATTTGCCCATCTGCCGGCTGCATACCGGCCAAACTTGCAACTTCGAGAGAGCATTACAACGCGGCGAAGGAAGGTCATATCTCTATGTATACCGCCAAAATCCGTATAGCGCTATCCAGAGCGACGCGCCAAGCACCTCTCCAGTACAGATGTCCCCATTTTGCGTCGTCAGCTGTCACCCTCCCCGCGCTGACGCGAACAGCCCGTCACCAGACAATTAGTCACACCCGGGCAATGAACTGTGCCGCCGATTTGCATGGAATTTAGGTGACCGTTCACGCTTCTGTGAGAAGACAAGTTGTATCCATCAACTCTGGACCCGTGGCGGACAACCCGGAAATTGAGACGGGTGGGCGTGATGGAACCAAAGTGATCTTAGCGGCCGAAACGGAAGCGGGCTCTGCGGGGACATAACCACGCTGAGTGATCGCCTGGTGGTCGTATCGATGTCTTGAAAATCCTCGCCCGAAGGGTGGAATACTCACTAACGGGGAACGCCCTCCTTCCATTTCAGGCTGAACCATCACATTGCCCTGCCTCAACTGCAAATGGAGAAAGCGCTCCTCCGTGAAGATAACGGAGCGAACGCATGAAGAAGCAAGCTACCGGTAACCTGGCCTACAAGGAGTTAACCCCAATGTCGGTGAAACGAGAGGATCGCCCAGTTCATAGGGGACCACGACCGATCAAGTGATATAAACTCTCCCATTGAAACTGGAACCAAAGTTCCGGCCAGCCACGAAGAGGAGCGGTCGGACCTGCGGAGAACGATCATGTTCAGGCGTGTTGTCAGACTCCCTGCCGGAAGACTCCGCCGTGCCGCCCGTTGTTGAATGGGTGGCCAAGTGAACAGAATTTTGCTCCGAAACTAAAGACCGCGTAACGGTTTAAGGAGGAACATGCCTCTCTCCATCCGGCAGAAGAGCGAGTGCCGCTGGGACCTTATCAGCTTGGGCGAAGTGATGTTGCGTTTTGATCCGGGAATGTACCGGATCTGGACCACGCGTCACTTCACGGTGAGCGAGGGAGGCGGTGAGTACAACGTCGCTCGAGGATTGAAACGCTGCTTTGGACTCGAGACCGCCATTGTGACTGCGTTTGCCAGGAATCCGATTGGTGCTCTTCTGCAAGACCTTATTCACCAGGGAGGCGTCGATTCTTCCTTGATTCGTTGGGTGGATTACGATGGCGTTGGCAGAACCGTGCGCAACGGTTTGAATTTTACGGAACGTGGGTTTGGAGTGCGCGCGGCGCTTGGCTGCTCCGATCGCGGCCACACGGCAGTCGCGGCGCTGAAGCCAGGGGAAATCAACTGGGAGACGATCTTCGGGAAGCAAGGGGCTCGCTGGTTTCATACCGGCGGAATTTTTTGTGCATTATCGGAAACGACCCCAGAGGTTGCGATTGAAGCGCTGAAGTGCGCGAAGAAACATGGTGCAGTGGTCTCCTATGATCTCAACTATCGTGACTCCGTGTGGAGATCCGTCGGCGGAAAGAAAGCGGCTCAGCGCGTGAACCGCCTCATCGCTCCTTACGTCGACGTTATGCTGGGCAATGAGGAAGATTTCTCCGCCGCACTTGGCTATGAAGTGCCCGGGACGGACGAGCATCTTATGGCACTCGATCCGGATGCGTTCAGGCAGATGATACGGAAGGTGGTGAAAGACTTTCCGTTCCAGGTTGTGGCGACCACGCTTCGCAAAGCAACAACCGCGACGCGAAACGATTGGGGCGCGGTCTGTTATTCCGATGGGAATTTCTACCAGGCGAAAAATCGCGAAAATCTCGAGATTCTGGATCGTGTGGGAGGTGGTGACTCCTTCGCCTCCGGGCTGATCTATGGGTTTCTCGCGGGAAAAGATCCGCAGTGGGCTGTCGAATGCGGAGCTGCTCACGGGGCGCTGGCGATGACTACGCCGGGGGATACCACCATGGCGACACTGGAAGAGGTTCTTCAACTGATGAAAGGAACGGGAGCGCGAATCGCTCGCTAAACTTGGGCATGCACACAATGAAAAGAGAAGAGACGCGTCGACTCATCGAGGAAATTGGAATCGTGCCCGTCATACGCGCTTCTTCCGCGCGGGAGGCCCGGCTTGCCGCGGAAGCAGTAGCGAAGGGCGGCATCCCCATTGTGGAAATCACCCTGACGGTTCCGGGAGCTGTGCAAGTTATCGCGGAGCTGGCTAAAACCATGCCCGAAGTGCTGGTTGGCGCCGGAACGGTCTTGAATGAAGGCCTTGCCCGCCAATGCGCGGAGGCGGGGGCCCAGTTTTTGGTGACCCCGGGCTTTGCGAAGAATTGTGTGACGGTGGCCCACGAGTTCGACTTGCCTATCATGTCGGGAGCGCTCACCCCCAGCGAAGTCATGGCGGCATGGGAATCCGGCGTGGATTTCGTGAAAATCTTTCCGTGCGGAAACGTAGGCGGTCCAGGGTATATCAAGGCGCTGCGAGGACCGTTGCCACAAGTCCCCCTGGTGCCCACCGGTGGCGTAAATCTGGAAAACGCGGCGGATTATATTCGCGCTGGTGCGGTGGCCCTGGGCGTGGGCGGTGAGTTGATCCCCAAAGAGGCGCTGCAGGAAGAAAAGGTGAAATTAATCACCGAGCTCGCGAAGTTGTATACCGAAGTGATCAAAAACGTGAGGAAGCAAAACCACAAGACTGCATGAGTAACTTAAGCTGCTGATAGTGCTTCAGAATGGCGTCTCAGGTGCTCCGCCCGACTAAGAATCAAATCTCCGCGAATTTATTTTTTCCTTAGTTCCGCTTCGACAATTGTTCCGCGCAACACGGTCACAGACGCGGGTGGCAGCGTGTAGGCCGTGTTCTCACCGGCCGCCACGGTGGAGCTCGCGGCTGGCCCGTCCGGGTCCGCGTAGCCATTCCTCCGGGCGGGATGCCACTGATACTGGTTTTTTCCGAACGTAATCATCGTAACCGGCGCGGCGAAGCCGCTCTCCTTCCTGGCTTCGGAATCCTCAAACACAATCCGCACCGTGTGCTCGTGATCGCGGTCCTTATTGATCAGCAGAACGGACCATTGCGCGTCTGGGCGTAATATCGCATAGGCGGTCACCAAAACATGGCCGCTGGAGTCCTTAATGTCCCCAACCGCGCGATACAACCGGTGCTCCGCATCCTTGGGTTGTACCCACTCCTTCGTCAGGAGTTGCGCCGCGAAATATTGCGACGTTGGCGTCTTGATCTCATATTTGTCGTCGGTCATGAACATGCGATACGTCCCCCAACTGTTCTTGCAGTTGGGGTGTGGCGGAGAGTACGGCAGCGCATGATAATAAAATGTGCCCGTTCCCCCGGCCGTCAAAAAACCGGCAAACGAATCGGCCAGCCATAGTGCGCCGAACACGTCCACGGAGGCTTCTCCTCCATGCGCATTGGTTTCCGTGTCAAACATCGGGATTCCTGCTGGCAATCCATCGTCGCGCCACACCTGCATGATGTGCGTGATCAACTGCGGCTCCTGGTAAAGGTTCTCCCACGGGGTCTCGCAGCCGTCGTAGGGATAGTGCTCGAAGGACATGAAGGCAAAGTCTGAGAGGCGCTCGTGCGCCTTCAGGTAGTCGAGAAATCTGCCGAACCACGAGTCCCTGCCGCGCGCGTCTTTCCACACCTTGATGTCTTCCGTCACTCCTTGGAATACCGGCCCTCCCAGTTTCAACTTCGGGTCGACGCCATGAAGCGCCTTGGCCCATTGCAGGTACAACGCCCCGTAATCCTCCGGAATCATGTACTGCCCGTCGGCTTCTTCTCCCATCTCCACGTAAGCAATGGGGTACCCGCGTTTCTCCAGGTACGCAATTTGCGCCGCCGAATCTTCCGGTGTGCCATACAGCATGGCTACGGGAATAATGGCGGGCATGCCTCGCGTGATGCCGCTCGTATAGAACAAGTCAAATCCGGGCTGATCCCCGGAGGCCATCTGATCCGGCGCGACGAACAGGTCGCCGGGTTCGTGCCACGGATCCACCGAAGAGCAGTATGTCGCGGATTGCTTCTGGTCCTTGGAGTGCCGCAGCAGATCCGTGAATTCTCCCTTTTCGTTCAGCGTTCCCAAGTAAACCTCTTTGATGGCGTAACCCACACAATTGCGCTTGTCGCCGCTTCCATGCGTGTCACACGTATTCGAAGACTTGCTCATGAGCACACGCACCCAGCGCAGTGAAACGCTGGACGAATCCAATCGCAGCGTCACGCTTCCACCCTTCCCATTTTCCACCGCTCCAGACGCGAATCTCCTCCAGTCGCCGGATGCTTGCTCATCCATGGCGTCGCCCGAGCCCATCCAATACTGCACTTCGTAAACTTGCGCGTAGGGCTCTGCCCATTCGATGCGGATTGCGTTCACCGCTTGCGTGGACTCCAGATCAATCACCACCCACTGCGGGTGCAGCGCGTCATTTTCGCCCGTAAACGCCTCGGTCAGGTAAGGATTGCTCTTCCAGTAGGTATTCAGATCTCCATCGTTCAGCCGCGAGAACAGTTCGTCTTCCAATCCTCCGTTCCGCGTGAATCCCCGGTGCTGCAGGGCATAACCATAGGAATGCCGGATCATCTCGGTCGGATTGGCGTCGCCGGTGAAGTAGCCCTTCCCGGCCGGATCGCTCCATTTCCCCTTGGGATTCCAATGCCACGCCTGCACAAATAAATCTGTATTTTGCCGGTAGCTGATCGCCCCCCATCCTGCCGACAATATCTTCTCAATCGCTTCCGGTTTGAAAAAAGGGTCGGTGGCATTGCTCGGCACGCGATCCACCGTCGACCCCAGCGCATAGGGCGGGCTGAACGAGTTCACTACGTGGCTGGGGGTCGCATCCACGCGAATGGTCTGAGCGTTGACAATTCCGGTCAGCGATAGCGCGATGAATCCCAGCAAGGCGCCCATCATCCTTGGGCCTACCCATCGGCTTTTC
>Ga0209698_10002766_pt1 | contig 19710 bp, 17 predicted proteins | sample LitLauG_LLR_2012_FD_187203 | JGI IMG/M metagenome (GOLD analysis project Ga0209698, IMG submission 187203) | Freshwater sediment microbial communities from Pennsylvania, USA - Little Laurel Run_MetaG_LLR_2012 (SPAdes) (version 2) | ecosystem: Environmental > Aquatic > Freshwater > Creek >...
AACCAGGACGAGAAGAAAGAGGCGGCAAAGAAGGAGGAGGCCAAAGAGGAAAAGAAAGGCGGCATGACGGCCGACACCTTTTCCGGATTGAAGTTTCGCTCGCTCGGTCCGGCGGTAGCCTCGGGACGTGTCATGTCGATCGCCGTTAATCCGAAAAACAAGTTCGAGTACTACGTCGGCGTGGCTTCGGGCGGAGTATGGAAGACCGTCAACGACGGCACGAGCTGGACTCCCGTGTTTGACGGCGAGGGAGCGTATTCAGTTGGCTGGGTGGCGCTCGATCCTAACGACTCGTCAGTGGTGTGGGTGGGATCAGGCGAGAGCAATTCGCAGCGCAGCGTGCCTTGGGGCGACGGGGTTTACCGCTCCGACGATGGCGGAAAGAGCTGGCAGAACCTGGGCCTGAAGAAGTCCGAACACATCGGTCGGGTGGTGATTGATCCGCGGGATTCGAAGGTCGTTTACGTCGCGGCCGAGGGACCGCTGTGGGGCCCGGGCGGCGACCGCGGGTTGTACAAGACAACCGATGGCGGCAAGACCTGGAAGGCGGTGTTGACCATCAGCGAGAACACGGGTGTGGCGGACGTGGCGCTGGATCCATCGAATCCGGACATCGTTTATGCGTCGGCGTACCAGCGACGGCGGCATGTGTTCACGTTGATTGATGGCGGGCCGGAGAGCGCGATTTACAAATCGACCGATGCTGGAGCAACGTTCAACAAGCTGAAATCGGGGCTGCCAGCCGTGGACATGGGGAGGATCGGGTTGGCGGTTTCACCTGCGGATCCGAACGTGGTATACGCGACCGTCGAGGCGGCCGACGGCAAGGGAGGAATTTTCCGTTCCGAGGACAGAGGCGCGACCTGGGAGCGGCGCAACGAGTTCGATAAGGGAGCAATGTACTACGCACGGGTGGTGCCCGACCCGAAGAATGTCGACCGGATTTTTGTGATGAACGTGTGGCTGCAGGAGTCGCTGGACGGCGGCAAGACCCTGCACAAAGTGAATGAAGTGAATCATCACGAAGACAACCACGCGATCTGGATCGATCCGGACGACACGCGGCACTGGCTGATGGGGTCCGACGGCGGCCTGTACGAAACCTGGGACAACGCGAAGTCGTGGGAGTTCAAGGCCAACCTGCCGACGATTCAGTTTTACGACGTGGCAGTTGACAACGCGCTTCCCTTCTATAACGTGTGCGGCGGGACGCAGGATAACTTCTCCTGGTGCGGGCCTTCGCGCACCCGCAACCTGAACGGAATTTTCAATTCGGATTGGTACGTGACCACGAATGGCGATGGCTTCCGGTCGCAGGTGGATCCCGTCGATGCCAACACGGTGTATTCGGAGTCGCAGTATGGGGTGCTGGTGCGGTACGACAAGTCAACGGGGCAGGAATTGCTGCTGCAGCCGCAGCCGGGCAAAGGCGAGCCCCCGCTCCGGTGGAACTGGGATTCGCCGCTGATTATCAGCCCGCATTCGCACACCCGGTTGTATTTCGCGGCCAACAAGCTTTTCCGCAGTGACGACCGCGGGGACACATGGAAGGCGATCTCGGGTGACCTGACCCGTCAGATCGATCGCAACCAGCTGCCGGTTATGGGCAAGGTGTGGGGCCCGGATGCGGTGGCGAAGAATGCTTCGACCTCGTTCTATGGAAATGTTGTGGCGTTGTCGGAGTCTGCGAAGAAAGACGGCTTGATTTATGTCGGCACCGACGATGGGCTGATTCAGGTGACTTCTGACGGCGGCGCAAGTTGGACCAAGTACGAGAAATTTCCCGGCGTCCCAGAGTCGACTTATGTTTCACGCCTGGCGGCCTCGAGCCACGATGAGAGCACGGTGTATGCATCGTTTGAAAATCACAAGAACGAGGACTTCAAACCGTACCTGCTGAAGTCGACCGACGCGGGCAAGACGTGGACTTCGGTTGCCGGAGATCTACCGGAGAACGGGCCGGTGCTGGCGTTCGCGGAGGATCCCGGTAACGCGAATCTCCTGTTTGCGGGAACCGAGTTCGGGGCGTTCTTCTCGATTGACGCCGGTCATCATTGGGTGCAGTTGAAGGGCGGACTGCCCACGATCGCGGTGCGCGACCTGGTAATTCAGGCGCGGGAAGGCGATCTGGTGATGGCGACGTTTGGCCGCGGATTCTACGTGCTGGACGACATCACGCCGTTGCGACAGGTCAAGCCGGAATCGACCGAACAGGCGGCGGCGATGTTCCCGGTGAAGGATGCCTTGCTGTACGTGGAGCGGCATCCGCTGGGCGAACCCCGCAAAGGATTCCAGGGCGATGCGTTGTATACGGCGGCGAATCCCCCATACGGCGCGGTATTCACCGCCTATCGGAAGGACAAGATCAAAACCAAGAAAGAAAAACGGCAGGACGCGGAGAATCAGGCGGTGAAGAAGGGGCAGACTCTTCCCTACCCCAGCCATGACGAGTTGCGCGCCGAGGCGGAGGAGTCCAAGCCGGAAGTTTACTTCATCGTCTATGACGAGAATGGCGCTGCCATCCGGCGGGTGGAGGGCAGTGCGGACGCGGGGTTCCAGCGGGTGGCGTGGGACTTGCGGTATCCGGCAGCGCGGGTCAAGGAGCACGGCGAAGAAAACGAGGGGAATTTCCAAGAGGCCGCGGACTTGGGGCCGCTGGTGCTGGCCGGCAGCTACTCGGTGCGTATGTTTGAGAAGCTGGGCGGAGCCGTGACAGACGTGGCCGGGCCGCAAGCGTTCAAAGTTGTCACCGAGGCATCGGCCGCCATGAACGCGGCGGATGTGGCGACGCAGAAGCAATTCCTGCGCAAGGTTGAGCGTCTGTACCGGGCGGTGTCGGGCGCGACTCACACGGCGGAAGACGTCGAGTCGCGGCTTAAAACCATTCGCGAGGCCTTGCGGGAAACGCCGGCGGTCGAAAAGCAACTCGGCGGCGTGGCCAACGGCATCGAACAAGGGGATCGCGAGATTCTGCGGGCGCTGCGTGGAGACGTTGAAGCGGCGCGGAGGAATGAACCTGTACCGTCGTCGATCAATGAACGGATAAACGGGATCATGGAGGGGGAGCGGTTTTCCCTGGCGAAGCCCACGCAGACCCATGTGGAGGCTTACGACATCGCCGCGGCGGAGTTCGGGGAGGCGTTGGCCAAGCTGCGCGCTTTGGTCGATGTCGACCTGGCGAAACTGGAGAAGGATATGGAGGAGGCGGGGGCGCCATGGACCCCGGGGAGAGTGCCGGAATGGTCGGGGGAAAAACCTTAACCACGAAGGGCACAGCGAACGCATAGGGTCTCTCGCGATTCCGCGAGATGCCGGGTCCGCATCCGCAGCCGAGGGCGGCTGTGGCTACATAAGAATTCCAACTCGCTCTGGGCCCGCGGAATCCGTTCGCTCCCGGTGCGGATTTTTTCCTGCTTGCTTTTTTCTGTTGGGCTTGTGTTACACTCGCCGCCGACTGGTGCTCGCGTGTGGGACGCGGCATTAGCCGTGGGGAAAATCCTATCTTGTCATCCTTAGGATCCGGGGGACTGGGGAATGGGCCTCGCGTTACTGGTTCTGATCTGGCTGATCACTCTGATCAGCACGTATTTCTTCGTCGCCAAAACCTGGTGGCTGCCGGCGGGCGCTGCCGCTGCCGCGCAGTGGATTGATGGGCAGTTTGCCCTGACCTTCGTGTTGATGGGGATTGTCTTTCTCGCCGCCCAACTGGGACTCGGCTACATCGTCTGGAGATATCGCGAGCAACCTTCGTCTCCGCCGGTTTCTTACTCACACGGAAATACAAAGCTGGAAGTGATCTGGACGGTGCTGACCGCGGTGCTTTTCATCGGACTGAACCTGATGGGCAGCCGGGTGTGGGCGAGCCAGCGCTTTGAACCAGCCGAAACCGGAGCGGTTCAGGTGGAAGTGACGGGGATGCAGTTTGCCTGGTACTTCCGCTACCCGGGGCCGGACGGGAAATACGGTGCGACCAGTCCGAAGCTGATGGACCCGTCGGCGGGCGGAGAAGCGGCGCTCGGTTTGAACCCGTCGGATGCTGCGGGCAAAGATGACGTCGTGACCGGAACCATGTACCTGCCGGTGGATCGCGAAGTCGACCTGAGCTTGCGGGCGGTGGACGTGATTCACAGTTTCTTTGTGCCGTCGCTGCGCTTCAAGCAGGATGCGGTGCCCGGGCTCAATATCCACATGCACGTCAAGCCTACCGTGATCGGCGAGTACGAAATTGCCTGCGCCGAACTGTGCGGGCTCGGGCACTACAAGATGCACGGCATGGTTCACGTCGTCAGCCAGGAGGATTTTGATAAATGGCTGGCGGCTCGGGAGGCGGAGAAACAGTAAAATGGCGACCCCTGCAACGGTCCACGCGCACGCTCCTCAGGGCTTTGTTCGGAAATACATCTTCAGCCTCGATCACAAAGTCATCGGCATCCAGTATTTCTTCCTGGCGCTCACGGCGGTGTTTGTGGGGATGTTCCTCTCGCTGCTGATGCGTATTCACATGATCTGGCCGACCGCGGCCTTGCCCCTGTTGGGCGAGATCAAGCCGGAGACTTATCTCAGCCTGCTGACCATGCATGGCACCATTATGGTGTTTTTCGTGCTGACGACGGCTCCGCAGGGCGGGTTCGGCAACTACGTCCTCCCGATTCAGATTGGGGCGCCGGATATGGCGTTTCCGGTGCTGAACATGCTGTCGTTCTGGACCACGTTTGTCGGATTCGTGGTGATCCTTGCCGCGTTCTTCGTGACCGGAGGAGCGCCGCTGCATGGGTGGACGGGGTACCCGCCGCTGAGCGCGCTGCAGACGGCCGGGCCGGGCGAAGGGCTGGGCGCGGATCTATGGATCACGAGCATTGCGATTTTCTGCGTCGCGTCGCTGATGGGGGCGCTGAACTTCATTACGACAACGCTCGATCTGCGGGCCAAGGGCATGACCATGATGCGGATGCCCCTGACCGTGTGGTCGTGGTTCATCACCGCCATCCTGGGGCTGTTGGCGTTTGGCGTGCTGCTCTCGGCCGGAATTCTGCTGCTGCTCGACCGTAACCTGGGGACGAGCTTCTACGTCCCGCTGGTGGTGGTGAACGGTCAGGTCCTCGGACACAAGGGCGGATCGCCCCTGCTCTGGCAACATCTGTTCTGGTTCTTCGGGCATCCGGAGGTGTACATCGCAATTCTGCCGGGCATGGGTGTGGCGTCGCAGATCCTGTCGACGTTCTCGCGCAAGCCGATCTTCGGCTATAAAGCGATGGTTTACGCCATGCTGTCGATCGGATTCTTCGGCTTCATGGTGTGGGGCCATCACATGTTCATGAGCGGGATGAGTCCCTACTCGGCGTTTGCGTTCTCGATTCTGACCATGTGCATCGGGGTGCCGTCCGCCATCAAGACGTTCAACTGGCTGGGCACGATGTATAAGGCCCGTATCCGCTTCCATACCCCGATGCTTTATGCCATCGGCTTCGTGTCGCTGTTTGTTTCGGGCGGGTTGAGCGGGCCCTTCCTGGCGCAACCGGTGCTCGATATTCAGTTGCATGACACCTACTTCGTGGTGGGACACTTCCACTTGATTATGGGCGTGGCGGCGATTTTCGGGATTTTCGCGGCGACCTACTACTGGTTCCCGAAAATGTTCGGCCGGATGATGAATGAAACTTGGGGACGCATTCACTTCTTCATCACGCTCGCGGGGACCTACGCGATTTTCATGCCGATGCATTACCTGGGCATGGCGGGACAGACGCGGCGGTATTCACAATTCACCGAAGTCGCTTACCAGGCAAAGCTGCTGCCTTTGCAGACCTTCATGACCTACGCGGCCATCATCACCATTGCGGCGCAGTTTATTTTTGTGATCAACCTGTTCTGGAGCCTGTTCAGGGGGCCGAAGGCCAGTGACAATCCGTGGGAAGCGACGACGCTGGAATGGACCACGACGACTCCTCCACCGCATGACAATTTTGGCGGAGTGACGCCCGTGGTGAATCATGGGCCGTACGAGTATGGCGTGCCCGGAGCGCCGAAGGATTACGTGATGCAAACGGACCCGGCGGTGGGCGCGGCGCATTAGGGAAGATCCGATTCGGCTATGGCGACATATACACCCACGACTCCGATCGACGGGATAGGACAGGGTCATAAACCTCCTGTGCCGCCCTCGGGCGGAGGGAATGACGGGCGGAGCGGCGGCGGCGTCCCGGACTATGGCGCGCGCCTGCGTCGGGCGCGCTTGGGACTGGTGTGCGCCATTGTCACTGTGTGCATGGTGTTCATCTCGCTGACCAGCGCCTACATCGTGCGCCGGGGGTTGCCGACCTTTGACGATGCGTCCGCCAGTTACGTGCACGACTGGGGTGGAGTGCAGCTTCCGGGGATGTTGCTGGGCATCAACACGTTTCTGTTGCTGATCAGCAGCGTAACCATGGAATTGGCGCGCCGCAAGGCAGCGCGGCAGGCGGCGTTGGCGCCGGTACAGGCCATTCCGGGAATCTCGCTGGGCAAGGAATCGTCGTTCCCCTGGCTGGGCATCACCGTCGTCCTGGGGTTCGGATTCCTGGCCGGGCAGTGGATGGCATGGGGCGAACTGCACAATCGCGGGTTCTACGTGAATACGAATCCGAGCAGTTCGTTTGCGTTCCTGCTGACCGTGACTCATGCGGTGCATCTTGCCGGCGGAATGCTGGCGCTGCTGTGGGCGGCAACCGCTTCCTTGCGCCACAAGGCGCCGGAAGTGAGGCGGATTGCGGTCGATATTACGGCTTGGTATTGGCACTTCATGGCGGTGCTGTGGATTTATATTTTTTTGCTGTTGGGATGGGCGCGGTAACAAAATCACCCGCAGTTTCGTAACCACGAAGGGGGCTTTGGGCAATGGCTGACGCCACGCTTGAGCATGGTGCCGTAGGGCATGCGGTTCGAGGAGAGTACGAGGCGCCGCTGTTTGGAGCCTACTCGAAGAAAGTTGGGATGTGGCTGTTTCTGGCCTCGGATTCGCTGACGTTCGGGGCGCTGCTGTTTGCCTTCAGCTACAACCGGATTTACACCAACCCATGGCCGACGCCCTTTCACGTGGAGAGCATCATCAACGCCACGATCATGACGGCCTGCCTGCTTTCGAGTTCCCTGACCATGGTGCTCGCGGTGTTTGCGGCACAGCGCAGCGACCGCGCATGGACTCGCAACTGGCTGCTGGCCACGATGGTGTTCGGTACGGCGTTCATCGTGTTGCACGGCATGGAATGGAGCAAACTGATCGGCGAAGGCCTGATGGTTCCCGGCTTCGGGGCGCTGCTGGGCGTTTCTTCCTCGGCCACGACCGGCGAACTGGCCGACATTTCGAAGAATGTGCCTCAATTCCCCCAGGCATTTTTCGGGCTCACGGCCATGCACATGCTTCACGTAACCATCGGCGTGATCTACCTGGGAGTGATTGCGTTTCGCAAGTGGTTTCTACCGGCTCTGGCGGTGATCTGGATCGCGGCCGCCCTGCTGATTCCGGCGGGCAACGTATTTCGCTACCCGGTGCACGTACTGGGACTCGGGCTCATCCTTGCTGCCATCATCCTGTTCTTCAAGCCGAAAGACTATGACGCGCATGATGTGGAGGTATGCGGCTTGTACTGGCACTTCGTCGATCTGGTCTGGATGTTCATCTTCCCGCTGGTCTATTTGATGTCGACCAAGATCACCTAGAACCCTGAATCATGACCTGCAGGAACTAGAACGCGATACGAGGGACACACGATGCACGACACCGCAACACATGACGACAGCAAGGGGCAGTATTTCTGGGTGTGGGGAGCTTTGCTGGTCCTGACCGCCATCGAAGTGGTTCTGGGATACAAGCAGGTCTTCAGCGCGGTACACATGCTCGAGGCGCTGCTGGTTCTGTCGATCATCAAGTCAGCTCTGATCGTCGGGTACTTCATGCACCTGAAGTTCGAACGGCCTCTGATGCGGTGGCTGCTGGTGATCTCGGTGACGGCGTGTTTTGTGATCATGTATTTCTTTTTCTTTCCGGACGCGGACCGGATTATCAACCTGGGAGTGAAGTGATGGGGCTTGCCGCAAGGAATGTGCGACAGTTGCTGGCTGGGCTTGGGCTTTGCTTGGTCTTGGGATGCTCGACCCTCCCCGCGCTGGCTCAGGGCTGCCAGATGTGCTACCAGAGCGCCAAGGGCGCGCCCAAGGATGGGCAGCGGGCGTTGAGCCGCGCGATCCTGGTTCTGCTGGTGCCTCCGCTCGGAGCGATGACCGTCGGAGTGGGAGCGGCGTTCCGGTACGGACAACTGCGGGATCGGGAGAAAGATCGGCAGGATTGAGGCGGGGACCTCGGAACTTCTGTCGGGATTGTGTCCTTCACCCCTACCGGGCTGGTTGATCCTTCCCCTTAACACCCACTTCTGACGCCGTCTGAATGCCTTCGCCGCTTCGCGGGCGTCGGATGTCACTACTGCGCCGACTTCCTCCTCTCCGGCCTTATAATAGAGAATTCGGCCTTCGCTAATGAGCCTTCCGTGGGCACCTGCGCGAGGATAGGACCGAATTCTGACCCCGATGTCTTCTGACCCGCAGTTCCATGCCCCGACCGCGAGCGACAGCATTGTTGTGCGCGGGGCGCGGGTTCATAACCTCAAGAATATCGATTTCGAGGTCCCGCACAACACGTTGACGGTGGTAACCGGGGTGTCGGGATCCGGCAAGTCTTCGCTGGCATTCGACACCGTCTACGCCGAAGGGCAACGGCGATACGTCGAGTCGTTGTCCGCCTACGCCCGGCAGTTTCTGGAACGCATTGAAAAGCCCGATGCCGACACCATAGACGGCATCGCCCCGGCGGTGGCGATCCGGCAGAAGAATACGACGCGGAATCCGCGGTCGACGGTGGCCACGGCGACCGAGATCTACGACTACCTGCGCCTCCTGTTTGCGCGCGTGGGACGGACCTTCTGCGCGAATTGCGGACGAGAGGTAAGGAAAGACACCGTCGACGAAGTAGCGGACACGATCCTGGCGCTCGAGCCGGAGACGCGCTTGCAGGTCCTTTTCCCGCTGCAGCGGAGTTTGCCAAGCCAGCAGCAAACGACGGCCCGGAACGAGCCCGCCGCGAAGGGAAAAAAGTCCGCAGGCCCGGCCAAGACAGCGAGATCTTCCGCCCCCAATTCTCCGCTGACCGATGCTCTGAAGACTCGGCTGTTTGACCTGCGAAAAGCTGGCTTCAACCGGCTCTATCAGGCCGGAGAGATTTACGAGTTCTCCACCCCCGAGTCGCTGCTGGATATCAATTTTGGTGAGCCGGTGTATGTGCTGGTGGATCGACTGACGGTTTTGGCCGACGCCCGGTCGCGTGTGGTGGATGCGATCGAGACCGGGTACCGGGAGGCGGGTGAAGTCAGTTTTGAGCTCGCCGGCAATAGCCCCGGCGGCACACGCACTCTGCGCTTCTCTCAGCGGTTCGAATGCAAAGACTGCAATCTGCGTTACGAGGAGCCGGAGCCGCGCCTGTTTTCGTTCAACAATCCATACGGAGCCTGCCCGCGCTGCCAGGGGTTTGGCAATACGATCGATTTCGATCTCGACCTGGTCATTCCCGACAAGACAAAAACCCTGGCCGATGGCGCCATCGAGCCCTGGACCAAGCCGAAATATCGTCCGCTGTTTACCGATCTGAAACGCTACGCCAAGGCGGCCGGCGTTCCCATGGATGTCGCCTGGGACGACTTGCAGGAGAAGCACCGGAACCTGATTCTTAACGGCGAGGGCAAGTTCCTCGGGATACGCGGATTCTTCAATCACCTGGAACGCAAGAAATACAAGCTGCACGTGCGCGTGTTTCTCAGCCGCTACCGGGGCTATTCGCTGTGTTCGGCGTGCAATGGGAAAAGGCTGCGCATGGAAGCGCAGCAGGTAAAGATCAAGGGCCGCAACCTGTGCGAACTCTGTTCGCTCACGGTCGAAGATGCGTTGCGCTTTTTCTCGGACCTGGAGCTGACGCCGTCCGAGGCCGAGATAGCCGACAAGCTTATGCAGGAACTTCGCGAGCGTCTGAGGTTTCTGAATGACGTAGGCCTGGAGTACCTGACGCTCGACCGGCTGTCTTCGACGCTTTCCGGGGGCGAGGCGCAACGAATTCAGCTGGCGACTTCGCTCGGCTCTCGGCTGGTGGGGACGCTGTACGTGCTGGATGAGCCGTCGATCGGGCTGCACGCGCGGGACACGCACCGGCTGATCAAGATTCTGCACGATTTACGGAACCTGGGAAACACGATTCTGGTGGTCGAGCATGATCCCGACATCATGCGGGCAGCGGACCGGATCCTCGACCTCGGGCCGGGGGCGGGAGAAAACGGCGGCAAACTGGTGGCGGCCGGGAGTTATGACGAGATCCTGGAGAACCACTCCTCGCTGACGGGACGCTACCTCTCCGGAGACTTGCGCATTCAAACTCCAGCTACGCGGCGCAAGCCGGGAGCGCAGCAGGTCACGATTCGAGGCGTGCGCGCCAACAATCTGAAAAACGTCGAGATCAGCATTCCCCTGGGGATGATCGTGGCGATAACGGGCGTGTCCGGGTCGGGCAAGTCAACATTGCTGCATCAGGTACTGTATCGTGCGCTGGCCCAGGCCAAGCAGCAACCGGGCAACGGAGCCAGCGGGCCGATGGCGTCCTGGGAGAGTCTGACCGGCGATCAGTTCATCGACGAAGTCGTGCTGGTCGATCAGTCCCCGATTGGACGAACCCCTCGTTCGAACCCGGTGACCTATATCAAAGCGTTCGACGCGATTCGGGAACTGTTCGCTTCCCTTCCCGAGGCGAAGAAACGCGGATTCACGGCGGGGCACTTCTCGTTCAACATCCCCGGCGGACGCTGTGAAGTGTGCCAGGGCGACGGCACGGTGACGGTGGAGATGCAGTTTCTGGCTGACGTGGAATTGATTTGCGAGGAGTGCAAAGGCACGCGCTACAAGCCGCAGGTACTGGAAGTGCGGTATCACGGGAAGAATATTCACGAAGCGTTGAACCTGACCGTGAAAGAAGCTCTCAAGTTTTTCGCCGAGGCGCCAAAGATTACCGAGAAACTGCGGTCGCTCGAAGAGGTTGGTCTTGGATATCTGCGGCTGGGGCAGTCGGCGACCACGCTGTCCGGTGGCGAAGCGCAGCGGATGAAGCTGGCGGCGCATCTGCAACCGGCGACGCGGGATGCCGGACGCGGCGGTGAAAAGCAGAAGAGAAGGTTGCTCTATATCTTTGATGAGCCCACGACCGGGCTGCATTTTGACGACGTCAGCAAACTCCTGGCCGCGTTTCGCCGTCTTATCGAAGCGGGGGGATCGATTGTCGTGATCGAGCACAACCTGGAGGTGATCAAGACCGCCGACTGGGTGATCGATCTCGGTCCGGAAGGCGGCAGCCGCGGCGGCAAGATCGTGGGCGCGGGGCCGCCAGAGGCGATAGCCAAGGTGGCCGGTTCGCACACCGGCAAGTATCTGGCGCGGGTTTTGAGTGGCAACGGGGCGCGTTCCAATGTCCATTCCTAGACCAGCATGGGCAATCCTGCTGTCGGCATGCGCTTGTGCGGCCGCACAGACCCCGAAGCCTTCCAACTCCCCCGCAGACCAGGCGCCACCTCCGGTCGAAGGATCGTCCTCGAGCCAGACGGTCCACCACAAGACCGGACCGAACTCCAGCGAAACCGTGCGCCACACGCGGGTGGTCGAGGAAGGATCGGGCTCAGCGGATTTAGCGAAGGCGGAAGATCTCATCCAGAAGCACGATTATGCCGGAGCGGAGCCGCTGCTGCGGAAGGCGGTCGCGAGCGATCCGGGAAATTACGTGGCTTGGTTTGACCTAGGTTTTGCCGAGAACGGCCTGGGCAAGACCGACGATTCGATTGCCGCCTACCGCAGATCCGTGGCGGCCAGGCGGGATGTTTTCGAGTCCAATCTGAACCTGGGCATTCAACTGGCAAAGGCCGCCCAGCCTGACGCCGAGCAGTTTCTCCGTGCGGCGACGCAACTGAAGCCGACCAGCCACGTTGCCGAAGGACAAGCGCGGGCGTGGCTTTCGCTGGCGCACGTGCTTGAATCAAACCAGCCCGGAGAAGCCATCGCGGCTTACCGGCAGGCGTCCGGGTTGCAGCCGAAGGATCCGGAGCCCCATCTCGCGGCGGGCCAGTTGCTGGAAAAACAGAACCAGTTTGCCGACGCCGAGAGCGAGTACAAGCAGGCGCTCGCCCTCGACCCATCGTCGGATGCGTTGCCTGGGCTGGTAAATCTGTACATGCGCGGAAAGCGCTTCCCCGAGGCGGCAGAACTTTTGCGCAAACTGGTGGTGGCGCGACCAGACGATGAGGCAGCACACGTCCAGCTTGGACGGGTGCTGGCGGCAGAGGGCAAAAACGATGCCGCCCTTGCCGAACTGCAAACGGGCGCCAGGCTCGCCCCCGCAGACGCATCGGTGCAGCGCGATCTGGCCGATCTTTACGTCCTGGTCGGGAAGAACGATCAGGCCGAAGCCGTATACCGAACTCTGACAGCCGCCCACCCGAACGATGCGGAGTTGCACCGTGGGCTGGGGCATAGCCTGCTGCGGCAGAAGAAGTTCGTCGAGGCCCAGAAGGAGTTCGTGACCGCCGTCAAACTAAAGCCCGGCTTCGGCGAGGCCTACGGGGACCTTGCGTTCGCCGCCAGTGAGAACAAGGATTATGCGGTCACGATTAAGGCGCTCGATGCCCGAGCCAAGCTTTTGCCGGAGACTCCGATCACCTATTTCCTTCGTGCCTCCGCGTTCGATAACTTGAAGGACGTCAAACATGCGGCGGAAAGCTATCGCCTGTTTCTCAAAACCGCCAATGGGAAGTATCCTGATCAGGAGTGGCAGGCAAAACATCGTCTGATTGCCCTGGAGCCGAAGAAATAGCGGAGTGTGATGCGCCGGTTGGGTTCCTTATCGAGGTTGCACTTAGCAGTCGTGCTGCTGGCGTTTGCCATGGTGGCGCGCGGCGGCGCTTCGACGGTGGAACCCACGGTCGAAGAATTGAAGCAGCGGTTCACCGCAGCCAGTGTCAGCGAACGTCCGCACTTGTGCGTGGCGATCGCGCAGCAACAAATGGTGGAAACGGCCAGGCTCTATGCCGCGGACGACTTCGACAAGGCCCAGACGGCCTTGACCGATGTGGTAGCGTATTCGGAACTGGCGCGCGATTACGCGATCCAGTCGCACAAACATCAGAAGCAGACCGAAATCGCGGTGCGCGAGATTACCCGCAAGCTCACCGACCTGATGCGCTCGCTACCCCACGATGACCAGCCGCCCGTGCGCGACGCCATCACGCGATTGCAGCGCGTGCGCGATGATCTGCTGGCCGCCATGTTCCCCAAAGGTGCGAAATGACAGTCCTTATTCGTCGTGGCGGTGTGGCCGCCGTCTTGCTGCTGGGCCTCGTTTTGGCCCAAGGGCAGCGGCGCCACGATCCTCTGACCCAGGCGGAAATCGACCAGATCCGCGACGCCAGCTGGGAACCCCAGCAAAGGCTCACGCTGTACCTGCAGTTTACGCGCGCGCGGCTGGTGAAGCTGGAACAGATGCGCGCCGATCCCAAGACCAAGAACCGTCCGCAGCAGACCCACGACCTGCTTGACGATTTCCAACGGCTGTACGACGAACTGAACGACAACATCGACACCTACGTCGATCGCAAGGACGACATTCGCAAGCCGCTGAAGCTGGTCATCGATGCCGATACGGAATTTCAGGCCAAGCTGCGGGCTCTAAAAGAAGCTGCCGACGTGCCCGCGCCGGAAGCAGCCACCTACGAATTCGTGCTGACCAATGCGCTGGAAACGTTGGACACTTCGTCCGACGACCATCGCAAGTTGCTTGCCGAACAGGAAGACGCGGCCAAGCACAAGAAACTGAATTCGAATTCAGGGGCGAAGGCCGGAAAGCCGGAGTAGGCAGGAATACAAAATAAAGGTGCCACCCCTAGAAGCTCTCGCCTGGCCCTTATCCGGCCCGCCGTTGCATCCTGATTCCGCCGTTACCGGTTTTGCCACACCTTCAACGGTCCACCGGTCTGGGCGTCGTACTCTACCGGTGTGCGATTTGCTCTCGTGCTAACCTGAATTCACCGTGCGCGAAGGCCTGCTCGAAATCTTCCAGGAAACTTACCACCAGCTGCGTCCGGGCTCTTCCCTGCCCGAGCTGAAGATAGAATTTTTCGCTTTTGCCAATGTGAATAACACCATCCGGCTACGCGGCGGGCGGTTGCTGGTTCGGCTCTCGGACCTGCTGGAAGGAGCACCGGACGCCGTGCTGCGTGCGATCGCACACATCCTGCTGGCCAAGATGTTGCGTCGGCCGATCGATCGAGCGCACGCAGCACGCTACCGGAAATACGTGGGCAGCCATGAGATCGTGCGCAAGGCGCATCTGGTCCGGCAGATGCGTGGACGCAAGCTGCTGCGGCCGGCGCGCGGACACTTCTACGATCTGGACGCGATCTTCGAAGAGCTAAACACGCGCTTTTTTCACGGGCTGATGGCACGGCCCCGCATGAGCTGGAGCCAAACCAAGACCCGCCGCATCCTGGGCCACTACGATCCGGCGCACAACGCCATCGTGATCAGTCGCATCTTCGATCATCCGGCCATGCCGCGCTACGTGCTGGACTACATCGTTTATCACGAGATGTTGCACTTGAAGCACCCGGTGAAGCTACGCGGCAGCCGCAGGTGCGTCCACTCGGCGGAGTTCCAGGCGGAAGAGAAGTTGTTCCCTGGTGTAGCCGAGGCCAATGCATTCTTGAAGAGGTTGTGAGTGGTGCGGATCGCCTAGCCGGCTCGGCGGAAGTTGGCCCTGCTGTCTGACACTGGGACGGAATCCTCGTGGCCTGAGCCCAGCAAGGCAACGACGCCCCGCAGGCTCTCCCATGCCGCCTGGTTCAGAGACGGTTCGGCGCTGACCAGGTCGCGGATCATTTCCCAGGCAGCCATGTTGAGTGCGCCCTCGGGCGACATCCCCATCGCCAGGGAAACGGCGCATTGCGGGCAAAAGCAAATCCGCTGCGCAGTCGATTTCTGCCGGGGCTTGACCCCGACGGTCTGGGCAAACATGTAGACGGCTACGGACTTCTGTCCAGTTTCGATTTCGCGCCGGCAGCGTAAGCAAAAGATCGGATGCACGCGTTCCTTCCTGAAGCTTTGGGTTGGGAAAGCTGTGCTATCCACTTTCAGGGAAAGGCACAGACTTCGGCAAGTAAGAAGGAAGATTCCCACTGCCTTTCCGGCTGGATCAGGCTGAGGGTCCTGACTGGACGCTACTTGCGCACCGCCCAGGCCATGCCGTCAGGGCCTTTTCCGGTAGAGATGCGGCCGGTCTCGGAGAGGGTTTTGAGATCTACCACGGATATGGAATTGTCGCGGCTCACGGCGACGTATGCGCGCGAACCGTCTGGCACAATCAGGATTCCCGCCACTCCCTGGCCGAGGCCCAGGCGCTTGATCTCCTTGCGGGCGCCAAAGTCCAGCACGATCAGTTCTCCTGTCCCCAGGTCCGAGATGAGCACCAGTTTGCCGTCGGGTGTGAACTTCACGCGGTTGGCGACTTGGAGGGGACGTTGAGGGTCTGGGTCACCTTTTTGCCGGCGACATCGACGATGGAGACCGTGCCATCATGCGAATTGGCCGCCCACAATTCTTTGCCGTCGGGCGAGACGTCGAAACCCTCGGGCCCGGCGCGGACGGGAATGTGGGTCTCGCTCCATCCCGAGACATCGGCGTTCTGGGCGTGTTCGAGGATCGTGATCGCGTCGGAGTTGACATCGGATGTGAAGATTCGGCTTTGGTCCCTCGCGACCAGCAGCATATGAGAACGATTCTGTCCGATGCCCAGAACCCAGTCGATCCTCTGGGTGGCGGGATCATAGCGTCCAATGACCTTGCTCCCTTCAGCGGTGAAGTAGACTTTTCCCCCGGCCAGATCGAGCCCGTGGGGCGCGCGGAGAGCGCCCAGCTCCACCGCCGGCAGGGCTTTCTGCCCGACCAGGTCCACCACCGAGAGCGTGTTGCCCGGCTTTCCAAATGCGCCGTAGTTGGAAATGTAGGCAACCTTTCCGTCTTCGGTGGCCACGACTTCGTGGGGATCGTCGCCGGCGGGGGCGCGCCCCACAATCTTCAGGCTCTGGGGATCGACGATGGCCAGCGCCTTGTCGTCTTTTTCGAGGACCAAAAGCGCCGGAGACGGGGTTTGTGCGGCGGCGAGTGCGTGAATCGCGAAAAAGCCGGCCAGGCACCTCATCGCAACTACACCAGCCTTTCTAGAAACCATACGCAAGATCCTTTCCAAGAGGTTGATATTTCGCTCTGCTCCCCGCTCAGCCGATCTTCAAACCGTCCGGAACCATGGGCAGAGACCGCAATCGCACTCCGGTTGCGTCGACGATGGCGTTGGCGATCGCGGGAGCCAGACCGATCATGGGGCACTCCCCGGCCCCAACCGATGGCAAATCTGTTCGGTCGATCAGAACGGTGTCGAGCAGTGGAACATCGCTGAACCTCGGCACCCGGTACTGCGACAATCTGCCGTTGAGAATTTTGCCGTTTTCGAAAGTGATGGCTTCGAATAACGCTCCGCCGAGCCCCTGCACGTTCGAGCCTTCGATCTGATTGCGCAAGCCGTCCGGGTTGACGACGGCCCCGCACTCAAACGCCGAGACTACGCGCACCACTTTCACTTCTCCCGACTTGCGGTCGACATTAACTTCGGCGAACGTGGCGATATATCCCAGCTTTTCGTAACCGCCGCCCATGCCGAAGCCCTGTCCGGGCTTCGTTTTGCTCGCACCCCAGCCAAACCTCTTTGCTGCGGCTTCAAACACCGCGCGCAAGCGCTGGTCCTTCAGATTCTTCAGCCGGAAATCCAGCGGGTCGATCTTCACCGCGTGCGCCAGTTCGTCCATGTGCGACTCACGCGCGAAGTGATTTGCGGTCGCCGCCAGCGCGCGGTACGACCCCTGGCGCAGCGGCGACTTCGTGGGATGAAACACGATGCGCTGGTTGGGAATGTCGTAGTAAGTGCGAATGCCGGCTGATCCGGAATTGTAGTTGTGGAATTCCCACCCGGTGATCGTCCCGTCGCCGCGCACCGCGGAGGTCACCTCCATCACTCCCGCCGGGCGAAAGTATGCCCAGCTAAATTCCTCCTCCCGCGTCCAGACAACTTTCACCGGGCGTTTGGCGGCACGCGCCAAACGGGCAGCTTCGATGGCGGCCTCCCCCGTGTGCTTGCCACCGTAGCCGGAGCCTGTGTCGGGCATCAGGACCCGAACGTGTTCCTCGGGAATGCGAAATGCCTCGGCCAACTGCCCGCGGACACCGAACGGGCGCTGCGTTCCTGTCCATACCGTCAGGTTGTCACCATCCCATTTGGCCAGGGCAGCCCGCGGCTCCAGCGGAACGTGCGCGATGTAGGAGACGGTGTAGTTTGATTGCAGCTTGTGGTCCGCGGACGCCAGCGCCGGGTCCACCTTGCCGGTTTCGTAGCGATCGCCATCGCCCGTGGGGTCGCTGCCCCCAGCCGGATTCTTCTTGAGGTAATCAAACAGTTCCGTGCCCGAAGGCTGTGGCTCGGACTTCCATTCCGCCTGAATGGCAGCCACCGCGGCAGCCGCCAGGTCTGAGCCGGACGCGGCTACGCCAACGAAGTCGCCGTCATGTACGACGGCCGCGCCCATCTGCTCCGCTTTCTTGGGGTCGAGCGAAACCAGCGTGGCGCCGAAAGAGGGCGGCCGCAAGACTTTCCCATACAGCATCTCAGGAAGTCTCTGGTCCGAGGGATATCGGTGCGCACCGGTGACAAACTCGCGCCCGTTGATCTTGCTCACGGAACGACCTGCCACCTTCCAGTTGGACGCGGGAATTAATGGATCTTCCGCGGGAAGCGTCTGTGCCAATTGCTGGCCCTTGGTCAGTGCAGCGTAGTCCAGCGACTGATTCGTTCGCGGATCTCTGATCTTCCCGTCGTCGGCAACCAAATGCTGTGCTTCGGTTTTCCAGTGCGCAGCCGCGAGGCCGATTAACGTATCTCGCGCCGCCGCAGCTACCTTGCGCAGTTGCAGGTTCATGGTGGGAGTCGTGCGGCTGCCAAACGTTCCCATATCGAAAGGCGTGAGCTGGGTATCGCCCATGACGAGTTTGATGGTTTCCATGGGCACGTGGAGTTCTTCGGCAACCGCCTGCGTGAGCGATGTGCGGATGTTTTGGCCCATCTCGGCCTTCCCGGTATAGACGGTGACCTTCCCGTCTTCCCCGATGTGCAGCCAGGCATCAATTTCTCTGGGCAAAGAGTCGCCCCGGCGTTGCCGCGCGCCGCCAGATTCTTGCCCGACCAGAGCTGGTTTCAACGCTGAGACTACGACGATCCCGGCCCCTAGGAGCTTGAAGAACTCGCGCCGGCCAACATCGAAATGGTAGGGCGCTGCGGCCCTCAGTTCGTAGCGTTCAGGCTCCAGCACAACCTGCGATTTCGTTGGCTCGCTCATCGCGCAGCCCTTTTTGCAGCAGAAGGCGCCGCCATGGATCTGGCAGCTTTCTGGATGGCGCCCAGAATCCGAGGATAGGTGCCGCAGCGGCACAGGTTGCCGTCCATGAAGTCGATGATCTCGTTTTCTTGCGGCGCCGGATTTCGCTTAAGCAGGGCCACCGCCGACATGATCATTCCTGAGGTGCAGTATCCGCACTGCATGGCGTCTGCGTCGAGGAATGCTGCCTGCACCGGATGAAGTTGGTCTGCGGTCGCGAGGCCTTCGATCGTGGTGATTTGTCTGCCTGTGACTGATTCTACTTTGGTGATGCAAGACCGCTGCGCCTTGCCATCAATCAGGACGGTGCAGGCGCCGCATTGTCCTTCGCCGCAGCCGTACTTGCTTCCAGTCAGGTCGAGGCCTTCGCGCAGGACGGTCAGGAGGCTGGTCTGAGGGTCGACGTCGACCGTGTATGCTCGTCCGTTGATTGCGAGACCTAGCTTAGGCATGGGTGGACTCCATCGGGTAGAACTTTCGGTGTTTCTCCGAAATCATATACCTGGCAAATGTTCAACGCGGGATTGTTCTAGGGCACGAGGTTTCCACCACAAAGGACACAGAGGTGCACGGAGAATGCGCTATCGGCCTTCGTGCAGCCTCTTGTCCGTGGTGGTCGTCTGAAAACACTACAGCTGGACTCGCTCCGCGATGGTGACGATCCAGCCTTCGGGATCTTCGAAGGCAAATTCGCGCATGCCGTAGAATTGTTGCTTCAGCGGCATGACTACCTGGGCCTTGCTGGCCTGAACCGCAGCCAGCACTTCTTCGATCCCTTCAACCTCGATGAACAGCGTTAAGGCGCCGCCGGCAGGCCTGGCGCCGAGGGGAGGATAGTCCTCCGCCACCGCCTTCTGATCGTTGAAGAAAATCTCGACCCCGCCGCTGGTCACCGATCCAAAGACGTAGGGAGGTTGCTCGGGAACGGTGATGGCTGGCTGAAAGCCGAGCACCGACCGGTAGAACTCCATGCTGGCGGCGACATCGCGGACCACAAGATTGGGCGTGAGCTTATTGAATTTCATTGGTGTCTCCTGGTGCGCCGGTTAAACCGGCGAGGTGTAGTGAATGAAAGAGTCATACAAATGTGAAGTAGCGACCCACATTGGCCCTGAGTCATGCGGAGCCG
>Ga0209698_10002768_pt1 | contig 19703 bp, 9 predicted proteins | sample LitLauG_LLR_2012_FD_187203 | JGI IMG/M metagenome (GOLD analysis project Ga0209698, IMG submission 187203) | Freshwater sediment microbial communities from Pennsylvania, USA - Little Laurel Run_MetaG_LLR_2012 (SPAdes) (version 2) | ecosystem: Environmental > Aquatic > Freshwater > Creek >...
ACGCGCAAACGTTGCGCGAGCCTGTGCCGCTTCTTGCCTGCGCCCGGCGCGGGAATAGGCAGAGCCCAAGGCAAAATAGATTTTTGGCTCGCGTGGAAGACCTTTCTGCGCCACTTCCAATTCAGGGATCGCGCTTGTGAAATCGTCAACGTCCAACAGCAACAGGCCTAATAAGTAGTGGGTGAAGGGTTGTTGCGGATCGAGGTTGACGGCTTCCTCCGCAAAGGGAATCGCCTCGGCGGAGTTCACCTTGTAATCGACGGCTGCAATCCTCAAGCGGGCAACGACATCATCGGGATGATTATTGATCTCTTCTTTAAATTGTTCGACGGCCCCTGCAATATCGCGGAGCTCGATGAGAAATAATCCAAAGGCGTAATGAATGTTGGGAAACTCCGGATTCTGGCTGGCAATTCCTTCAAAGGCGGGCTTTGCTTCATCGTATTTTTTTTGACCGGCCAGGCATTCGGCTCGCCCGATTCCCAAAATGACGGCTGCGTCGGTTGATCCTTGGGGCGGAGGATCCTTGGCGTTCACACGCAACATCGCCATGCCCAGCACATTCGCCACCTTATCGCTCGAACCGGTTTGCAAGCACAATTCCTCCAGCGTATCCTGCGCGGCCTGAAAGCTTCCCTTGCGTTGCAGTAGAACGCCTTCGTGAAAGAGCACGACATGCCAGAGATCCGGATTCGTTTGCAAACCCAGATTCTTACCTTTCTGAATATGCTTTAGCGAAAGTTCATCGCGACCCAATTCGAACTCAGAGAGTCCAAGCATGGCGAATCCAGTGCCATTCTGGGGTTGAAGCGCGGTCAGCTTCTGGAAGTCGGTGGCGGCTTTGGCGAAGGCATCTCGGTCGTAGTAGATGGTCCCCAGCGACCACCAGCCTTCCGCCCATGAGGGGCGCAAGGCCAGCGCCTTGGTATAAAGGCGCACCGCATCGTCCAAGCGATTTTCGTCATTCGCCTTCCTGGCGCTTTCCGACAGCTGCGTAAATGAACCCACGATCCGGCTCGCCCCTTGCGGGGCGGCGAACGGGCACAAAAGAGCGAAAAGCATCGCCAGCAGGGCAATCCTCAACATGGCGCAATTGGACGGCTGACGTTTCACTGGGGTGAGGAAGGCTGTCCGGAGCTCCCCTCAGAAAGTTGTTGCACCATGGCTTTTTCGCGCATCGAGTCTTCCTTACGTCCGACACGCAAATATGCAATCGCAAGCTGATAGTGCCCTGCAGGGTCGTCGGGCACTGCTTTGGTGTAATTCTCCAACGGTGACACGGCATCGGAGAACCGTTCCTCGGAGTTAAAAGTCATGCCTAGCGCAAGCATCGCTTCCACGAGCCTGGGGTCGAGCTTCATCGCGGACGTGAAGTGAGGAACAGCCGCGGCCCACTGAGCATTGCGACGCGCAATCTCGCCAATCCAAAACTCAGCAGAGGCATTCGTTGGATCGATAACCAGTTCCTGTTCGAATGCCTTCCGCGCTTGGTCCACGTTTGCAGGAGTTTCCGGCAGCGACAGCAGCGCGCGCCCCATGCGGAAATGGATGGCTGGCAGGTCGGGCTTCTCTTCGAGAATCTTCCGATAAATGGCTGCAGATTCCTCCCATTTGTTTTGGGTCTCGAGATTCTCTGCCTGCAGTTCTCGAACCTGGTACGAATCGGGAGCGATAGAGGCCAGTTCGCGGGAAGCATGCTCCGCGATTTCGAGGAACACCTGCGTGGTCAGGTAGAGGACCTCGGGATCCTTTGGAAACTCGTGTCGAAGAGCCATGAGGGCATTCACGGTCGCCTTACCATCCCCCTGATATGTAGCGCAACGCTCCACTGCCATTAAGGCGCGATACTTCAGTTGTCTGTCATTCAAATTAGGAACAGCGTTATTCAGGACCGGAAGAGCCTCGTCGCAGTGATGCTTCGCAGCGAGATCGATGGCCTGGTCCACGGAAGATGCGGTCTTCGCAGGAGCCTGCGCATGCACCAGCGTACAACTCAGCACGAGCGGAATGACTGAATGACAAAGGAAACGCATCGCAGTTTGGTTTCTTCTTCCTCTCACATCACTCTACCATCTGGGGTTGTAAGGAACGCGGCAACGAAAGTAAAACCAATTTAGAGCCAGAATAAAGAAAAGGGAGGCAACTGTGCCTCCCTTCGCGATGGTTGACTCAGTACGTGCTAGAAACTGAATCGCGCTTGCATCTCGACGACTCGTGAGCCGAGCGCGCTCTGCGCTTGACCGAAATGGTTACTGAAGATGTCGGACATAATTCCGTTCGACCATGCTCCTCCGTTGCCATTCAGGTTCAGTTTGTTGAACAGGTTATAGAAGTTCGCGCGAATTTCCAGCTTCGCATTTTCTCCCAGAACCTTGTTCGAGGGTATGCCGAACGATTTGCTCAGAGTGGCGTCCACATCGAAGTAGCCCGGCCCGTAGAAGGAATTGCGTGCGACTCCGGGAAAGGTTGGTATTGCTCCGAGCGGCTGCTGTCCACTCGGACAAGCCACAGGATCCGGATTTGGGAACAGGCAGGTAAACAACGTGCCCTGCGCGATTGTCGGCGGTGTGAACAAGCCCGTTGCATCTACAGTTGCCGAACTCTTGTAGTTCGGGTGGAATCCGCCGTTATATTTCGCGGGCAAATACGAACTGTTTCCTGCATCGCCCGACGATCCCCCGCTCCCCGGTCCGAAATTGTAGACCGGATCATACGGGTGGCAGGTACTGGAGTCGCTTGGGTTGCTACAGAAAACACCGACATCGTTGGTACCCTGGAAGTTGTACTGTGGCGTCCACGGGAATCCGGTGTGCGCGTTGAGGATGCCCGAGATGCTCCATCCGCCTACGACCTTTTCCATCCAGCCCCGGCTGCCACGGAAGATGGTCGGCGACCAGATTCCGTATGCCTTGAACGCATGACGCGTGTCGTAGTCGGCAGCGGAGAAGTTGGTCGCCATATCCCATTGGTAGAATCCGCCTGCATACGCGTTCGATCCGGAATCTACGTTCTTGCTGAAGCGGTACTGCGTATCGAACTGGAACGACCTGCTGAAATTGTGCTTGACTTCTGCCAGCAGGGCATTGAAGTGTGCCGAGCCGTCGTTGGCGTAATACGTAACGCCATGGACGACCGGGTTGAAAGCAATGTTATGGGCCGCAAGGGCGTCGTAGAGGTTGTAGTGCTGGGTCTCGTGCCGGGTCTGATTTCCTTGATATCCGAGGGATGCTACCCAGTTGTGTCCCAGATCGTATTCGGCACCGAGTGTGAAGTGCATCGTATAAGTTGTAGGCTCGGTGGCTGGCAGGGCCGTCAAATCCACGCAGCACTGGGCCTGACCCGTAGTGGGATTGATCGGCAAGTTTCTGGAATCGAATTGCACGATTGCATTCGGGTTTGGTGCGAAACCGTTCGGGTTGTGAATGTTCGATGGGAATGCCCCGATGTATGAGAGGGTATTGGTCGCAGCGCAGCCAGCACTGTTTGGGTTACAGAAACTGGGGTTGTTGTCGACAAACGGCGGATTGAAGCGTACATCGAGCGTATTGGACTGGGCGACCCCGTTGTAAGCAATGCCGAACCCGCCACGAAGAACCAACTTGGAAGAGAAATCACGTCCCAGAACCTCACGCGGGCTCCAGGCGAACCCGAGTTCCGGACCAAAGTTGGCTTTTTGTGCGTTGAACTGCCCTCCTCCAGTACGCAAGCGCAGATCCGAGAAATAGTTGCTCCCCTGTCCGAACACGACAGTGGCTAACTGCCCGTGCTTTTCGGTGATCGGGCCAAAATACTCCCACCGAAGGCCGGCTGTGACGGTAAGGTTTGACCTCATCTTATAGTTGTCTTGGAAGAAGAGGCCAACCACGTCAGACCGCAGATCCTTACGCAGAGCCGACGGAATGCCCGTCTTCGGATCCGATTGTGCGCTCTCGCTGATCGGCGCGTCATTCAGGAAGTCCCAGATATTATTGAATGTGTACCCCGGACGATCGGACCAGAACGGTGCATCCACCGACAGCAGGCGCGTGTACTCTCCGCCCATTTTCATGGTGTGCGCGCCGTGAATTTTGGTTAGAACGTCCTTTGCGGCGTAGGTCCACTGATCGAAGCCGTTGAACGATCCGATACCCAGCCCCTGTACGCTGTTGTTACCGAGTTGGCCGAAGCCAATTTGGGGCAGTCCCCAGGGTGCGTTCGGGTTGTCGGCCAGGTCCTTGTTCATCCAGCCTGCGGCGTTGACTCGCGCTTCGTTCGCCATGCTGTTGCCAAACGTATGATCCCAAAGGAAGGTCGCGGCACGGTTCTTGTAGGTCGAGTGGAAGCTGTTCATCTGCCGGTCGCCGTTGCCGTTGAAGCCAAAGCTCGTATTCGGAACGTAATAAAAGCTGAATGCCAGCAGATCTTTACTCGTCGCCTGGAAGTCGACACGTCCGTTGTATTGACGATGCGTGCTGTTTGAAGGGGAGATCGTATTTTGAATAAAAGCGATGTCGGCGGTCGTTGGGTCGAGATTGTTCGAACCACCTAAGCCATCGCCGCCAGTGCCATAGTTCTGCTCGGTGCATTTCCCGGAACTATCAAAGTGGTAGCAGCCGCCGAAGGCCCGATCAAACTGACCCAAAGGGTTGGTGGCAGGAAATTGAGACAGAGGGCGTCCGATGTTCAAACCCTGCCCGGGGACCTCAACGCAGTTCACCACCGGAAAATTCACGGGATCTGACGCGCTCTTCGCTGCGTTCACAAGCTGCAAATCGTCACACGTTTTCTCCTGGAAGGATCCTCCGAACGGTCCCACTCCGGGAAACCCGTAAAACTTCGCGGCATTGGTATTCGCACCAGCCAGTGCCCGGAATGCAGCTGTTTCATACCATCCACCCGTAGTGGTGGCTTTCGCTTGATTGGTGATCGTTTCGTAGGAGAAGAACCCAAACAGGCGGTTGCGCAGGATCGGTCCGCCAATCGTTCCGCCCCAATCGTTAAAGCGGTTGTCATCTCTCACGTTGCCGCAGGGCGCTGTGCAGCCGGGTTGGTCGCTGTTGTATCCGTCGTAGCGTGTGTATGCGTTCAAACCCGGCCGATGCCATTTGAAAAATCCGCTGCCATGGAACTGATTTGTTCCATTCTGTGAGATGACTTGGACCTGCGCACCGCTATACCGGCCGTTTTCGGCGTCGTAGTTGTCGGTGACGACTTTCACTTCTTTGATCGAGTCTTCATTCGGCGTCACCACCGAAGCGCCGCCCCAAGTCACGCTGGTTGTTCCCACTCCGTCAATCTGGTAGTTGTTGTTGCCGACGCGCTGTCCGTTCGCCGAGATCTGACCGCCGTTCTCGATCTTGAAAACTCCGTCAGCTGAGCCTGAACCTCCCATGGACGCCCCCGGCAGACTGTTTGTTCCGCCGCCAGAATTCTGGGACCCATCGCCAAAGGCACCCGAAGCGAGTTGCAGAAGCTGGAACGGATCTCGGCCAATGGAGGGCAACTTCTGAATCTCCTGCGCTTGCACAGAGCCGCCAACATTTGCCGTCTCCGTGTCGAGCAGCGGCACGGCGTCGCCGCTCACCGTAACGGACTCGGTTGCTTGCCCCACGTCGAGCGTGACATTCAGGGCATTCGCCTGTTCGGCATTGACACCGAAACTCTGGATCTCTTTCTTCTTGAACCCGTCCTTTTCGATCGTCACAGAGAACTTGCTCGGAGGCAGGCCGTTGAAGTTGAAGATTCCCCGTTCATCGCTTTGGGTGGTGATGAGTTGGCCGGTTTCCAGATTTCTGAGTGTGACCTTGGCGCCGGGAACAACCGCGCCTTGCTGGTCTGTGACCACGCCCTGAATCGATGCGCGATATTGCGCCTGAGCAAAAACGCCGAGGAACAGAATGCAGATCACCAGCGAAACGGCCCGCAGCGACGAAGCATAACGGCTCATAACGCCCCCTGTCTTTTGCAAGTGCAATCGTGGCACTTGTGAGCATATTCCTACTAAAACCGTACAAAAGCGTTTTAGTAAAATCCGGACAACCTATAGCACAAGCGATTTTCGACAGTCAAGAAAGTTATTCCTAGGGACAAGAACAGTCTCTACAGTGTTTGCCTTAATTCGAGTGCCATAACGATTTTTCTCGACGAATAAAAAATTAGGCAGCTGAGAACGGCGCGGTGGCCTTCTTCGCGTTCAAACCTTGAACTACGGAATTCGCCGGGAGCCATCTCTGCGGGTGTCAATTCCCGCTAGGTGGGAACTGGTCGAAGTCAGGATTGTTTCCGGACCGGGCGCGCTCCATCTGTCGCGCAAGTTGTGTCGCGCACAATGAGTTCGGGGTCGACCATGCGTTCGCCGGGGTGGGAGTCGGGAGTCGCGCGCCGGATTCTCCGCAGAAGAATTTCTGCGGCGATTCGCCCCATCTCGCGGAGAGGTTGCCGGACGGTGGTGAGCGCCGGATTCTGATAGGCCGCGCTCTGTATGTCGTCGAAGCCGACGACGGAGACATCGTCGGGGACGCGCAATCCGGCCTCGCGCAGAGCCCGAATCGCGCCCATCGCAGAAATGTCGTTGAAAGCGAACAACGCGGTGAATAGCTTGTGGGCGGCTAACAGCTTCTTCGTCGCCTGATACCCGGGCTGCGGCGTGGGCGAGTCACCCTGCAATTGCGCCACCAGCAATGGGCTGACGGGTATGCCTATCTTGCGAGCGACTTTTTCGATATTCGCCCAGCGAACCTCGGTGTCGGAACTGAACTCCTGTCCCTTGATGAAAGCGATGTGCTTGTGTCCAAGTTGGCACAGATGATTGAGAGCAGCCTCGGCCGCGTGCTCATGGTCGAGGACCACGTTGGTTACACCCTCGACCTGGTTGTGTCCTGACACCGTCACGACCGGCACCGAGAGCGACAGCGTCCACGGCGTGTCGACCGCGATCAATCCATCCACGGAGCGCTCCAGAAAAAGGCGGGGATATTCGTCAATCAGATCGGCGCGATGGCGATGGCTGGCCACGAAATAGAAGTAGCCTTCCTGCAGCAAGTAGTCTTCGATGCCGCTCATCACCGAGGCGGAATAGCCGTCGCTGACCTCGGGCACGATGACTCCGATGGTGAAACTCCGCTGTGCACGCAGGGAGCGCGCGAAAAAATTCGGCCGGTACTTGTATTTCTGCACGGCCGCAAAAATTCTGTTCTTGGTTTCCTGCGGGATGGTGTCGGCGACCCGGGACCCGTTGATGACCAGCGAAATCGTGGCTGGAGCAAGCCCAAGAACCTCCGCCAGTTGCTTTAAACTTACAGGCCTTCGGCTGGAGACGGCCTTGCTCCTTTTCTTATCCGTCACGCTGCGCAGTCTCGCACAAACGCATCGCGTGAGCAAGCGTTCCGCGCGGTACTTCAGGGTCACACTATTGACATTGGTAGTAAAAAAGAATTTGATACACCTCGGTATCAGTTACTAACCCGATTTAGTAGAGAGTCGCAGGCAGGCCCCGGAGGAGTCGTCCCCATGCCACAGGCGATGGCGCAAAAATCAGGTCGCGGTTTCATAACGAATCGATTTTCCCATTCATCGAGGATTTCCGTCTCACGCACACTTTTTATTGTTGTATTTTCCTTCGCTGCCCTTCCCGTCCTGTCGGCTCAGACGACGAACTCGGCGCTTCTCAGGCCCACCGGCGTCAATGCCCCTGCCCTCGACGCGCGAGTCGAATCGATCCTGCAGAAGATGACTCTGGAAGAAAAAGTGGGGCAGCTGGTGCAATACTCCGCGGGCCAGCCTACCGGCCCGGGCACGGGACGCACTGACTACGAAGACATGATTGCGAAGGGACAGGTCGGTTCGCTGTTCAACGTTGTCGATCCTCATCAAATCAACACGTATCAGCACATCGCGGTGGAAAAATCGCGGCTGCACGTTCCGATTCTTTTTGGCCTCGATGTCATTCACGGATTTAAAACGGAATTTCCCATTCCCCTCGGGCTTGCTTCCACCTGGGATCCATCCATTGTTGAAAAAGCCGCTCGAGTCGCGGCGATGGAGGCTTCCGCCGACGGCATTCGCTGGACTTTCCATCCCATGGTCGACATCGCCCGTGATGCGCGATGGGGACGAATGGCGGAAGGAGCTGGCGAGGATCCATACCTCGGATCGGCGATGGCTGCGGCCTACGTTCGCGGGTACCAGGGCGCGCGGCTTGACGCGCCGGATAGCATTGCGGCATGCGCAAAACATTATGCCGGATACGGAGCCGCCGAAGGTGGGCGCGACTACAACTCGACGGAAATCTCCGAGCACACTCTGCGTGAATTTTATTTGCCGCCATTTCATGCCGCGGTCGAAGCCGGTACGGCATCGATCATGAGCGCTTTCAACTCGCTCAATGGGATTCCCGCGAGCGCCAATCCGTTTACGCTCAAGCAGGTCCTCCGTAAAGAGTGGGGATTCCGTGGACTGGTCGTCAGCGATTGGAATTCGATCGGGGAACTGGTGCCGCATGGAATCGCCATCGACGGAACCGCAGCCGCACGCAAAGCGTTTCTCGCCGGCGTCGACATGGACATGGTGAGCAGTTCCTATCACGATCATCTTCAACAACTCGTGAGTTCGCGGCAAGCGCCGCTCAGCGAGATCGATGAAGCCGTGCGCCATGTACTTCGCGTGAAACTCGCGCTTGGGCTGTTCGAACATCCTTACGTGGATGAAGCCGCGGCGCCAAAGGCGCTGTACCATCCCGAAAGCATTGCTACGGCGCAGACCGCGGCGGAGCAATCTTTTGTTCTGCTGAAAAATGCGAATGGGGCTGACGGGAAACCGTTGCTGCCACTGGCGAGCGGCATCGGGAACGTAGCCGTCATCGGACCGCTTGGAGACGATTCTTCTTATCCAGAGGGAACTCCCGAGGGAACGGGTCCGCGCGTTGGATTGTTTGCTGCACTCGAAAAAAGACTCGGATCGGGACACGCCTCGCGTTTCAAAGGCTGCAGCATTCTCGACGGCACGGATCAGGAAATTGCCGATGCTGTCGCCGGAGCGCAGAAGGCCGACGTTGTCATTCTGGCGCTGGGCGAAGATCCGGGCATGAGCGGAGAAGCTGCGTCGCGCGCGCACCTCGGGCTTCCCGGACGGCAAGAAGAATTGCTGCAAGCTATTGCGAAAACAGGTAAGCCGGTTGTCTTGATTCTTTTCAGCGGACGGCCTCTTACTGTGCCCTGGGCGGCCGAGCATGTCCCGGCAATCATGGCCGCATGGTTTCCTGGAATCGCCGGTGGACCTGCCCTCGTACGAACTCTTTTCGGCGACGTGAACCCCACGGGAAGGTTAGTCGTGAGTTGGCCTCGCAGTGTTGGGCAGGAACCGCTCTACTACAACCACCTGAATACTGGGCGTCCGCCTGGAAACGTGGACCTTACAAAACCCGCGCACGACGTGGAAACCAAGTACATATCCCGCTACATCGACGAGCAGAATACACCTCAATTTCCGTTTGGCTACGGCCTCACGTATGCGACCTTTTCCTACGGCCCCACCACGATCAGCACACACCAACTGAATGCTGCGGAACTTAACAAAGGTTTGCACGCAACCACTCCGGCCATGACCGCAGAGGCCGAAGTGACGAATACCGGCTCGCGTCCGGCGGGCGAAACCGTGGAACTCTATATTCGTCTTCAGGGGACCAGCACCGCCCAACCGGTCCGCGCGCTCAAGGGATTCAAGCAGGTCACTATAGCTCCAGGCGAAACGAAGAAAGTGAAGTTCGCGCTGGATCCCGAGGCCTTTGCCATCTGGAACGATCGCAACCAATTCGCGGCTGAACCCGCGAAACTGACCGTATGGATCAGTCCGGATTCGGAACGAGGTACCCCGGCCGACGCGACGATCGCGCCTTAGTCTGACGGTACCGAGAGCAACATCTCATGAAATCCAAAACGCTTGCGCTGTTCTCCTTCGCTTGTTTGATCGCCTTCGCATCGCTCCCGAATGCAGCATGGGCGGGAACCGACTATTACCAGCATGTCGTCTTCGACAACAGCCTCACCTCCGACGCGTACTTCTCCAGTCGCGGCATGGCCAACGGATCGAGCTATCTCGAACTGAAAGAGTGGAAGCTTCCGGTTGAGACCACGAACTTCCTGACGCCGCCCAATGCTATTCGCTTGCAGTGGCAATCGCAGGCTGGCGGCGGATGGGAGGCCGAGATCCACGTCGACAATTCCCGGAATCGTAATCCTGGATTTCAGGGCCACAATCTCTATTTCTGGTGCTACGCGCCTGAGGCGATTGCCGCCGATGCCCTGCCGATGCTGGTACTCTCGCAGACCTATCAGGGACTGCAGGTCGCCGAATTCCCCGAGGCTTTCAGCGCGCCACTAGCGGTGGGTAAGTACGCAGGAAATGTTTCGGCGGGAAAGTGGACGCAAATCAAAATTCCTCTGGCAGAGTTCCACACCGGATCGATCTATGAATTCCACCCCGAGTTTCTGCAGAACGTAGTCTTCCATCAGGGACGGGCTGACAGCGCGCGTCACACCCTGATCATCGATGAAATTCATATTGGCGATGATTCGCCAGCCACGCCAGGCACGCTTCCGGCGCCTCAGAACGTCAAGGCCGTCGGCTATGACCGGCATGTGGAGGTGCGATGGGAACCGGTCGCGTCGCCCGATGTGGCCCGCTACGTGATCTACCGCTCTTCCGATGGCCAGCATTTCGAACCGATCGGTATTCAAACGCCGGACACGTATCGTTACACCGATTTTCTCGGCAAATCCGGAGTTACCGCGCAATACAAAGTCGCAGCAGAAAGTTGGACGTATCGCCCATCTCCTTTATCGAATTCCGCCTCAGCCTCAACCCGCGAATTCACCGACGACGAACTGCTCACCATGTTGCAGGAGGCCTGCTTCCGCTACTACTGGGACGGCGCCGATCCACGCTCGGGCACGGCTCGCGAAAATATCCCTGGCGATGATCGCATTGTCGCCACTGGCGCCAGCGGCATGGGCATTGGCGCGCTAATCGTTGGCGTCGATCGAAAGTTCATCACGCGCGAGCAAGGCGTCGAGCGCCTCACGAAGATTGTCAACTTCCTCGAGCATGCAGACCGCTATCACGGCGCATGGTCACACTACATGAATGGAAGCACCGGGCACACCATGCCCGTCTTCGGCATGTTCGACAACGGCGGAGACCTGGTTGAGACCTCATTCCTCATGCAGGGATTGCTCGCCGCGCGCCAATATTTCCGCGGAAACAGTGAAACCGAGCGCGATCTCTACTGCCGCATCACCCAACTCTGGGAATCGGTCGAGTGGGATTGGTATCGCGGCGCAAAGCCCGGCGATTTTCTCTACTGGCATTGGTCGGCCGAGTGGGGATGGCAAATTCAGCATCCGTTGATTGGCTTCAACGAAGTCATGATCACGTATCTGCTGGCGATGTCGTCGCCCACACACGCCGTCGCCCCTGAAATGTACTACTCCGGCTGGGCCTCGCAAGACGAGCGCGCGCAACATTATCGCGAAGGATGGTCCGGCAGCACCGACGGCGACCACTACGGCAACGGCCACACTTACTACGGGATCAAGCTCGACGTCGGCGTTGGCACCGGTGGTCCACTCTTCTTCACACACTATTCCTTCTTCGGCTTCGATCCGCACAGCCTGCATGATCGCTTCACATCTTCGTACTTCGAGAACAACCGCAACATTGCGCTCATCAATCGCGCGTATTGCATCGCGAATCCGAAGCACTTTCCCGGATATGGCCCGGATGCGTGGGGACTCACCGCGAGCGATGGTCCCGAAGGCTACGTCCCGCACGCTCCCGACGCCAACAGTGACCGCGGCACGTTGACCCCCACGGGCGCGCTCGCGTCTTTTCCATACACTCCCGAAGCTTCCATGGCGGCGTTGAAGCACTATTACCGCGATCTCGGTGCGCAGATGTGGGGTATCTACGGCCCGCGCGACGCGTTCAACTTAGGACAAGATTGGATCTCGCCCATCTACATGGGACTGAACCAGGCTCCGATCGCCGTGATGGTCGAGAACTATCGCACGGGACTTGTGTGGAAGAATTTCATGGCGAATCCCGAAATCGGCGTGATGTTGCAAAAGCTCGATGCCGTAACAAAGAAGTAGCCCTCGATGAAGTCACCGATCCGCGGCATAACGCGCCGTGAACTGCTACGTCAATCGGCGAGAGCGGCACTTTGTCTTCCCGCGTTGACCTTCCCCCTGACAACGCTCTCGTGCGGCGGAGGAGGATCGCCCTCGACATCGACGCAACCTCCTCCCATCTCCGACGACGAATTCCTCGATCAGATGCAGCGCGCGATCTTTCTCTTCTTCTGGGAACAGGCGAGCCCCACCTCAGGCCTCGTCAAAGATCGGGCCCTCGCTGGAGGAAACGACACGCGCACCGTCTCGAGCATCGCCGCCACCGGATTCGGGCTCACAGCGCTATGCATCGGCCACAAGCGAGCTTATGCCGACGCGACCCAGATCCAGACTCGCGTGACCAACACCCTCACGTTCCTGCTCAATCAAACGACCGTCAACGGCTTTTACTACCATTTCGTCGACATGAATTCTGGTGCACGCGTCTGGAGCAGCGAAGTCTCCTCCATCGACACATCTATCCTTTTGTGCGGTGTGCTGGCCTGCCGTCAATATTTCCAGGACGCGCAAATCCAAAGCCTTGCGTCGCAGATCTATGACCGGGTGAATTGGCCCTGGATGTTCAACGGCGGCTCAACCTTCTCCATGGGATGGACTCCCGAGAATGGATTCATCACCACTCGTTGGGACACCTACAGCGAGTTGATGATGATCTACCTGCTGGCGATCGGTTCGACGACGAATCCGGTTCCCGCCTCGACCTGGAATGCGTTCGCACGCCCGATTTTTACGTATCAAGGGCTGACTTACATCACGAATCAATATGCGCCGCTCTTCATTCACCAGTACTCACACGCGTGGTTCGATTTCCGTAATAAGCAAGATGCTTATGCGAACTACTTCGCGAACTCGGTCACTGCGACGCAGGCCCACAAGCTGTTCTGCCTCTCGCTGACGCCGCAGTTCAGCGACTACCAGTCCAATCTCTGGGGAATCACCGCTTCCGATTCAGCGAACGGATACACCGCGTGGGGTGGACCTCCCTCGATGGGCGCAATTGATGGCAGCATCGTCCCCTGCGCCACCGGAGGCTCCCTGGCCTTCGCTCTTTCCGATTGCATCGCTGTCCTGCGCAACATCCGCTCGCAGGTTTCCTCTTACCTGGCAGCGTTACGGATTCATCGACGCCTTCAACCCGCTCACCGGCTGGTACGATTCCGATGTCCTCGGCATCGGCGCTGGCATCACGATGCTGATGGCAGAAAATCAGCGGACGGGTTTTGTCTGGAACACGTTCATGGCGAATCCGGAAGCGCAAAGCGCCTTCGCAGCCGTCGGATTTCACTGAGAGGTATTCAGAAACGGGTGCCCCACTTCTCCCTGCTTTTGGGAGAAGTGGGGCTTTTCCGTGTCACTGCGCATACATCTGAGCCGCAAGCACCGGCCCATCTTGTTTCAAACGGCTCGCCCGTTCGCGGGCATGTGCCTTCTGCTCATCGCTCAATTGTTTCTCGAGCGAATGCAGCATCTCGCGCCCGCGTGCATCCCCCGCCGAGTCAGCGGCGACGACCCAGAAATACGCCGTTTCCGGATCCTTTTTCGTGCCACGCCCTTCGGTATACATATAGGCAAGCTTGATGCGCGCCCCGGTGTGCCCCTGCTCCGCAGCTTTCTGAAACCACGAGAACGCCGCCGCGTCATCTTGCGGCAAACCTTCTCCCCTTAAGTACAGGTCGGCGAGATTATTTTCGCCAAGCGGATTGCCGGCCTCTGCGGCCTTCCGGTACCACGCAGCCGCGGTCGCGAGATTTTTCTCGCATCCGAGTCCCTGGTCATACATGTACCCGAGGTTGGTCTGCGCACCGCTGTCCCCGCCATCGGCTCCCTTCTGGAACCAGCGGAATGCCTCGGCATTGTCCTGCCGCACGCCTGTACCTCGCATGTAGAGGATCCCCAGGTTGAAATAAGCGAGTGCGAAGTGCTGATCCGCCGCCGCATGCAACCACCGCAGGGCGGCACCATAGTTCGTTCGTGTCCCCCAGCCATTGGCATACATGATGGCAAGGTTCACTTGCGCGGCAGCATACCCCTGCCGCGCCGCCTTTTCGAACCAGGCGAGCGCTTCCTTCTCTGTATAGTCCGGCCCCAACGCCAGCACTGAAGCGATCCCCAACTGGTTCTGTTCGAACGCATGCCCTTGTCGCGCCAGCTGCATGACCAGCTTGCTGTCGCAAGCCGGCGCGTCCTTGGCCACCAACCGAGACACAACCGCCAGCCTGCATTCTTGTTTCGCCGGAGTCTGTCCTACGGCACTACCTGCCAGCGCTCCGACTATCACCGCTGGTGTTAAAACGAGCCTTCCACCCCATGTTTTGTTCACGGCGTCCTCCCGGCCCGGTTGGTTTCTGAATCTCCACCGCCCGGGCGATGAGGCCAAAGTGCCGCGACACCGCAACTACCTCAATGCACGCTTCCTCATTCGTGGGTGCAAAGTCAGTCATTTGCAGAAAATCCCGACCTCATCCAGCAACGTCCTGATGACAAATGACTTGTTCGCTCGTCCAAGGGAACAAAAGGCCTGACTTCGACGTACAATATGGAACCAAGGGAACGGGGTTCTGATCGCGGCTGGCCCGAAATGACCGAAAATGGTTCAGAAAAATGTCACAGATCGCGCGCGCTTCGGTCCCTTTGAAGTCGACCTGCACACGCACGAACTGTGGAAATTCGGTACCCGCATCAAGCTCGTCGGCCAGCCGTTTGAGATTCTCTCTGTTTTGTTAAGCCGCCCTTTGGAGCTGGTCACTCGCGAGGAACTCCGCGAGCGCCTGTGGCCCGCCGATACCTTCGTCGATTTCAACCACGGCCTGAACGCCGCCGTAAACAAACTGCGTGATGCCCTCAGCGACTCGGCCGAGAATCCTCGTTATATCGAGACGTTGCCTCGCCGGGGTTATCGGTTCATCGCGGCGATTGAATGGATTCCCGCTGCACCAGCTGCGACGGTCAGCCCTTCTGCACCAGCGGTTCCGATGATGCCAAGGGAGGTCACGCCTCCACAGCTCGCTGCATTGGCTGGCGTAGAAGACGCTCAACCCGTGCACGGAAGCAGATGGCGACCCCTTGCCATCGCTGCGGTGGTGTTCTCCGGGTTACTGCTCGCCGGGCTTGTGGGAGATTTCGCCCTCAAAACCGTCTCCGGATACGGGGCCAGTATCAAGACCGGCGCCCTCCCCGAACATACCAAGCCTCTGACTGTGGCTGGAGCGGGGCAAGTTTCCTTCTCTCCCGATGGCAATTCGGTGGCGTATATCCGCGAGGATGTCGATCCCAACCAGCATGGGATCTTCGTCGCCCCAGCCGGAAGTGATCACGCCGTGCAGCTGACTCACAACGATGAAGATTGCTGGCCGGTTTGGTCTCCCGATAGCCGTTCCATCGCGTTCTCACGGTTCGAAGTCGAAAGCAAACAGTTCAGCCTTTACATCGTGCCCGCCGACGGCGGCGTACAGCAAAAGCAGAATGCCGAGAAGGCGGTCGGCCCGACATCGGTGGCCTACAATTTGGCCGCGCCGGCCGAGCGCAAACTCGACACCAAAGGTGTCGTCCTGCGGCGAGGCGAGATCGACTGGTCCCCGGACGGAGAATCGATCGCATTTGCAGGACCGAGTGGTATCTACGTGCTCTGGCTTCGCGATTCTTCGGTGCGACGCATCACTGAAGCTCCGCCCGCGTCTGAGGACTGGGGTCCATCCTTTTCTCCTGATGGCCAACAACTGCTCTTCGTTCGCGATCATCAACTCGGCCTTCCTGACGAAATCTGGGTGACCTCGGCTACCGGTCGTGACTCCCACCGAGTACTCACCGAACGCGGCAAGATTGTGGGTCCACCTCGCTGGGCATTCGACGGCCGCTCGCTCATCTATTCCTCGGACCGCAATGGCCACCCCTCGATCTGGCGTGCTGCGTTCGAAGCTCCCGATTCCACGCTCCAGATTGGCGATGTCGGATCGCCGGCCTGGGATCCTGCGCTGTCCCGACGTGGATATCGCCTCGCCTACGAGCGCGTGATCAAAAGTCTCAGCATCTGGCAGTTGGATCTGTCCAGCTCAAGCGAAAAGCATCCCTCGGTGCTGGTCTCATCGACGAGTGATACCGATCAGGGTCCTGGCCCGCAGTTCTCCCCCGATGGCAAGAAGCTGGCCTACATGTCCGATCGCTCCGGCACTATGGAGATTTGGGTCAGTAACCGCGATGGCAGCAATCCCTATCAGGTGACGGCGGTCGGCATAGCCGGCACGCCGCGATGGTCGCCTGACAGCCAGTCGATTGCGTTTGACGCTCGCACGCCGGATGGGCCGAAAATTCTGTCGATCAATGTGAGCGGAGGTGCGCCCACCGTTCTCACTCCGGAAAAATTCGAAAGCGAAGTTCCCAGCTGGTCACGCGATGGCAAGCGGGTCTATTTCGCCTCGCCTCGTTCGGGCAGGCAGGAAGTCTGGAAGGTTCCGGCGACCGGAGGCACCCCGATCCAAATAACACATCAAGGCGGACACGCCGCCATCGAATCTCCCGACGGAAAGACGCTGTACTATGCCAAGAATCCCCGGCCAGAGCCCGAAATTTGGCAGATCCCGGTTGCCGGCGGTGAAGAAACGCCAGTGCCTCTGGTGCGTCCGGGAACTTGGGCAAGTTGGCAAGTGGTCGATCGCGGAATCATCTTCGTTGGCCCCTCACTCGGCCATCAAGCCGTGCTGAGCTTCTACGACTTCGCGCATCGCCGCACCACTTCGCTCGCTGTTCTTGACAAGATTCCATTCTGGCTGGCCGCCACCTCCGACGGCCAGGTCGTGGCCTTCGATCAACCTGGGCAGGAACAGGCGCAAGCCATGTTGATCGAAAATTTCCGCTGATCGAGTTTTCTGGCAGCCCTAGCAGATACAATAAGCAACACGGATTCCGACGCTCCTACGAATGTCTTCCACTGTCTCCGGCGCGCCCGCCGCCAAGCCACCTGCTGATTTTGTCGCGCGCGTTCACAGCATGTCGCGGCAATCTTCGGTCTTTCTGATCGGAACCCTCTTCACCGTTGCTGCCGGATACATCTTCAAGATCTATCTCGCGCGCGTTCTGGGCGCCGAAGCGCTCGGCATCTACACGCTGGGAATGACAGCAGCCGGACTCGTCTCAATTTTCGGAACCGCAGGCGTTCCCCAAACCTCCAGCCGCTTCGTCGCGATCTATTCCAGCAAAGGTGAAACCCGCAAGCTCACCCGCTTCTTATGGTTCGGCCTGATCACGTTGCTCGTCACCAACTCGATCGTCGGCATCGTGATGGTCCTCGGCCGCCGCTGGATCGCCGACCGCCTCTATCACACGCCAATCCTCGCGCGTTACATGCACTTCTTCGCAGCCATCATGGTGCTCGGCGCGCTCACCACATTTTTGGGCCACGCTCTGGCCGGATACAAAGATGTCGCCCGCCGAACGGTGATCACAAATTTCATCGGCACGCCCGCGACCATGGTCTTCTCGGTCGCCTTGATCACCTTCGGCCTCGGCTTGTGGGGATACCTCGCCGCTCAGGTTGCCAGCGCGGTCCTCGTCTTTTTTCTTTTAGGCCGAGCGATATGGAAGTTAACTCCGAAACCCGGCCCGTCTGATCCGGCTGCGGAAACCGTCCCCCTGTTTGAGAAAGAGGTGCTCTCTTTCGCGGTCGTGTTGCTGGGCATGCAGGCTCTGGAGTTCATCAGTTCCCAAACCGACCGCATCATGCTCGGCATTTTCCTCAACGCGAAAGAGGTCGGCGTCTACTCCGTCGCTGCCACGATGGTCACGTTTGTCGGACTCTTCCTTCAATCGATCAATCAGATTTTTGCGCCGACGATCGCGGAACTGTTCGCCAAAGGTGAGCACGATCTTCTCTCGCGCCTCTATCAGACACTCACAAAATGGTCACTCGGACTTACGATTCCGTTGGCGATGGGCATCATGATCTTCGCCAAGCCGTTGATGAGCGTCTTTGGCCCCGACTTCCGCGAAGGCTGGCCCGTGCTCGTAATTTCGACTGTCGGCCAGTTGGTCAGCTGTGGCGTCGGTTCCGTCGGACTGCTCCTGCTCATGTCCAATCAGCAGACGCGTATGATTCGCGCCCAGGCCATCACGGTCTTCATCACCGTCGGCTTGAATTTGGCCTTGATTCCGCGCATCGGCTTGATTGGCGCGGCCATTGCCACTGCTGCCACCAATATCAGCTTGAACCTGCTATGGTTCTACGATGTCCGCAAGAGACTCGCATTGCATCCCAGCCGCCACGGCTACGTCTGTTTGATCTTGCCGACCATCGTCACCGTTGCGGTCCTCGCCATCGTTCGCATCTGGCTCCGATTCCACATGCCCGACATTGTCTTCGCCTTTGCAGGACTCCTCGCAGGTTACGCGGCATTCTCTCTGGCTGCCCTCCGCTTCGCACTCGACCCGCAAGATCGCGAACTGGGGGCGACAGCCTGGGGACGAATCCGCTCCATGTTCGCCTGACCGCGGCGCCCATCCCCAATGTCAGCGGAACCCGATACACTCCTTAAACGAATGCCGCTCGAATCCTTCGCGAGTCACGAAATCAATCTATCTCTGATGCGAGAACTGGAGCAGTTCCTCGACACTCAGTCCACCGCACACCCTTTCCAGTTTCCGCAGTGGTCGGATCCCGGAGGCAAGGTTATTGTGTTTCGTGAAGCGGGCAAGATTCGCTGGTCGGGACTGTTCAGTCTGCATCGTCCGCTTGGACGCAAGGCGCCGTGGATTCGCGCCGCCCAGGCCAATCGCGGCCCCGTGTGCGATGATCCCGAACTCTTCCAACAAGCCACTGCGCAACTGCCGGACGCGCTTCGCCGCAACCGCATCTGCTACATCGAAATTTCCCCGGAGCGCGTTCAGGATTCCGCCGACGATGCCCGTGTCGTCGCAGATCCCGGTTGGAGGCGCGCCAAAACCCATCGCGTCTCGTTGCGTCTCAATCTCACCGCGGACGAAGATGCGCTCTTCGCCAACTTCCGCAAAAATTCGCGCTACGAAATCCGCCGTGCCGAGCGTAGCGGCGTAAGCGTCACCGAAGCCTCCACTGACGCTGAGATCGAAGAATTCCTCCGGGCACACGGCGACCTCGCCGCTCGCAAAGGCTTTCCGCTCGATGAACTCGAGCGCATGCGCCGGCAAATCCGCTGGCTCGTAAATTCCGAATCGCGAGGCGCGTTGCTGCTGGCGAGTCACGAAGGCGCAGTCCGTGGCGGAGTCGTCATCGCCCGCGCGGCGCGCCGCTGCTGGTACATCTGGGGCGCAACCCAGACGCAACCCAACCTGAGCGTCGGACAAATCTTGCAATGGCAAGCGATACGCTGGGCCAAACGCAACGGCTGCACGGAGTATGACTTCGGCGGCTACACTCCCGGGGCCACGTCCGGCCCCGCATGGTTCAAAGCTGGATTCGGCGGGACAGAAGTTCACTTTTTGCCGGCAGAGCGAAAAATCCTGCAGCCTGTCCAATACCGCGCAATGAATCTTTTGTTGAGGACGAAAGCATCGGATTGAGGTGTGATCGAT
>Ga0209698_10002769_pt1 | contig 19701 bp, 17 predicted proteins | sample LitLauG_LLR_2012_FD_187203 | JGI IMG/M metagenome (GOLD analysis project Ga0209698, IMG submission 187203) | Freshwater sediment microbial communities from Pennsylvania, USA - Little Laurel Run_MetaG_LLR_2012 (SPAdes) (version 2) | ecosystem: Environmental > Aquatic > Freshwater > Creek >...
TTTAAGGCGGTTCTGGCGCTTGGATCTGGCGTTTCGCATGAGTTAGCCCAGGCTTTAGCGCAAGCTGCGCGTCGTCATGGCATACATATGCTCGGTCCAAATAGCCTGGGATTTCAAAATCCATTGCTTGGTTTGAATGCAAGTGTCATTGGTCCTTTAGCAAGTGTTGGCCCGGTAGCATTGGTATCTCAATCTGGTGCTTTGGCCGCATCTATTTTGGATTGGGCTGCGCAAAATCAGGTTGGCTTTTCAACCATCACTTCTATTGGGCCTCATTCTGAAGTGGATCTTGCTCAAGTGCTTGATTATTTGGCTTCCGATGGCCGCACACACAGCATTGTGATTTATATGGAAGGCATTACCAATGCACGGACATTTATGAGTGCGCTCCGTTCGGCGGCGAGAGCGAAGCCCGTAGTAGTGTTAAAGGCGGGCAGAAAGGCCGCAGCCAATCGGGCTGCACAAACGCATAGCGGGGCAATTGTTGGTAGTGATGAAGTATTCGATGCAGCCTTGCGAAGAGCGGGTGCAGTCAGAGTGAGTTCTTTTGTGGAGCTATTTTCTGCAGCGAAATGTTTGGCATCGCGCTATCGTCCTGTGGGTAAGCATTTGGCTATCATTACCAATGGCGGTGGACCTGGCGTATTAGCGGCAGACTGGATTTCTGAGATTGGTCTTGAGCTTGGCAAGCTGTCCGCTGATTCGATGGAAGCTCTTAAGTCAAAGCTATCGCTTAATGCCAGCCTATCTGACCTAATTGATCTGTCTGAAGAGGCAACTCCTGAGCACTATGCTGCTGCAATTGAGGCGGCGAATCATGATCGGAGTATTGATGGAATTCTAGTAATCCATTCTCCTAAAATAGGGGTCAATGGCTTAGCAATTGCACAGGCGATTGTTGATGTGAAGAAAGATAGCGGTAAGCCTTTGCTATGTTGTTGGATGGGTGACTCCACTGTGCTGGAAGCGCGTGAACTGATTGCACATGCAGTTATACCAAGCTTTAGAACGCCCGAGGCAGCCGTGGGTGCCTTTGGCAATATTGCTAGTTTTTATCAGAACCAACTTTTATTGCAGCAAACGCCGCCACCCCTATCTGATCTCGCTAAGCCAGATATAGAGGGAGCACGCTTATTAATTGAGAATGTCCTTTCAGAGCGGCGCAATATTCTTACTGAGATGGAGTCCAAGGCACTCTTGGCGGCGTTTTACATACCAGTGACTCAAACCATCTTGGCTTCCAGTGCAAACGAGGCAATGATGATTGCAACCCAGTTGGGTTATCCGGTTGCTCTAAAGATTGACTCACCCGATATTAGTCATAAATCGGATGTGAATGGGGTGGCATTAAATGTCATGAATGCTGCAGGAGTGCGAGATGTCTACGGCAGCATTATTGAGAATGTTGCCATCATGGCGCCTAAAGCCCGCATTAATGGAGTTACCGTTCAGAGAATGGTAAGAAATAAAAGAGCGCGAGAGCTCTATATTGGCTTGGTGAATGATGAACCATTTGGCCCCATGATTGCGTTTGGTGCCGGCGGCACCATGATTGAATTGTTTAACGATCGCACGATGGAATTGCCTCCTTTAAATCAGTATCTCGCACATCGCATGATTGAGAGGGCTAGGATTGCTGAAACATTAGGTGATTGGCGTGGCGCCAAGGCAGTAGACATAACAGCCTTGGAGCATATATTGCTCAGGGTTTCTGAGATGGCGTGCGAGTTGCCTCAATTGCGTGAGATGGATATCAATCCGATCATTGTCGATGAGTCTGGTGCGGTGGCTGTAGATGCGCGCATTGTGATTGATCGCACTCGTGCAGCAAGTGATAGTCAATCGGGCTCCTATGGACACCTTTCTATACTCCCATATCCTTTGCGTTACGAGCAGACATGGCCATTAAAAGGTGGCGGCGAGTATGTCATTCGCCCTATTCATCCTGATGATGCAACGATGTTGCAGGAGTTGGTGGGTGGTTTATCTCCAGAAAGTCGCTACTTCCGTTTTGTGGCGACTATTTCTGAGTTATCACCAGCTATGCTCGCGCGTTTTACCTTAATTGATTATGACCGTGAAATGGCTCTAGTTGCTGTTTTGAAAGAGAGAAAAGTCAATGAAGCGGGAATTTCAGTAGAAACGCAAAAAATTATTGGTGTATCTCGATACATTACCAATCCAGACGCCATCAGTTGTGAGTTCTCCCTGTTGGTTGCCGATGAGTTTAATGGCAAAGGTTTAGGTTCCCGTTTAATGATGAGCATCATGGATGTTGCTCGTGATAAGGGCTTAAAGGAGATTGATGGCTTAGTACTTGCCAATAACCCAGGAATGTTGAAATTGATGTCTAGCTTGGGCTTTAGTATCAATGAGTTTGCAGAGGATCCAGATTTCAAATTGGTAAAACATGCCCTATAAATCAATGGCGATCTTGGTGGGAGTCTAATCTAGGGGGAAAGAAGAAATTAAGGGTTTGACAGGCTCTGAAGGCTCTTGGACAATGACTGGGGCGCTTAATGCCCAGTCTTTCTATCCATGACTACTCTTTCTTCCGCCTCCCTGCCTGAATCACTGATTAATCACCATTTTCAGGCAGATCGTTTATCGTGTATGCGCGGAGATCGCATGCTATTTACTGGCATCGGATTTCAATTAAAGGCTGGGGAGTGGCTCCATGTACGCGGAGAAAATGGGGTTGGTAAAACAAGCCTATTACGATTGCTAGCCGGCCTATCAAAACCACCTGAAGGAAGTGTTGATTGGAACGGCATTTCAATAGAGGCAGATCCAACCAGCTACCGACGTGAGTTATTCTTTTTAGGTCATCGTGATGCCCTCAAAGATGATCTAACCGCGCTTGAAAATGTGTTGATTGCTTCGGCCTTGGACGGCTCAGCCGTTTCTCAGGACCAGGCATTGAGCGCGCTCTGCCGCTTTGGTTTGCGAGGGCGTGAACTTTTGCCGGTCAGTTGCCTATCAGCCGGCCAAAAGCGTCGAGTCATTTTGGCTCGCCTTTTACTTCGTAAGGCAACGCTTTGGATTTTGGATGAACCTTTTAATGCTTTGGATAGTAGGGCAGTTGAATTGTTGTCCAGCTTAATTGCGGAGCATCTTGCTAGCGGTGGAATGGCGGTATTAACGAGTCATCAAGCTATCCCCTTGCCTAATTCAAAGGTGCTGTCTTTATGAGCGCTTTGTTTGCAATCATTCGCCGTGATTTATTGCTGGTGTTTCGTCGCAAAAGCGAGGTGCTGACAATTTTGTTCTTTTTCATCATTGTGACCAGTCTATTTCCGCTGGGGATTGGGGCTGATTCAGGACTTTTGCGCAAAATAGCGCCGGGCATTATTTGGGTAGCAGCCTTGCTGGCCACTATCTTGGGGCTTTCACGCTTATTTATCAGCGATTATGCCGATGGAACTCTAGAGCAAATGACCTTATCACCGACCCCACTCGTTTTGTTGGTGGGGGGTAAAATTACAGCGCATTGGATCGTATGCGGCCTGCCTTTGGTGCTGCTCGCTCCAGTCATAGGAATTCAGTTTGATTTGAATTCAGAGACCTTAGGGACGTTGATTTTGGCTTTATTACTAGGTACACCGATTTTGTCTTTGATTGGCGCTATTGGCGCAGCGCTTACTTTGGGGGTAAGGGGTGGCGGCGTCTTGCTCAGCCTTTTGGTTCTACCCTTATATATCCCCGTACTGATTTTTGGAGCGGGTGCCGTTTTTGCATCCAGTGTTGGCTTGGACGTAAGTGGCCATTTCTCCTTATTGGCGGCATTATTGGTTTTGTCCCTTGCTTTTGCACCTTGGGCTACTGCCGCTTCCATTCGAATTGCGATTGAATAACGCTTATGTATTCGTCTCCTCGCAATCGCTTAATGAATTGGTTTTCATTTTCTAGTCCTGCTACGTTCTACCCCTTGGCGGGGAAGCTCATTCCATTATTTTGGGTCTTAGCTACCCTTTTAGGAGTGGCTGGCTTGTGGATTAGTTTTTTTGTAGCTCCAGCTGATGCTGTTCAAGGCCAAGGCTATCGAATTATTTTTGTACATGTACCAGCCTCCTGGATGTCGATGTTCATTTACATGGTGATGGCCGCCTGGGCTGCGATCGGATTAATCTTTAATACAAGACTGTCGGCGATGATGGCTCAGGCACTTGCACCCACAGGCGCCTTGATGGCTTTTCTCTCTCTTTGGACGGGTGCTTTTTGGGGTAAGCCGATGTGGGGCGCATGGTGGGTGTGGGACGCGCGTCTTACCTCGGAATTAATCTTAATGTTTTTGTTTTTGGGGTTCATGGCTTTGCAGGCATCGATTGATGATGCAAGGCGTGCAGATAAAGCGGGTGCAATTTTGGCCTTAGTAGGTGTTGTCAATGTGCCTATTATTTATTTCTCAGTAAAGTGGTGGAACACTTTGCATCAAGGATCATCTGTTTCAATGACTAAGGCTCCAGCGATGGCGCATACGATGTTGTGGGGAATGCTCTTAATGGCACTCTGTTTTTGGATGTATTCGATTGCGATCGCCCTCATGCGAGTACGCGTCATTATTTTGGAGCGTGAATCACATTCAGACTGGGTAAAGAATTTAAAGGCGCTCCAATCATGATTTGGGATTCGGTTGGCAATTTTTTTGCCATGGGTGGTTACGCTCTGTATGTTTGGAGTAGTTTTGGTATGTGCGCGCTCGTATTAATTGCTGAGTTAGTTGGCATTAGCATGCGTCACCAAGCAATTGTGAAGCGATTGCAATATGAAATTCGTGCTGAGAAATTTGATCAAGAAGGAATGAAGTGAAGCCACGACATAAGCGGGCGCTATTAATTTTAGGCGCCCTAGGCGCATTGGCAATTGCCGCCGTTCTGATATTAAATGCCCTCAACAGCAATATTGCCTTGTATGTCACCCCTAGTGAGGTGGCTGCTGGCAAGGCGCCGCAAGGTCAAGCCTTTCGAATTGGTGGTCTGGTAAAAGCAGGCTCATTAAGGCGTGATGAATTGGTAGTGCACTTTGTGATCACTGACCTGGTGAAAGAAATTCCTGTTTCTTATAAAGGCATCCTGCCTGATTTATTTAAAGAAGGTAAGGGAGCGGTTGTTCAGGGTAAGCTTGATGCGGATGGTCAGTTTGTCGCAACTGAAGTGCTGGCTAAACATGATGAGAATTACATGCCTCCAGAGGCAAAGCATGCCTTAGAGCAAGCCCAGAAGAATGGAGCTAAATAATGTGGCAACTCACCATTCCTGAGATTGGTCATTTCGCCTTAATTCTTGCGCTCGGGGTTTCCCTCATTCAGGGGATTATTCCTTTGGTTGGCGCCCAGCAAGGACGTCAAGAGTGGATTATGCTCGCAAGGCCAGCCACTCAGATTTCATTTGCTTTATTGGCGATTGCATTTGGAGTGTTGACTTGGTCTTTTTATGTCAATGACTTCTCAGTGCTTTATGTGGCCGAGCATTCCAATGCTTTGTTACCTACCGTTTATCGCATTGGTGCGGTCTGGGGCGGTCACGAAGGTTCGCTTCTGCTGTGGATTTTCTTGCTGACTGGATGGGCCTTTGCGGTTGCGCAACTATCAAAAACCTTAGATGAGTTCATGATTGCGCGCGTACTGGGTGTATTGGGCCTGATTGCATCGGGTTTGCTATTGTTTGTATTAGCTACCTCAAACCCCTTTGAGCGTTTATTACCAGCAGCACAAGATGGACGTTCTTTGAATCCACTTTTGCAAGATCCTGGTTTGGTATTTCACCCACCCATGCTGTATATGGGCTATGTTGGTTTTTCAGTAGCCTTTGCCTTTGCAATTGCCTCTTTGCTCTCTGGAAAATTAGATGCAGCATGGGCGCGTTGGTCGCGTCCTTGGACCACTACAGCATGGATCTTCCTGACCCTTGGAATTGCTCTGGGTTCTTGGTGGGCATATTACGAATTGGGCTGGGGAGGTTGGTGGTTCTGGGATCCAGTGGAGAATGCCTCCTTTATGCCTTGGTTAATTGGCACCGCCTTGCTCCATTCTTTAGCAGTCACTGAAAAGCGTGGCGGCTTTAAAAATTGGACTGTGTTATTGGCCATCATCGCGTTCTCCATGTCATTACTGGGAACTTTCTTGGTGCGCTCAGGAGTATTGACCTCAGTTCATGCCTTTGCTACGGACCCTCGTCGTGGCATCTTTATTTTGATTTTGCTTACTCTGGTAGTGGGCTCTTCTTTGCTGCTCTACGCGCTGCGCGCACCAAAGAGCACTCTTGGTGGTGCATTTGCATTAATGTCTCGCGAGACCTTTATTTTGTTAGGCAATGTCTTCTTGGTCGTTGCTTCCGGTTCAGTGTTGCTCGGAACGCTTTACCCCTTGCTCATTGACTCATTAAATTTAGGCAAGATTTCGGTTGGCCCGCCATACTTTAATGCGGTGTTTGTACCCATCATGATTCCGGTGTTATTCCTATTGGCAGTTGGTCCATGGGCGAATTGGAAGAGCACCAGCTTAAATCAGCTTGTAAAACGTTTGTGGGGCGCAGCGGTCGTAGCGTTTGTTGCGGCGATCTTGATTCCCCGCATGATGGGCGAATTCACCTTGTTGACTGGTTTGGGTTTCTTGCTGTCTTTTTGGATTATTGCTTCCGGTGTATTGCAGATTGTTCGTCAAGTCAGGGTTGGTAAACCTACCGGTTCATTTATTGGTATGCAGTTGGGTCATATTGGTATTGCTGTATTTGTGATTGGCGTCACGATGGTCGGTGCATATCAAGAAGAAAAAGATGTGCGTATGGCACCGAACGATACTGTGATGGTTGGTGGTTATCAGATTCGTTTGATGGATGTGGGGCCAGCCCAAGGACCAAACTACCAAGCAACTCGTGGCAACTTTGAGGTAAGCCGTCATGGCAATGTAGAGCGAATTCTATCCCCTGAAAAACGGAACTATGATTCTTCGGCAATGCCGATGACTGAGGCGGCGATTGATGCTGGTTTCACGAGGGATATTTATGTTTCCTTGGGTGAGCCCTTAGATAATCATGCTTGGGCTGTCCGGGTGTACTACAAACCATTTGTTGACTGGATCTGGGGCGGTTGTTTATTAATGGCCCTAGGTGGATTGTTTGCGGTAATGGATAAGCGTTATCGCTTGCGTATCAAGAATTAATTTAAAAAGAATCGATCAGGCATGAAGGCAAAGTTCATTATTCCCTTGATCCTATTTGTGGTTTTAATAGGGTTCTTGCTGGTTGGATTAAATAGAGATCCGCATGAGGTCCCATCCCCATTAATTAATAAGCCAGCCCCTGCTTTTAATGTTCCTCAGCTGGCTAAGCCCACTGTATCTTTCTCTCCAGAGCAAATGAAGGGTCAGGTGTGGATCTTGAATGTATGGGCCTCTTGGTGCATTGCTTGTAGAGAAGAGCATCCGATGTTGATAGAGCTTGGAAAAGCTAATGTGGCGCCATTAATTGGTTTGGATTACAAGGATAAGCGCCCTGATGCAATTGCAATGTTAGCGGAGCGAGGCAATCCATATCTACTTTCAGCCTTTGATGCAGATGGTCGTGTTGGCATTAATTATGGGGTTTATGGTGTGCCTGAAACCTACATCATTGACAAGGCAGGGGTGATTCGCTTCAAACAAATTGGACCTATTACTCCCGAGATATTGGAGAAGTTGATTTATCCAACCATCGCTAAATTGAAAAGCGAATAAGTAATGATCAAACAATTACTAATTTCGATCTTCATCTGCAGTGTAGCCAGCGCATCTCTGGCGAATGAAGCAGCTCCTCTGGCGCAAGATCCGATAGTCGAGCAGCGTCTGATTGCCATTTCAGAAGAAATGCGTTGTTTGGTATGTCAGAATGAATCGCTTGCCGGATCACGTTCTGATTTGGCACAAGATTTGCGCAGGGAAATTCGTGAGCAAATACAACAGGGTAAATCGGATCAGCAGATTAGGGAATTTATGGTTGAGCGCTACGGCGACTTTGTGCTCTACCGCCCACCAGTCAAACCGCTCACTTGGGTGCTCTGGATCGGACCTTTTGTATTGTTGCTTGGTGGTTTGATTGCCCTTTTGTTATACGTACGTCGCAGAAATACTGCGGCCCCTAAGATACCGCTTTCTGATCTTGATAACCAACGCATTGATGAACTATTGCGGGAAGAAAAATGATTCCTTTTTATATTGCCGCTGCAGTACTAACTGCCTTAGTTTTATTGTGGTTATTCCATCCCTATCTATGGAAATTAAAAAGTTCACGTGCTACTCGGCAGCAATTAAATGCTGCTATTTATCGTGATGAGCTTGCAAAGTTGGAGGCCGATCAAAAAGAGGGGCTAATCGATCAAGATACATACGGCCTAGCGCTTGCTGAGATTCGTCAGCGCCTGCATCAGGATACTGTCGAGGTAGAGAAAGTGTTGGTCTTGCACTCGCCTAAAAAGACCATGATTGCGATTGGTTTATTTATTCCCTTGTTTGCAGTCTTAATGTATTGGTGGCTTGGGAGTGCACAGCAAATAGCCCAAGTATCTAATCGGCCACAAATGAGTCAACAAGATGTTGAAAAAATGGTGTCAGCACTCTCCGTGAAGATGGAGCAAAACCCCGGCGATCTAAAAGGCTGGGTCATTTTGGCTCGCTCTTATAAAGCATTGGGACGTATTGGGGATTCTGAAAAAGCGTATGAACGTGCAGGCGCTTACATTGATAATGATCCGCAATTATTAGCTGATTATGCTGATGTGGCTGCCAATAATGCGAATGGGAATTTTGCTGGCAAGCCGCAAGCTTTGATTAATAAAGCCCTCAAACTTGATCCCAATAATATGATGGCGCTGTGGCTGGCAGGCGCTGCGGCTTTTAGTAAGAATGATTTTCGTGGGGCAGTCCAATTTTGGGAGCATCTAGCTCAGATGTTCCCACCGAATTCTGAGGATGCAAAAATTATTGAGTCCTCGATTGCTGAGGCTCGGACTAAAGGACATTTACCGGGCGCTGCTAAGCAGGCTCCATCAAGCAGCCAAAGTGTGAGTGGAATCGTGGAGTTAAAGGCTGATCTGAAATCAAAAGTGAAGCCTGATTACGTTGTCATGGTAATTGCAAAGGCACCTGGCGTCAGAATGCCCGTAGCTATTATGCAGGCGCACGCTTCAGAGCTGCCTTTGCAATTTGTTTTAAATGATTCTTTAGCGATGACTCCTAACGCTTTGATTTCCAATTTAAAAGAGGTCACGCTTGAGGTCAGGATCTCCAAGACTGGACAGGCAATGCCAGAGCCAGGAGATCTTTATTCGACGACGCAGACTGTTAAAGTAGGGGCAAAGAATCTAAAAGTATTGGTAGACCAGATTCGACCATAGAGGCTTTACCTTTTGGGGCGGCGAAATGAATACCTTCACTAGTGGTATCACTAAAAATGAAAAAGAAGTTCTTTTTCATCCCGAGCTTTTACAGAAGTTTGATATCAATGGGCCGCGCTATACATCCTATCCAAGCGCAGATCGCTTTCATAATCAATTCACAGAAGTTGATTATTTAGGAGCCTTGAAAAGAGTAGCCATGATTGGCGAACCACTCTCGCTGTATTTTCATTTGCCCTTTTGCCCCAATATTTGCTATTACTGCGGCTGTAACAAAATCATTACCAAAGACCATGGGCGAAGTGCAAAGTACATCAAGTATTTGGCAAAAGAGATGCAGATGGTATTTAAGGCAATGGGTGCCACTAAAAAACTACCAATTACCCAATTGCATTGGGGTGGCGGTACGCCAACCTTTTTATCGCACGAGGAAATGATTGAGTTAATGGCTCATACACGTGATCATTTTGATTTGCTGCCTGGCGGTGAGTACTCGATTGAGATTGACCCTAGAAGGGTTGCCGAGGCCGATATTGCCTTATTGGCCGAGCTTGGCTTTAATCGGATTAGCTTGGGAGTGCAGGATTTTAACTTGGCGGTTCAAGAAGCAGTGCATCGTATTCAAACGATTGAAGAAACAAATGCAGTAATGGAGTGGTCTAGAAAATATGGCTTTCAGTCTAGAAGCGTTGACCTCATTTATGGCTTGCCAAAGCAAACTCCAGAGACATTTAAAGAAACAGTCGAGGCTGTGTTGGGCATGGCTCCAGACCGATTATCGGTTTATAACTACGCCCACTTGCCCCATATCTTCAAGCCCCAACGCAGAATTGCTGAGGCAGATTTGCCTGCTGCTGCCGATAAGCTAGACATTCTTGCCAATACAATTGAACGCCTCGGTCAGGCTGATTATGTTTTTATTGGCATGGATCATTTTGCAAAGCCTAATGATGAGCTGGCAATTGCGCAGAAAGAAGGTAAGCTGCATCGTAATTTTCAAGGTTACTCCACTCAAGCGGAGTGCGATTTGTTGGCTTTTGGAATTTCTTCTATTGGCAAGGTAGATGATTGCTATTCACAAAATGTCAGAACTTTAGATGAGTATTATGCGCAGATCGATGCTGGACATTTGCCTACACTGCGTGGAATGCGTTTAGACAAAGATGATCTATTGCGCAGGGAGTTAATTGGCGAGTTGATGTGCCAGTTTGCTCTAGATACCGATCAATTTGCACAATTGCATGATATTGATTTTAAGACTTACTTTAAGCTTGAGCTTGAAGAGTTAAAAAGTTTAGAGGAGGCTGGTCTCTTGGAATGGGTCGGTAATACCATTCTTGTGCCAACCAAGGGCAGGTTGTTGGCTCGGCGGGTAGCAATGACTTTTGATCGTCATTTACGTCACTCTCAGTCCCGCGGTACTTACTCTAAGGTCTTATAGGCTCTTGGGTGGTGCCAATCAGAATACTCTAGCCTCTACCAACAAAAGGCATATTGGTTGCCATAATCGTCATTGAGAGAATATTACTTTCTAGGGGTAGCTGAGCCATGTGCAAGACTGCTTGCCCTACATGATTGACATCCATGCGAGGCTCTACCTTGATGGAGTGATCTGCCTGCAAAATACCAGCTGCCATACGCTCAGTCATTTCAGTAGCGGCATTGCCAATATCAATTTGCCCGCAGGCAATATTAAAGGGTCTTCCATCTAAGGCAATGGATTTTGTTAAACCGCTGATAGCATGTTTGGTTGCAGTATAAGGAGCCGAGAAAGGACGTGGTGCTGAAGCTGAAATTGACCCATTATTGATGATGCGGCCGCCTTGGGGTGTTTGGTCTTTCATCATGCGAATTGCTGCTTGGGAGCATAAAAAGGCTCCCGTTAGATTGGCATTGACTACGCTAGTCCATTGCTCGTAGCTTAAATCTTCCATGGGAATAGCTGGGGCGCCCATGCCAGCGTTATTAAAAAGTACATCAATGCGTCCAAACTTCACTTTTAGGGATTCAAAAAGATGCTTTACATCCTCAGGCTTGCCAACATCACAGCCGACTGCTAAGCAGTTTTCGCTGTTACCGCCGATATCTGTAATGGCCTTTTCCAGTTTGTCTAGATTGCGACCAGTAAGAACCACTTGATACCCTCCTTGAAGCAGTGCTTTGGCTGCAGCCTTGCCAATTCCGGTGCCTGCGCCTGTGACAAGAGCTACTTTATTTGGTTCTTTTCTCATTGCTTTATTTAGAAGTTGAAATCAAAACCACAATCTTATCTTTATTTTCATCCATATAGCTGCTCAACTCAATAAGAAGCGAGTACCTTAGTATTTATATCAATCAAGATATTGCCCTAAAATGAACACATGACCCCATTGAACTTGGCTCCCACTTTTACTCCCTTTAATGAAATTATTCCTGCGCTCTCAAATACTGGTTTTGCGCTTGTGGGCCCTAAGGATACAGCTTTAATAGCTCAGACAGGTTTGGTCGATTTACAAGATCTCGGCATATTCTGGGAGAAAATGCCGCGAGACCCCTACTTAAAAGATGGTGGTCGTTACCGTTATCGTCGCCATGGGAGTTATGAGGTCAAGAGTGGTGTTTTACAGAGAGTACCGCATCGAGCCCATTGGCAGTCTGTTTCTTATAATGCCCTGCATGGTGGGATAGAGCGGTGGTTCGATCCCATCTCGCCTGATGTCGAAAATAATTTGGCCTGGCAATCTCTATTATTGGGAATGGCTCATCTCTTGAGCAGTCTTAAGCCGGTAAATACGTGGTTTATCGAAGCTCATCAATTTCGGATAGATACAACCGATGGAATCGGTAGACCTACTCCAGAGGGGGCTCATCGCGATGGCGTTGATTTTGTAGCAGTATTTTTGCTAGATCGAATCAATATTAAGGGTGGTGAAACCCGCATCTTTGAATCTGCTGGTTCAGCGGGCTTACGTTTTACCTTAACTGAACCTTGGTCTTTATTATTAATGAATGACGAACGTATGATTCATGAGTCAACGCCAATTCAGCCAATTGGGGATTATGGACACCGAGATACCCTGGTACTTACTTTTAGATCCAACGGTTTTCAAGATTCACCTAAGAGTAGCCAGCAATAAATACGATGCGTTTTCGCTCAATTGGGTATACCCCTTTTATGCTCTTAGCACAAACCTGTGGCTTGCTTGGTTTTGGGTGTTATGCAGTAGTTCTCATGCCCTTGCAAGTGGAATGGCAATTAAGTAATTTGCAGTCAGGTTTAATAGCAAGCGCCTTCTTTTTTGGCTATATGCTGATCGTTCCATTAGCTACCGCACTAACTGACCGGATTGATGCACGCAAGGTCTATCTGCTTGGCGCGCTATCAGCTACTGGTGGCTTGCTTGGAATGGGTTTATTTGCAAGTGGCTTTAAAACAGGGCTCTGTTTTATGGTGTTAAATGGGGCCGGTCTAGCGGGCACCTATATGCCGGGATTGAAAATATTATCTGATCGTATTCAGGCTGGTGAGCTAACGCGCCATATTGCCTTTTACACTGCGTTTTTTGGTATTGGTACAGGCATTTCTTATTTAGCCTCCGGCTGGATCTTGCATGGACTGGGTTGGCGTTATGTCTTTGGCTTGATTGCTCTGGGCCCTCTAAGTGCTTTTTTCATCGTTCTTTGCTTTATACCTGCGCTTACCCATGAAAAATGGAATGGCCCTATACATATTCGTTTGCGCGATATTTTCCCGATTGCTAAATGGCAGGAGGTGTTAAAAGATAAAAATGCAGCTGGTTTTATATTTGGGTATACCGCCCACTGTATTGAACTCTTTGCATCTCGCAGTTGGATCGTAGCCTTTTTTGGATTTTGCGCTACTGTATCCGGTGATGGTTTTATTTTTGCTGCTACCACCTTGGCTGGTTTAGTCAATTTCTTTGGCGTTCCTTCCTCTATTCTTGGAAATGAAATGGCCTTACGTATGGGTCGGCAAAAATGGATCTGCATAGTGATGCTTGGTAGCGCAGTGATGGGTATCGTTCTCGCTTTATCCACTGGCCAATCTTGGTGGGTGATTGTGGTGCTTGCAATAGCGCATACTGTTTTCATCATGGCTGATTCTGCGACACTCACTGCTGGCCTGGTGATTAGCGCTCAGGAAAATATCAAAGGCGCTGCAATGGGTCTGCACTCCCTGATGGGATTTGGTGGCGGTATGCTGGGGCCTGCACTATTTGGTTTTGTATTGGATCTATCCGCCTCCAAACATTCACAAATCTCTTGGGTATGGGCTTATTTTTCAGTTGTGATTTGGGGTGTTTTATTTGTTCTCTATGAACGTCGTCATGGTTGGTCAGGTAGGTTGAAAACGAATTCATGAACGATTCTTTTGCGCCCAGCTCTTGTTATCACTGCGGTGGATTGGTTTTACCGCAGGATGAATATAAGGCGGAACTCGGAGGTATTTCTAGGATTTTCTGTTGTGCCGGCTGTATGGCAATTGCGCAAACAATTCATGGTGAAGGTCTGGAAGTGTTTTATGCTCGGCGAACACTAAATGGCGAAAAGCCTGCTGAATATCTTTTGCGCAATGAAATACCTGATAGTCTTTTGGCATTTGACGATCCTTCATTGCTTAGACGCTATACCCGTCCAGCCAGTCAAGTTGATTTACTTGAAACGACGCTCCGCTTGGAGAAAATTCGCTGCGCAGCCTGTATATGGTTGTGCGAAAACCATCTTCGTCGTATTTCTGGCGTATCTGATGTGCAAATAAATTATGTTACTCAGAAGGTAAAGATATTATTTTCTCTAGAGCAAACTAGTCTAGCGCGATTGCTCTTTGAGATTGAGCGGATTGGTTATGAGGCTTGGCCTTTTGAGCCATCACTTTTGCAAGAGAGATCAAGGAAAGAGAGGCGCCAATTACTGACTAGGCTCGGTGTAGCAGTGCTTGGCATGATGCAGGTGATGATGTACGCTTGGCCCTCTTACTTCGGAGAAAATAGCATCCCACGGGAATACGATTTACTTCTCGGGTGGACGAGTTGGATCTTAACTGTGCCAGTAATGGTTTATTCCGCTGGTCCGATATTTCAGTCTGCTTGGCGAAGTGTGTGGTCGTTTCATCAGACACGTATATTAGGAATGGATGTGCCGATTGCACTTGCTTTAGCACTTGCTTTTTTTGCTGGCACTATTAATTTATTAAGTGGTTCGGGTCAGAGCTACTTTGACTCCATCACCATGTTCGTGGCATTCATACTGGCTGCCCGCTATATAGAGCTCTTGGCTAGACAGGATGCGCAGGGTGGGGCTGAAGCGTTAGCAAAACAATTGCCTGCTACATGCGAACGAGCCTTTTCTTACCCCGAATCTAAAGATATTGAAATTGTTCCCGTAGTCAATTGCAATCCTGGAGAAGTGTTAAGAGTCTCGCCTGGTGAGGTGGTGCCAGCTGATGGTATTTTGATTGAGGCAGAAAGCGCTTTGGATGAATCTCTTTTGACCGGTGAATCAAAGCCAATTGAAAAAAATGTAGGGGATCGCGTTTATGCGGGAACGCATAATATCGTCAATCCTTTTTTTATGCGCATAGATGCGATAGGCCAATCAACTCGCATCGCTGGTATAGCATCGCTTCTAGATCAGGCCTTACTTGCTAAGCCGTTGATGGTTGGTCTGGCCGAAAAATGGGCTGGATATTTTGTAATTTTCTTACTATTAAGCGCATTACTTTCCTCGGCAATTTGGTTGTATATAGATCCAAGCAAAGCATGGACGGTTTTGGTGGCAGTCTTAGTGGCTAGCTGCCCCTGTGCCCTGTCTCTAGCTATTCCAACTGCAATGGCGGCAGCGCAGGGTGCTGTTACGCGCTTGGGTTTATTAGTAATTAGGGGCCATGTATTGGAGGGATTGGTCAATACTACCGATCTAGTCTTGGATAAAACTGGCACGCTAACAATGGGCGAGCCTGAGTTAACTAATATCATCAATATTCGTGCTGACCATACTGAGGAGACTGCTCTTGCCTTGGCTTGTGCAATGGAGGTTGGGCAACGTCATCCACTTGCCCTCTCTGTAATTCGAGCTGCGCAATTACGTAATCTTGTTTTACCTCAATTGCCCGATGAGGTTATAAATCAGCTTGGTAGGGGTTTGCGCTGTGGTCCCTATTCTCTGGGTAGCGCAGCATGGACTGGTGTTCAGTGTGATGCGAGTGTGGGTCAATATGGGCAAGTCCAGTTAGTGGATGAGAGTGGATTAATTGCCAGCTTCAATTTTCTGGATACACCGAGGGATGGCTTGGATCACTTTTTAAGGGCGGTAAAAAAAAGGAACATTACTATTCATCTCATTTCTGGGGATGAACCTGCCACTGTTGCATGGTGGTCAGAAAAGACTGGCATTACTAACTATCGTGGTGGGTATAGCCCTGAGGATAAATATAATTACATTGAGGATTTGCAAAAAAAAGGTCATATGGTTTGGGCAATTGGTGATGGCGTAAATGATGCCCCTTTACTTGCCCGCGCCGACGTTTCAGTTGCAGTTGGCTCAGGGGCGCCATTAGCATCAGCAGGCGCAGATGCTATTTTGACTGCTAATTCTTTAATGCCTTTGGCGAAAATCCTATTGTTAGCCGATAAAACGCATTACATCATTAGAGAAAATTTAATCTGGGCTTTGGTTTATAACTTAGTTGCCATCCCAGTGGCAATGATGGGTTGGGTTAATCCATGGATTGCTGGGATTGGAATGTCTCTATCTTCCCTAGCCGTTACAGTAAATGCTTGGCGCTTGAGAAAAGCTTAGACTGTCACCATGGATATTATTTATTTATTAATTCCCCTGTCTTTGGTATTGGTCGCTTGCTCAGCTTGGTTATTGCATTGGTCGGTCAAAACAGGTCAATATGATGATGTTAATGGGCCGGGTCAGGCGATTTTGATGGACGACGATGCGCCTGAAAGCGCTAAGTCTAAAGATCAGTCTTAAAAATATTGGCGGTACTAGGGTTTACCACCAGAAATACATTTCCACACTCCTATTTGATATAGATCAAATTCCCTTTAGGGCATTGCTTAGATAATTAATTCACTTTATTTGGATTACGTCGCGGTTTGGTTATAACAAAAGGAGGGACCATGGGAATTGCCGTGGGAAACAATCAAGATACTTTCAACTACAAGGTTGTTAGTCAATTTGCTATCGTTACCGTGCTTTGGGGTATTGTTGGCATGCTTGTTGGAGTGGTCCTTGCAGCCCAGCTAATCTGGCCCGAAATCACCTTTAATATTCCATGGTTAAGTTTTGGTCGCTTGCGTCCTTTGCATACCAATGCTGTAATTTTTGCCTTCGGTGGGTCGGGTCTCTTCGCAACGTCGTACTACATTGTGCAACGAACCTGTCAGGCGCGATTATTTAGCGATAAATTGGCGGCCTTTACCTTCTGGGGTTGGCAGCTAGTAATCGTGCTCGCTGCCATTACTTTGCCGCTTGGACTGAGTACTTCTAAAGAATACGCTGAGCTTGAGTGGCCGATTGATATTCTAATAACCTTAGTTTGGGTTGCATATGCGGTTGTGTTCTTTGGAACACTGATGAAGCGAAAAACTAAGCATATCTACGTTTCGAATTGGTTTTTTGGTGCATACATCTTAACAATTGCCATTCTTCATATTTTCAATAATTTAGAGATGCCAGCAACAATGTGGAAATCTTACTCTGCTTATGCAGGTGTGCAAGATGCGATGGTTCAGTGGTGGTATGGGCATAATGCAGTTGGTTTTTTCTTGACCACAAGTTTCTTGGGCATGATGTATTACTTCATTCCAAAACAAGCCGAGCGCCCAATCTATTCCTATCGCTTATCAATTGTTCATTTTTGGGCATTAAACTTTACTTATATGTGGGCAGGCCCACATCATTTACAACACACATCTTTGCCTGACTGGACGCAGTCCTTGGGTACCGTATTTTCATTAATACTATTAGCGCCATCTTGGGGCGGCATGATTAACGGCATTATGACCTTGTCAGGAGCTTGGTACAAATTACGTCGTGACCCGATTCTTAAATTCTTGGTAGTTGCCTTATCCTTTTATGGCATGTCTACCTTTGAAGGCTCAATGATGTCGATCAAAACAGTCAATAGCCTGTCTCATTACACGGACTGGACTATTGGTCACGTTCACTCAGGTGCTTTAGGTTGGGTTGGCATGATCACTATTGGTTCTTTGTATTACTTAATTCCTCGTTTGGTTGGTCAAAAGGATATGTTTAATATGCGATGGGTTGAGTTACATTTCTGGATTGCTACGATTGGTGTAGTTTTGTATATTGCCGCGATGTGGATCGCAGGGGTCATGCAAGGTTTGATGTGGAGAGCATTTGAGCCGGATGGCACATTGACTTATAGCTTTGTGGAATCCGTAAAAGCAACGTATCCCTTCTACGTTATTCGCTTGCTTGGGGGCTTATGTTACCTCTCAGGAATGTTGTTGATGGCTTTTAATGTTTTTAAGACTGTTTGGGATAAAAAATTCGTAAATCCCCCCATTCCATCAGCAGTTGTTCAGCATTAAATAGGAGAAGAAAATGTCTGCAGAAAATAAATTCTTTTCCCATGGAACGCTCGAAAAAAACGTAGGTTGGCTAATTGTTGCAACCATTTTGGTTGTATCCATTGCCGGTCTAGTGCAAATCATTCCTTTATTTTTCCAGCACTCAACCACAGAACCAAGCCCAGGTGTAGCGCCCTATTCAGCCCTGCGTTTAGCGGGACGAGATATTTATCAGCGTGAAGGTTGCGTTGGTTGCCACTCACAGCAAATTCGCACCCTACGTTCAGAAGTAGAGCGCTATGGCCCTTATTCTCTAGCCGGCGAATCTGTTTATGATCACCCGTTCTTATGGGGTAGCAAGCGAACTGGACCAGACTTGGCTCGTGTTGGGGGTCGTTACTCTGATGCATGGCATCAAATTCATATGAATAATCCACGTGATGTGGTGCCTGAATCGGTGATGCCTAGCTACCCTTGGCTGGCAAAGAATTCAGCCGACGCCTCTACAATTCAAGCGCACATGGAGGCAATGCGTCGTTTGGGCATTCCTTACACTGATGAAGAGATCACTAACGCTCCCAAAGAGCTAGAGGGAAAAAGCGAATTAGATGCCTTGATTGCTTATCTCCAGGGATTGGGAATTAATCGCCGTTACATCACTATAGACGAGGTAGTTGTTAAGTAATCGCTTAACGACAAAATAGCCATGCAAGACATAACGCCCTATTTATCCGCCGCCTCCACGGTAATTGGTTTGATATTTTTTATAGGAATCGTTTGGTGGGCCTGGTCCTCCAAAAGACGAGCTGCTAACGATGAATCCGCTGAACTTCCGTTCGATATTCCAGATGAATTTAGTAAGGACAAATCATGAGTGACTTTTTAAGTGGCGGCTGGAGTACTTACATTGCTCTAGTAGCTTTGATTGGGATATTTTGGTGCATCTGGCTCTTATTTTCGCAACGTAAGGCGAAGGTTATACACACGCCCGATGGTGCAGTTGCAGATACAGGTCATGTCTGGGATGGAGATTTACGTGAACTCAATAATCCATTGCCACGGTGGTGGATGTGGATGTTTTTGCTCACTTGCATTTTTGGGTTGGTTTACTTGGTTCTTTTTCCTGGCTTAGGTTCATTTCCTGGGATTATGGGCTATAGCACCCGCAGCTCTTTGATGCAGTCCATGGAAACATCAAATGAAGAGTTAAAGCCGGTGATGGCCAAGTACATCAATATGGATATTGTTGACGTAGCTGCTGATCCAAAAGCCCTAGAAATGGGCCAGCGTTTATTCTTGAATTCATGTGCCCAGTGCCATGGCTCTGATGCTGGGGGTGCCAAGGGCTTTCCAAACCTTGCTGATGGTGACTGGCTTTATGGTGGTTCTCCAGAGAATATTAAGGCAACGATTACCTACGGCCGTGGTGGTGTGATGCCTGCGTTTGGCGCCATATTAACTGGTGAGCAAATTAAGGACGCAGCTAATTATGTGCGGAGCTTTTCAGGTTTGCCGGCTGACGACTTGAGGGTTGCGCGGGGTGCTGAAATATTTAAAGCAAACTGTGTTGCTTGCCATGGAGCGGATGCTAAAGGTAATACTGTAATCGGCGCACCTAATCTGACCGATAAAACATGGCTGTATGGCGGTTCAGAGGTAACCATCACAGAGACTCTCACAAAGGGTCGAAATGGTATGATGCCTGCTCAAGACAAGGTATTAAGCCCTGAAAAAATTCAACTATTAACAGCTTATGTATGGAGTCTCTCTAACAATAAGCCCACTC
>Ga0209698_10002771_pt1 | contig 19700 bp, 9 predicted proteins | sample LitLauG_LLR_2012_FD_187203 | JGI IMG/M metagenome (GOLD analysis project Ga0209698, IMG submission 187203) | Freshwater sediment microbial communities from Pennsylvania, USA - Little Laurel Run_MetaG_LLR_2012 (SPAdes) (version 2) | ecosystem: Environmental > Aquatic > Freshwater > Creek >...
CCGGCCTCATGGATTTCGGCCTTCTGCAGGCCGCTCAGGATGATCCCCACGCGTACAAGTCCGTAGCCTATCCCGCCGAGCAGTGCAACGGCCAGGAGGCGCGCGAGCCAGATCTTCCACGGGCTGCTCGGCGCGGCTTCATCGCTAGAGCGTGCGCGCGCGAAGTACGACATAAGGCGCTCACCGAGCGGGCTTACGGTGCTCTTGCGGATGCGCGCCAGACTGCGCGAGTGACGGATCAAGTCGAGAACCCAGGATTGCGGGGCGTCGGTGCTTTCGACCTGCTCCACCTTGAACTTCTCCGCCCAGGCGATGACCGGACGCCACACGAATTGATCGAGCAGCACGATCACGGCGATCATGGTGGCGACTCCCCACACGATCGAGGGAGTGTCTCCGGCACTGGCGGCGGTTTGCAGGTACGATCCCAGGCCCGGCAGGCGGAAATCGCGTGCACCGAGCACGAACATTTCGCACGCCATGAGAAAAAACCAGCCGCCAGCAACCGACATCATGGAGTTCCAGACCAGACCAATGGCCGCGTAGGGCAGTTCCATCTGAATGAAGCGCTGCCACCAGCTGAAGTGGTAGATCTTGGCCGCTTCGCGCATCTCTTTCGGAATGCTTTTGAGCGAGGCGTAAAAGCTGAAGGCCATGTTCCATACCTGGCCGGTAAAGATGAGCAGGATCGCTCCGGCTTCGACGCCAAGCTGGCGACCGGGAAACAGCGCAACCATGGCCAGCATGACGCCAGGAAGAAAACTGAGCACGGGAATCGACTGCAGAACGTCGAGCAGTGGAATCATGAACCGCTCGGCCCGCGGGTTGTACGCCGCGATGTAGCCGTAGACGAGCGTGAAGGCGAGGCTCAGCACATACGCGATCGTAATCCGCAGCAGCGAGTAACCTGCGTAAGCGGGCAGCGCCATCGGACTGCGCGAGATTTCGACCTCAGGCGTGAACGGGCCCAGCCACATTTGCCCAACCCTGAGCAAGGCGTAGAACAACGCAATGACGGCGCCGAACATGAGGAGATCGGGGAGGTACGAGATCTCGACGCTGGGCAGTTGCGTCCACAACCGGTAGGCTGAGAATCCGCGAGAGGTGGCTGATTTCTTGATGGGGGTCATGCTTCGCGTCTCTCAGGGTTTCGGGGCAGCTGCGGGATCGTGACTCTCGACTGGCGCAGATTCCGCCGGCGCCGGAGGCTCGCTCTGGACCAGGCGTCCGCTCTCGCGGTCATAGTCGAAGATTTCCGCGTAGCGGCCCCAGTTCATGGCGGTTTCGAACTGGCGCTGCACTTCCTCTTCGGCGAAGTACTCGTCGAGGATGTCGTGGAAAAATTCGTCCTGAATGGAATGATCCGACTTGCGTTTCAGGATACTTTCAATCTGCTTCAGAATGGTGACATGTTCCAGGCAGGCCTTCCGGAATAAGATCTTGCGGTGCTGGATATCGGCCTCGGCAAAGGCTGTGCCTTGCGGGGTGATCTGGACATCGCCCTCTTTAAGCCAGGCAAAACCCAGCAGCACACAGGCTTCAAGAATCGGCAGCAGATCCTCGACGTCCATGACCAGTTCTTCGGACAAACGGAATAGATCCTCGCGCCCGCCGCGATCCTGCAGCAGTTCGACCAGACCGGCAATTCCGCCTACACGAGCATGGGGCAGCATCTGGTATTTTGCAGTGCGGATGGGCGCGCCTTGTTTCTTGAGTGCGTCCTTGGTCAATCCACCCTTGGGAAGAATGATTTCGGCGGTGGTCTCGGCATCCGGTATTACGTGTTCGACATCCGGCTCGGTCATCACTTTGTAGATATAGTCGACCAGTTCGACAAAGCGCGCGGACTTGCGGTCGCGCGGATGCTTCAACCGCACGTTGAAGTCGGAGCGGACGCGGGCGGGATTCCGCCCCAGCACCATGACACGATCGGCCAGCATCACCGCCTCTTCGATATTGTGGGTCACGATGAAAATGGCGCTGGTCGGCATCTTCTTGTTGAGCCAAAGTTCCAGCAGTTCACCGCGCAGGTTTTCGGCGGTGAGCACATCCAGCGCCGAGAAGGGTTCGTCCATGAACAACACTTTCGGTTCGACGACCAGAGCGCGCGCAAATCCCACGCGCTGCTTCATGCCGCCGGAGAGCTCCTTGGGATAGGCAGTTTCGAATCCGTCCAGACCAACGGTGTCGAGCGTGCGCAGGGCGCGCTTGTGACGCTCAACGGCTGGTACGCCCCGAGCCTCGAGCGGGGCCTCAACGTTGTCCAGCACCGTGAGCCAGGGGAAAAGCGCGAAGCTCTGAAAGACAATGGCCACGTTCGGTGTCTGGCCATCGAGCGGCTTGCCGTGCCACATCAGGGTTCCCGACGTCGGTTCCGAAAGGCCAGTCAGCATACGCAGCAGCGTGGACTTGCCGCAGCCCGAGGGACCCAGCAGGGCGATGATCTTGCCGGATTCGACGACCAGATCGGTCGCACCCACGACCTGGATGCGCGTTCCATCCGGTTGCGGATAGGACTTTTCGATCGCAACGGCCTCGATGATCGCTTCGCTCACGCTCAGTCTCCCCGTACTTTCTATACACGATCTCTGCAGAAGCGCAAAGCACGCTTTGCGCTGTAACACTGCATTCACAATGAAGTCGCTCGCGGTTCAGGCAGCGAAGGTGTCGTCCGCAATCTTGGCGAACGGTTTGGGCAGCCGGTCGCTTAGTTCGGCGAGATGCGCCAGTTTTGCGGTCAGGTCGCCGGTAAGATGACTGGGATCGAAGCGCCAACGCCAGTTGCCGCCGTAGACGCTAGGGGTGTTCATGCGGGCCTCGCTGCCCAGTCCAAGCACATCTTGCAGCGGAACGATGCTCAGGTTTGCAGGAGAGCATTGCGCGGCGCGGATGAATGCCCAATGGATGCCATCATCGCAGCGACCCAGGTAGGCCTCAGCGTTGCGGCGTTCGTGCTCGGCAGCGCCGGCGCGCCACCAGCCCACCACCGTGTCATTGTCGTGTGTGCCAGTGTAGATGACCTTGCCGGCTGCCCGATGCGGCAGATAGATGTGCGCGCCTTCGTCGCCGAATCCAAACTGCAAAACGGCCATGCCCGGAATCTGCAGCCGGTCTCGGAGAGCGTGCACTTCGGGAGTGATGTAGCCGAGGTCCTCGGCAAAGAAGGGCAGGCCGCCCAGCGCCTCGCGGAGCTTGAGAAACAGGTCGTCGCGCGGGCCGTCGACCCAGCGGCCATTGACCGCCGTGGGGTCGCCGGCAGGAATCTCCCAAAACTGATCGAATCCGCGGAAGTGATCGAGACGGATATAGTCGCAGTTCTGTGTGGCCCAGCGCAGGCGTTCCACCCACCACGCATACCCTCGGTCTTTCATCACGTCCCAGCGGTAGAGGGGATTCCCCCAGCGCTGTCCGGTCTTGCTGAAAAAATCAGGAGGGACTCCCGCCACCACCTCCGGCTCCAGTTTGTCGGTCAAGCGGAATAGTTCGCGGTGCGTCCACACATCGGCACTGTCGTGATTTACGAAGATAGCTACGTCGCCGACGACACGAATTGCGCGCTCGGCACAGTAGCGCCGCAAAGCCCGCCACTGCTCGTAGAAAGCAAACTGCAGGGCGCTGCGAATCTGGATATCGGCGGCGAGATCGGCACGGGCCTTCTCTAAGGCAGACGGCTCGCGGTAGGCCAGACCGTGCGGCCACTGATTCCAGCTTTCGAGCTTGTGCCGTGCGCGGAGCGCGTCGAAGAGGACGAAGTCATCGAGCCACCAGGCGTTCTGCGCACGGAAAACCTCGAAACGCCGGAGCGCCTCACTTGCGCCGGAACGCAGGAAGTTCCGAGCCGCCTCAAACAGCAGGGGCATTTTTTGGGCGAAGACTGATTCGTACTCGACGGCATCGGAATCCGCCTGGGTCTTTGCGGAGCCAGTCTTTGACGGGTCAAGCTTTGCCGAGTCATGCTTCGCCGGGTCAATCTTCGCTGGGTCAATCTTCGCTGGGTCAATCTTCCCTGGGTCAATCCAGCCGCGTTCGGCCAGGCGCTCCAAGCTGATGAGCAGAGGATTCCCAGCGAATGCCGAGGTCGAAGAATAAGGCGAGTTGCCGTAGCCGAGTGGGCCCAGAGGAAGCACCTGCCAAAGGCCCTGGCGGGCCGAAGCGAGAAAATCTACGAAGCGATACGCTGCCGGACCGAAATCGCCTACGCCGCCGCGAGCAGGCAACGACGTGGGATGCAACAGAATTCCTGCAGCGCGAGGAAGGGGCATGAACGCAGCTACATTCCCTGCTCGTTTCCCGCGCGAGTCAGCGTTTTCATCTCTTCCTGGTTGATCTTGATCTTGCCCGACTTCTCCATCTGATCGCGCAGGCTGGAAACGAAGAGGCCGAAAAGCTCTTGCTGCTTGCCCTGCAACAGCGTGTCGCGAATCTCGTCGCGCTTGGCGGCGTAGTCGGCATCAGTAGGCTTCTGGTTCTCAAGCACGGCGAGGACTACTCCGTTCGCCCCGCTGTTGATCGGGCCGCTGATCTCACCGGCCTTCAGGGTGAAGGCTACCGCGGCCTGTCCAGTCATCGACCCGACTTCCGGAACCTGGCCATCGGGAGGAACAAAGTCGCTGGTCTTTACCGTTGCCCCGAGTTCCTTGGCTGCGCGCTTCAGGTCGTGCTCGGCCTTGGCGCGGTCGGAGAGTTCCTGCGTCTTTTGGGTAAGCAGGGTGCTGGAGCGCTCGTTCTTGAATTCTTCCTCGACGCGGGTACGAATCTCCTCAAACGTCGGAGTGGCGGACGGCTTGACTTCGAGTAACTGAAACACGACGATCCCCTGCGATGCCGACGCGACATCGGGTGGCGACTTCTCGGCCGCAGTAAAGACGGCATCCATGAACTGCGGCGCCGGCCCGAGCCCCGGCAGCATGTCCTTGCGGGCGAAGAGGTCTGACGTAATCACGGGAATCGATTGCCCTGCGGCAGCGGCGTCGAGACCTTGTGCACGAGCCTGCTTCAGCAAATCTTCGGCTTGCTTCTGTGCGACCTGCTGTGCCTTTTGACGCTTCAGAATGGGTTCGATTTCGCCTTTGACCTCGTCAAGGGTCTTCATGTGCGCATCCTGCTTGTCGTCTACGCGGATGATGTGGAAACCGTAGCTGCTCTTCACCAAGTCGCTGATTTGCCCTTTGGGAAGCGAGAACGCAACCTTCTCAAATTCAGGAACAGTCTGGCCCTTGCCGATCCAGCCCAGCGATCCGCCTTGCTTGGCGCTGCCGGGATCTTCCGAATCCTTCTTGGCGAGGTCTTCCAGCTTGGCTCCCGATTTCAATTGTTTGAGCAAATCCTCGGCGCGGTGTTGCGCTTCCGCAACGCCCTTCTCGTCGACCTTGCCGTCCGGTCCAGGCAGCGGGGTCTTGATCAGAATGTGGCTGACCTTCACCTGCTCCGGCGTGCGGTACTGGTCGCGGTGCTGATCGTAGTATGCGCGCAGATCATCCTGCGTCAGGTGGATGCCGCCCTCGGTCTTGCTGGCATCGACGACGGCGTACTTGACCTTGCGTTTTTCGGGAATCGAATTCGCGTAGTTGGCCTTATGGCTGTCGAAGTAGGCCTTGAGTTCCTGATCGGCGGGATGCAGGCCCTTCTTGATGTCGTCCTGCTTCAAGACCGCGTAGTCGAACTTGACCTTGGAGTTCTGCTTGGTGAACTGCTCGTGAATCTCGGCCTCACTCACGCTCGCGCCGCCGGAAATCAGGGCCTGCAGTTTGGTGATCAGGATCTCCCTGCCGACTTCGTCCTCGAACTTGGCAGGAGTCAGATTCGCCCGCTGCAGCATCTGCTCGTACTCAGGTTGACCGACAAAGTTGCCGCCGGGGAAAAAGGCCGCGGCATAACGGCCATGCTGCAGCTCGTCCTTCACCTCTTCCGGCGTAGCCCGCAGTCCCATATGCTGGGCTTCGCTCAACAGGAGCTGGCGCGTGATCAACTGCTCGGCCGCGCGCTGCGCGAAGAAAGGCAGGAGCAGTCCCATGTTGGCGCCGCCCTGCGGCATTTGCTGCTGCAGCATCTGCCGCGCGGTCTGGCGGACATCGTCGGCGGTGATGTCGCCGCCCTCTACCTTGGCGACGATGCCTTTGCCGGGTTGGCCGCCGCCAAACACGTCACTGCTCAGGCCACCGGGAATCAGCGTAATGACCATCGACGCACAGATGATCAGCAGCAGGCCGCCGAGAACATACTTCGTGGTCTGCCCAGACTTTTGCAAAAATCGAATCATCGCTTGTCACTCCAGAGTGGAAAGACGAATTCTTAATTATAAACTAGGCAGGTGCGGTTCCCGGCGCCGCGGGATCCAACAAGACCGAGATTGGTCGTACTCGAACTGGAACGCTCTAAAATCGGCTATTGAAACGAATTAATAGAAGTGTTATCCATTTTGCGGGGCATTTGTGCGAGTACGGTCGGTTTCAATAACGAACATGCCTCCGCAACAAACTCTTAGGAGCATCATGAACTTTCAACGGCGGGACGTCGCTTTCTTCATCGCGATTTTGGCTCAACTTGTTCTGGTTGCGCCCCTTCTGGCCCAAGACAAGCCCGAAGCAAAACATGTTGCAGATTCCAAACTGGCACTGCGCGACGGTTGGAGGTTGCAGACATCCGCCAAGGTCGAGGCCAAGGGAGAGGTTATCTCAACGCCGCAGTTTTCGCCGCAGGGATGGCACGAAGCAATAGTGCCTACCACCGTTGTGGCTGCTCTGGTGAAGGATAAAACCCTCCCCGATCCCTTTTTCGGCACAAACCTGCGCGACTACCCCGGAGTGACATATCCCATCGGTGGAAATTTTTCAAACATTGCGATGACGCCCGACAGCCCTTATGCCGTTTCCTGGTGGTACCGCAAGCAGTTCGAGGTGCCGGCCTCGTACAAGGGCAAGGTTGTGTGGCTGAAGTTCGACGGCATCAACTACCGTGCAAACATCTGGCTGAATGGACAGCAGATTGCCAACTCCGACGCCGTAGCGGGAGCGTGGCGCACCTACGAGTTCAACGTAACCGCGGCGGCCAGGCCTGGCGTGGAGAATGTTCTCGCGGTGCAGGTCTTTTCTCCAACCGAGAACGACCTCGCGATCACCTTCGTCGACTGGAACCCCGCACCGCCCGATAAAAATATGGGACTGTGGCGCGACGTCTATCTCACCACCAGCGGACCGGTTGCCTTGCGTTATCCCACGGTTGTGTCGAAGTTGAACCCTCCCGCGAACAACCGGGCACAGCTAACCGTCACCGCACAACTCAGAAACGGCACGAGTCAGCCCGCGAAGGGCACGCTCAGAGGCCAGATCGCGGATGTGAAATTCGAGCAAGAGGTCGAGCTGTCCGCCAACGAGGCGAAAGATGTGACCTTCACGGCAGACCAGTTCGCGCAGCTTTTCTTTGCGGGGCCGCGCCTATGGTGGCCGGTCCAGATGGGCAAGCCGAATCTGTATCCGCTGACGATGGAGTTCGACGTTGGCGACGCGGTCAGTGACCGATCGCAGACGGAATTCGGCATTCGCGAAATCACTTCCGATTTGAACTCCGTGGGCGGGCGCGCGTTTCACATCAATGGAAAGAACATCCTGATTCGCGGCGGCGGCTGGACTCCTGACATGATGCTGCGGGAGAACTCGCAGCGGCTGCGCGACGAAATGCGCTACGTACGCGACATGGGGCTGAACACAGTCCGGCTCGAAGGCAAGCTGGAAACGCAGGAGTTTTACGACTTGGCTGATCACGAAGGCATCCTGGTGATGGCGGGATGGTGTTGCTGCGACTTCTGGGAGCGTTGGCCGCGATGGAAGCCGCAGGACTTCGAGATCGCTAAACAGTCGCTGCGCGATCAGATTTACCGACTGCGCAGTCACCCCAGCCTGGTGATGTGGCTGAACGGCAGCGACAATGCTCCGCCACCGGACGTGGAGCAGATGTACCTCGATGTGGAAAAGGAACTCTTGTGGCCGAATCCGGTCGTGTCGTCAGCAACGGGCAAGGGGACCTCGGTCACCGGCGACAGCGGCGTCAAGATGACGGGGCCCTATGAATATATTGCTCCGAGCTATTGGGAGGTGGACACGCCCGAAGGCCAGCCCGGACGCAAGCAGTGCAACCCCGGAGGCTGTGGCGGCGCCTATGGTTTCAATACGGAAACCAGCATGGGGCCGGCCGTCCCGCCGGTTGAGAGCATTCGCGCGATGGTAGGTAAAGACCACATGTGGCCCGTCGACGATGTCTGGAATTATCACGCGGGTGGCGGCGAGTTCAAGACCATCGGCGTGTTCAGCGACGCACTTGCGAATCGTTACGGCAAGTCCGACAACGTGGAAGACTTCGCCACGAAATCGCAGTTGCAAACCTACGAAGGCGTGCGCGCCATGTATGAGGCCTACAGCCGCAACAAATACCAGGCGACGGGCGTGATTCAGTGGATGCTCAACAACGCCTGGCCTTCGATGATCTGGCATCTATACGACTACTACCTGAGACCCGGAGGAGGATATTTCGGCGCCAAGCGCGCGATCGAAGCTCTACATCCGATCTACGGTTACGACGATCACTCGATCTGGGTGGTCAGTAGTCAATACGAAGATGCGAAGGGATTGACGCTCACCACGAAGATCTACGATCTCGACATGACCGAGAAATTTTCTCAAGAGAATAAGGTCGACGCGGCCGCCGACAGCACGGCAAGAATCTTCACGCTCCCTGATGTTCAGGGGCTCAGTGCGACTTACTTCCTCATCTTGCGCTTGGAAGATTCGGTCGGCAAACTTGTCGGCTCGAATTTCTATTGGCTTTCGACCAAGCCAGAAACGCTTGACTGGGAGAAATCTAATTGGTGGATGACTCCAACGGCTTCCTACGCCGATTTCAGTGCCCTCTCGCAACTTCCGAAAATCAAACTCAAAGTCACAGACCGAACCGAACGCAAGGGCGAGGAGGCGACTACGCATGTCACGGTCGAAAACCCGAGCAAGAGCCTGGCGTTCTTCGTACGCTTGAAGGTCGACAAAGGTGCCAAGGGCGACGAGATTCTGCCCGTAGTCTGGGAAGACAACTACATCTCGCTGTTGCCGGGTGAGAAGCGCGAGATCACCGCAACCTACCGCGCCGGCGAATTGGGCGCGACGAAAGCATCAGTCGAAGTCAGCGGCTGGAACGTGGAGTAGAGATTACTTAGTGATTGTGTCATCGGTTCATCAAGTGATTGAAAACCTCGTGAGCGTCTTACGTTTTTCACTCAAGGACCCGATGACACAACACACAATCTCGTTCACACGTGCTGGGAAACGGAGAGGATATTCCCGTCGGGATCCTTGAACCACGCCACTTTGTCGCCGGTCGGGGCGGTCCAGATCCCAAGTTCATCCTGCTTGAAGAACCCGAAGATTTCGAAGTGAACTCCCTTGCTGTGCAGGGCCCGCACTACGTTCTCAATGCCAGAGACCCGCCATCCGAGCACAGTGAATTGCATAGGAGTAAAGTCCTTCATCTTCGCCGCTCGCACCATAATGCCATTCGCGTCGAACACCAGGGCGAATCCGTCGTCTTTGACGAAGCGCAGGCCAAGCACGCCCTCGTAGAATGCACGCGCCTTGTCCGAGTCCTTGATCGGAACAAAAGCGACAATGTCCATCGATCCCAACATGCGATCCCTCCTTGCCACGCTCTGAGCGTGACCAAGGCAGATTACGCTATTGCCCTACTTGCGTCATTACGCTATTGTGACAATGAATGTCGAAAACGCGACATGGCGTGCAAGTCTGCCCGAGGCTGCCTTCGCCCGTAACGGCCTTCGCCTTTGAACTCAAGCACGGGCACGTGATCCCCGAACACGCGCATCCTGAGGACCAGCTGGTTTACGCGTGTCGCGGAGTCATGACGGTGCGAACCAGTGCCGGAACGTGGGTGGTCCCGGCGCAGCGCGCGGTCTGGATACCGGCGCGGACACCGCACAGCATTGTCATTTCGGGTGCGGTTTCCATGCGGACAATCTACTTGCCAGCGCGCATGGTCAAGCGACTGCCGCGCGCGTGCGGCGTGGTGAACGTTTCTCCACTTCTGCAGCAATTGATTCTTCATCTGTGTACCGTTGAAAGGTTAAGCAGGAGGTCCAGGGTTCACGCGAATCTTATCGACGTCCTCATCGATCAGCTTGAGACCGTGCAGGCGGTTCCGCTACAGCTCCCGACTCCGGCCGACTCGCGGGCGGCGAGAGTGGCGGAGATTCTGCAGCGCAATCCGGGAGAAACTTATTCTCTGGAAGCGGCGTGCGAGCGAGCAGGAGCCAGCAAGCGAACGATCGAGAGACTGTTTCAGCAGGAAACACACTTATCGCTTGGAAAGTGGAGGCAGCAGTTCCGGCTGATGCGTTCTCTGCAACTGCTCGCAGCAGGTGAGAAGATCGCGCATGCCGCTCTGGAAGCCGGCTACAGCACGCCCAGCGCGTTCATTGCCATGTTCCGGCACGCACTTGGGGTGACGCCGGGACGATATTTCTCAAGTTCCTCAGGCAGCCAGTAGTGCTACGCTTCCTCGGGCGGCAATTCGAAATCAATTAAGTTCCCGCGGAAACCTCGCGTCTTGATGGCGCCAAAGGCGATGCCGGCCCCCATCCAGATCGCGCCCACAATTTTCGCGGGCCGGCTCAGGTTGAGCCAGAGCAGCAGGCAGATCAGAAATCCCGACAGCGGGAAGATGAAGTTCGTGATCTTCTTTTGCTCGTCCCGGACGAAGTAGCGCATGAACGCGGCTAAATTCACGCCCATGAACGCAATCAGCGCGCCGAAGTTCAGCATTTCCGCACCCAGACCGTAGCTGATGACAAACGCTCCCGCCAGTGCAATGGCGCCGACGAAGATCACGTTATTTCGGGGAACATGCCTTTTGGGGTCGACCGCGCCGAAGAACGACTGGGGCAGCGCTTTGCTTCGCCCCATGCCATAGAGCAAGCGGGCCGCGCCCAGTTGCGCGCCCATGCCCGAACCAAAATTCGCCACCAGCAGCGTGAAGCCCAGGATGGCAAACATCGGACCCCACGCCCTTCCCGCGACGAAAGTGAACGCCGTGTCTGAGTTAGGAAATGCTTCCGAGGCGGGCCAAATCAGCTGCGCCGCGTAGACCTGAACCGCGGACAGAACTCCAATCACGACACAAGTCAGCACCGTTGCCAGCAGAATGTTGCGCCGCGGATTCTCGGCTTCTTCCGAAAGAGTTGATATCCCGTCAAAGCCGATATAGGTCAGCACCGCAATCGACGTGCCGCCGAGCACCGCGTGGGCATTGAACATCTGTGGATCATAGAACGGGCGAGTGAAGAATCCCGCGCCATCGTGGGGATGGCCGAAAATATATCGTGCTGCGGTCACGAAGAAGATTGTGATCACCACTCCCATACCTGCAGCCAGGGCCGAATTGACCCGCGCCGAAGTTTTCACTCCTTGAATGTTGAGCCCGGTGAATACCAGCGCGAAGAACACGGCCCACCCACCGTACGGAATTCCAGGCGCGAATACATGCGCCTGCTGGCTGCACCAGATGATGCAGATCATGGGATTCAGCATGTAGTCCATCACCATGGACCATCCCGTGACGTAGCCGAGTGCGGGATTAATCTCCTGCCCGACGTAAGTAAATGCCGATCCGGCGCTGGGATACGCTCGCGCCATCTTGCCATAGCTGATCGCGGTGAACAGCATGGCCACCATCGCGATGAGAATCGTGGTAACGACGTGCCCGTGACCGCGGTCGCTGAGCACACCGAATACCGACATGGGCGCAACCGGCTGGATCACGATTACGCCATAGAGAATCAAATCCCAAAGAGTGAGCGTGCGGCGAAGGCGAGGCGCAGCAGAAGGAGTGGCAGTCGAGGTTTCCATCGGTCCGGCTATTGGATTATGGGAGAGCCGAAAATGTCAATATTAAAACGTTTTTATATGGCCTATCTTCGTTCTCCGTAATCGAACCAGTATCCCCGCTGCTCGTTGCCCGATATGTGGCGGGTGTTGTATTCGAGCAGGTAGTTCACGTGGGCGTCGTCGAGCGGGAACGACTTCTTCGGCGTGTACGGATACTCGCCCATGCTGAGGAACGGCAGCGGTGCGACGAAGTTGCCTTCGGCGGCGTAGAAGTCCATGTCTTTCTCGTAGCCGTTGGCGGCAAAGAAATAGTCGCGCACCCAGCCGCGGGGGAGTGCGGGCAGATTGGAAGGATCGAAGTCCAAACGAACTTCATCACCCGAACCGAAGACTGCCAGTTTGTCATCGGTTGCGGTCAGCAGCGGCAGCACATCGCCGTAGCGTGTGTAGGTTCCTGCGGGGCGCGTATAGGGGCCGGTCGCGCTCGCTTTTTCATAGATATACTGCACGTTCCCTGGGGGCGTGCCTTCGATCTTGTACGGATATCCGTGAAATTCGAGATCGGCCCACACGAGGGGAACTGACGTGACACGGGTTGGGACCGCGGTCGTCTGTACGGACCCGGTTGCCGGGAGATCCTTCGCTCCGGCGGAAAAACGCCTGCGCTCAGGATGACGCACCGATTGGGCGCTGCTGGAAGCGGCGTCATCCCGAAGCCCCGCGCTTTCACCAGCGGGGCGAGGGATCTCGCGTGCGGCAGATTGCTGCACGCGATCGATGAGAATGCTGTCCCAATAAATCTGCAGATTCGTGGTGATGCGAATCTTCCGCGTCCCCGTGGGCAGTTTGCCGGTTAGATCGGCGGTCATGGTGCGCGGGCCGCCGGCGGGGAAACCCATGTCGTCGATTACGCGCTTCCACTCGCCATTCGCATCCTCTTCACTTCCAACCAGCGCTTCCACATACGGCGAGATCGCCTGGATTCCCGCCTGCGACGCGGCGTACATACTGTTTGCCGAGAAGTATTCGACCTCGCCATGGAGCAGCAGCCACAGTGGGCCGCCCGTATAAGGCTCGCGCAGATCCAGGGTCATCGTGTGCGGCTTGGCGAATCCCAGGAATTGCGTCAGCGCGAAATCGCCAAAATATCGATGCGCGAGCAAGTCGGGCAGCACGTCGTGGCCGTGATCGTCCCATGCTCCGGCAGGCGGACGCGCGTCGCGGCTTACCACAACCTTGAACTGAGGATACGGCGGGTTTGAGGCGAAGTATTCGTTTGGATAGACGTCGGTATCTGCCGGGTGATCGACAGCCAGCAGTCGCACCTGATCGAGATAGACAGCCTCCTCGAGGGGCTCCATGAACCGAAAGCTGAGCGTTCCCGAATTCCCACTTCTCGCAACACCGGCGAGAAGTGGGGCACCCCCAGTTCGGTTGTTTCGCGCACCATTGGAGTCCACTACGTCCGTGGGGTGGCCCATAGCCTGCCCTGAGCCTGCCGAAGGGTCTCGCCGATTTTCCGAGACATGGGAATCGTCTTTCTCCCGAATCATGCTGCGGTCAATCTTGATGTACTCCACGGGCCGCGGAATGTCGCGCTGGTTGGGGCCGACCCAGTGTCCGACGACGCCCGCGCCCAGCATGTCGGCGACGAACTCGTAGCGCTCGCCATTCCAGACGAAGAGTGTGGGACAGGAACTACCGCGGCGGTCGATTTCGAGAAACTCCTGCTGCTTGTCGCCAGCGACCTGGATTTCATCTTGCAGCACGCCGGTCGGCCACAGCATGCGCACGATGTCGGCTTCTTTGGCGTCGCCGAGTCCGACGACGATGTCGGTGGAATTCTGGCCGAGATAGCCGTTGGAGCCGTAGATCTCAAACTTCTGCCGGTTGCCGCCCGCGAAAACTTCGACCTTGGTGCCGATGGCGGATTTGTTGTCGTTCAGTCCCTTAAGGGAGAGCCGCAGCCAGTGATTCTGATTGCCGCCCTCGTTGCGCAGCAGCACGGCGGGGCCGTGATTCTGCGTGATGAGCAGGTCGGTGGCGCCGTCGCCGTCGTAGTCGCCGGTGATGATGGCGCGCGGCTCTTTGAGGTGAATCTTGTCTAGACCGACATCGGTAGTGACGTCTTTGAAGCCGTCAGGTCCGAGATTGCGGAACAGTCGCACTTCGCCCTTGCCGTCTTTCGTTTCACCGATGGCGACGAGATCGACCCAGCCGTCGTTATCGTAGTCAAAGGCGGCGATGCCGTAGGCACGGGCCCAGTTGGTTTCGGGGAGCTTCACTTGGTCGAAGGACTTGCCGTGATTGTTGCGCCAGAGGGTGAGAGTGGGAGAAGCATCGTGCGTGAAAGCCAGGTCCATCCACCCGTCATGATCGAAATCCAGTACGGCCACGCCACGCGTGGGTGAGGATGGGGCAATCAAATCGTGCTGTATGAATCTGCCCTCACGGGGATTCTCGAAGATGATTGGAGGATAGGTGAGCGCCCCACCTATGGCACCTCCGTTTCTTCCGCCAGTTACGACCAGGTCGACCGCACGATCATTGTTGTAATCGGTACCGATCGAGTTAGTGCTGTATCCGTTGCCCGCGAAACCTCTCGCCGTCGTGTCATCGGTGAAAGTTCCATCACCGTTATTTCGCCACATGCGATTGGGCCCGTGGGTTATCGGTACATGAGCAGCAGTTCGGTTTTCCGAATCCATTTCCACGTTTTCAACCGCCACATACAGGTCCAGGTCGCCGTCGTGATCATAGTCCACGAAATTCAGCGCCTGAGGTGCTTTCGCATCCTGCTTAACCCCGGCTGTATCGGACTCATCCTTGAATGTACCGTTCTTCTGGTTATGAAAAAGGGACACTCGTGTGCCCACAACCAAGGCGAGGTCGGTGAAGCCGTCGTTGTCGTAGTCGCCGATAGTGCAACTGTACGCACTCGAGGCAGGATCAAGACCCGCTGCCTTAGTGGCATCCTCGAACCTGCCATTACCAAGATTGCGGAACAGCACCATCCCGCCCTGAGGACCGTTCGCGCCAATGAAAAGATCCGGCTTGCCATCGTTGTCGTAGTCAAGAAAGCACGCGCCGGGCCCAGGGTCTTCGTTCTTGATCGTGTTGATGACTGGCATCACCTTCGAGGCGATGCCTGCCTCTCTAGTCGCATCTACAAACTGCACTTTGATTTGCGCGGGCGGCTTCAACGCTGCTTGCGGGGAGTCCACGGCGCGTGAGTACTGGCCTTGCTCGCCGTAGGCCAGGCTCATGGGCGCGCCAATTTTGTTTTGCGTGATGTACTGGAATCGCTTGAGGTGCTCGCGGGCATGGTCGACGTCCCCGGATTGCTGATAGGCTCGTGACAATCCGAATTCTGCTGAGGCGTGCAGTGGATTCATTTTCAGCGCATGCTGGAAGGCCTCAATCGCGGGCGGAAACTCTTTGGCCTGCACGTAGGCCGTACCCAGAAAATACCAAGTGTCGGCGTCGTTCGGGTCAATCTGGGTAACGCGCTTGAAGGCGTCAATTGCCGCTTGCGCATCGCCAGTATTCTTGGCAAGCAGGCCCAGGCTATACCATGCGTTCGGATTCTTCGGGTCCTGCTTGAGGGCGTCTTCCAGCGCGGCTTTGGCCTCGTCGATTTTCTGCAGGTTCAGGTAGGCGACGCCTTCGTTCAACCGTGCGATCGCGGACTTAGGATCGGCTTCGGCCGCTTGCTGAAACGTCTTCAACCCCTTTTCGAAAAGCTGCTGGTTCATGTAGGCGCAGCCCAGGTTGTTCAGACGGGCAGACTCAACGGGGTTTGGCTTCGAGTCGGGGGCGAGCAGGCCTAATGCAGCGAGCAGCGTGGCGACGAGCGCAGCGGAAATTCGCAGATTCATTTCGCTAATGATTTAACCACAGAGCGACCCTCGGCGGCTAAAGCCGCACTGATCCCTGCCGCACGTACGGCGCGGCTGAAAGCCGCGCCCTTTCAAACCAGGAATGGAATATGAATTCTTCCGCGACCACTCCCCACTCTGATTACTGTCCGGCAGGCTTCGCCGTTACGAGCGCGCGCGGCGTCAGCACCTTCCCGTATGCCCGGTTAGCGACTATTCCCTTCCCTTCCTGCACCGTGACACTCTGGCCGGCATTGACGTTTGAGAGTTTGTCGACTTGGCCGCTGGGCCATTGAATTTCGATGGTATCGGCTTTGGCTTGCCCGCCGAGGCCAAAGGTCAGCACCAACTCGCTCTGTGCGAGGTAACTGGAGCCCGAGCGCAGCATCTTCCACTGCTTATCACTGCCCGCGCTCACGCGGACGACTGCGCCTATGCCGTCACGGTTCGACTTGGTTCCAACCAATTTGATTCGCAGGCTGTGGTTTGTTCCGCCTTCGTTGTGGAACAGGTAGGCCGGACCAGCATTGGTGGTGAGCAAAATGTCGAGGAAACCGTCGTTGTCGATGTCGGCATAGGCCGCGGCCCGCGCCACTTTTGGCGCGGCGAAGACTTTTCCCATTTGCGCGGTCACTTCGGTAAATTTTCCGCCACCGAGATTGCGGAACAGATGCGCGGGCTCGGCATAGCTTACACGCTTCTGCACGCGTTCGATCTCATCTTCGATGTGGCCGTCGGCGACGAAGATGTCGGGCCAGCCGTCATTGTCGTAGTCGAAAAAGAAACAGCCGAAGCCGAGCGTTACCAGAGTGGCGCGGCCGACTTCCGACTGCGGTGCCTCGTCGACGAACAGGCCGTTGCCCTCATTATGGAACAGCGAGACCATCTGGTTGGCGAAGTTGCTGATGAGGACACTGGCGTAGCCACTGCGGTCGTAGTCGGCGGCATCCGTGCCCATGCCGGCGCGGGCAACGCCGTCCTCGCTGAAGCCGATGCCGGCGGCGACTCCGCGTTCCTCGAAGGTTCCATCTTTCTTGTTAAGGTAAAGCTTGTTGGGCTGCGTATCGTTGGCGATCAGGATGTCGGGCCAGCCGTCGCCGTTGGCGTCAAGAATCGCGATGCCCAGACTCTTCGACGTGGGATCTCCCAGTCCGGCCTTCTGAGTGGCATCTTCAAACTTGCCGCCGCCGAGGTTGTGCCACAGGCGGACCGACGTCCCTTTGTACGACTCGGGCGTGCAATACGACTTGTGCGCGCCGTCGAGCGTGCAGTAGAGGTCGGTCTGCTCGGTCCACTGCACGTAGTTTGCGACCACCAGATCCAACTTGCCGTCGCGATCGTAGTCCACCCAGGCGGCGCTGGTCGAAAATTCGCTCGGCCCCCAGATTCCGGCGGATTTCGTAACGTCGGTGAAGGTGCCGTTGCCGTTGTTGTGGAACAAGTGGCTTTGGCCCAGCGCGGAGATGAAGATGTCGTCGAATCCGTCATTGTCGTAGTCGCCCACCGCCACGCCGAATCCGTACACAGGCACGGCGAGGCCGGCCTTGCGCGTCACGTCGGTGAACGTACCGTCGTGGTTGTTGTGATAGAGCTTCGGAGTGGTGGCGCCGGCATGGGAGTGTCCCGGGAAATCTTCGCCATTGATCAGCAGGATGTCGGGATAGCCGTCGTTGTCGTAGTCGATGAACGCGCAGCCAGGGCCCATGGTCTCGGGCAGCCATTTTTTCCCGAAGGCGCCGTTGTTATGGGTGAAGTGAATTCCCGCCTGGGCGGTGATGTCGCGGAAGGTGATCTGCTGGGCATGGCTCAGCGGCGCGGCCACGAAGAATAGTAACCACAGAGGCACAGAGGCACAGAGAAGATCAGGAAGGAAAGGGTTGCGTTTTTCTCTGTGTCTCCGTGTCTCTGTGGTGGATTCGTTTTCGTGAAAGAACATTTATTGGGAGGCTCCGGCAAAAAGCGCTGCCGGGCTTTGCCCGGCCGGACGGCCGAGGGCGGCCGTCCCCACATGGGTTCTGTTGGTCGCCGGCAGTGGCACCGAGACGTGTTCATGCACAGCTTGGCGTTCGTTATTATCATCGGGATGCAACTGGCGGTAGGGGCCAGTGATGGCTTGCGATGATTCGTCGGCTTTAAAGCGCATGTAGCGCGCCTGATGCTCTTTCGCCAGCTTCTCGTTTCCCAGGCCGTTGTAGCATAGCATTAAGTTATAGTGCGCTTGCAGATCTTCAGGGTCGATGGCGAGCACAGACTCCAGAATCTTGACTGCTTCGTCATATTTGCGCTGCAGAAAGAGCACGCGCCCCAGATCGTTGAGCGCGACGCGGTCGCGCGGATACTGGTCTAACACAATTCGCAGCCGAGAAGCGGCGCCGTCGTAGTTGCCGTCTGCGCGCAGAACCTTGGCGTAGAAGAAATTCGCACGAGCAAGTTTGGGAGAAAGCGCCAGAGCCTTCTGGGTAACAGTACGGGCACGCTCCATGTCGCCCTCCTGCACCGCGCAGCGGCCAATGTTCACCCAGCCATCAGGATTGTTCGGATCAGCTTCGGTCACTTTCTGGAAGGCTGCGGCCGCGCCTTTCAAGTCTCCCTGCAGGAACAGGCCGATACCGTAGTCGTTCCAGCGCTGCCACTCTTCTTTGCGGACGATAGTCTTCGGTTCGGGCGCCGGCGAGTTGTGCGCGACTACGGGGAGCGTGACCTCGTCCTCAGCGATGGCGACGATGGGTAAATCAGGAATCTTTTCTTCCTTGGCGGAGACTCCGCTCAGCGAAGCGGTGAAGACCGTTGGACGATCGTCGTAGTCTGGCGAAACCGAATTCGGCGTGGCCGGGTCCGGCTCACCAGCGAAAGCTTCGTGCGTGCCATACCACGAAAACTTCCGGTAGCAGAGGCGCGCATGCAACGTAATCTTGCTCCCGGCATTTTCAGGAACGAGCAGACGGTAGTGCACAGTGTCAGCCGCACCCGGTGGAATCAGCCTCACATATACGACCGACCGCGTTGCCCAGGCGTTGCGCTTGTTGATGGGATTGCCATGGGCGTCGATCTGCAGAGAACGATAAAAGTGCGCGCCCTTCTCAACGGGGCCGTGGCCGTTATCCTCGACCATGCCGCTCCAGAAGATCGTCTGGCCCTTATCGTCGGTGCCCTTCAGTTCGAGCCAGGTGTCATAGGCGTCTACGGTGCCGCCCGGGAAGAAGTGTCCGACCTTCTTGGTGCGGACGACCACGTCCACGCGCACAGCATCGCCGCGGCGAAGGGCTGGCTGTACGCGGTTCAACGGGGCGGTGAGGGGAGCGGCCTCTCCACCGCCTTCAATTGGGACTTTGCTTTCGGCCTCTTCGCCGACAGCAAAGGTGGTGGAAAGTTCTGACTGCGCGGCCGCTCCGGGCTTCAGCGGCGCCTGGGCTGGGGAAAGCGCGAAAATGTCAACTGTCAGCGCGCCGTTCTTGAGGAAGTCTTCGGTCAGCTTGAGTTGAGGGCCGTCTTCGTTCGCGGTGGGAATCGCGGTGTTGGCCGCCGGGAAGCGGTGAGAGTGCACGAAGCCGTTAATGTTGCCGAAGTCTTTCGACGCTTCCGCAGGCATGTGGCAATCGGCGCACTGCTGCGCTTTGGGCGGATAGTAGAACGAACGCGCGCCCTGGCCAGAAACGCCGCTGGCCTGCCAATTGTCGTATTCGTTGAAGCCCCGGAACCAGCGGTAGTGGTTCACGGGAACGTCGAGGTGAACCTTGTGGCACGAGGAGCAAAACTCGGCGGTCTGATCGCGCATGAAGGGCTTGAGGAAGACGCGCCGGTGCGGCTCGGGATTCAGCTTGATCAGAAAATCGTGCAGCGCGCGTGCGACAGGATTTTGCGTGGCGGCAAGTTCGTGAAGTTTCGGGTATTCCAGATAAAAATCGGCCTGCCCCATAGTGCTTTTCACGTTGGCGATGGA
>Ga0209698_10002772_pt1 | contig 19687 bp, 16 predicted proteins | sample LitLauG_LLR_2012_FD_187203 | JGI IMG/M metagenome (GOLD analysis project Ga0209698, IMG submission 187203) | Freshwater sediment microbial communities from Pennsylvania, USA - Little Laurel Run_MetaG_LLR_2012 (SPAdes) (version 2) | ecosystem: Environmental > Aquatic > Freshwater > Creek >...
TCCGCACGTGTTCCGGCCCAGTGGATTCGTTACTTCGCGATGCCTGGTGGTTTCGGACTTCCGACCGCGGGAGCATTTGTGTTTGCACACTTCGTCGGAAAATTGCGTGAGTTACATCGTGCACGTTCGATCGATGTGATCCACGCGCATGGCGCATTACCATGTGGGCACGCCGCGATGCTTCTGGGTAGAGAACTCGGAATCCCGTTTGTGGTCTCTGTACACGGGTTGGACGCTTATTCTACGGTTCAGGTTCGCGGCCGGGCCGGGAAATGGTGCCGCCGAATCTCGCAGCACACTTACATGGCTTCACGCCGCGTGATTTGCGTCAGTGAGCGCGTTCGAGAGCAGGTTCTGGAGGGCATCGGCCGGAATTGTCGTACGTCGGTGGTGTTCAACGGAGTCGATCCCCAGATGTTTGCGCCAGCAACGACGCCCACGCCAGATCGTTCGTTGATACTGAGCGTCGGGAACCTGATCCCGATCAAGGGGCATGAGTTGCTCATCCGGTCAGTGGCGTCACTCGCGCAGGAGTTTCCGCTTCTCAGCGTGGAAATCATTGGAAATGGCCCCGAGCACCGGCGCCTGGAGAAATTATCAGAACAATTGGGATGTGCTGAGCGTGTGCGTTTCGTGGGGCGCAAGTCGCGTGTTGAGACTGCCGCTGCCATGCAACGGTGCACGTTGTTTGCGCTTCCCAGCCGTTACGAGGGCCTGGGGTGCGTTTACCTTGAGGCGATGTCGACGGGGAAGGCGGTGGTTGGTTGCCGCGGGCAGGGAATTGCGGAGATCATCCAGCAAGGCTCAAATGGCTTCCTGATTGGTCCGGATAACGAGAAGGAATTGACACTAGTCCTATCGATGCTGCTTCGTGACGAACAGCGTCGCCGCAATTTCGGTCTCGCCGCCAGAGAGACGGTGCTGGACAGGCTTACTCTCGCCCATCAAGCCGAGCGGCTGGCGCGCATCTACCGGGAGTGTATGCGATGAAGCGCCCCTTGGTGGTTCTCACCGAAATCATCTCTCCCTATCGCATTCCTCTTTTTAACTGCCTGGCGCAGGACCCGGAAGTCGATCTTCACGTCATTTTCCTATCCGAGAACGATCCTAGCCTGCGGCAATGGAAGGTTTACAAGGAGGAGATCAGGTTCTCTCACGAGGTCTTGCCATCGTGGAGGCGGCGGGCCGGCAAATATAACGTTCTGCTGAATGCCAAAGTGATGCGCGTCCTGCAGCGAGCGAACCCGCGGGCAATCTTATGCGGCGGGTACAATTACATCGCGTCGTGGCAAGCCCTGATGTGGGCGCGCTTTCGAAACGTTCCGTTTCTTCTTTGGTCGGAAAGCAACGAGTACGATCGACGTCGCAGTCACGCGCTGGTGGAAATGTTGAAGGCTGAATTTCTTCACAACTGTGACGGATTTGTTGTTCCCGGCCGATCAGCCGAGGAATATCTCTGTGCTCACAACATCCGCAAAGATCGGATATTCACAGCGCCAAACGCGGTGGATAACGATCTCTTCTGTTCCCTGGCTCAAGTAGCCGTTCAGGACGCGAGCGCCAGGCGTCGAGAGTTAGGCTTGCCCGAACGCTACATTCTGTTCGTGGGGCGCCTTGTACTGGAGAAGGGAGTGTTCGAGCTACTGCAGGCCTACGCCACTTTGGACCAGAATTTGCGCCGGCAAGTGGGATTGGTGTTCGTTGGAGACGGTCCCTGTCGGGCAGAATTGCAGAAGCAGGCTTCTGCCGTCACTGAGGGAACGATCGAGTTTCCGGGCTTTGCGCAGAGGGAACAATTACCGGCCTACTACGCCCTCGCTGAAATGTTCGTTCTTCCGACTTATACTGACACTTGGGGATTGGTGGTCAATGAAGCGATGGCCTGTGGGCTCCCGGTGATCGTCAGCCGAGTGGCAGGATGTGCTTCGGATTTGATTCAGGAAAACTGGAACGGTTTGATCGTTGAGCCGAAGGATGTGTCTTCGCTCACGTCAGCCATCGCAACCCTCGCCACCCGAGCGGATCTTTGTGCGAATATGGGTGCTCGCGCAAGACAGCACATTTCCCAATATTCGCCGAGAGCGTGGTCGGTGGCTATCGCGGAGGCGGTTAAGGCAACCCTAGGCACGCATGACTGAGCGCATTCCCAGAAGCGTTTTGATTGCCGCAGCACTGTTGGCGATCCTCGCATTGGGCTACGCTGCCTATTCCCGCCCGTGGTATTTCACCAGTCAGACTTATATGGCAGGTCTCATCTTCCTTGAACTCCTGCTGGCAGCGGTCTGGATGTATCGCCGCGTTTTCTTTTCTGCGGTCCTAGTCACGTTTCTCTTCGCCGGTATCAATTTGCCGGTTGGCAGAGGATGGACCGCGGCTCGCTGGGTAGTTCTCGGTGTAGGAGCACTGGTTGGGTTGCTCCTTGTGTTGAAGGATCGGACGCACGATTTCGGATTTTTTCATCTGGTTGCATTCTTTACGGTTTTGACGGGACTCATCTCGGCGGCTGTCTCACTTTATCCTGACGTCGCGCTCTTTAAGGTGTTAAGCATTCTGCTGTTGTTCGTCTACGCAGCAACCGGAGCAAGGGTCGCGGCAATCGGACGTGAGACTAACTTTTTCAGTGGATTGCTCGTAGGATGCGAGATTTTGGTTGGCGCCAATGCTGCTTTCTATGCGGTCGGCATACAAGCGATGGGAAACCCCAATTCCTTAGGAGCTGTCATGGGTGTAGTGGGAGCCCCGGTTCTATTGTGGGGTGTTCTTCTAGGCGGTGAACCAGCGGTGTGCCGGCGCAGGATGTTCTTATATATGGTCTGCATCTATCTCGCCTTCTTCAGCCACGCCCGCGCGGGGATGGCAGCAGCCCTTCTGTCTTCCGCAGTGTTGTGTGTTGCGGCACGCAAGTATAAGTTGCTGATTGAAGGAACAGTTGTGCTCGTAATCGTCCTCGCGGCAACGGCGCTCGTCCGGCCCGAGGCAGTCTCATCTTTCACCTCATCCGTCGTATATAAGGACCAGGCAGAAGGCATTTTCGCTTCCCGCATATCGCCCTGGCAGAGCGCAATAAATAACATCAGCGAGCATCCCTGGTTCGGCATGGGACTGGGTACGACAATGAACGGCGCCGACGCCGACGAGGAGCACGGGACATTCGCTTCCTCCGGCACTGTGACGGCAGAACATGGTAGTAGTTACCTCGCCATTCTGGCTGGTGTGGGGATCGTGGGAGCAATCCCCGCAGTTATCCTGCTGATGCTGTTAATCACAAAGGTAGTGCGGGTACTTTTGCTGATTCGCGGTTCTGAAAGATTGGCTCATCCCTCGGTTGTCTTGGCCATCGTGATGTTTGCCGGGATTGTCCACGCTACGTTTGAAGACTGGATGTTCGCTCCAGGGAACTATCTCTGCGTCTTCTTTTGGAGTCTTGCGTTTGTGTTCAATGATCTCGCTTCCCCATTGCCACGGCTAGCGTTCAACTGGCACCTCCGGACCACGCATGGCGCGATTTCGTCTCGCCCATGATGCATTTCTTCATCAACTCTCTGGCAGCTTCGGCGGGCGGGGGATTGACGTACGTTCGCAACATCATTCCGCAATTCGCCATCCGTACGGACCTGCGAGTCACGGCTGCACTCAGCCCTGGTTTGCGGAGTGAATTCGCAAGTTTTTCCAATATCGAGTTTCTAGAGTTGGAGGCTCCGCCTGCTACGCGTTTTTTTTACGAACAGCGAAGGCTGCCGGAGTTAATCCGACGCAGTGCCGCCAGCATTCTTCTTTCGGCAGGCAATTTCGCATTGAGAAAGTCGCCGGTGCCGCAGATCCTGCTTTCCCGTAACTCACTTTACATCTCGCGGGATTTCTTTCGTGATTTGCGCTCGCGCGGGGAATATCGGATGTGGTTGGATACTCATGTGCGGGCGTTTCTTGCGAAGAGGTCGATCTATTGGGCTAATGCGACCGTGACCCCCAGCGAGGCGTTTGCGAGGGAGTTGGAGAAATGGAGCGGAGTGAGCGTGAATGCCATACATCATGGTTTCGACAGGGACGCGTTCGCGCGGGACCGCACCCCTTTGTCAGCGCCAGTCCAAGCCCAAATTGATGCGCTCGACGGGTGTTTGAAAATACTCTTTGTCAGCCACTACAACTACTATCGCAACTTCGAAACGTTGATCCGTGCTCTTCCTGTTCTACGGAATCGCCTGCACGGGAAACCGGTGCGTCTGTTGCTGACTTGCCAGTTAGCCGCCGGGATGAATCCGGGGGCTTACCGGCCCGATACTGCCGCGCGCCTGGTGAAAGAACTAGGTGTTTCAGATATGGTTGTGGAACTCGGTGCAATCCCGTACCAACAACTGCACCACTTGTACGCTCGAGCCGACATCTATGTCACTCCGGCCTACGCAGAGACCTTTGCTCACCCTTTGGTGGAGGCGATGGCGAGTGGAGTGCCCGTGGTAGCGTCCGATATCGCCGTCCATCGCGAGATATGTGGCGAGGCAGCTATCTATTTTGAGCGATTTTCTCCGGAGGCTCTAGCGGAGTGCATTCTCCAAATCACAAACGCGGTGGAAATGCGTAAGACGATGATCGCAAAGGGGCTGACGAGGGCGGGCGAGTTTTCCTGGAAGCTTCATGCAGAACAGATCATCGAATTGTCACGGATGCTCATGGGCTCTGAGCCTTCTTTGTCGAAGAGTTCATGATGACTGAATCGACTCAAGCAGCCGGGGCGACGACACTCAAACAGCCAGATTTGGTCCGGTTCCTAGTCTGTCCCCGAGACAAAGAGGATCTGTCGCGCCAGGGAGATCACCTCGTTTGTTCCCAAGGGCATCAATATGCAATTGTCGATGGCGTCCCAATTCTTCTGGTTTCTGATGCGGAACAGACGCACATTGAGGGCACACGCGCATTGGCTGTGGCGGAAAGCGGCGACACCTCAACGCTGCCGAAATTCGACGTTGCGCCGAACGAAATCGATCCCTTTGTTCGCGGAACGATCGCCGCCACCAACGGCGGTCTTTACCAGCACCTCGTCGGAACTCTCACGGAGTATCCCATTCCCCATCTCAGACTGCCACCCGGAAAGGATCGTTTGTTCCTGGAAATTGGCTGCAATTGGGGGCGCTGGTGCATAGCCGCAGCCCGCCTGGGATATCGCCCCGTGGGGATTGATCCTTCGCTCAAAAGCATTCGTGCAGCCAATCGAGTGGCCAGACAGATAGGTATCGAAGCAACCTATGTGGTTGCCGATGGACGCTTCCTGCCTTTTCGGGACCAAAGTTTCGATCAGGTTTTTTCCTACAGTGTGCTGCAGCATCTCTCGAAGGGAAATACTCTCACGGCGCTCGACGAAATCTACCGGACATTGCGGGTGGGAGGAAACGCACTGGTCCAGCTGCCCAACGTGTATGGAATACGGTGTCTTTATCACCAGATACGCCGAGGCTTCCGGGAGGCTCGTGATTTTGAGGTTCGGTACTGGAAGCCTGCTGAGTTGCTCTCGGCTTTCTCCGCCCGAATCGGCGATTCACAATTAAGCATCGATGGGTTCTTCTCGCTTAACGTCCAGCCGAGTGATCTTCACCTGCTTCCCGCCCGTTACCGCGCGATCGTGCATGCCTCCGAAGGACTCCGCAGGATGAGTTCTATTTTCCCCGTATTGGCAAGAGTTGCAGACAGCCTCTACGTCAATGCGCACCGCACAACCTAGGTGTGATACCCGGCGTCTGCGTGCGGTTGCTCTAGTACTCCTCGAGTTTGCTTAGCCATCCCGTAGAGCAGTACGAGCGATACGAACAGCAGAAGCCAAGTCTGATGCGGCATCAGGAACCGATCCCACCACCAGGATGTTGCCCACGCTTCCGGAATTCGCCCGGACCGCACTGACTGCTGTAACAAGGCCGCACCGGGCACCAGGAAGGGCACCATGAGCAGCAAAGCGGCATTCGCGATATGTGTCAGGAGTTTTGGCCGACTCAGGCACCAGTACAGCGGAATTGCGAGCACGGATGCGTCGTACAGCCGATGGTAAAGAGGCAACAATCCGATGACGGCAATCGTGGACAAGCTCAACAATTCAGTCTCTTGCGATCGGTTTCGGAAGACGAGAACGATCCATGCCAGGATTAGGGCGGCACCCACCGAGAATGCCAACAGATTGGCAGACTTCGCGCTGTGCGTGAACGAGTAAAAGGGAACCTGCAGATTGATAAGCATGAAGCGGATCGGATTGGCGGCGGTGAAATCATCGATCCTGTTCTTGGCCGCGCCGAATCTAATGTTGTTCAAATAGTCCGGAACCCAGCTGACTCCGGCAAATTGCATCCATGCGGCAGCGAGCAAGACCAGAATCACGGTGAATGTCATGGCCGTTGCCAGCAGGCGCCAGCGTCGCTGCAGAATATAGAAGAGCAGAAGAAAAGCTCCGATGTGTGGTTTCAGGCTGCACGCGGCCCCAAACAACAGTCCAGCGATAATGTCGCAGTCGGCGCCGGCTGCCCAGATTCCGAACCCACAAAGTCCGACGACCACGATAGTTTGATTCCCGCTGGCGATTCCGGTGTGGAAAGGGGCAAGAGCCAAACAGGCCGCGATAAACGCAAGGGCGCGCGGTTCAGTGACCGAAAATCCACCAGTCCGCAATAACGATCCAATCGTTGCTGCAAAGACGGCCAGCAACAAAACAAGCCATACAAGTTTTGCCGCGGGCCAGGAAAGGGCAGCGATCGGCGCAAAAAGCACCAAAGCCCCCGGCGGGGGCGCGATATGCATACGAGCCGTGTTGGGGCTCAGCGTTTCGCCGACCTCATCTCGCCACATCGCCGAGAAGTTCTCTGGATTGGCGAAGTTTTGGCCGCGCAGCCAGATCCGGCTCGTGGCATAGTACTGGGCAAGATCGTTCCAGTTCGTTGGATGCAGGTATCGGAGAGGCGCGCGCACAACGAACTCAGCCGCAGCCAACACGAGCAAGATCCAGAGGACGATTCGGCGGCCGTTCTGCATGTAGTTTGCTGAAGTGCTAGTTGGTGACATTGACCCTGGCGGAACATGCTGCCCGGAGTGCGGCGACGACGCGCTCCTGTTGCTGCTCAGTCATCTGAGAAAAAAGCGGGAGAATTACTCCCTGATCTTGCGCCTTCTCGCTTTCGATCAGATTTGGGCACTGTGGACCAGGAGTACATTGCGCCTGCGAGCAGCGCCAACTTGCAGGATCGCTGTACGCCAGCTCGCGGTGGGCGCACATGATTCCTCTGCGCGACGCGATGCCGTCATCCAGCATTCTTTGCATGACCTCACGTTGGTCCAGGTCTTCCGGTAAGCGCACGCAGTAGCTCTGCCAGTTTGTGCGCGCCCATTGTGGTTCGGCCGGGAGCGTCAGCCCAGGAACGTCCGCCAGAAGTTCCCGATAGCGAGCAGCCATGCGCCGCCTGTTATCGATTGCGTCGGGAAGCCGCTTCAGTTGCTCACGTCCGACGGCTGCCTGGATATCGGTCAACCGGTAATTGAATCCCAACTCCGGATACGATTCGAACACCACGGTTGGCGACGCATGCCGAACGGTGTCGGGCACGCTCATGCCATGTTGCCGCCACAAGCGGAACTTGTGATCGATTTCCGCACTCGAGGTGGTGACCATCCCACCGTCGCCGGTCGTCAGTAACTTACGAGGATGGAACGAGAAGCACGCTACATCGCCGTGCGGCCTGCCGATCCTCTCCCATACTCCGTTCCCAAGGATCTCGCTGCCGATCGCACACGCGGCGTCTTCCACGACTATGACCCGATGCCGGCGTGCCACCTTGAGCACCGCGTTCAGATCGCACGGCAGGCCCATTTGGTGAACACACAAAATGGCTCGCGTCCGCTCGCTGATGGCCTCCTCAATTCGCTGGGGATCGATGTTGAATGTTGCCGGATCGATGTCAACAAAGACAGGCCGGGCCCCACAGTAGCGAATACTATTCGCCGTGGCAATGTAGGAATGGCTGACTGTGATGACTTCGTCGCCGGGACGAACTCCAACCGCCAGCAGAGCAAGGTGCAAGGCAGTCGTGCCACTCGAAACAGCACAGGCGTGCGGTGCGCCGACGAACGCTGCAAATTCGCGCTCGAAGGCTGCGACTTCCGGCCCTTGTGTCACCCAGCCTGAAAGAATCGCTCTCTCAGCCGCGGAAACTTCCTCCTGGCCAAGATGGGGCCGGGCTACCGGAACGAAATCTTTAGGTATGCGCACCATCTGTCACCAGAACACGCTTCTTCTTGTCCACTAACTCGAGTTCCCCGGGTTTCTTGGGAATGATGATTCTATCAAGCTACCGTCAGATCGATGGTCGAGCGCTGGACCCCAGGCCATCGCTCTCCACTGCTTCCACATCGTTCAATCGCCGCCTGAGTTGCGCCAGGCTTAGGCCCTTTACGCCGAGCAGGGCAAGCCCCGCAAGAACATTTGCGACAAAGACCCAGGCGTGAATTACAACCGTGAGCGCGAGCGCACTGCTCGCGGTAAGGCCGGCAATCTTGAAGGCCTCGGTACCGAACAACTCGTACGTACCAAGCCCTCCCGGGGCCGCAGGAATCATGAATCCCAGTCCAAGAACGGCAGATGCCACGACCGCTGATTTCAGACTTACCGTCATGCCGAGCGCCCCGGCCAATCCCCAGATCAAAGTGGCTTCCGTAATCCAGATTACAACAGTCAGAAGCATTAGGATGAGCAGTTGCTCGGCGGAAGAAATCGCCGAAAGCCCATCTGCGAAAGAGGTGAACAGGTCATCAAACCTCTCCTCCAATGAAGACAAATGCAACCAGCGGAAAGCGCGGCGGACTGAGCCTATGAGAGACCGCGTCCGATAGCGAAGGACTATGAGCAACACCAATGCTCCCCCAAAAATCAGAGCCGCGGTGCGAACCAGGCCCAGCACCCAAGTCGGCGGATGGAGAGCCCAGACAGAGAACAGCACCATGCCGATAAGCGCCAGACCATCCAGCACCTTTTCGACCGCGAGCGTGGCAAGCGTGCGACTGCTTTCGACCAGGGACCCGCTTGGACCCGCAAGGGCGCAACGCGCGAGGTCCCCGGCGCGGCCAGGCAGCAGAAAGTTGGCCATGTTCCCGATCCCCAGCACGATGACGCAGGAGGTGAATCTTGGACGCGAGGCGACCGGGAAGATCAGTTGCCACCGCCATGCCCGCAGAGGTAGGTTCAGACAGAAGACACCCAACGGGATGAGCATGAACGGTCCGCTCAAACGGCCGAGCGCATGCCATGATTGTTTCAGGTCGACTTCTCGCAGCAGAACGGCCAGACACCCGAGGCCGATGAGAATCCCTACGATGCTCGACTGGACGCGGAACTTACGTCCCAAAGCGGCGCTCCACTTTTTGGGTTTGCGTCTCGCCGGCGTCGGCCTCCGATGTTTCCTCCAGGAAATACGTAGGACGATGCCGGGCCGCTTCCAAAGTCCGCCACAGGTACTCGCCCAGGACGCCAAGCATCATCATCTGCACGCCTCCCATCACGAGCACAACCACGATGAGGGAAGACCATCCCTGTACGGGTGTACGAGTCATGAACCGCACCACGATGACCAAGACCGCATAAGCGAACCCTAATAGGCTGAAGATCATTCCGAGGTAGGACATAGCACGCAGAGGAGCGTAAGAGAACGACACAAATGCATCAGCAAACGCCTTCAACTTGCGCTTGAGTGTCCACTTGGATCCGCCGGCTGCACGCTGCTCCTTTGCGTAAGTGATCTGGGCTGACGAGAATCCCAGCCTCGCCACTTCCCCACCTATGCTCGGGTCGCTGCCTGCAGATTGCAATAACGCGTCGATCGCTTTCCTGTCGAGCAGGGCAAAATCCGAGCCTCGCGGCGGCAGATTGACCTCTCCCAGCAGATTCAGCAGCCGATAGAACGTATTCGCGAGGAATACGTCGAGCTTTGAAACACCTTTGCGCTCCTCGCGGACCGCCCAAACCACATGATGCCCGCCACGCCAAAGGTCCAGCATTTGCAGGATCAGCTCCGGAGGATCCTGCAGATCTGCGGCCAGAAAGACAGCGCATTCGCCCCGCGCTCGCTCCAGGCCGGCCAGGATCGCCACATGACTTCCGCTGTTCTTAGCGAGCCTCGCGTAACGAAATCTAGAGTCCGTGGGACAGAGTTCTTTCAAAAGTTCGGGAGAACGATCGGTTGAGTGATCGTCAACGAGAATGATTTCGGTCTCGAGTGGAGTAAGCCGGGCTACGAACGACCGTAAGCGCTCGATGAGCGCTGGAATGACAGCCTCTTCGTTGAAGACCGGGATGACGATACTGAGTTCGGGTCCGCCCATACGAGAGATTGAGAGCGCTTCCAGTTTATCCGAGTCAGGTCGCTAAGCCCTCGGCATTTCTAAGCAAGCTCTCGGCGCAACGCTGAACCCATTCCTGACCGACTGTCTGGTCTACCCAAAGGTTCACAATACGCCGGGCAAAGCGGTCTGCATCGGGACACTCATCCGACGGCCGGAAGAAATCGTTCACAGGCCAGTACAGGTTTGATACGTGAAAACCTTCATGCCGTACGGCCTCACTGAATTGCACCAGTTTCTCAGGAAAATCGACCAATAAAGAATATCGCCAGCAAACACCGCTCTCGCGCCACTGGTTAAGCTGTTTCCATGGGCCTATCGATAGAGCGGTTTCATATTTTTGCGCATTGAGATAACGATGACGCAACACCTCCTGCAGCCGTGGCCAAGCGTTCAGAAGTGTTGCCGGATCTTTCATGCGGCGAAGGTAAAGCCCTCGGAATGCGGGTTGCAGTTTGAGAAATGCGGATGAGATTTCGTCGATCGCCCGCTCTCGCAGCAATCCCACAAGAGAGTGATGAAGATTTCTGTAACTCAATCCCAAGGTCTTGGCCTCGGTGTCGCTGATTTCCGCCAGAAGCGGCGCGGCGGCAGAGACGTCTTTGGAGACGGAGATCAAGTCTTCGGAGCGAATTAACAGAGCCCCGCCTGCACACTCGAGAATCTTCGTCGGATTGAAACTATAAACCGATAAATCACCGACTGAACCCACGCAGGCGCCGTCAAGGAAGCGAGCTCCCAAGGATTGTGCGATGTCTTCAATCAAAAGGATTTTTTTCCCCCGACACCATTCTGCCAAGGCGCGCAGATCCGCAGTGTGGCCGAACAAATGGATGAAGACCACGGCACAGGTGTTCGGGTTCCAGCGTTGCTGAATCGTCTGGAGCGTCGGCATTCCCGTGGCGGGATCCACATCCGCGAATCGCGGACTGACTCCAGCTAACAGCGCGGCATTTGCGGGGGTTGCACAGGAGATGGAGGGCAAGATCACTTCTGCTTCTCGATCGGCGGCTCGAACCAAACGCTGTGCGATCTGATAGGCGCGATACAGCGCTGTCGCGGCCCTTCCGTACCACTCGACGGCTGCGCCCCCGGTCTGGCTGAGGAGATCGGCTTCTACCGGCTGCAGGATCTCGCGCGCTTCTGTTTTGTCCAGGACTGAGGTCATGCGATCAAACATTGCTGATGGATTCGCCAGCGCTCAGCTGCCTCTGAAACGGTGGTCCACTCGAAGTGATGCCCAAGCCGCCGCAAGCTTTCAGTCATCGAGAATAGATTCCCGCATAGATCACGCACCGAGCGCGAATAGAGAGCATCGGCGCCCTGGCTCGCGAGCACTTCATCGGGGTGAAAGATCATGACCCAGACGCACAGATCGGAAGCGCAGGCGTTGCACGCATTCTCCCAATTCTTGAGCGCATTTGCAAAAAGACCAGGGTGCACGGCTGGATCCATGTAACGCACTCGGGGAGCAGCGTCATGCGGCGCCTGCAGGAGCCATGTATTCATGGGGAGTTCGAGCATCAGGCGTTGGGGGCCACTCTTACGCAGATCCTCAGGATCGGGGAAGTAGGGCTGGTTGGGAGCCCCGTTCCAATCCATGGGATGTCCAGCAATCCCGCTGCGCCCTGGAATTGCAGTCGAGTCGCAATGGAATCCCAGTTGCTCAACCGTCTTGTAAGTTCTCGGTGTGTGCCAGCCTTCGCCATGGCGAAACGCGGTTGAGTGGAAGCTCGACTTCAAGGCGTTCCATAGACGCTCAAGTTCGTCCTGCGCCTGTTGCGGGTCGGTGATAAGGAGCGCAGCATCCTCCGGTCGGGACTGAATATAAAGGTGCGGATGCCAGCCTATCTCGTGCCCAGCTGTTTTTAAAGTGGACCAAAGGGAGTCGTACTTCTCGAGCAAGTAGGAAGGTGTTCCCAGAATGCTCTCGAGTTGGCCATCAGCCCTGACAAACCATGTGAGCGAAATTCGGCCTAAGCCTGCATGTGCGTCGAGATCGTCGGGCAAACATTGCAGATGTTCCAAGCCTTCCCAGCGCAGAGTCTGGCGGTTTGTAACCCTGCCGCTCAGTCCGTCGGGATCGGTATCCACGGTCAAGCACAGCAGATGCTTCTTCACCGGACGAAACCTTCGACGTCGGTGTGATACAGCTGAACACAAAACTCGAACGCTCGATAGTCATGACGGAGTACCACGCGGGGCGCGATTTCCTTAGCCATATGGAAGATCTCTTCGGGAGAGTAATAGAAGAGATCCGGATTGCGAAAATCGACATACGTCGAAAGCATGTCAATGGCAACGGACACGCGCGTATGCGCAAAACTGAGTTCCAGAGCTCGCCGCATGATCTGCATGTTGTCGGACCTTTGGTACCGATTGTTGAGTACCTGCGACATCACGATGGTGTCGTAGGCTCCATCAATCCCTTCGACAAAAATGTTGCGCAGAACGAACTCTGCCTCGGGGTAGGTCCGCCGGCACGCGGCGATGTATTCCGGAACAATGTCGTACCCTCGATAAGAGCAGTCTTGCTTATGATCGAGTAGGTATTTGTAGAAATCCGCCAGACCGCATCCAACTTCAAGAATGGAAGGCTTGGGTCCACGCAGGGCGGATGCCAGCACTCCATGCCGCAGGGCCTGTTTCTGCTCATTGCCCGAACTAAGCGATGCAAAGGTTGGGCCGTGCTCTGCGATTCTCTGCTGATATCGGCGCAGGACGTATGAAACGTCGTCGGGATGGAGCACCGGCTGTGTCATGAATGCGCCAACTCTCGAAACTCCTGTAATTCCGAAGCGTGGCGCATAGTTCCATCGTTGTAGCAAACTACAATTTGGCGGCATCCGCGGTCAGCGCACTTCGTAGCCTCATCAAGAGTCTCGCCCGTTGCCACCAGGAATCCGGCGCGGTCGGATGTGCTCTGCAGCGGATTGATCGTGTCGCCTGCCCGAACAGTTAGGCCAACGTCCAAGATATGACGGTCGCAGCGAAGCGATTCGGGAATTACTACTTCTTTCACCACTCCGGGATGGAATATCAAAAAGCGATAGTCCGCTCCGCGGCGCTTGCTGGGCTCAAATTGAAGCGGAGCCATGCCGCACGCCATCCGGCATGCTTCCACAAATTCATTGACGCCGCTCACATGGTGCGCGATCTGTGGAGTATGCCCACCTCCGCAACGCGCGCCCAGCTCAAAAAGCACAGGACCCGTGTCGGTGTAGGCGAATTCGATGTGCGCGGTGCCTTGCGTCAATCCCAGCATGCACACTGCCTGATGACACATGTCGGCGACGATTGTTTCTTGGGCCGGGGTGAGTTGAGCTGGATATTGCACGCTCACGTCCACTCGATACGGAAGCAAAGACTTGATCTTTTGCCCGATGGAAAGAACGGAAGTCTTGCCCTGCCAAATCAGTACCTCACAGCTATGTTCGCTGCCCTCGATGCAGTGCTCGATCACGACACTTGAATTCGGTAAGCCGCCGACTTTTGCAGCCTGGAAGGCATCCGGGACCTGGTCGGGTTTTTCTATGCGTGTGACTCCTCGGGAGCCGCCGAAGCTCCTGTCCGGTTTGAAAATCAGCGGGAACTGGCCGAGCTTTTTGACGGCCTGATTTGCTTCGGTCAATGAATCCACCACCTCGAACGGGGCAGAATATTTCTCGAGTTTCCGCCATCGCTGCCGCATCGCCGCTTTGCTGGTCGCGTTCGCGGCCGCGTCTTCCGAGATGGAAGGCAAGCCGAGGCGCTCTGAGATGCTCGCTGCAGCACGGACCCCAACCTCTGCCATGCTGACCACACCATCTAAACCTAGTTTGGTCACGGCATCAATAAGGGCGTTGCAATCATTGAGGTCGATGGCAAGCGCCTGATCGGCGGCCTTCAGCGCTGGAGCGTCCGGATTGCGGTCCGCGACGATTGTGAAGAAGCCGTTTTCCCGCGCCGTTTGGATCGAGGGCACGTTATAGCGACCGCCGCCGAGGATAAGGATTCGCTTGAGACTCATAGGGCAGAGTTGAGACGTAGCTAATTCGCGGTTGTGCCGGTCAGTTGAGGCGCGATCAGTCTCCGGTTGATTTCAGCCTGAACTCTTCGGACGCGTTCCACGTCATCATCGTTGAACCGGAATCGAACCCCTCCATGGCCATCACATACGCCGATGACCCGCGTCGGATGTTTCACGCTGTCGACAATGACATCTCCCGAGCCTCCCATTGCGCCCCCAGCGACCACAGGAACTTCGTCAAGAGTTCCCCATCCCAAGGCGTCGCGAGTCTCCAACAAAGACTCGTGAGTGGCTGAGAGAGTGCCCGTAAGTGCGGGCCAGATGTTGACTCTGAGCAAGTAACATCCGCGGCGCTGTGCTTCCGCGATGCCCTCTGGCAAGATGGCTCCGATTCCCGCGTCCACAATGAATGTTCCCTTCGAGAGTCTCTTGGCGAAGCTTTGCCCGAACCAGGCACCACCGGACGGCCACACAAGCACCGCTGATGCCTTCGACAGGTCATCGAATGCGATTTCGGAGTCCGCCTTCATCAAATTCAGGCGTAACTCCGAGCCCCCGAACGAAAGCGAACTAGTGTGGTCGAGCGTAAGCACGTTGCGAGTCTGGTCGGGATCTTGGAGCAGCGCGACGTTCGCGCCGCGTTCTGCCAACCGCAGTGCCAGAAATCGGCTGCGTGGATGACTTCCAGCGATCACAATTGACAAACCACTCAACGATTCGTGCAGAAGCCGTACAACCTGATCTTCCACGGCCTCTACCCATACCCGGCTGTCTAGATAAGTCAGCAGCGACGTTCTTTTCAGCTTGTTGCTGGCGGCTGTCGCCGCATCGGTCGGGCCGAACGGTTTGCGGTCCACGTCGAGCAAGACCACATCGACCCGGCCATCAGTCATGCCCAAAGTTGCCAGCAACTGTTCATCGCTGGTGAGTTCGACAGACCCAACTACATGAGATTGCGTGGCATGGATGTTTCCCGAAACAACGAAGTCCGCAAGCGGTCGTTCTCCGGTAACGATGTTCAGTGCCGAAAACTTGCCTGATTTCACTGCCCGTGCGCGAAGCTCCTTCAAGAGCAAGTCCAACGCTTCCAGGGGATTCTGTTCCTTCCCGGATTCCACGCGAAACGCCGGAATGGAAAGCACGCGTGGCATCTTCATTGCGGCCAGTTCGCGACTCAAACGCTCGAGCAGTTCATCGGGCGCGGACACCTGATCTTCCTGGCACAGACGTACAATCAGATCGCGGGCGTCGATGTCGTGCTTGCGGGCGTAGCTTTGCACCTTGCCGGTGAATGAAGAATGAAACTTGGCGAGGCCACCGGTCACAGCCATGGGATCAACGCCGCGTCTTCCGAGCAGCGGCTGAATCAGTCCCTGGCCCACGTCCATGGCGGCCTTCAGATCAATGTGCGACATCGATCCGCGCCGTTGCAGAATCGCAACCAGTACCTCCGTGACCGTGTTTCCGGCGGAGCGCCCCATACCCTGCAGCGAAGAGTCCACGAGTACCGCTCCCTCTTCGATGGCACGCAGCGTATTTGCCATGGCGAGCGAGAGATTGTCGTGACCGTGATAACCGAGTGGAGAATCGCTTTCGGCCTTAGCGGCTCGCAGGTAGGCGGCAACCGAGTCTGGATCCATGCTGCCTGCGGAATCCACCAGACAAGCGATGTCTGCGCCCCATGAGTGCACACGGGCGACGATCCTGCCAAATTCCGCAGGAGACACCGCGTACGACTTCATGGCGTTATAGGAAACAACTAATCCCAACTCCTTGGCCAGCGCGATATAGGGTTCAGCCTGAGCTGTCTCGGTCACGTTCGTTCCGATCCGAATGAACGACATGCCGTAACGGACAGCTAGCCGTAGATCTTCCTCGCGCCCGATGCCAGGAATGAAAAACATTCCCCACTTCGCGTGCCGAAGGGCTTCAGCGCACGCTGCCATGTACTCCTCGTCCGTTGCAGCCGCCATGCCCTTGCCCGCCTGTGACGCATTGAGGCCTAACCCATGTCCAACCTCGATCCAGCGGAAACCGATGCTTTCGAGCGCCGACGCGATCGTTGCCGTGTCCTGGGCTGTGAATTGAAAGTCAATAAGGTAAGAGCCGTCTCGTAGCGTAACTTCGAGGATGTCGGGAATGATTTCAAATGTCGCCATGATCAGCCCGATCTTACTGCTATCTCGTCGCAGCGGTAGGAGTTTTCACGGCCGCTTTCACCGCTGCGGCAACCTGAGACACTGCCTGGGACGAAAGTTCAGGGTAGAGCGGAAGTGACAAAACCTGCCTGGCGGCGGCTTCCGCGTGCGGAAACGCCCCCTGTCCGTAACCCAAATCAGCATACGCCGGCTGCATGTGCACGGGTACCGGATAGTGAATGCCGGTCTGAATTCCTTCGGCGGTCAATGCCGCCTGCAATCCATCGCGATCAGTCGAGCGCACCGTATACACGTGATACACGTGTTGCGCCCACGGCATCTCCGAGGGTGTCTCGACGTCGGAGTTCGCCAGAAGATCATTGTATTGCCAGACGGTCCTCCGGCGCGCTTCAGTCCATTGATCAAGATGGCGCAGTTTCACGCCCAAGACCGCGCCCTGGATGCCTTCCATGCGGTAGTTGTAACCACGCAGCAGATGGTGATATTTGCGGTCCTGTCCCCAGTCACGGAGCATGCGAACGGTGTGCGCAAATTCCGGATTGCTGGTGGTGACCGCCCCGCCTTCGCCGTAGGCGCCAAGGTTCTTTCCGGGATAAAAGCTGAAGCAGGCCATATCTCCGATGCTTCCCACGGGGCGGCCTTTGTACTTCGCGCCATGCGCCTGAGCAGCGTCTTCGATGACGATGAGTCGATGGCGGCGGGCACTGTGCATGATCGGGTCCATATCCGCCGGCTGGCCATACAGGTGTACGGGGAGAATCGCTTTCGTTCGAGGAGTAATGGCACCTTCGATCGCCGCCGGATCTAGAGTGAAGGATCGCGGATCGATATCTACCAAGACCGGGCGCGCGCCCGCGTAAAGAATAGCGGCCACGCTGGCGACGAAAGTGAATGGAACTGTGATGACTTCATCCCCAGGCCGAATGCCGCCCGCGAGCAGAGCCAAATGCAAGGCGCTCGTTCCAGAATTCAGGGCGATGCATTCTGATGTCCCGCAATACGCGGCGAAATTCTGCTCAAACCCCGCCACTTCGGAGCCAAGGACGAACTGGCAACTTTCCAGAACGCGCGAAATCGCAGCATCAATTTCGGGCTTGATGCTCTGATACTGCGCTTTGAGGTCGAGATAGGGAACTTTGACGTCTGCCATGAAACCACTGATTCCTAACTAATGCGCTGCGACTCCGAGTTATGCCGTCGCCTGCAGGGAAGTGAGCCGTAACTCCACAGGGCGTCCTCGTTGCGCCATCGACTGTGAAGCCGCCTGCAGAATCTCGACCACTCGAAGTCCAGAGCAACCACCCGTCTCCGGTTCCGCCCCGTGCTCAATGCAGTGCAGGAAATGTTCGATCTCGCGACGCAGCGCCTCGGTCCCATCAATCTGCGGGGCGAGCATGTCGCCCGTGCGGTATCCCACCAGCATCTGATACAGCTTCTCCGGATTCTGATGATTGTTCAGCGTAATGCCTTTGTCGTAAACCTTGATCTTCTCACTCTGCTCCAGATCGTCGTAAACGATCATCTTGCGGCTGGCGCCGATCAGTGTCCGACGCAATTTCACCGGAGCAAGCCAGTTGGCGTGGATGTGAGCAATCTGGCTGCCCTCGAAGAACAGCGTTAGATACGCGATGTTCTCCGTCCCTCCCGGCACATGGCTCAGTCCAGTGGCCGAGACGGCGCATGGGCGGAAAGGTAGAACATAATCCATGATCGAGAGATCGTGCACCGCCAGATCCCACAGAACATTGACATCGTGTTGAAAGAGTCCCAGATTCACGCGCACCGAGTCGTAATAGTAGATCTCGCCTAGCCCGCCGTTCTCCACCAGTTCTCGAATCTTTCGTACGGCGCCGGTATACACGAAGGTATGATCGACCATCAGCACGCGGTTTAGTTTCTGCGCGACCTCGATGAGATGCTGTACCTGATCCGTATCGGAAGCGAGCGGCTTTTCGACCAGGACGTGCTTGCCTTGCTGCAGGGCGTGCAGAGCCAAATCGTAGTGAGTGGAGACCGGCGTCGCAATGGCGACGGCATCGATCGCAGGGTCTTCGATCAGGTCTCGGAAATCCCGAGTCGTGCGGATGGTTGGATATCGGCTGCTGACCAAAGCGAGCCGGTCGTCCCGCAGATCGCTGACCGCGGCCACCTGTGCCCCCTTCGCGTCAAAACAATTCCGCACCAGGTTTGGACCCCAGTACCCGTAGCCGATCACGCCAATCCGGATCAAGATTCCCCCCCCGTCAATCCGCTATTTGCTCCGATTTCTGTACTCCCGGAACTCCGCGCCCCAAACGCGCTGGAACTCCCTTTGCAATCTGGTGGTCAGGCACATCGTGCGTCACTACCGCTCCAGCACCGACGAGCGCGCCTTCTCCAATGGTCACGCCGCCGAGAATGACGGCGCCACTCCCAATCGAAGCGCCACGCTTTACTCGCGTTGGCACCACTTTCCAGTCTTCCTCGGTCTGGAGTCGGTCATCGGCGGTCGCACGGGGATACAGATCGTTGATGAACATGACCCCATGCCCGACGAAGACATCATCCTCGATCGTGACGCCTTCGCAGATGAATGTATGCGACGAGATCTTGCAGCGACTTCCAATGATGGCGTTCTTCTGTACCTCGACAAACGCCCCCACCTTGGTTTCGTCGCCTACAGTGCAGCCGTAGAGGTTGACCAGGTCTGGCTGGAATATCTTGACCCCGTGCCCCAGGACAACGTTGGCAGAAATTGGCATCGAAAACCATTGTACCCGGCAGCTCTCCAACGACCAGAGGTGCCGCAGGGCGCACGAATCCGGCGCGCCTTAAAAGGAGCAAAACGCACGATACAACAGAAGTGTGGGCGGCATCAACTGCCCAGAAACGGTGTGCCCAGAAACGGTGCGGACCGAGCGCTCAAATAGAATTCCGGTGATTGTCGCTTCCAGAAGAATTCAGAGATAATCTTTCTTCCGATAAAGCAAGGACTTTAATGACTCAGACACTCGAACAGTCGACCAACGAAGTCCTGCACGACTGCATTTCCACGTCGCCAGCGAGGGTCGATTTTTGGGTCGAATTCGTTCGCCGCACCCGGGTGCAGCGGATGGTTGAGGTTGGTGTCTACCAGGGGGACTTTGCCGCCCTCCTGTTAGAGCGCTGCCAGAGCGTCGAG
>Ga0209698_10002773_pt1 | contig 19686 bp, 16 predicted proteins | sample LitLauG_LLR_2012_FD_187203 | JGI IMG/M metagenome (GOLD analysis project Ga0209698, IMG submission 187203) | Freshwater sediment microbial communities from Pennsylvania, USA - Little Laurel Run_MetaG_LLR_2012 (SPAdes) (version 2) | ecosystem: Environmental > Aquatic > Freshwater > Creek >...
CCCCGTTGCAGCACGCGAATCCAGGTCTCCTGCGCAAGGTCCTCCGCATACTCTCGCCTCCCGGTGAGGTATAGCAGGTAGCGCACCAGTCGATGCTGATAGCGCTCCACCAGATCTGCAAGAAGCTCCATATCGCTCTCACGTAAGCCTCGTGCAATCTTTGCCGTTTCGGTTTCGGCTGTCGTATTCAATGTCATGGGAAGAGCCGACATATATTCTGTATACGATCAAACCCCGGCGGATTACTCAACTTTTGACCGAAAAATCACGCTAACATTTGCCTCGGACGGATATCGGATCAATGGGCGGCAAGGGCCTGACGTGTACAACTCGTTTAGCGGCAGACCCCAAATAGCATAGATAGTTGTCGAAACCAGGCGATCCTGCCTTGAAAATCCCCTCCCGAGGGGCGGGATACTCACTAACGGAGAACGTCGCTTCTCCATTTCAGGCTGAACCAAGAGCTATCCTGGTCTCTTCGGGCCCGATTGTTATCGTTTAGAATTGATTTTCCATGCTGACTGGCTCGGGAATCCGCCGCAAGTTTCTGGATTTCTTTGTGCAAAAAGGGCACAAGGAAGTTCACTCGTCCTCGCTCGTCCCGCAGAACGACCCCACACTGCTGTTCACAAACGCCGGGATGAACCAGTTCAAAGACGTTTTTCTCGGCCTGGAAAAGCGTGACTACGCCCGCGCCACAACTTCGCAGAAGTGTGTCCGCGCCGGTGGCAAGCACAACGATTTGGAAAACGTAGGGTTTACCAATCGCCACCACACGTTTTTCGAAATGCTGGGGAATTTTTCCTTCGGCGACTATTTCAAGGCTGACGCCATCGCCTATGCCTGGGAATTGATCACCTCGCCGCAATGGTTTGGCCTGGCCAAAGACAAGCTTTACGTCACCATCTTCAAAGGTGAAGCCGGCGTGGACCGTGACGCCGAGGCCTACGACCTGTGGGTCGCGCAAAACATCGCCAGGAATCGCATCTACGAGATGGGCTTGAAAGATAACTTCTGGCAGATGGGCGACACCGGCCCCTGTGGGCCGTGCAGCGAAATTTACTATGACATGGGGCCGACCGCATCTGACCAGGGACACGCCGATTGCAAATTCCCTTGCGACTGCGGACGCTACGTCGAAATCTGGAATCTGGTCTTCATGCAGTTCGATCGCGATGCCAGCGGCAAACTGAACCCCCTGCCCAAGCCGTCCATTGATACCGGCATGGGACTGGAGCGGGTCTCGGCCGTGCTGCAGGGTGTGATTTCGAATTACGACACTGATCTGTTTACGCCGCTTACCAAGAAAGCGGCAAAACTCGTCGGAGTCGATCCCTACAAGAACAGCAACACGCTGGCATCGGTCCGCATCATTGCCGACCACGCCCGGGCCACCACGTTCTTGATTTCCGACGGCGTGCATCCGTCCAACGACGGCCGTGGTTACGTTCTCCGCAAGATCATGCGCCGGGCCATCCGCCACGGCCACATGTGGGGACAGAGACAACCATTTTTCTACCAGATGGTGGATGCCGTCAGCGATCTGATGAAGGATGCCTATCCGGAACTGGTGGAAGCCTCGGCGTCGGTAGCGCAAGTAGTGCTGGCGGAGGAAAAACAATTCGGCCGGACAGTTGAAATCGCGTCCGAGAAACTGGAAGACCTGCTCAAGTCGGCGATTGCCGAGGCCAGGGATGCCTGTTACGCGACTTTCTCCAATACCCATCCGGGCTTTGACCCGAAGCGAGGCGCGGCCATCATCGACCACATGCTGCAGGATAATCAGCTCGATCCCTGGCGCATCCCGGGGGGGACGGCTGCGACTTTTGTGGTAACGGAGCAGGACCAGGATTTGCTGGAGCATTTCCAGAAGAACTATAAGCCGACGCTGGCGGGCGCTAAAGGGTTCAATCTTTACGAAACCTACGGGTTGCCGCGCGACTTTATCGAAGACGCCGCGCGAGATCACGGGGTCCAATTTGATGCAGCTGGTTTCGACGCCGCACTGCAGGCGGAACAGGCCCGCGCGCGCGCTTCCTGGAAGGGCGCTGCCAAGCAGACGGCAAACCCGGCGTATCAAAAGCTGCCGGCATCGGTCTTCGAGGGCTACCGCCAGACGCGCTCTGACGGCTGCGAAGTGCTGGCGATCATCCATGCGGGGCAGGGCGCGCAGCAACTCGAACCCGGCGACCCGGGCGAAATCATTCTCGATCACACTCCGTTCTATGCCGAGTCGGGTGGCCAGGTTGGTGATCGCGGATGGCTTTACAGTGACGATCACAATACCGTCGTCGCGGACGTGAAGGGATGCTATTCCCCGATTCAGGGCGTGCGCGCGCATCAGGTCACCGCGAAACAGGCAATTCGCGTGGGCGACAAAGTGGATGCCGTGGTGAACACCGGCGTCCGCCAGTCCACCATGCGTAACCACACAGCGACGCACCTGCTGCACGCCGGCCTGCGCGAAGTTCTGGGCAAACACGTGAAACAGGCGGGGTCACTGGTTGCGCCCAATCATTTGCGCTTCGACTTCTCGCACTTCACCGCGGTGGAAGACGAAGAACTGCTGAACATCGAAGACATCGTCAATCAGGAAGTGTTGCGCAACCGCAAGGTGGAAACCATCAGCGATGTGCCTATCGACGTGGCCATCAATGAGTATCACGCGATGGCGCTGTTCGGAGAAAAGTACGGCGACAAGGTGCGCGTGATCAGGATCGGAGACTTCTCAACCGAATTGTGTGGAGGCACCCACACCGCCGCAACCGGCGAAATCGGGTTGATCAAGATTCTGAAAGAAGGCAGTGTTTCATCCGGCGTGCGGCGTGTAGAGGCGGTGACCGGCGAAGGCTCGCTGTCGCACTTCCGCAAAGATCACGAACTGGAGGGCTTTGTCGCCAGCATCGCGTCCCACGCCGACAACGCTTCTCCGGCTGATGCACTCAAAGCCGAACTGGAGAAGAAAGATGCCGAGATCAAGCGTCTGCAGCGCGATTTGGATCAGGCGCGCATGCAGTCGGCGTCGTCGAACGCAGCCAACATCGGCGACAAAATCAAAGAAGTGAAGGGTGTGAAAGTGCTGGCACATCGCGCGGACAATCTGGAGCGCGGCCAACTGCGCATGCTGGCTGACCAACTGCGCGACAAACTGGTCTCCGGCGTAGTGGTGCTGGGCTCGGCCAGCGACGGCAGTGTCTCATTGATCGTCGGAGTGACCAAAGATCTGATTAGCCGGGTGCAGGCAGGAAAAGTAATTGGCCCGATCGCGCAGAAAGTTGGCGGCAAAGGCGGAGGTCGGCCTGATCTGGCCGAAGCCGGAGGCAAGGATCCTGCCGCGCTGGACGGTGCGCTGAATGACGCCTATGCCGTGGTGGAATCGCTGCTGGCTTAGCGACGGTGGCAAGACCTTCCGAGATATCTACCTTAGATAGCCTGTCCCGGATCTCCCGGCAAACGTCCCGGCAGCGCTGGACTAGACGCACGCTGGGGTGTATACCGTTGGGAATCCGAATTTGGGGACCTAGGCTCTCCGCCGCAAGCAGGCGCCCATGGAAGACCGCATACGCTTCATCGAGCACAAGGGCAAGCAGGTGCTGCTGGTGGATGTTTCTCACTGCTCCGCCGATGAACTCGAGAAAATGGCTCTGCTGGTTCCCTCCTACGTGACCAGCGAATCCAAAGGCTCGGTGCTGCTGCTGGCCGATTTCACGGGAACAGAATTTGACCGGATCGCAATCGAGCGACTGAAGGTCGCCACCGTCTTCGACCGGCCGCACATCAAGCGCTCGGCATGGGTGGGAATCGAGAGCCTGCCAAAGATTATCTACGAACACCTCAAGAACTTCTCCCAGCGCGACCTGCCCACATTCAAGACGCGGGAGGAAGCCTTGGACTGGCTGGTGAGCGGGTAAGGAGCAATATAGCTCTCTACCCTGAGATTGTTCGCTTCTCGGAATGACACCGGCTGCATCCTTGCAGCCTCAGCTTCTCCACTTCAACGTCACCGGGCCCGCCATCGGATGTTTCATTTCGCTGCCCGTGCGCTTAGCTTCCTGGTAAGCGGCCTTCAGTCCGAAATACCATTTCGCCGGGCGGTCGGCGTCGTCAATCAGCATCAGGTGCGGATTGTGTTTCAATCCTTCCGCCTGCATCTCCATGGTGCGGCGGTCCTGTTCCACAAACTTCGCGAAAACAAATTTCAACAGCGCGGGCGCAAACGGCACCCAGCGAAAAATGTTCCAGCAGGCGACCACGTCAATGCGGCACTGGGTGCGGGCAATGGGCGTTACCGTCGTCAGCGACGAGAACCAGTACTTGCCCGCGCGGATGGTTTCGGTCCGCATGTTCGGCAGGACAAAATCGATGGTGGTGGTGACGGAATCGGCATCGGCATAAAGACGCAACAGCTTGTAGGGCGCGGAATTTGAGCTCGGGGTGTGCGCACTCATGCGGAATCCGGCTGGAATCGGCTCGAAGTGCTTGGTCTTTTCATGAATGCTGTGCTGGCTGCGCCACCACCACGCCTGATGCACGAACGGCCCGTGCGCCGGGTCCATCAGGCCGATGATGCCGTGGTCAATGCTGACCGGCATTTCCGCGGTTAGGTACGCGGTCTTGAATTTGTCGCTGAACTTTTCCACTTCCGGCGCGTCTTCCGGAGGCTCGCTGCGCTGCGTGAATCCCGCACCTGCCGGACTCGGGTCGGGAATGAAAGCCCATATAAACCCGTCGCGCTCCTCGCTCTCATAACTGCCGCAATAGATGCGCTCGACGCGAAGCTTCTGGTCTGCCGTCAGCGAAGGTATCTGGACGCACTGGCCGGAGTGTGCGTCGTATTTCCACCCGTGATAGGGACACTCGACATTCTCCCCGTCGAAGCGGCCCGAGTTCAGCGGCATGCCGCGGTGCGGACACGCATCGCGCAGCACAAATGCCTTGCCCTGACGATCGCGGCCCACCACCAGCGGAATTTCCAGCAGCGTGGCCTTTACCAGGCAGTTCCGCGGCACGCGGTCGGCGGGCAATGCGCGATACCAGAATCCGGTCAACATTACAGTATCGGTGGATTGTTTTTGGGGATCGTCGAGCATAGATGCAGAGTCCATCGAAGCGTACTACAGCTATGGTCAGGGGAGAAAGTGCGAAGCCCACCACGGAGACACGGAGTCACCCAGAAAAGCTTTCTAATAACTAAGAATCCTTATCGGGATTTTCTCTGTGACTCCGTGCCTCCGGGGTGGGTGGTCCTTCTATCACGATTTGAAAATCCATCCTGCGCACGGTATAAAGGCGAGACGGCGCGCCCTTTCCAATGACTGACCCTTCCTCCGCCCCGCAATCCGCACCCAGACCGCGCCGGTGGACAATCCTGGCTGCCGCATTCCTGTTGCTCGCGCTGGCTGCGGTGGTTCTCTACACCCGTGAGGCAGCGTTCCGCAGCCCAACGGCCCTGGTGGTAATGGCCGCCATTGGCATGGCCGCGCTGTTGCTGCAGGTTCGTTACCGTCCTGAGACGTACCAGGTTCGGAGTTCGTCGTGGCTGAATCTTCTGGGCCTGGTATGTGCCGTAGCAGCGATCTTTGCCGACATGCTGCACCTGGGCACGACCCTCATGCTGGTAGCCGCGCTGGTAGCGGTGCTTTGTTTCGGCGTGAGTGGATTCGCCGTTCTTCGCCAGTTTCGCAGGAGGAATTAGGGCTGGCCTTCAGCCTGCGGCTTGAACTCGACCTCGACCTTGGTTTCCACCACCGCGGGCTGGCCGTTGATCTGGAATGGCTCGTACTGCCACCAGCGCACCGCCTCCACAGCCGCACGAGTCAGAACTTCTGGGCCGGTTTCGGGGACAACCTCTGCCACGGAACCATCACGCCCAACCACGATATCGAGAACCACCACGCCCGCCAGATTTCGCGCGCGGGCGGCGTCGGGATAATCCGGATCCACCCGATGCAGCAGTCGCTTCCCCATTTCTTCAGCGGGAACCTTCGCGTCCGGAACTATCTTCTTGGCGATGCGGGCTCCGGTGGGAGATGCGGACTCAATCTCCCGCCAGCCATATTGCCAGCGTCCAACCACGCCCGCCGCAAACGCCAGCAGCAATAGCAGGACAAAGCAGGCGCGACGAACCCAGCGCCAGCGTAAAGGCTCGCGCGGAGGAAGCTCATGCTCCGATGAGACCGAGAAATCATCAAGCACAGCCGCGACTTGCGGCTCAGCCTCGCCAGAGTGCAACCATTCCGCGAGCGTCTTCTGTTGCGAAGCGTCAAGATCAGAGAATTCGAATCCATGGTCGAGTTGCCAGCCATGCCGCACCACGGCGTCCGCGCGCCAGCGCTGTTGACCGCTGGGCAGGGCGAGTTCGATCGCGACCACATCCCCGGCCCGCAACTCACCCGCCAGCGATGCGCCGAAGCCATGCGCGCTGACGTTGAGGCAGCGTCCGGGCAGCTTTTCGGACCGATTCGCACGGACCACCGTGATGTCAACCGGAAGCGCGCTCACGCGTCGGGGATCGCGCCGTCTCGACGGCCGGTTCCAGACGACTTGTGCTTTGGTCGCCACTACTTTCTTTCGATTCTCCGGCCTATCGCCGGATCTCCACTACTTTGCCGCCCCCGGCCATGAGTACAATGCTGGCCAGCCCGATAAACAAACCATGTTCCACGATGCCGGGCATCTCACTCAAGGTCCGGGCGAGCGCGCTGGCGTCTGAAATGCATCCGAAGTGACAATCCAGAATCTGGTTCCCGGAATCCGTGATGTACGCCGAGCCCGCAGATTTCATCCGCCGCGCCACCTTTGCGCCAAGATCCCCAATCCGCCTGGCAACCAACGCCTGAGCGAATGGTACAACTTCCACCGGAAGCGGAAACTTGCCGAGCACCGGAACCTGTTTGGACGAGTCGGTCACAACCACCACCTGCCGCGAGGCTGACGCCACAACCTTCTCGCGCAGCAGCGCGCCACCGCCACCCTTGATCAGCCGCAACTGCGGATCGAATTCGTCGGCCCCGTCAACCGTAACGTCGATTTGCTGAACTTCCTCAAAGTCGGTGAGCGGAATCCCGAGACTCATCGCCAGTTCGCGCGAGCGGTCGGAAGTCGGAATGCCGCGCACCTTCAAACCTTGCTTGACCCTGGCTCCCAGCATCTCGATAAAATATGCGGCCGTTGAACCGGTCCCCAGGCCGACCACCTGCCCGTCGCGGACGTATTCCAGGCTCCGTTCCGCCGCCATTCTCTTTTCGGTCTCGTTACCCATGGAGATCGCTCTGCCTAATTCAACAGTGACGGAATTCTGATCACGTTTCTAATGCCTATCGCCGAGAGCGCGGCCAGCACCGCGCACGCTACGCTCAAGGCCCATAGAAACCTGCGGTCTTTCGGTAGAAAACGCGCCAATGCAAGAAAAACAAACGGAAGCACGGGAATGGCGAAGCGCATAAAGTTGCTGCGCGCCCACAGCAGGTAGTCATAGGAGAACAGCGCGAGCAAATTCATTGCGCAGAATATGGCTTCAGCGGGATGAGTCCGGGCATATTGCCTGAAATCGCTGAAGAACATCCGGCCGGTGCCGGCCAGCACCAAACCGATCCAGAAAAAACTCAACAGCAGGTTAGTCCACGGCGCGGGGTAAGCTAGCGTTCCCGCAACGATGCCGTGAAACGGCCAGCCAAACAAATGCCCATGTGGTCCGGCAATTCCGCCTCCGCCATAGTCGCGCGTCGTATAACTGTGGATCGTAAGCAGAGGATCGCCGAAATAAAGCGCTAGCGGAAGAACGTAAAGCGCGCCGATCGCCAGGCCGGTGCCCAGCGCCACGAAAAACGAAGCGAACTTTTTCTGGACCAACAGGGCCACGCCGATTCCGACCAGCACAAAAATCATCAGCGGCCGCACGGTGACGGAAATCGAACCGAGCAGAGCTGCCGGGAAGACCCGATTGCGCCGAAAGCTCAGAAATGCCGCCAGAGCCAAAGCCATCGCCAGAGGCTCGGAACCGCCCAAGAACGACAACTGCAGCCAGGCGAAATTTGTCAGCGCAAAATAACCCGCGACTCGCGTCCCAAACAAGCGCGCGACCAGGAGAACCGACACCAGAGACGAGATCACCGCGATCAACCAAAGAGCAAAAATCGGCGGCACGCGAAAAATCAGCGAGAGCGCAGCGATGACGTAAGGGTAACCCATGAAATGCTGGATGCCGAGGCTGTGAAAGTCCCAGCGGCGGATCGCCTCGGCCACTCTGAGGTAAGGGCCGTTGTCACCGTAATTGAGCATCTCCCCCGGCGAGCGATGCAGCAGAAACGCGGTGATCCACAGGACCGCTCCGCTGAGCACGGCCAGTGTGAGCACTTCCCGCTCACTGGGTGGAGTCTTAAATCCGATGTGTTCCACCAGGCGAAGCCGAGCGGGCAATTTTTCAGCATCACCATCGGCTGCAGCGTCAGGATTGTGCTGGACGGGGAGGGCCATGGGGATGCGAGGCATTATATCGCCCGCGATGCCGCGGCAAACAGCCTACGGTCCTCGGATTCGCACATCCGGCGCGGCTTGCTTTATCCTAGAAGGTTCCCATGGCCACTACGAAGGTTCAACCCGCCGCCCGGTCCGCGTCTACCAATCATAAGAATTCCGGAGCGTCCAGCTCCGGGCGCGAGGCCGTGTTCGAGGCTTTCCGCCGCTGGGGCTATCTGGAAGCGAATCTCGACCCGCTTGGGTTCATGCGCCCGCGGCCTCATCCCGCGTTGCAGCTTGAGGGCGATGATGCCGACCAGGCTCGAGCGATTTATACCGGTTCCATCGGCATCGAGATCAATCACATCTCCGATCCTGAGCGGGTGCAGTGGATTTACGACCGCATGGAATCCGAGCCTGCGGAGGTCGACCAGCAGCGAGCGCTCGAACTGCTAATCCGGTCCGACATCTTCGAACAGGTCCTCCAGCAGCGTTATCTGGGCAGCAAGCGCTTCTCGCTCGAAGGCACCACCGCCCTGATTCCTCTGGTCGATGAAGTCCTGGACACCGCCTCCCAACAGGGCGCAATCGAACTGGTCATGGGCATGAGCCACCGCGGGCGCTTGAATGTCATCGCGCACGTGGCCAAACGTCCGGCCGAAGAAATTTTCGCCGGCTTCGAAGACGTTGATCCACGCAGCATCCTCGGCAGTGGCGACGTGAAATATCACATGGGCGCCACGGGAAACTACGTCACCCGGAGCGGCCACAAGGTGCACATCCACCTGGTCTCGAATCCCAGCCACCTGGAAGCCGTGGATCCGGTCACGGTGGGCCGCACCCGCGCCAAGCAGGACCGCGCCGGGGCCGACGGTCCCAACCAGTACTTGCCGCTGCTGGTGCATGGCGACGCTGCATTCGCAGGCCAAGGCATCCTTGCGGAAACCATGAACTACGCCGACCTCCCCGGTTATACCGTTGGCGGCACGGTACACGTCATCGTGAACAATCTCCTCGGCTTCACCACCAATGCGGCTGAGGAACATTCGACGCGCTTTGCCGCGTGCATCGCGCGACGGCAGTCCATCCCCATCTTCCACGTGAATGGTGAAGACGTGGACGCCGTGCTGCGCGTGGCCCGAATGGCTACCGAGTATCGCTATCAATTCAAGTCCGACGTCGTCATTGACCTGATCGGCTACCGCCGCCACGGCCACAGCGAAGTGGACGATCCTACCGTCACCCAGCCGCTGCTCTACAAGAAAGTGAAGGACCATCCTCCGCTCTGGGAAATCTATGCCGAGCGCATCGGCGCTACCGGGGCGCAGGAACTGGTCGACTCCATCAAAGCCGAGATGGAAAACGCGCAGAAGGCGGCCCGATCTTTCGAACACAAGCCCATCATGCGCGTGCTCCCCAGCTACTGGAATCAGTATTTCGGCGGGCGCCACAAGCCGGACTTTGAAGTCGAAACCCAGATCTCCGCATCTGAAGTCACCGAACTCGGCGAACGCCTGTCCACCTACCCCGACGGGTTTCACATTCATCCCAAAGTCAAGAAATTGCTCGAGCAGCGCTCCGAAATGGCCCAGGGCAAGCGCACTGTGGATTACGGCATGGCCGAGGCGCTGGCTTTTGCAAGCCTCGTCAAGCAAGGGACCCCAATCCGTTTTTCCGGGCAGGACAGCCGGCGCGGCACCTTCAATCACCGGCATTACGAATTGCTCGATATCGAGAACGAAGACTCCTACATACCTCTCGAGCACATTGCGGAAGGCCAGGCGCGCTGCCAGATCTTCAACTCAACGCTGTCGGAATCGGGAGTGCTCGGCTTTGAGTACGGCTACAGCCGCGACTATCCCGAGGCGCTGGTTCTTTGGGAAGCGCAGTTCGGGGACTTTGCCAACGTGGCGCAGGCCATCATCGATCAGTTCATTTCGGCCGGCGAGGCTAAGTGGAATTTACTCTCGGGCCTGGTAATGCTGCTCCCCCATGGCTACGAGGGGCAAGGGCCGGAGCACTCCAGCGCCCGCGTGGAACGATATCTGCAGCTCGCTGCCGGACACAACATTCAGATCTGCCAGCCTTCCACGGCGGCGCAGTACTTTCACATGTTGCGACGGCAGGCACTCCGCAGCTGGCGCAAACCCCTGATTGTCTTCACCCCCAAGAGCATGCTGCGCCATCCCGACGCCTGCTCTCCGCTCGTAGATTTCACCGATCACGGTTTCCAGCCCATCCTGCCTGACGCGACAGTCGTCGACGCGAAGCGCATCATCGTCTGCACCGGCAAAATTGTTCACGAGCTTCGTGCCGAGAGGAAGAAACGCAAGAACCAGGACACGGCCATCGTCGCTGTCGAACAGCTCTATCCCTTCCCCGATCCGGAACTCGAAGCCGAGTTTGCCCGGCATGCCTCCGCGCATGACATTGTCTGGGTGCAGGAAGAGCCGGCAAACATGGGAGCGCTTTTCAACATGCTTCCCCGTCTGCGGCGTATCGCCGGCAATCGCAGCGTGCTCTCGGTGAAGCGCCATGCCAACGCCAGCCCCGCCACGGGAAGCGCCAAAGCGCATGAGATGGAGCAGAAAGCGCTGCTCGCTTTGGCTTTCACTTCGGGCGCGTGATCAAGAGCAACACGCGCCACGGAGACACAGAGACACGGAGTTTTTTTCTCGGACACTTCCGACCAGATTTGCAAGTCAAAAGAGTTTTGATCCCGCTCTTCTCCGTGACTCCGTCCTCTGTGGTGGGTGTTGGTTCTTGCGCTCACAGCCTGTTTGTTACAATCCGGTGAAAATCCCCGTCCACCCGCGGCGCCTGCGCGATCAGCGGCTACAATACTTTTGTGAAACCATCGATTTTTGTCGTTGAAGACGATAATGACATCTCGCGCCTGGTGCGCCACCATCTGGAGAACGAAGGCTTCGCCGTTCGCGTCTATTCCTCGGGCGCCAGCGTGCTCGGCGACGCGGAGCGGCAACGCCCGGCGCTGTTCGTTCTCGACATCATGGTTCCGGGCCGGGATGGGCTGGAACTGTGCCGCACCATTCGCCAGTCTCCAGCTTTGGCCTCGGTTCCAGTAATCTTTCTCACCGCCAAGAGCGGCGAGGCCGACCGGGTGCTTGGACTGGAACTCGGCGCCGACGATTACATCCCAAAGCCCTTCAGCCCACGCGAACTGGTGGCGCGCGTGAAGGCCGTGCTGCGCCGCTTCGAGCGGCCTCTGCCGCCCAGCCCGCTCAAGATCGGCGACATCGAGATTGATCCTTCCGCGATGACGCTCACCGTCCGCGGCAAGACCGTGGCCACCACCGCCACCGAGTTTCGCCTGCTTGATTATTTTGCGCGCCATGCCGGCCGCGTATTCACCCGCGACCATTTGCTTGATTCCGTCTGGCGCGATACCGCCTACGTCACGCCGCGTTCGGTGGACGTTTACGTGCGCCGCATTCGTGAGAAAATTGAGGCCGATCCGGAGGACCCGCGCTATCTTCGCACCGTGCGCGGCGCGGGTTACCGGTTTGAGGGCCCTAAGTGAGGTCGAGCACTTTTTTCAAGCTGATCGCGCTTTTTCTCGCCGTCATCGCCGCCTCCGCCATCATTTACGACGTTACGGTAAGCCGGGCCTGGGAGGCTTCGCTGCGCCGCGAGATTGAGCGTGACCTTACCCAGAAGACCGCGCTGTTCGCCCATCGCGTCGAGTCCGAGCGCGGAGCACAAAATCTCTCTGACCTGGCTGCCCAGGAAGGCCAAGCGGCCGGCGCCCGCGCGACCATCGTTGATGTGACCGGCAAGGTATTGGCCGATTCGGAAGTGGACCCCGCCAGTCTGGGGAATCAAGCAACCAGCCCCGAAGTCGCGGCGGCCCTGGGCGGTCAAACCGGAATCTCGGAGCGGCGCAGCACCACCACAGGCGCTGCCAGTCTGTTCGTGGCTCGTCCGATCACCGGTGGAGCGGTACGGCTCGCATATCCGCTGTCTGATGTGGAAGCGGTCTCGCAGCAAGTCCACAAGAAGCTGGCCTGGGCCACGCTGTTGGCCTGCGTGGTGGCGCTGCTGATTGCCGCGCTGGGCGCGAGCTCGATCGGCGGCCGCCTGCAGCGGATCGTCTCCGTCGCGGACCGCCTCGCCGCCGGAGACCTCAAGGCCCGCATCGGCGAATCGTCCGGCGATGAGATCGGCCGCCTGGCGTCCGTGCTCGATCAAACCGGAGTCAAGGTGGAAGCCAGCTTCCAGGCGCTGCAGTCCAGTCAGAATCAGCTCGAGACCCTGCTCAACAGCATGCGCGATGCCGTCATTGCGGTGGGGCCGGATCTGCAGGTACGGTGGGCAAACCAGACCATGGACCGTCTGGCCGCGTCTCGCACTCGCCTGCATGCGCCGGTGGTCGAGACCATTCGCGACCCTGATTTTCTTGCCGTGGTCAGCCATGCGGCCAGGTCGCGCGAAGTCCAGTCGGCGCGCGCTACTTCGATCGTGCCGGGCCGCGCCTACGAGGTTACAGCCGCGCCGCTGCCTGATGGAGGCGCGGTGGCGGTGCTTCGCGACCTCACCGAAACCGAGCGCGTCGAGAAAACCCGCCGCGATTTCATCGCCAATGTTTCGCATGAACTGCGCACTCCCTTGACCTCGATTCAGGGCTACTCCGAAACCCTTCTCGACACGCCCACGGTGGATGGCGGGACTCGCGAGTTTCTGGAAATCATCCGCAAGAATGCGGCCCGCATGTCGCGTCTGACCGAAGATCTGCTCACGCTGGCGCGCGTCGAGTCCGGCGAGACCCGCTTCGAGAGCAAGCCCACGGCGCCGGTCGAATTGCTCAAAGATGCGGAAGAGAGTTTCCGCGAAATTGCGCGCGGCCAGGGGATCGAGCTTGAACTGCAGAACCCTGCGCCTGCCGCAACTCCGGGCACATCCGTGCCTGCGGCGGAAGCGCTGCCTCCCGTACTCGCCGATCCCGAGGCCATTCATCAGATATTTTCGAACCTCATCGATAACGCGCTGAAATACGGGCGCTCCGGCAATCGCATTGTGCTGGGAGCACGCCCGGCTCCGGATGCAGTGGAGTTCTATGTCCAGGATTATGGGGCCGGCATCGCCTCGGAGCATTTGCCGCGCCTGTTCGAGCGCTTCTATCGCGTCGACAAAGCCCGCTCCCGCGAGTCCGGCGGCACCGGCCTCGGACTCGCCATCGCCAAACACATTGTGCTGGCCCACCGAGGCGCCATCCGGGCGGAAAGCGACCTCGGCCACGGCTCCACGTTTTTGTTCACCCTGCCTGTTTCGGTTGATGAACCGGGTGAGTGAAGCGGCTCACGAAAGTCTGCCATCAGCCGGTTCCTCCCGACGCCGCTGGCTGAAACCGCTGAGAGCTGTGGCCTTTGCTACACTTCTTCATGGTTACCCTCGCCGACATCGAGGCGGCGCGCGCGCGGATCGGAGACGCGCTCTACCTGTCTCCGTGCAGATTCTCCGAGGCGTTTTCCCAGATCACCGGTTCGCGGGTTTTCTTCAAATTCGACAATCTGCAACGCACTGGCGCGTTCAAAGAGCGTGGCGCGCTTCACAAGCTACTGACCCTCTCGAAAGAGGAACGGGCCCAAGGGGTTATCGCTGCATCCGCCGGAAACCATGCGCAGGGCCTGTCTTGTCATGCGGGCCGGCTCGGCATTCGGGCCGTCATCTAGATGCCGCTGACCACGCCGCTGACCAAAGTCTCGGCCACGCGCGCCTACGGCGCCGAAGTGGTTCTGCACGGAACGAACTACGATGAAGCGTTCGTGGCGGCGGTTGAACGCTCTGAACAAGACGGTCTGAAGTTCGTTCACGCTTTCGACGATGACACCGTCATCGCCGGCCAAGGCACGATCGGCCTCGAGATCCTGCAGCAGCGGCCTGATCTTGACGCGGTGATCGTGCCCATCGGTGGCGGCGGACTGATCGGCGGCATCGCTTGCGCCATCAAAACTTTGCGGCCGGACGTAAAAGTCATCGGCGTCCAACCCGCCAGCCTGCCTTCGATGCAAGCTGCGCTGAAGCACGGCGGGCCAGTGACGATTCCAGCGGCAACCACCATCGCCGACGGCATTGCAGTACGTCGCGCCGGCGAGCGCACCGTTCCTCTCGTCAAGCGATACGTGGACGAAATCATGACCGTGAGCGACGAAGAAGTCGCCAACGCCATCCTGCTTCTGCTGGAACGTGAAAAGACGCTGGCGGAGGGCGCAGGCGCCGCGGCTACCGCGGCTCTGATCAATCGAAAACTTGGGCTCGAGGGGAAAAACGTTGTGGTACTGGTCTGCGGCGGCAACATCGACGTGACTTTGCTCTCCCGGATCATCGAGCGCGGTCTGGTAAAAGATGGACGCCTGCTGCGCCTGCGCATTCACCTGCCCGACTATCCCGGTGCACTGCATCGCCTGACCGGAATACTGGCTGAGTTGCGCGCCAACATCGTCGAAACTGCCTACGACCGGACCCATCACGGGGTCCGGCTCGGCCAGACGGCGATCGACATTACGCTCGAAACCCGCGGCCCCGACCACATCGCTGAGTTGCTGGCAGTGCTTGCGTCGGCGGGGTACGCGCACGATCGCGTGCTGTAGAAATTCACAGGTTTTTAACCGCTTTTCGCCAAATAACGGTTAGACTGAGGGTGTTCCCGCGCGTCGGTCCGGAAGAGGAATGCATGGGCAGGGCATCCGCCACATCAATGTCTGAAACAGCGCGCGAAGGTTTGGTTCGCCGCACCGTGGAAGCCTGCCGACTCACGAAAGAGGCAGCGGCGGCCGCCGCCGAAGGCATAGCGACCGGTTCGTCCGCAACCTTGAATTCGCTTCGCGCCCGCGAAGCCGAACTCGACGTGCTGGATCGCGAAATTGACAGCGGAGTTACGGTTGCGATTGCCGGCGCCGAAGCTGCCGATGCCCGCCAGCTCCTCGCCTGCATGAAGTGCATGATCAACCTGGAGCGCATCGGCGACCTGCTGTTGAGTTTTGCGAACAGCGCACTCGCGTGTCTGGGTAAGGTCGATCCCGACGACAGCCGCGATCTCACCCGCATGGCCACGCTCCTCGAAAAGATGCTGACCGACGGCGGAGAGGCATTTTCAGCGCGCGATCTGGGCCGCGCTGTCGACGTAATCCGCACCGACGCTGAGATGGACCGCTTGCGCAACCTGATCTTCCTGCGGCACATCGAGAATCCGGAAGGCCTGCCGCGACTCTCCAGCTTGCAGGTCATCTTCATGACCCAATGCCTTGAACGCGCCGGCGACCACGCCAAGAATCTTGCCGAAGAAGTCTGCCACTTGGTAAGCGGTCACACGGTGCGGCATGTGCTGGTGGCGTCAGGCAAGCCGATCGAACAGCAGATGTTCCTCGAGCGTTTGCGGCGCAAGCCGCAGTAGCTCATCTCGTCGCAACCCTAAGCAGCATCTCCGTCCAACACCAATCCGGGCTGAACGCATCCAGCAGCAGCGCGGGTCGCGGCGCGCTCGCCGCGCCTGATCAGCACAATTGCACCCAGGATCACTGCCGAGGCCAGCACCAGCCTCAACGACAGCGCTTCACCCGCCAGCAGCCATCCCAGCAACACTGCGACCACGGGATTGGCATAGGTATGCGTCGCCACCAGCGCCGGCGAGCATTGCTGCAGGAGCCACGTGTACGCTGTGAACGCGATCACTGATCCAAACACGATCAGGAACGCCAGGCCCATCCAGGAACGCGTGGAAACGTCGCTGGCGTGAAAACCGTGCCACTCGCCGGATACAATCGCGGCGACCCACAGCATCGCGGCCCCGCAGAGCAGAGGCATCGCAGTGCGCGCGACTGCGTCATGCGGCAATTTCACTCTCGCCGATACAACCACACCCACCGACCACGCCAGCGAACTGACCAGCGCCGCGACCAGGCCGATCGCAGACGAGCCGCGCGCGCTCAAGTCCGGACCAATCAGAATGCCAACGCCCAGCAGCCCGGCCACGAACCCCAAACCGCTCAGCCAGTGCGGCCTTTGCTGGCCAACGATCCAACCCACGAACATGATGAACATAGGCTCGGTCGCCATCAGCAACGCGGCCGGACCAGACGTGATGGACTTTTCTGCCCAGTGCAGCAACCCGTGGCCCAGCGTGAAATAAAGCAGCCCTACGGCAAATCCAGCTGCCAGATGCTCGCGCTTCGGGCGATAACCCTTGGCCAGCGCCCAGATCACCAGGATGCCGCCCGCCAGCGTATGCCGGAGCGCCACCGCAACCAGGGGCGGGATCGTTTCTACTGCGTAGCGGATCGCCAGGTAGGTCGAACCCCAAACGACATAAGTCGTAAGGAAGGCCAATGCCAGCTTAATGGCGTGGCTCCGGGCATGTATCGTGGCTTCCATTCGCTCAGTGGTGATCACAGGTCTGCCTCCAATATTAACCATCTTGCCGCTGCGGATCATGGCCATAATCTGTGCCCGCTGTGTGCTGATCATGTGGAATCCCGCCTCGTAATCAGTAACCTATAAACTAGTGTTTGTAGGTTACACGAATGCTAGCCGCTCCATGTGTAACTTGTCAAGTTAATTTTGATGGTTATATAATTGAATGCGGCAACCGAATGCCCAACATAAGCGCTCAAAAGCGACGGCCGCCCACGTTCGAACGGATCGGGGGCAACCTGTGTCTGGATTTCGTCAACACACTCGACAATCGTCCGAGCGATCAGCCGAAAGAACTGCTCAGTCATTACGTGGACCTGGTCCGCTTCTGCGAAGAGGCGGGAGCGCTGACGCTCAGCGAGGCCAATGCCCTGATCGAACTGAGCCCGTCTCAGCCTGAAACCGCGCGTAAGGTTCTGGAGCGGGCCATCGAGTTGCGCGAGGCTCTGCACGCTGTGTTCACGGCAATCATAGAAAAGCGCAAGGTGCCCATGGGGGCGATGGCCATCGTCAACGTGCGCATTCAGGACGCGGCGAGCGAAGCGCGCCTGCTGCCGGTCAACGGAAGATTCGAGTGGGACTTGAGTTTTCCGCCCACACTGAGCCGCGTGCTGCGGCCGATCGCGCGCGCCGCCGGCGAGCTGCTCGCGTCTGATCAGCTGCCTATGGTGCGCACCTGCTTGTCGCCAACCTGCCGATGGCTGTTTCTCGATAGCAGCAAGAATCACCGCCGCCGCTGGTGCGACATGAAGTCGTGCGGCAACCGCGCCAAGGTAAGAAGGTTTTATGCCAGGAAGAAGAGCGCGTAAACCATTTCGCCGGGTGCCCCGGCCTTGTCTCTAAGCTTCTTGCAGAGACAGGGCAGGGCGGCCGCTCATGTGAACCCGCTACAATTGACGCTCTCCCCGGAGGTCCCATGTTCGCTCGTCTTCTTGCATTCATGCTGCTTGCCAGTTCTGCGCTCGCGCAGAACGTCGTTCACTACACGACGACCATCGACAACGTGAAGTACGTGTTCGCGACGGCGGAGCCGGTGGCGCGTTTGAAGTCGGGCGACATTCTTGACACCAACACGCTGGACTGCTTTGGCAACGGAATCCGCAAGCCGGGCGACACGCTGGCCATGGCGAAGGGGGACAATCCGCTGGCGGGGCCGTTTTTTGTTGAAGGTGCTGAACCGGGAGACACGCTGGCCGTGAAGATCCTCGACTTGCAAGTCGACGGCGACACCGGCGTGGGCGCGTTCGCTCCGGGATTTGGCGCGATCAATGAGACCAACTACACGCCCATGCTGCATGCACCGCTGCCCGAGCGCATCTGGTTTTATCACATTGATCACGCGGCCAATATGGCGACGTTCAAGGCGCTCGATTCCGATTTTTCGGTGAAGATTCCGGTGCACCCATTCTTTGGCTGCATCGGAGTCGCTCCGGCAGACGGTGAGGCGCGCAGCTCGGTGGTTCCGGCGGAGTTCGGCGGCAACATGGATTCTCCTGAGGCAAGCGTGGGGAACACGGCTTATTTTCCCGTCAACGTGAAGGGCGCGCTTTTCTACATTGGCGACGGACACGCGGCGATGGGGGATGGGGAAATCGCCGGGACGGCGATCGAGGTTCCGCTGAAGGCGCGGGTGCAATTGAGCGTGATCAAAGGCCGCACCATCTCCTGGCCGCAGTTTGAGAATGACGAAGCGATCATGACCGTGGGCGCATACCGTCCGCTGGATGACGCGTTGCGCATTGCCTTCACGGAACTGGTGCACTGGATTCACAAGGACTATGGGTTGTCGGAACTTGACGCTTACGAGCTGCTGTCGAAGGTGGCGAAGGTTCATCTGAATGAGATGGTGGATCCCAATTATGTGGTCGTGGCTTCGATCGAGAAGAAGTATTTGCCGAAGAAAAAATAGCCGGTGAAAGCCACAACAAGTTCTCTTGACACCATGCCGGGGCCGAGCGAGACTTCCAAAAAGCAAATTTTTCATGGATCCCTTGTCCGCGCCACCCAATTCACGCGGTGAGGCCGGTATTGCAGAGGCGGCTGTGCCCCTGCACGCTGGTTTGCATTTTCCTGCCGAAGACCGGGGGGAATCGTTGTCGGCCATGGCGCAGCGGGACCTGGATGCCGCGCTGCAGTTGCTGGCCGAACGCGCACAGTACATCACGGGAGCGAGCGGAGCGGCCATTGCCCTGCGGCGCAAGGCCGAGCCGGATATGCTTTGTCGCGCGAGTGCCGGGACCAACGCTCCGGAACTGGGCGCGCTGCTTTCGTGCGAGTCAGGTCTCTCTGGCGAGAGCGTGCGCATGAAGCGGGTGATGCGTTGCGACGATGCCAGCCGCGATTCCCGCGTGAACCGCGAAGGTTGCCGCCAGCTGGGGATTGCGTCGGTGGTGGTGGTGCCCATTCTCAGCCAGGATGAAGTGCTGGGGGTGTTTGAGTTGTTCGCGGGAACGCCGAATGCGTTTGGCGACCGCGATACCGATGCACTGCGGCGACTGGGACAGATGGTGGAAACGGCCGTGCGGCAAGCGGAGGCGGCAGAGGCGCAGATGGCGCTGTTCGCGCAAGCGGAAGCCGCAAAAGAGGCGGAAAAGGCGGCCGCTACCCGTCCCCGCATGTGGTCGGCAACCCAGGTCGCGCCAGCGCCTGGGGCAGGGACTGACGCAGCGTCAGCTCCGCCGTCGATGCGTTCTCTGCGAGAGTGCAAGGCCTGCGGGTTTCCGGTCTCCGAGGGCCGCGAGCTTTGCGTGGAATGCGAGGAGCGCAAGTGGCGGGGATTGCCCTTGCCATCAAGAATTCCGC
>Ga0209698_10002774_pt1 | contig 19685 bp, 19 predicted proteins | sample LitLauG_LLR_2012_FD_187203 | JGI IMG/M metagenome (GOLD analysis project Ga0209698, IMG submission 187203) | Freshwater sediment microbial communities from Pennsylvania, USA - Little Laurel Run_MetaG_LLR_2012 (SPAdes) (version 2) | ecosystem: Environmental > Aquatic > Freshwater > Creek >...
ATCTCGTCGGCCTTGGCGATGGCGCCCTTCATGCCCTTCTCGGCCGGTGTCAGCACCAGCTCGGCGCCGAGGAAGGCGAGCAGCTTGCGGCGCTCGATGGACATGGACTCGGGCATCGTCAGTATAAGACGGTAGCCGCGCGCGGCGGCAACGAAGGCCAACGCGATGCCGGTGTTGCCGGAGGTTGGCTCGACCAGCACCGAGCCCGGCTTGATCTTGCCCTGGGCCTCCAGGGAATCGATCAGCGAGACGCCGATCCGGTCCTTGACCGAGGCCAGCGGGTTGAAGAATTCGAGTTTGACCAGAACCTCGGCCTTGGCCCCGGCATCGGCGGCCATGCGGTTGAGCTTGACGACCGGCGTGTTGCCGATGGTCTCGGTGATATTGTCGAAGATGCGGCCATGGCCCCAGATATGGGTGCCCTCGATGGTCTTGATACGGATGTCGTCGGTCATGGGTGCGGCTCCTGGCGTTAAGCTTGGGTCCGAAATGAGCTTGCAACATCCAAACGAGGCACGCCAGCGCGCAGAACCGCAACGCAAGTGCGCCTTGCCATCACTTTGGCGCGCGTTGGCACGCTTTGGAGACGCTTTGCGAGCATCGCATTGCGCGGAAATTCACCCTATCGATGCTTTTGTTCCTGTCGAGCCGAATCCGCCGCTGCCTCGCGCGCTCTCCTCGAGCGATGCCCTTTCGGTGAGCGCAATCTGGACGACCGGCGCGATCACCAGCTGAGCGATGCGGTCGCCGCGCCGGATGGTGAACGGCTCGGTGCCGTGGTTGATGAGGAGGACGCCGATCTCGCCCCGGTAGTCGGCATCGATAGTGCCGGGCGCGTTGAGAACGGTGATGCCGTGCTTCAGGGCAAGGCCCGAACGGGGGCGGATTTGCGCCTCGTGGCCGGCCGGAAGCGCGAGCGCCAGGCCGGTCGGAACGAGCGCGCGGGCGCCGGGGGCAAGGACAGTCGGGGCTCCCTCGGCGACGGCGGCGATGAGGTCCATGCCGGCGGCGCCGGGGCTCTGGTAGGCCGGTAGCGGCAGCCCGACGGCGTGCGGCAGCCGGAGTACCGCAACCGTCGGTGACTCGCTGGGCATGTTGGAATTATACCTTTATATTCAATGATTTAGCAATCCTATTCACGAGCCGCTCGGCGACCTCGTCCTTGCTCAGCTTTGGCCAATCCTCGGTGCCGGCGGCGCTGAGCAGGTGCACCGTGTTGGCGGTCCCTCCCATGACCCCGGCGGCCGGGGAGACATCGTTGGCGACGATCCAGTCGCAGCCCTTGGCCGCCAGCTTGGCCTTGGCGTTGGCGAGCAAATCTTGCGTCTCGGCCGCAAAGCCGATGACCAACTTGGGGCGCTTGGGTCCGACCTGCGACAGCGCACGCAGGATATCCGGGTTCTCGACGAGATCCAGGCTCTTGGGTGCCGTACCTTTGACCTTTTTGATCTTTTCGTGCGCTTCACCGGCGCTGCGCCAGTCGGCGACGGCGGCCGCGAACACCGCAACGTCGACCGGCAACGCTGCCTCGGCCGCCGCCAGCATCTGCCGCGCGGTTTCGACAGGGACGACCGCGACCCCCGGCGGATCGGGGATCGCGACCGGCCCCGAGACCAGCGTCACCGACGCCCCGGCCCGTGCCGCCGCCGCCGCGATGGCGTGCCCCTGACGGCCGGACGACCGGTTGGCGATGTAGCGCACTGGGTCGATCGGCTCGTGCGTCGGACCAGAGGTGACCAGTATCCGGACGCCTCTAAGCGGTTGATCCGAGTTGACAAACTGCCCCTCGATCGCGGCAAGGATCTGCGTCGGCTCGGCCATCCGGCCGATGCCTACCTCGCCCCGTTCGGCCATCTCGCCAACCTCCGGGCCAACGAACCGAACGCCATCGGCGGCAAGTTGCGCGGCGTTGCGGCGGGTGGCCGGGTGCGCCCACATGCGCGGGTTCATCGCCGGGGCCACGAGCACGGGCTTGTCGCTCGCCAGCAGTGTGGCGGTTGCCAGATCGTCGGCATGACCGCCGGCCATTTTTGCCATGAGATCGGCCGTTGCCGGCGCGACGACGAGCAAGTCGGATTCGCGCGAGAGCCGGATGTGGCCGATTTCGTGCGTCCCATCGAGGGCCCAAAGATCCGTGAACACCGGCCCCCCCGAAATCGCGCCGAGGCTAAGGGCGGTCACGAACTTCTGCGCGCCCGAGGTCATGACGACACGCACCGTGTCGCCCCGTTCGCGCAGCCGGCGCACGAGTTCGAGACATTTGTAGGCCGCGATGCCGCCGCCGACGATGAGCAGTATGCGTTTGCCGGACACGAGGTTCGCTACTGTTGGGTCGATCCGAGAAAGCCAAGCCTAGCACAGGCTATTACCCGACGGCAGCCCGAACCGGCGCGCATCTTGTTTGGGTTGACCGTGGTCGCCGGCGATGTCTTACTTGGTCTCGATGGTGCCCCTCGGGGCTCAATAGGGAACATGGTGCGGGCGCTCAAGGCCCAAATCCATGGCTGCCCCCGCAACTGTCAGCGGCGAGCTTTGCGTCCCTCGATGCCACTGGAGGCTTTGCGCTTCCGGGAAGGCGGGACGGAGCGTTGACCCGCAAGCCAGGAGACCTGCCATCGCCGGACGTCAAAGTGGAACGCTGGGCGGGGTGCCTGGCGTGCGAGCTGGATACGTTTGACCAAGGCTCGCGCCCGCAATGACATGAGACGTCAACGACACGGGCGGTCCATGTTCAACAATATCCGAAAACTCCTTGCTGAAAGTTCACCAGGCCTGCGCAGACGGCTGGTGAGCATCTACGCCGTTCTCGCGGTGCTCAATATTGGCAGCTGGATTTGGGCGTTCGTCGCGTTCCGTGACAACCCGGGTCTGCTCGGCGTTGCGCTCGTTGTCTACGGTCTGGGCCTGCGCCATGCGGTCGATGCCGATCACATCGCCGCCATCGACAACGTGACCCGCAAGCTTATGCAGGATGGGCAGCGGCCGGTGTCGGTCGGCTTTTTCTTCGCAATGGGCCATTCGTTCATTGTCATACTGGGTGTGGTGGTCGTTACCGCGCTTTCCGGGGCCGTTGGCAACTGGCAAGGCATGCATGATATCGGAAGCACGGTCAGTACGATATTTTCGGTGTTCTTTCTGTTCGCCATCGCCGCGATGAATCTCGCCATCCTCTGGGGCATTTATCAAAGTTATCGGCAGCTGCGCCTGGGTAAGTCCTATGCCGAGGAAGATTTGGACCTGCTGCTGAACAAGCGGGGGTTCGTGGCACGGATCTTCCGCCCGATCTTCAAACTGGTGACCAAGAGCTGGCACATGTTCCCGGTTGGGTTCCTGTTTGGGCTCGGCTTCGACACGGCATCGGAGATCGCCGCGTTCGGATTGGCGGCCTCGCAGGCGGCCAAGGGCCTACCGATCGGCACTGTCCTGGTGCTTCCGGTATTGTTCGGGGCCGGCATGTCGCTGGTCGACACCACCGACGGGGTGATGATGCTCGGAGCGTACAACTGGGCCTTCCTCGATCCCGCGCGCAAGCTCTTCTATAATATGACGATCACGCTGGTATCCATCGTGGTCGCGGTCCTCATCGGGGGCATAGAGGCCCTTGGGGTGATCGCGGATCAATTGTCCCTAAAAGGTACCTTCTGGGAGGCCGTCGGCACCTTGAACGATAATTTCGGCGTCGTCGGCTTCATCATCGTGGCTGTTTTTGCGGTTGCCTGGGTGGTGTCGTATTTGTTCTACAGGGCCAAGGCCCTCGAACATATGCCATCGTGACAAGTGCGCACGGACCTTGTTAGACTAGTCGCCATGTTGGCCGATTTCGTATCAGTGCGGCAGGCCCGGTTGCGCGACGCTCCAGCGCTGGCGGAGGTATTCGCCGAGAGCTGGATGCTCGCCTATCGCGGCATCATTCCGCATGCGCACCTGGCGACGCTCGTTTCGCGGCGCGGCCCGGCGTGGTGGCGCGAAAACCTCAAGCGGCCCGACGGGGTGCTGGTGCTGGAAGCGGGCGGCAGGACCGCCGGCTATGCCACTTTCGGCCCGGCCCGCACCGCGGTTCGGCCACGCGGCGAAATTTACGAACTGTACATGGCTCCCAACTATCAGGGTCTCGGTCTTGGCGAGCGCTTGTTCGAAAGTGCCCGACAACGGATGGATGCCCGCAGGCTCGATGGGCTCGTGGTCTGGGCGCTGAGCGAAAACACCCCGGCCTGCGATTTCTATTGGCGGCGAGGCGGCCGCCCCATCCAAACCGGAACCGAACGGTTCGGCCGCAAAACCTTGGAAAAGACCGCGTTCGGCTGGGAGTGACCTCGGCCACTCGCCTGGACCTTCTCCGTCACCGGCCGAACAGTCGACCCAGAAGGGTCGCTGGTACTGATACCGGCGCGGCTGTGGCCTGACCACCCGAGGCGGCACCCTCGGCGCTCGCAAGATACCTCGCCAGCGCACCCTTGCCGTTGGTCATGTGCGGGGCGAGCCAGCTATCGTCGGCCACCAGCATGCCGCCGTCCGGTTGCAGCCCCTTGTCCTTCTCCTCGCGCTCCTTGGCTCGGAAGCGGTAGTGGTCGTACACGTCCAGGACATGCGTCATGTAGGCCTGCGCCAGCGCCTGGTTGCCGCGCACGATCAGCAGGTTCTCATCGTTCTCGTAGGATGCCTTGAACCCGAGATTGTGACTGCCGAGGATCACCGCGCAATCGGGCGAGAGCGGATCGATGACCACGATCTTGTCGTGGATGATCGCCTTGCCGACGCCGAGCAGCTCGGACTCGAAGCCGCCCACCACGTCGTCCTTGTTGAGCGCGACCGCTCGCACCACATGGACGACGCCGTTGTTGTAAACCGCCGGCTGAGTGTGTTTCTCGTGCGGGCCGCCGCCACGAACCGGTGGCACATAGTTGGGCATCGCCATCACGTCGCTCACCGCGCCATAGACGATCACGTTTTGCCGCGCGGCGCCGATGCGGATGGCTTCCTCGATGACGCTGGTCTTGCCTGATTGGCTGGGCAGGAACACAGCAAAGAAGATGGCATCGCGCGCCTTGTCGATCAAGCCGTAGACCTCGGCGAGATCGGGCGGCGCGACGGCCGCCTTTTTGGTCTTGGCGTGGGTGTTCGGCGAGCGCCAGAGCACCAGGCTGGTACCGTCCGACAACGTCGTTTCGATCCGCTTGGTGGCATTGGCACCGCGGAGCGCCTCGCCTTGGACGTTGCGCGTTTCCTCCGACAGCGGATTGGGTGTCACGAAATTGGCGGTGTCGGCCTTGAGGTCGTTCCAGTAGTCGCGGTAGGCTGCGGCGATGACGTCGTTTTCGATTAGCATAGCGTTGTTGCTCTGACCCGCGAGCCCAGTCGGCGTCCAGTTGGTCGAACCCGTCATGACCGCCTTGGGCTTGCCGGTGGCATCCTCGAAAACGACGAACTTGTTGTGGCCGATATGGCCGTTGTTGAACATCCGATCGGTTTTGCGCGGGCCCATGAGGTCGGTGAGCAGCTCGCGCATGAGGTGGTTGCCGCTGTCCCAGCCCTTGTCCTTGCCCTCCTTGCTGGAGTTGGCCAGGATGAGGTCGATCACCTCTTTGCGCGCCGCGATCAGCTCGACCAGATCCTCGTCCCACAGCTCGTAGATCGCCATCTTGAGACGCGATCCAGGTTCCTGCTCGGTTCGGTGCAGAAGTTCCTCGAGCATCGCCAGCACGTCGCCGGTGAGGTAGCCGCGGATTTCGTCATTGGGCGTCGAGATATGCGCGGTGATGGTCTTGGGCGTCAGCTCCTCGCCCTTCTCCTTCAACGCCTTGCGCAGCCATTGCGCGGACAGGATGCCGTTGGTGAACGTCGCCCGCATATCGCCGTAGCGCTGTGTAACACGGATGGTATTCGTTATGGCGCCGTCGGTGAGATAGCCCAGTGGAATTGGTGCGCCGTCATATTTCGGCGCCTTGGGATCGACGGGCACCGGCTCCAAACCGGGCTTGAACCGCCCGACCGCGCGAATGCGATAACGCACCGTCACCTCGTCGGGCCGGCGAGAGAGCCGGTCGCGGCGCTTGCGCAGTGTCAAGTCGCGCCAGGACATTTTCTGAATAGGCCAAACGCGCGTCGACTGCGCCGACCGCCCAGTGTTGCTCTGGCCGCGGAATGGCACCCAAGCGGCCAGCGGCTGCTCCTCGCCCGTGTCGGGATAGATGCGGGTGATGTCAAAGCCGAGACAGCCAGATATCGCTTCATCGATCGACCAGGCGATCAGCGCGACCTCGTTGTTCGCAAAGGCGCGGGCGTTGGTGATGCGGGCCATCGGGTGTCCTCGGGGAAGATCCGGAAGAGACGCAAGAGACGGCACGCAACAGCACTACGAGGCCTGCAACGCGAGGCCCGCGAGGCGATGACTATCACCCTGCTGAGTGCTGCGAATAGGGCGGTTGCCTGGCCGTCCCCAGGAAATTGGGCGAGATCTACAGTCGCCGCAGCTCGATCCGCTCGATCCGATGCCCCTTGCCCTTGACCAGGATCAGATCGGCGCGCCGGCGTGTTGGCAGGATGTTTTCGGTGAGGTTGACCAGGTTGATCGACTGCCAGATTTCCGCCGCCTTTGCGCGGGCTTCAGCGTCGGCGAGCCGGGCATAGCGGTGGAAATAGGCGGCGGGGTCTCGGAACGCGGTTTGGCGCAGGCGCAGGAATCGAGTGACATACCACTCCTCGACGACATCGGCTGGCGCGTCCATGTAGATCGCAAAATCGAAGAAGTCGGAGACGAATGGCGCGGCATCGCCGACTTTCGCTAGCTGGGCCGGCTGGAGCACGTTGAGGCCTTCGACGATGAGCACATCGGGCCGGTCGATGATCCGCTCCTCGGCCTCGAGCACATCATAGGAGAAGTGCGAATAGAGGGGAGCCGCGACATTGGCCCGGCCGGATTTGACATCGTTGAGAAAGGCCAGCAGTCGGTGGGTGTCGTAGCTCTCCGGGAAGCCCTTGCGTTGCATCAAGCCGCGCTCCTCGAGCACCCGGTTGGGCAGGAGAAACCCATCGGTGGTGATGAGATCGACCCGCCGGTGCTCCGGCCAGCGCGCCAGCAGCGCCTGTAAGACCCGCGCCGCCGTGCTCTTGCCGACCGCGACACTTCCCGCGATGCCGAGGATGAAGGGCACCTTGCCATCCGTCTTGCCGAAAAATCTCTGACGCTCGGCGTGCAGATGCTGGGTCGCCTGCACCTGCAGATTGAGCAGCCGCGACAACGGCAGGTAGATCTCCTCAACCTCCTTGCGCGAGAGGCGCTGCGTGACGCCCGACAGCCGCTCGACCTCGGTGTCGTCGAGGGTCATTGGTGTGTCGGCGCGCAGCCGCGCCCAATCCTTGCGGCTGAAGCTCTGGTAGGGCGAGAGGATCGCGCCCGCCCGCACGATCACCGGCCGCGTGCGTGGCTTGCGCAACTCGACTTTGCCGAGTGTCTTGCGGAGACGCTTCATCGGAGCCCGCACGCAAACCCTTGGCGCGGAAGCCAAGTTTGGTCATATTGTTCGCGTAAGGTTCTCATCTCGGCATCCCAGGCTTGCAGCGCCTTTCGCAATGCAGCATTGGGGTAGGGCTGGTCAAGGACTACAGCAATTGTCGGTTATGTTGACATTATCTCCCCCCAACCCGCATGCCCCGGCCGATCGGCCTCTAACCGAGGCTGACGCTGTCGATATTTGGATCGCGCGCTGGCTGCAGGTGCGGCGCAAGGAAATCCTCGCCCGCTATGGTTGCGATCCACGCCGGCTCTACGACATCTGGGAGGGCAAGCGCTTTCCCCTGAGCCGCGCCAAAGCTTTGGAGAAATTCGCCAAGCTCTATCCAGCTCTCGAAGGCCGGATAGATACCAGCCACCACCGTCGGATACCGCGGCCCGGTCCCGGCGACGGTCAGGCTTTGTTATTCGAGTGCCTTCCGGTTGGGCGGAACGGCCGGCGTTAACGCGGCTTGGTGCGTGTCCGGCTGTCCGCCAGCACACACAGCAGCTCCCACATGAGATTGGCGGCGGTGACCGCCGTGATGCCGGTGGGATCGTAGCACGGTGCAACCTCGCAGATGTCGGCGCCAACGAGGTGCTTGCCCTGCAGCGAGCGCAACATCACCTGCACATCGCGGGGGGTTAGCCCGCCGATCTCCGGCACCCCCGTGCCGGGGGCCCAGGCCGGATCGATGCCGTCGATGTCGATGGTGACATAGGTCGGGCCTTTGCCGATGACCTTGGCGATAGTCTCGATGACCCTGGCACGGCCCATGTCCTCGTAGCGATCGATGGTGATGCAGGTGAAGCCCTGGTCTTCGCCCCAGGCGATATCGTGCGGCGAAAATCGGCTGCCGCGCAGGCCGATCTGGATGGTCCGCTTGGGGTCGATCAATCCTTCCTCGACACCGCGACGAAAGGTGGTGGCGTGATTGATCTTGGTGTCGGCGAGCGTGTCGAGCGTGTCGGCGTGGCTATCGATCTGTACGACACCGACGGGCTCATCCTTGGCGATGGCGCGCAGGATCGGCAGCGGCACCGTATGGTCACCACCGATGCTCAACGGCAATGCGCCCGCCGCATGCACCCGTTCGAAAAACGACTGCATCATCGTCAGGCTGCGCGACAGATCGATGGGATTGACCGGCGCATCGCCGATATCGGCGACATTGCAGATGTCGTAAGGCGCGATGCCGCTGACATTGTGGACGCGACGGATCAGCCGCGAGGCCTCACGCACCGCCGCCGGGCCTTGCCGGGCGCCTGCGCGGTAGTTGACGCCGATGTCGAACGGCGCTCCAACCAAGGCGATGTCGATGTCCGGCGAGATGTCGTGCCGTTGCGTGCGCATGAACGTCGCGATGCCGGCAAAGCGCGGCGTCACGGCGGCATCGACAGGCTGGAAACGCGGATCTCCGGTCATTGCGAACCTCTCACGTCTTCTTGCGCGACAGCACCATTACGCCGGCGATGACGAGCGCCATCCCAGCGACGTGCCAGGCCGTCAGCGGCTCACCCAGCAGCGTTACCGCGAGTAGCGTCGTCATGATTGGACCCGCTCCGCCGGTGACGCTCGCAGGCCCCGGCCCTACCCGGGCGATGGCTTCGGAAATCAGGAACGAGGGGATGACCGTCGACCCGATCGCCATGGCCACGGCAATGCCAAAGGCCGGCCAGGGCACCAGCAAGGCACTCATGGGGTGCGTAACCGCGAATTGGCCGATCAGCACGGCCGAGCCCGACAGCATCGAGAAACAGGTGTAAAGCGGTGCGCCCATCCGCTGAATGGGCCACTTGCTCCAGGCGATGTAAAACGCATAGGCGAGGGCGCATGTCACCACGAGCAAGGTGCCGGTCACGACCTGCGGTCCGAATGAATGCAGGTCCTTCAAGAAAATCACCGCGAGCCCGCCATAAGTCAGCCCAAGTGCCATCAGCAGCGCCCGCGTCGGCCGCTCGCGGTAGCTCAACCAGGCGATGATCGCGACAAAGGTTGGGTAGGTGAACAATATGAGCCGCTCGAACTCGGCGGTGATCATCTTGAGGCCGATGAAGTCGAGGTAGCTGGCGACGTAGTAACCCAAGATGCCGAGTGCCAGCGAGAAGCCCATTGGACGGAGAGACAAATCCGTGATTTGCCCCGTACGGACCCTGTCGCGGTAGGCATAAATCGCAAAGCCGATATAGAACGGCAGCGCCAAACCCATTCGCATCGCCAGCTGCGTCTCGGCATCGAGGCCGTAGCCATAGAGCAGCTTGACGAACAGCGGCTTCCAGGAGAACAGGAACGCCCCGGTCAGCGCCAGGAAAATGCCCGTGGCGTGGCGCGAGGCGGCTTCGGATGATTGCGAGGGGGATGTGACGAGGGTGGTGCTGTCCGACATGGGCCGGTCCCTAGCACGCGGCCGCTGCGCCGCCTACCCCGTCGCCGGATCGCTGCCCTTCGCGGAACGCGGATGAGCCTTGTCGTAAACCTCGATCAGGCGGGCCCGGTCCACCTCGGTATAGGCCTGGGTCGTGGACAGGCTGGCATGCCCCAGCAGCTCCTGGATTTGCCTCAGGTCGGCGCCGGAGCCGAGCAGGTGGGTCGCGAAGGAATGGCGCAGCGCGTGCGGCGTCGCGGTGTCCGGCAGCCCTAGCCCTTCGCGCAAACGCTCCATCAGAAGTTGGATGATACGCGGGCTGAGCGGTCCGCCTTTGGCGCCGAGAAAGAGTGGCCCGCCGGCCTCGAGCGGATAGGGACAGAGCCGCATGTAGCGCGCCACGGCCTCGCGCGTTATGGCTAGCACCGGGACGATCCGCTCCTTGCCGCCCTTGCCAGTCACGCGCAGCACGTCACGGTCGCCGATGGGAGCGTCTTTCACATCCAATCCCAGCGCCTCCGATATGCGCAGACCCGCGCCGTAGAGCAGCGTTAGTACCGCGATGTCGCGCGCGGCGATCCAGTCGACCTCGGCGAAGGGCTGATCCGCGACGACCGCCAGCGCCTTCTCGATGGTCAGTGGCTTGGGCACCGAATGCGGTATCTTGGGCGAAGTGACCGAAAGCAACGCGCGGCTTTCGATCAAGCCCTCGCGCTCCAGATAGCGGTGGAACACACGCAAGGCCGACATCTGCCGGGCAAGCGAGCGCGAGGCCGCTCCCGCCTTGCGCCGTGCCGCCATGAAGGCGCGGATGGTTCGCGGTTGGATGCGCTTGAGGTCGCCCAGGCAGGGTGGGTGGCCAAGATGGGTGGCAAGGAACGCCGTGAATTGGGAAAGGTCGCGCGCATAGGCTTCGAGTGTGAGGTCAGCCAGCCCGCGCTCGTACTGGAGATGGGCGAGCCAAGCCGTTGAGGCGTCGGCAAGGTCGCCGCTGAGCGGAAGTTCGGGAACGGTCGCGATGTTCGGCACGGCCGCGCACACTACAGCGATTCGTCTCAATCGGGCCGGAGTTGGCTCACGGCAACCGGATAAACGCCGCTGCGACCAACGACGGCGATCGCCGGCGCATCGTCGAACAGTTCCGTGATCGCTGGGTCGAGCACGTTGAGGCCGCCCGCATAGGCACCGAACGCGGGCAGGATCAACCGGCCCGAGCCGAGCACGAAGCAGGCTCGGCGCTGGCTGAGGCCGTCGCGACTGACGCGGGCGCACGGGTGCAAATGGCCGACGACTTCGTTCGGCTGTTCAGTGGGTGCGTGACGGAAGACGATGCCGCGATGGCGCCAGTCCTCGGCACGCTCGCCTCCGAGGCTGGAGGGCAGCTCGGGGTCGTGATTGCCCGCGATCCATACCCAATCGCGACCCTTTTGCAGCGTGGCAAGGCTCGCGCGATCCTCGGCGCATAGTCGCGCGCTGCCTTCATTGTCGTGAAAACTGTCGCCCAACGCCACGACGGTTTTTGGGCGCAAACGCTCGATCACGAGCCGCAGCCGCGCCAGGGTCGAGCGCGTGTCGTAGGGTGGCAGTAGCGCGTGGCGGCGCGCGAAGGCCGTGCCCTTTTCGAGATGCAGGTCGGCGACCATCAGGACCCGTTCGGCGGCGATGAACAGCACACCCGACCGGTCGGCGACGAGGTCAACCCGGCCGAGTTCGATCGCCCAGGAATCGAACGCGCCTTGGTCGGATGTCGTCGCTGCCGCTTGCCTAGCCAACTCGCATCGCCTCCGCGATCAGTTCCTCGGCGCTTTCGCGCAATAAGCTTTCATGGGCTTCGCCAGGCACCGACTCCTTGCCGATGTCCAGCATCACCGGCACGGCCAGCGGCGACACCCGCGGCAATGCCTTGTGCAGGATGTTTCCCCGGGCGCGCTTCAGAAACAACCCCAGTCGGCCGATGTCCAACAGCCCTGTTGCCGCATCGGCCCAGGCCGCTTCCAGCAGAATGTGATGCGGTTCGTGCTCGCGCAGCACGTTGTAGATGAGGTCGGAGGAGACCGTCACCTGGCGCCCCGTCTTCTCCTTTCCGGGAAATCGCCGCTCGATCAGCCCCGCGATCACCGCGCAGAACCGGAACGTGCGCCGCATGAGGCTGGACGAGGCAAGCCAGGCGTCGAGGTCATCGCCCAGCATGTCCTCCTCGAACAAAGCCGTGAGGTCGAGCCGGCCATCGGCGATCATCGCACTCATGTCCTCGAGGCCCCAAAGGGCGAGCGAATATTCGCTGGCAACGAAGCCGAGTGGCTTGGCGCCTGCCCGGTCCAGTCGGCGGGTCAGCAGCATTCCCAGCGTTTGGTGCGCAAGTCGCCCCTCGAACGGATAGGTGACCATGAAATAACGGGCGCCTCGTGGGAAGGTTTCGACCAGCAACTGTCCGGCGCGCGGAATGACAGAGCGGCGTTTTTGGATGCGCAACCACTCGCCGACCGGCGCCGGCAGCTTCTTCCACCCCTTGGGATCGGCGAGCATGTCGCGCACCCGGGCGGCGAGGTAGGTGGACAGCGGAAACTTGCCCCCGGCATAGGCGGGCACCTTGGCGTCCACGCCCTCGGCGCGGCTGGCGAACGCCTCCATCTCGCGCACCGCCTCGAACCTGAGGACGTGTCCCGCGAACACGAAGGTGTCGCCCGGCGTCAACATCTCTATGAAGCTCTCCTCGATCTCGCCAAGATATTTGCCACCGACGATTGGCGCCGGCTCGCCTGGCTTGCCGCGAAATAGTCGGAACCGGCTTTTGGCGCCGATCAGCCGCACCTTCAGCATCGGCATCTCGATGATCGTGCCGACGTTGAGGCGATATTGTTGGGCAAGCAACGGATGGGCGAGCCGCATCCGGCCGTCGGGTAGGGGTTTGAGGCGCGCATAGCGCTCATAGGCACGCAGCGCATAGCCACCCGTCGCAACGAAATCGACGACCCGGTCGAATTGCTCGCGGGTGAGCCCGGCATAGGGGGAGGCTCCGCGCACTTCTTGAAAGAGCGCTTCGGGCAGAAATGGCCCGGCGCAAGCCGTACCCATCACATGCTGGGCGAGCACGTCGAGCCCGCCCGGTCTGATCGGCGGGGTATCCTGCGCACCCACCGCGGCGGCATCGAGCGCGGCGCGGCACTCCATCACCTCGAAGCGGTTGGCCGGCACCAGGATCGCCTGGCTCGGCTCGTCGAGCCGATGGTTCGAGCGGCCGATCCGCTGGGCAAGTCGGCTCGCGCCCTTGGGCGCACCGACATGGATGACCAGGTCGACATCCCCCCAGTCGATGCCGAGATCGAGCGTCGACGTAGCAACGACCGCGCGGAGCGAGCCTGCGGCCATGGCCGCCTCGACCTTGCGCCGCTGTCCAACATCGAGCGAGCCGTGGTGGAGGGCGATCGGAAACGACGCCTCATTGAGCTGCCAAAGCGATTGAAAAATCAATTCGGCCTGCGAGCGGGTGTTGACGAAGATCAGCGTCAGCCGATGCCGGCCGATTTCCTCGTAGATACCGGCATAAGCGTGCCGAGCCGAGTGCCCCGCCCATGGAATGTCTTCGTCCGCGCCCATGATGCGGATGACCGGCGCGGCCCCGCCTTTGAGTACGACCTTGTCGGCAAGTCGGGTGATTCCGTCGTCAGGCCGTTGCGGCACGAGATAGGCTTGGAGTTCGGAGGGTCGGGCGACCGTCGCCGACAGACCGGTGACGACGGCGCCGGGCGACAGTGCCAACAGTCGCCGCAAGCCGAGCGATAACAGATCACCCCGCTTGGATATGACGAGCGCATGCAACTCATCGAGAATGATGGCACGTAGGCCCCCGAACATGCGGGGCGCATCGGCGTGCGAGATCAGCAATGCGATCTGCTCGGGCGTGGTGAGCAGAATATCCGGCGGCATGTATCGCTGTCGCTGGCGGCGACCTTGCGGCGTGTCGCCCGTGCGAGTTTCGATGCGCACGGGCAATCCCATCTCCGAGACCGGGGTCAGGAGATTGCGCTGCACATCCACGGCAAGCGCCTTCAGCGGAGAAATATAAAGCGTGTGCAGCCGGGGCTGGTTGGCTGGACGGCTGGCCAGATCGATCAGGCTCGGGAGGAACCCGGCGAGCGTTTTACCGGCGCCGGTCGGGGCGATCAGCAACGTCGAGCGCCGCGCGGCCGCCGCCTCGACCAAGGCGAGCTGATGCGGTCGGGGCCGCCAGCCGCGCGCGGCGAACCAGTCCGCGAACGGTGCGGGAAGGGCGGCTTGAGCCAGCCGTGCCGGTGGTTGAGCAATTTTACGCTGCATGCTTCGGTTGGTCGAGCTGGGTGGGTTACCCTTGCCCGAACCTTAGCAAAAGCCGCGTCGTCGCGGGGCGCCTAATGCAGGACGTATGGAAACGACGGTGGCTTTTTCGGCGCCTCGAGCATCAGCGGGTCGGTGAACGCTGTCCACCACAGGGGCAACGGTTTGGCCGCGGGTTTGGGAGGCTCCAACAGCGCGCTCCAAAAGGCGCTTGTCGCTTGCGTCATGGCGAGTGCGAACCGCATGGGGTCGATCATGCCCGTCGGCGGTATGCCCGCAAACAGCGGATTTTGAAACGATTGCGGCAGGTTTTGTGTCGGCTGGTAGCACTTTTCGAGAGCAGCGCTGGCGGCCAAGACCTTGGCGCCGGAATTGGCGAGCATGGTTGTCGCGGTAAACGTGCTAAGGGAAAACTCAGACCAGGCCATCGCGAGGTCGTATTGTGCTTTGGCTGCCGAAAACATCTGTGCTGGTCCCTGTCGTTCCAAGGCGCGAAAGTCGCCGCTCGATGAGTTATCCACAAGCCAGTATCACCGATTCGCGCTAAAAAGCCGCAAATAATCGGGGCGGGTTGTGCGCAATCGATAACGGGAGATACCCGGACATGGCTCGCGTCCTCGATCCAAGACCTTCGGGCCAGTCGCGTGACAATTTTGTCGCTCGGTTTGGCGGTATCTACGAGCATTCGTCTTGGGTCGCCGAGGCGGTATTCGACGCCGGAATTCTTGCGCGCGATGATGAGGCCGCGGGGATTGCCGCGCGGATGGCGGAGGTCGTCGAAATTGCCGGACGGGAAAGACAGGAGGCGCTTCTTCGCGCCCATCCGGAACTCGCGGGCAAGCTCGCCATGCGTGGCGAACTGACGACCGAATCGCGGTCCGAGCAGGCCTCGGCGCGGCTAGATCAATGCTCGCCCGAGGAATTTGCGCGTTTCTCGAGGCTGAACACGCAATACAACGCCAAATTCGGGTTCCCGTTCATCATCGCGGTGCGCGGCCTGAGCCGGGCCGACATTCTCAAGGCCTTCGAGCAGCGCATCGCCAACAGCCCAGAAGCCGAATTCCGAACCGCGCTCGACCAGGTCCATCGGATTGCCCGGCTGCGCCTGGAGTCGCTTGCTCAGGAGGCGCCTTGAACGCAGTTCGGGGCGGACTTGGTGATCCGCCCCGTGTCGAATGTCGTGTCGCGGCCGATCGGCGCTATTGGATGTCGTAGCGCAGGCCGATGCGGACTTCGTTCGAATAGATGTTGCCGGTGGTCGCGACCGACGATGTCATGCCTTGGCCGATGCTGTTCTGAATGTTGCCGGTGCGCGCGCCGCCTACGTCGAGCAGCCGGTAGCCGGCGTCGATGCTGAAGCCGTGGTCAAGCTCGCGGGTGACACCAGCCATCAGGGCCCAGGCGAAATTATCCTGGGTCGCATTGTCGATGGTGCTGACGCAGCCGCAAGCGTCGGTGGTGATACCGTTGTGGGCGTTGGTCTCCGCCCAGCCGATGCCCACCCCGAGATACGGATTGAAGCCGGCGCGGCCCGTGAAGTCGTAGTAGAGGTTGGCGAGCACGACTTGGCTGCTGACGTCAAAGCTCTGTTCACCATTGAAGTTGGTCGACGCGATCGTGCCGTCGACCTTGCCGGCGTTGTGGTGCTCGGCGGTCAGGTCGAAGCGCCAGTTGGGGGCGAGATACCAGCCGATGCCGATCCCGTAGTTCCAGCCGTTGCTCATGGAGGCGCTGCTGAAGTCGGTCCCCTGCTCGCTGACCGAGGCAAGGCGGTTCCAATCATAGCCGAGATCGCCGCGCAGGTAGAACCGAGCGGCGCTCGACTCGGCAAACGACTCATCGTCCTGGCGGATATCGCCGAGATCGGCGGAAAGGGCCGAGACGGTGCTTCCGGCCAGGAGCGCGAGGCCGAGGAGCGAAGCGCGTAGTGACTTCATTGCGAATTCCTCTTCAAGTTGCCGGATCGTGCGAGCCGGACGGGGTAGACCGCACGGCGGGCGTGCTTGCTTGAGAGGAGATTGCGACCGTCAACTTAAAAAACGCTTAAGAAGCGTGCCGTTTTGCACCGCAAGGACACCCAACGGTCGGGGGGAAACGGTGCTTGACGCGGCTGTCAGCCGCCGGATTTGGCCGCGTGTTCGACGGCCGGCCGCAGCTCCGTTTCGATCGCCTCGTCGGTCAGGGGACCGATATATTTGTAGGTGACCCTGCCCGTTGCATCGACCACATAGGTTTCAGGTACGCCGTAGACGCCCCAGTCGATCGAGACCCGGCCATTGCTATCGGCACCGATTTTCTCGAAAGGGTTGCCGAGGGCCTGCAAGAAGCGGGTTGCGTCGGCCGCCGCGTCCTTCTGGTCGATGCCAAAAAGTGGCACTTTGAGGCGTGCCGCCAGGGTGCCCAGCAGCGGTTGCTCCTGACGGCATGGGACGCACCAGGAGGCCCAGACGTTGACGATCGAAACCTTGCCGTTGCCAAGGTCGGCCGTGGTCAGACCAGGGAACGGTCGATCGCTCGATTTCAGGCCCTCGATGCCGGGTAGCGTGAATTGCGGCGCCGGCTTGCCGATTAGCGCGGACGGCAGGTGGGAAGGATCGACCGCGTCATTGTGGCGAAGCGTGACGAGAAATCCGAGGGCGAGCAAGCTGAATAGCGCAATCGGCGCGATGGCAACGAGGCTGAACCTGGGGCGCGCTTTGGTGTCGGGCTTTTCGGGAGTTTCGCTCAAGGTCGCGGCCTTCAGGTTCGGGTTGGGTCGGAGCGGCGCTTGATGCCTCGCGCCTCCAGGTCCGCCAACAGGCGGCGCTGCCGGCGGGCATCGAGCATCGTTACAACGGTAATCGCGCAAACGATAATCGCAGCAGCGATATAGGCTGCCCACACATAGGTGTCCTCGGTTGCGGGGTTGGTCATGGCGTCTGGCTCGCGCCGACGGCTGCCGGGACCGTTGCCTGGTTGGCCCGCCGGGCCAGCATCGTGGCAATCCTCCGGCGCTGGATCTCCGAGCGCATCGCCGTCAGATGTAATGCCAGGAAGAGGAATGTGAACGCGCCCATCATCGAGAACAGCGGCCAAAGAAAGACCGGGGCTATGGTTGGCCCGTCGGCGCGAAAGACGCTGGCGCCTTGGTGCAGCGTATTCCACCAGACGACCGAGAAATGAATGATCGGGATGTTGACTGAGCCGACGATGGCGAGGATCGCGGCGGCGCGGCCGGCCTTTGACTGGTCCTCGATGGCCTGCCAGAGGGCGATCAGCCCGAGATAAAGGAAGAACAGGATGAGGAACGACGTTAGCCGAGCATCCCACGCCCAGAAGGTGCCCCATGTAGGCTTGCCCCAAATCGAGCCGGTGACCAGCGCCTGCAAGGTGAAGGCGGCGCCGATCGGCGCGGCGGCTTTTGCCGACACGTCGGCCAGCGGATGACGGAAGATGAGGGAGCCAAGGCTCGAGAGGAAAATCATCCCATAGCCCATCATGGCGAGCCAAGCGGCAGGCACATGAACATACATGATCCGCACCGTCTGGCCTTGCTGGTAGTCGCCAGGCGAGGCGAGAAACCCCATGTAAAGGCCGCCGATGGCCAAAAAAGCGGCTAGCGCCCATAGCCAGGGCAGCAGGGCGCCCGAAAACTGCATGAAGCGGGTGGGATTGGCGAGCTGATACATGGGCAACGGCTTAGCGGTTCACCAGAACTGAGGCAACTCAACGACGCGACGCAGGCTCATTGCAGGTGTATCCGTAAGGCTGCGGCGGTCGCCAAGGGGGCGAGAACGACCGAGGCAACGCTGAACGCCGCCAGGATGGCGAGCGGGCTCGAGAACCCGCCAGGACCCGCAACGATGGCGGATATTGCGCCGACCCCAAACACCAGCACCGGAATGAACAACGGCAGCACCAACAACGACAGCAACAACCCGCCGCGCCGGAGCCCCAACGTCAGGGCGGCTCCAATCGAGCTGACGAAGCTGACCGCGGGCGTTCCCACCAGCATCGTCACGACGAGCGGCGGATAGGCCGCGATCTCGAGATTGAGCATGAGCCCGAGCAAGGGGGCCATGAGTGCCAATGGGAGGGCCGTCGTCAGCCAATGGGCGAGCGCCTTGGCAGCGGCGATCAACTCCAACGGCAGCGGGCCGAGGCTGAGCGCCTCGAGCGTGCCGTCCTCGTGGTCGGCATGGAAGATGCGATCGGCCGATAGGAGCGCCGAGAGCAATAGCGCCACCCACAGGATGCCGGGCGCGATGCGCGAAAGCAGCTTGAGGTCGGGCCCAAGGCCAAGCGGCATGATGGCGACGACGATGAGATAGAAGCCAAGGGCCGTGCCGATTGCCCCGCCCTCGCGCAAAGCAAGGCGCACATCGCGGGTCAGCAGCTCAAGGAACGGCTGCATCATGTGACTACCGGGCCGAGTTTGAGCTCGCGCATCGACTCGATCCCAAGCGGAATATGGGTTGCCGCGATCGCCATGCCCCCGCTGGCGATATGCTCCGCGACGATCTCGGCGAGCACCTTGGTGGAGGCCGCGTCCAGCGAAACCGTGGGCTCATCGAGCAGCCAAATCGGCCGTTCGGCCACCAGCAGCCGAGCAAGGCCGAGGCGGCGTTTCAGTCCGGCGGACAGATAGGCGGCAGGCAGATCGTCAATATCATCGAGCCCCAGCCGTTCCAGAGCAGCTGCGAGGCCACTGGCGTCGTTCCCGAGAAATCTTGCCCAGAACCGCAAATTCTCGGCTACGGTGAGCGTCGATTTGATGCCGTTCTGATGCCCGATGAGGTGGCAATGTGGGCCGACGTCCTCGGGCTCCTCGACGCCCTCGAGCCGCACGGACCCCAGATCGGGTCGCAGCAGCCCCGCGATCGCCCGGATGAGCGTGGTCTTGCCCGCCCCATTCGGCCCTATCAGCAGCAGGCCCTCACCGCCCGAAAGCCGCAGCGACAGGCCGTCGATAACTTCGCGTCCACCCCTTCGCACCACGAGTTCATCGACGATCAATTGCATTGTGGGCCGGAGATGCTGTGATTGCGGCGAAGGGTGCGGTGCAATATTCTGGTCGCGCAGAGCGCTGAGTTGCTTGCTATAGAGAACGAACCCGACCGATACCAGCGCCAGGTTCACCAAGCCCGAGGTCCATCATGAGCAGCACGACCCACCCCGACAGCTTCCGTTGCCGCCGCAACCTGACCGTCGCCGGCCAGACCTACGAGATCTTCGATTTGAAGCTCGCCGAGCAGAACGGCTTGGCCGGCATTTCGCGGCTGCCGGTTTCGTTGAAGGTGTTGACCGAGAACCTGCTCCGCTTCGAGGACGGCAAGACAGTCAGCGCCGACGACATCCGCGCGATGGTCAAATGGCTGACGGACAAGACCTCCGAGCGCGAGATCGCCTATCGCCCCGCGCGCGTGCTGATGCAGGATTTCACTGGTGTTCCGGCGGTGGTTGACCTCGCCGCGATGCGCGATGCGATGGTCGATCTCGGCGGTGATCCGCGCAAGATCAACCCGCTGGTTCCGGTC
>Ga0209698_10002777_pt1 | contig 19675 bp, 6 predicted proteins | sample LitLauG_LLR_2012_FD_187203 | JGI IMG/M metagenome (GOLD analysis project Ga0209698, IMG submission 187203) | Freshwater sediment microbial communities from Pennsylvania, USA - Little Laurel Run_MetaG_LLR_2012 (SPAdes) (version 2) | ecosystem: Environmental > Aquatic > Freshwater > Creek >...
GCGGCGGGAGGCTTCGTTTTGTTCGCACTTCGTAACGACTCAACTCATTCCAGTATGATGGTTACGCAGCAGTCAAATCTTCCACCGGTAGAAAGCGAAACTAAATGACTGATCTAGGTGCGGTACTGGAGCAGTTGAAGGCAGAACGTGCGAAGTTGGATCGGGCAATCGAAGCCTTGAGCGGTGTTGTGGGCAAGTCGGGAAAGGGGCGAGGCGGCAAACGCAAGCTCTCCGCCGCTGCACGTGCGAGAATCGCGGCAGCCCAGCGGAAACGATGGGCGAAGTTTAAGTCGAAAAAAGCTGGGTAGAAGAGAAGTTCAGAAGCAGGAGCACGTCGTCTCGATGTGCTCCTTTTTGGCTGGGTAGTGTCTATGCTCACCTGCATCTGCCCCTACTGCAAACAAGAAACAGGCCTCGGCACGGCGGCCCTGTTCGACAGCGTTCTCATGTCCCGAAAGACCTGTGAGAACTGCGGACGCGAGTTCCTGATCGTCAACGATGTTTCGATGACCGAGGAACAGTATAGGCAGGAGTCCTAAACAGCGGAGCACTGTAGCGAGAGGATTCACTCAGCGAATCAGTTGCCGACCGGCGAGAGACTGGCAATATATCGGATCGCAATCGGGCCCCCTCTACTCGGAGAGAGGCGATGTAACCGTCTGGGCGAACAAGCAGCAATCGACTTTTGTCGAGGAATCTTAACTCAACAACATCCGAAAATGATTCAGCGAGTTGCTTAGCCGTTTCTTTCGTGGAGACCTCTGCTTAAGGCGACCGACCCGATAAGGTGACCGACCCGGGCACGTTTGGAGGGCCCGGAAGCACGTATTCCGATCCCTTTCCACTGGAAGACGGTTTGCTCAACAACCAGGGCGCGGTTGTTGGAGTAGCGGCTAGGACGACCCCAGATCCGTCGCTCCGAATTGCTTTGCGTTTTGTTACGTCTCTCCCGCATTCCGCGGGGGCAGCTAAACCCCCTTGCGGGCTGTTTCTTCTATCGACGGGCAGCACCTCGTGATCCTTTGCCGAACCGCTTCAGACAACGTCTGGTTGCTGCGAGAAATATTAACCGCACGGGTTCGCGACCAGCATAGCAATAAGCAAGAGATCTTCCAGCCGCTTACAGAAGGCGCCCCATGCCTCGGTTCACCGAAATCGTAGCAGGAGCTTCGAATGTGGCCTCACCAGTTTCTTGATCCTGCGAACTTGTAACCGAACCCTGCGACGGTGAGAATCAGTTCGGGACACTTCGGATTGGTCTCGAGTTTCTCCCTCAGCCTGGCAATGTGGATTCTGACCGTGCGCCTCATTTCGCCCGGTCCCCAAACCGCGTTCAACAATTCTTCTTGGGAAACGGGGGTACCGGACCGCTCGATGAGGTAGCGAAGCAGTTGAAACTCGTGCACCCCAAAACGAACGGATTTGCCGTCACGGGTTACCTCGCCTCGTGCTATATCCACAAGGATGGAGCCAAACTGATGCACGCCATTGCTGGAGCGGCCTGGCGTGCGCCGAAGAAGAGACTCGATGCGGGCGATCAACTCCGCCGCCTCGAAGGGCTTGGTCACATAATCATCGGCCCCGAGTTTGAGGCCGGTGACTTTGTCGATGGTGCTGGTCCGCGCCGTCAGAAAGAGAATCGGCGTGACTAGGCCGGCCTGTCGAATCTCGCGGCAAACGTCCCACCCGCTGCGATCGGGCAGCAAGATGTCCAGAATGATCAGATCGAAAGGCTGGGAAGTCGCTTTGTTAAAGCCTTCAACGCCGCCGCTGGCTGTGTCAACGTCGTAGCCCTCACCCCGGAGTCGAACTCCGAGGGTGGTTCGCAACGACTCTTCGTCTTCGACGATCAAGATGTTCTCTTTCATGTTTAGGCCCGCTGATTGGTTTTGTTCGCTTCAGATACTAGAGCTGGTTCTCCAGCGGATGGGAGGTGGAGAGTGAACACGCTTCCAACTCCTTCGGTACTAACGACCGTGAGACGGCCTCCGAATGCCTCGGCGCAGCGCCGCGCGATGGACAAGCCCAAGCCCGTACCGCGGATCTGAGCTTCGGCAGCTCGGCTACCGCGGTAGAAGGGCTCGAACACATGGGCCAAGTCTCCCCTCGCAATTCCTAGGCCGTGGTCGTGGACACTGATTTGCACCTCAGCGGAGCTGATGCCGGTCGCCACGAGATCCGCTGAGATTCCGACCCAGCGGCTTTGGCCGCCGTACTTCACCGCATTGGCGATCAAGTTTTGCAAACACTGGGAGAGCAGGGACAAGTCGCCTGCGACCAGGGGAAGGTCATTTTCTATCTCCTGGCCCACGGTGAATCCTGCTTCCCGAAGCAGTACTGACGCTTTGGAAAGCGCATCGTCGATGAGGTCGTGTGCATCGAGAAGCCGTACGTCGTGCCAAGGTTTGTCTTTCATGGCAGAGGCGTAGACCAGAACTTGGTCGACGAGACTCTTCAGTTGACGCGCCTGTTTGGTGATAATCAATCCGTGTTCCCTTACGCTGTCTTCTCCTTCGACGAACCCGTCACGGAAATTTTCTCCGGCAGAGAGTATGGCGGTGATCGGCGTGCGCAATTCGTGAGACACCGAAGCCACAATATCCATTTGCAGATTGGCGACTTGCAATGCCGCGCGCATCGTGCTGCGCTGGATCAGCCCCACGGCGATGCTGCCGAACAGTAATCCGAATCCGAGAGCGGAACTCAGCTTGATGGCAGAGCGCCGCGAAAAAGCCGCAACCTCGGCAAGCCTTTGCGACGCGAGATCGTCATAGAGCCGCTTAACATCTTCGAGATCCTGCCGCACGCGTGCGAATTGCGGTACGCCGCTGGCTACGTCCAGATCGACTGCTTGTTTGATACTGCCTTCGAGAATCAGGCCTAACACTTCGTTGCGGACCTCCAGATAACTTATCCAGTCATTTGAGAGCTTGACACCGACAGTGCGTTCTTGCGGCGTTTGCGCGCGAGCCACAAAATCGGCGATTTCTTGAGTAACATGGCGGTCCGCTTCGCGCGATTGATCAGCGTAGTCCACTTGCAGGTTGGCGTTGTTTGTCGTCAGGGCATAGATTGTTGCCCGACGGGTTTCCTGCGCGTCGTATTGCACATCTCCGATCCGCCACAGGCCGCGCACTGATCGTTCGTAAATCTTGACGACCTCCAAATAAGAATTGTGAAGATCGTAAATCACGACGAATACGACAACGCCTTCAATGAGGAGGACAATCGACAGCAACAGGATGCTGTAAGTGTGGCGCGAGTGCGCGCCGCGCACAGACGTTGGGAAGAGAGCGCGTTTGCGCGCGGTAGACTTTTTCGAGGCAGCGATGCTCGATTGCATGACCTCGTCTTTCATTGGGCATTGATCTGAGGGCAGTGTCTGGAGAGAAGCCCGGCTATGCTGAGCGCTCTTGCACGGTTCGATACTTGAATAACGTCCCATGCCCCAGAATCCAATCTTCTTTTGCTGCGGCCGGATCAATAAACATCAAGCTGAAGTGTGATTCGCACATCGCGAACAGTAGCTCGCGCCATTTCTCGTGTCAACACACTTCAACCGGTCAGCATTTAAACATTACCTGTACTTGGGAGGGAGGTTAGTTCGATAAACTACCGCACTTCCAGTCGGCATTCAAGTGGCCACCATGTAAAGCTTTAGTAAGGTCATCCAATACTTGTAAATGATGTAAGTCGTAACGCACGTAAAGTGTGGCGCGGTGGCCCCCATATTTGCTGAGCAGCAAATCGCCGTTTGAATCTTCGCTTTATACCCACATGGACGGCAGGCGATCGAGTTCATACCCTGCGCACCCGCAGCAGTCCTGACTTACTTTGCCGTGTGCGTCGAGTAACTCGGAAGGAGGCTGCACAGCTATGAGGAAGTCGTCCCGAGTTTGGATCCCCATTCTTTTCGTCGCTTTCGCGACCGTCGCGGCAAGCGCCCAGTCATTCCGAGTGCAATGCCCAACCAGCACGATAACTCACCCCGATCCGACCCTCACTAGTTCGGAGCCTGCGTACAACGGACCGACACAGTTCAATCCCCCGACCGTTGGTGTACCCAGCGGCACGACCGGGGACTTTGTTACACCGGTGGCGGGGACCGTGAACGGCGCCATCAAGTGCCAGCAGATCTCGGGCGGTGACGGACTCATGACGGAGGCCGACGGCACGCAGACGTTCATGTTCTCGTTTGGACCGCTCTCTGGTCTGGCGGACGTCGCGGCTGGCCGTCCGTCGACCCAGTTCCCGAATGTGTTCAACACCCCGTGGCCGGGCTGTAAAACCGAGGCTAACTGCGCGACGCCATTAGTGCGTGGTGACCCTGCCACTACCGACGGGGCAGCCAGCGGTGCATCGCCGTGGACGTCGAACCCGGTGACCGGCCCGGTATTCACCTGGAACGGAGCGGTCGGCCTGACTCCTGAAATCACGACGATCGTGACCGTGAGTAACCTCGTCGAGGGCCCGGTTGCTGCCCCCGCGACAGCCCCGGGCTGCCCCACAACGACCGCATCCGCTACCACAGTAACGGCCTGGACGGACGCTCCGTTGGGCCTTCCTGCCGGAGCACAAGTTGTGATCTCAAACGCGACCGCTGAGGGAGGCACCACGACCCCGGCGGGCTATGCAGGCACTTGGACAATCAGCTGCGTGGCCAATGCGAGTGCCCTGACTCCGGACGGGTTCCAGGAATTTGCCTTCCAGTACGTCGCCAATACGACAGGACTGGCGTCCGATACCGGGAATGACAAGGCTGCTGTCGCCGCCTCTCCCGCCGCACTCGATGGGCATGTGGATCCCCGCGAAATCATGGACATCGGGGTGATGAACGGCAATATCCCGGCTCCCCTCTCCGCGTTTGACGAGGACGACGAGTTCTTTCTCACCCTCACCAACGTGGGCATGATCATGCGCCCAGACCTGTTCGAACAGCACACGGTCCACTTCCACGGTTATCCCAACGCTTCCTCCTTCTATGATGGCGTGCCCGACGCGTCCATTGCGATCAACATCGGCGCCAGCTTCACCTATTACTATCTCGCCCCGGATGCCGGGACTTACTTCTGGCACTGCCATATCACCCCGCCCGAGCACCTGCAGATGGGCATGGTCGGGCAGCTTCATGTGCGCCCGCGGCAAGACCGCATACCGATCAATACCACCACCCCCAACAGCCTCTATACGTATCTCGGATACCAGAATGGTATTGGCTTGCCTGCGGGGACAGTCGCAGATCTGCGCACGGTTTGCAAACCCGGTACGGATATCCTCTGCTCCGCCACGATGCCGGCTGTGCCGAACACGGTTACTACGGCCAGATCGGCGACGAATCCCACGAGCGGAGTACAGGGATACGACCTACTCGGCAATCCGCAAAGGTACACCTACAACGACGGCGACGGTTCGACGGCTTATGACGTCCAGTACCCCATACAGATGCACGGCTTTGATCCGAACTTCCACTTCGTCGGCATGACGTTCAACCCCGAACTGTTTGTCGATATGAAGGACAAATACTTTCTGCTGAACGGGCGGAGCTACCCCGACACGGTCGCGCCCGGCCCGCAGGCCACCATCACGACCGATGGCGCGATGCACTACTCGCAGCCGCTCCCGACCATCATCAACATTCCGGCGGGCGGGAAGGCCTTGCTGCGGATGGTGAACCTGTCGGTGACCGAGTATCACACGCTGCAGAGCGTAGGGATCCCGATGTTAGAGGTCGGGTTCATGGCCAAACTGTTGCGGGACCAGGCTGGCAACAACACCGAGTTTTACACCAACTCGATCACGTTGGGCGGCGGCGAGTCGCTTGACGTAATTCTGGATGCCAGCGACGCCGGCTGCAGTGCCTTTGCGGGTAGCGGCTGCGCCGCCAAGCTCTATCCGGCGGGCAGCACGTTCTACCTCTACACTCCCCAACTCGACCACCTGTCGAACGACGCTGAGAACTTCGGCGGAATGATGACCGAAGTCCACATCTGCAACAGCGTGACTGGCCCGACACCTAACCCAGCCACGCAGTACCCGAACCCCCCCGGCAGCACGTTTGGAAACACCTGCAACTAGGAGAGCAGCAATGAGGCCGATGAACATGAAAAACGCGACATTCAGGACGCAACTGTTCCTGGCGCTAATGGTGGCAGCCACGCTGTTTCTCGCGCCGGTGTCATTCGCGGCGTCACCCGGCATCACCGGGCCGTCTTTTAGCCTGACGGCGCAATCAGCGTATCTCAACATGCCGGACGGATCGGCGGTTTACTCCTGGGGCTACGGGTGTGTCGGCACTCCAACGGGCTTTCAGCCGACGTTGCCCAACCAAACCTGCCCCTCGATGCAGGTGCCTGGCCCCACGCTAATTGTCACCGAGAACCAGACAGTCACGGTGACCCTCACCAACAACCTGCCGCCTGCGGCCGGCAACACCTCGATTCTGTTTCCCGGCTTTCAGGTGACCACGAGTTGCGGCACGACAGGCTCGACCGCTGTGCAAGGCCTGTTGACCTGCGAAGCGGTTCCAGACGGCGGCACGGTCACTTATACCTTCACCGCGTCAGCGCCGGGGACGCACCCTTATTACAGCGGAACGCAAGGCGACCTGCAGATCGAGATGGGTCTGTACGGCGGCGTCGTTGTCCTTCCTGCGACCATCCCGGCAAACTGCACTAGCGGCTACCACTCCTTGATGCCGCTAGCGCAAGCTGCTTGGAAAGAAAGCGATTTCCGCCTGGCGAACGCCACGGGTGGCAAAGGGGCTGCGTACGACCATCCCGGGAGCTGCTACGACCGGGAATACATGTTCCAGTGGGCCGAAATGGATCACCGGATTCACATGCAGGCGGAGGCGCAAGTGCTGGCAACCACGACAAGCGGTGTCTGCGCGACCGCGGGCAATCCTGCTTGTAGTCTGAACGTACAGACCGAGCCCTACCATCCCGCGTACTTCCTGATCAATGGCCGTTCCATGCCTGATCTGATGGATCCCAACTACGCGTCGGAATATCCGCACCAGCCCTACAACGGCAACCCGCACATCCATCCCGGCGAGCTGTTGCTGATTCGCGTCATCGGCCAGGGGCGCTGGGAACATCCGTTCCATGAGCACGCCAACCACGTCCGCATCCTGTCGCGGGATGGCAACCTGGAACTGACCAGCAACCCCACTCTCGTCTCGTATTCAAACGGTATTACATCAGGTACGGGCGCAGACACTCCGGTATCGGGACCGGGCCTTGCCGGGCTTCTCATGTTCAACACCGACACGACTCCGGGAGAATCTTTCGACGGGATCTTCTACTACACCGGCAGAGGATTGAACTGGGATCCCTTCGGTCACCATCCGCCGCTTCCGGGTACGACAGCGGGCACTGCGGCCAGCGATCCTTACGGGGATCCACTGGCCACGCTTACCTGCACGCCGGACGTGAACGGCTACAACTCGATCGCGACGGCGGCAGCCAACTTCATGGAGTGGTGCCAGGACCACGACAAGCCGGTACAAGTGGCCCCATTCGGCGACGTGCCTGGGGGTGGCCCGGCCACTTTTCCCGATCCCAATGTTTTCACCAACGGCGCCTGGTACAGCGGTACGCCCTACTTCGGCCCGGATGCGAACCTGCGTGCGGGAACGCCCGACTGTGCCGGCAGCCCCTACGGTATCGCCAATCCCACCAACGCCAACTGTACGAACCTGCAACCTGCGAACGTGCAGGCCAATCCCCCCGCAGAGCGTGGCTGGGCGTTTATGTGGCACTCACATAACGAGCGCGAGATTACGACGAACAATGTCTTCCCCGGCGGCATGCTCATGATGCTGATGGTGGATTCACGAGAATTTGTGATCGACGAATCGCAATAGAGGCAGGCGGTGTGCCTGGCCTCGAAGGCCGTCAGTTTGAGCAACCCCCCGGCCGGCGGATAGCGAGCAAGAAGGTAGTTTTTTCTCTAGGACCGACAAACGAGAGGCGAGAACCATGATCCGGATCAATGATTTTACGTCCAAAGGTACATTGAAGGCCGCAGCGCTAGTGAGCCTGTTCCTTCTCTTCACGGCGGTTGCGGGGTTTGGCCAGCAGACGGTCAATCTTACTGCGGCACCGACCACGGTGACACTACCGGACGGAACCGTGGTGCCCATGTGGGGCTATTTCTGCGGCTCAGCTGCCGCCGCAGTGACCTCGACGACGTCGGCAACCTATACCCAGACTAGCGTCACCCCAGGTGTGACGCTGACGGTCAATGCATATGTCGGGGCTACGCTGACGGTGGTCTCGACCAGCGGCGGAGTATCCACTACCTACACTGGAACCGTTGCGAGCAACACGGCCACGACCATAACCTTGGCCGCACCGGGTTGGACTACGGGAACTCCGCCGGTTGCGTCGACGCCGCCGGCTAACTCCACCTCGGTTTCCACCCCCTTCAGTTTTGCCGGCTCGACTGCGGCATGCTCCGCTTCCAATCCGGGCGCGACAGCGGCGACGCCTCTGGCCTGGAAGATGAGTACCCCCTACTCAGTAGGTCAGGTTATCCTCGATTCAAATGGCAATGTACAGGTGGTCACAACAGCCGGCACGAGCAGTGCGACTGCGCCGACGGCGTGGGGCACGGCCGCCGGGGCCACGACTACCGATGGTACTGTGGTCTGGACTTTCCAAGCCTCGCTGGCTCAGTATCTCGTTACCGCCTCTTCTTGGTCCCCTGTAGTGATCACAGTTCCAACAGGCCAAGGCCTGATAGTCAACCTCACGAATGAACTCTCGTTTACCCCGACGGGGAGCACGACCGCGAATACCGTTCCCACATCTATTGTGATTGTGGGTCAGGTGGGTGGCGGCCTCGGCGCGCAGCGGACCACAACGCCGAGTCCCGACCACATGAACGCACAAGGGTGCCCCACCTGGTTTATTGCCTCCGGCGCCACGCCGCCGGGCGTCCCGTGCACGGCCCAGCAAGCTGGCTCTTCCGGCACACCGCCGGCCCAGGGGCCGCGCGTGCAATCGATGGCCACGGAAGTGGCAGCGGGAGCAACCACCTCACTGACGTGGGCAGCGCTTAAGCCAGGTACCTTCCTGCTCGAGTCGGGCACGCATCCTTCGATTCAAGTACCCATGGGCTTGATTGGCGTGCTGGTGGTCACCACTGCGCCGTCGGGCACCACTGCCGGCGCGGCGTATCCCGCCGTGGGCACGTCTCCGGCGGTCCCGTACAACGCGGAACTCCCACTCGAGTTCAGTGAAATTGACCCGGTGCAAAACAAAGAAGTCGACCAGGCTGTCCGGACCGCGGGTTTTAGCGAGACGGGTGTCTGGACGCGCATGAACACTGGTTCCATCACGTCTCTAGCTCTGACTAGCCCAGGAAGCGGGTATACAACGGCTCCCACAGTTAGCTTCTCCGGTGGCTGCGTCAGCCCTGCCGTCTGCGGGGGCGCTGAGGCTACGGCAACACTGGGGTTCGGTGTGGCCAGCATCGCGGTCACCAAACCAGGAAGCGGGTACTCAACGGCTCCCACCGTTAACTTTATTGGGGGCAATGGCGAGGGTGCAACGGCTACGGCAACACTCGCTTACGGCCCTGTCGGCGGGGTCAGCGTGACGTCGGGAGGCACCGGTTACGCCGTCGGTAATACGCTGACCTTCACTGGTGGCGGAGGCACAGGTGCTGCTGGGACAGTAAGCTCCATCTCGGCCGGCGTCGTTTCACTAATCACAGTCACGGCCGGTGGATCTGGCTATGATGCCGGTACGACTGTCACTCTATCGGGCGGGGGTGGTACTGGGGCGATGGCGACTGCCACGGTAAATTCTACCACTGGGGCTATCACGGCGATTACGGTGACGAACCCAGGCACTGGATATACATCCGCGCCCACAGTGACCATCGCTGACAGCACCAGCACCAGTGCATCAGGTGCCACTGCAACCGCAGCCGTGAGCGGTGCCATCACGGGCGTCACTCTTTCAAGTCCTGGCAGTGGATACGCATCCTCCCCGTCCATCTCTGTCGCTCTGGGAACGGGTGCCGTACTGGGTACAGGTGCCGTACTTCTCCCAACGTTTGCTGTTGGTACAGTCGCAGTAAGCAACGGCGGAGCGTATGCGAGCCTTCCGGCGGTCCAGTTCACCGGTGGCGGCGGCACGGGTGCTACCGCGACTGCAACATTGACCACGACCAGCACTCTTGCACTTACCTTAACCTCCGGAGGTGGAGGGTATACCACTGCCCCGACAGTTTCGTTCAGCGGTAGTGGGGGCGCAGCGGCAATAGCGACGGTTGGGTCAGGCGGTTGTGGGGTAGCGCATACCTGCTATCCGCCGGCGGTGAATTACACGCCCTTCTATTACCTGATTAACGGCGTCGCATTCAACAAGAACGCTCCGGCGGCCTCGGTGTTCCCGGCTATAGCCGGAACGGCCACAAGCACAACCGGAGTTACTTCACCTGTTTTAACCGGAATCACCGGCACCGTGCTGGTGCGCCTTGTGAATGCCGGCTTGCGCTTGCACGTGCCTTCGATCGTCGGGTCATTGACACGAGGGTTCAACGGAGCGGGTGCGTCTGCAGCGGTGGGTGGATTCACGTTGATCGCGGAAGACGGGAATGTCCTTCCCAACGTAGCTCCTCCCGGCACTGCTGCCGGCGCGGCCACTGTTCCCGCAGCTCCCCGCGTGCAGACCGATGTCTTGATGGTCCCGAGCAAGGTGTTCGACGCGCTGGTCAATGTGCCGGCTGCCGGCGCCACGGCGACCCCGGCGCTTCCCATCTACGATCGCGAGTTGAGCCTGTCAGGCAATTCTTCCGTGCGTGATGCGGGCATGCTGGCCTACATCAGCGTCAATAATAGTTCTACTAGCCTGGGCGCTGCACTCCCGGTTGGGGTAGGGACGGGTGTGTTCACGACCCCCAAAGCCAACCCGGATACCTACGATGCCTTGGTCGCAGGCCAGCCGTTCACCGTGTCTGATCCCTCAAAGGGTGTAATCGCCAACGACGTCAATGTTTATGGCGTCACACTCTTGGCTCAGCCGACCAACGGCACGATCACTTGCCCGTCCATGAGTTCTGTCCTATCAGAGACCGTCTCAGGGATGTGTGCGAACGGCACTTTCACGTACACCCCCAACGCCGGCTCGACTGCAACATCGGATAGCTTCTTCTACTGCGCCAACAATGGCTTTGTTGCCGCGACAGGCACTACGGCGGCGAGTTGTTCCTCGGCCAATTTGATGGCGATGGTAGCCTTGGGTGGATCGGCTCTTACCGGAAACCCCACTGCGATCACCCAGCTCTACACGGCGAAGACGGCATCATTCATCAAGATTCCTTCGCCCGGCCTCCTGGTGGGCAACTCGGATCCGAACAACCTGCCTTTATCCCTGGTTGTCACCACGGCCCCCCCAGCGGGGGTGACCTTCGATGCGGCTGGTGGGTTCACCATGCTAAACCCGACGCCAAGTACTACGACGTCTACCACGCAGACATTCAGTTACACGGTGCAGAACTCTCAGGGCCGCACTGCCACCGGAACCGTGACCGTCACGTTCCCGGTCCCCAGCAATCTGCAGGTCCATGTCCTGGATGCCCAGGCGTATAACAACTGCAACGGGAACAGCACCTGCATCGCTGGATTGACACCGTTTCCCGACTACAGATGGATCATTGAAGAAGACAAGACTTTCTGGATTGACCCGAACTGCACCACCAACAGCAGCATCACTACGCCGGGCTGCCCCGCCATTGTGGGCCCGGCGGGCCAAAGCACCATCCCCACCTATGGCGTGCAATTCCACACCAGCAACATGGATTTCGTCGCCCAGGGCTGTACTGGGCCGCTCTCCTGCGAATACGGCCAGACCATGCTCGACACCAACCCGTCGTCTCCGACGTTCGGAACGCACATTCCGGCAGTGTGCGACCTTGGCAATGGAGCTTGCAGACCCGACACGGGCAATGGGACGTCAAGCGGCGGATTCGCTTGGGTCAATCCCAGCCAAGTCGTTCTGGATCCCACCAAGCGCTATTACATCTCGGTGTTACCTGGCGACGCGGCTAACCCGTTTCCTACCAACCTGAGCCCGCCGATTTGCCCAGCCAATGGCGCAGAAGCAGCGGCAGGTAATACCAGTTGCGGGCACACCATGAGCGGCGCCCCGATCCCTCCAGTCTGCAACATACTGGGCGGGCCGAATGCATGTACCGGAACCCCAACCTTCGCGAACACCACCGTCAATGTTCTCGTGCTGCCCACACCACTTCCCACGGGTAAACTTTCGGTGATCGTGTTCGAAGACGACTTCCCACTCAATGGCGAGCAGGATGGTGGCGGCGGAAACGGCACGGTTGCACCTATTGAGCCCGGTCTTGGCGGCTTCAACCTCGTCCTGTGGGACAACTTTGGGGACTTCGGCGATGCGACCGGACAGGATACCTACGACGACTTCAACATGCCATTGTCGAATGGTCTGGCAGGAACCGTCGATCCCACCACGGGGATGGACGCGTGCCCGGTTTCGCTCAACCCGCTTTCAGTTACTCCAACTCCCGGCGGTCCTACCGGTGGGGGAACGCCAGCTGGTGCGTTAGCTGCACCCGTGGGGGGCATGACGGGCATGATCGTGACTTGCCCGAAGTACGAAGCAGACGGGGTGACTTTATCCCCGTTGGCTGGCCAGGCGGTCATTTACAACCTCATGCCGGATAAGTTCAGCGTCCAGGCCTACCCCGGGGCGGACCGGATTGCGCGCGGTGAAGAGTGGATCCAGACCAACACTCTGGATGGGCAGCATCCCCACGATTCCTTCATCCGCATCGGCGAACCGAGCTACTTCCAGGAGTACGGCCCGGCCGGATATCACGTGGCTATCGGTTTTGCCAACCCGGCGATCATCAACGCACGGGCGAAAGATGTTTGCGCTGGCGCCGGCAGCCCCGGCGCGGTTGGCCCGTGCACCAACACCATCGACGGACAAGTGGATGTCCAGCGCCTGAGCCGGACCCCGGACCAGAGACTCTATCCCAGCGGTTCGCGCGATGCCCTCATCTGGACCCAGTGCTGGGTGAGCCTGGGTGACCCCGATGGCGAGGACTTCATGTTCACCAAGTGCGACGCCAACGGGAACTTCAAGTTCAGCAGTGTCCCCGGAGGGAACTGGAGACTGACCATCGGCGACCAATGGAATGACCAGATCATTGACGGTCTGTCGACGCCAGCTAACGTGGGGTGCGTCCCCGCGGCGGGCGCTTCCACCTGCACGGGCGGGACTTCCGCCCTTCACATGGGGAATATCGGCGTCCAGCAGTGGCAGGCGAATATCTACACCCGCACCTTCATCGACGACAACAAGAATGGTATCTGGGATGCCGGCGAGATCGGGATTCCGTTCGACTATACGATCATTCACTACCGGGATGGCCACAGAGCCAACGCGCTGGTGACGGACTTCAACGGCATTGCCAACTTCAACGAGACCTTCCCGCTGTTCAACTGGTATGTCGTGGAAGCGGATACGACCCGTTACAAGACGACAGGTATCCATACCGTGTACGACGCGGGCGGCCCTGCCGACGGCTCAACCTATTGCGGGCCTGGGAATGGCGCCCGGGCATGCGGAACTTCGACTGCCTATAATTTCCTGGCAAACACCTTCGAGGCAGTTCCTTTGCCTGGCGATCTGTCCGTACCTGGTGCGGTTTATTGCGCCAAAGCGGACTGCACGGCCGAGGCTGCTATGTTCGCAGCCGGCACGGCGGTCCCGAGCTCAAGCACTGCTTCTACCGGCCGCATCGATCCGCCCTGGGTTAAAACGGAGGCCTGGTCGGGGATGACTAGCCAAGGGAACTGGATTGATTTCGGCAAGGCGCCTTATGCAGCTTGCCCGCCGGCCTGCGTTGTCACGGGGTCCGGCACTACCACTACCACTACAAGTTGGGGCGAGAACGGCGGTATCTTTGGACAGGTCGAGTATGCCTCGACCCGTCCGTTCGATGATGCGTCGCAAATGATAGAACAGCCCTGGGAGTCGCTTATTCCGCACGTCACCGTCAACCTCTATCAGGAAGGCTTTGCAGCGGATGGCGTCACCCCAACCCTGACCATGGTGGACACTACCCAAACCAGCAGTTGGGATGACTGGGCGCAAGGGTTCTACCCGAGTGGCACTGCCGGAACTGGTACTGGAGCAGGACTGAAGCCTTATATGAGCTGCCCCGGTCAGGGCACCGCTGTCGCCGGCAGTCCCAACCAGGATCTCTTCTTCTTCACGCTGTTTGACCAGCCGAACTACCTTGACTATTACAACTCTATACACAGCGGTGGCGCGACGCCGGTGCACACGCTACCGTATAACTCCCAGTACAAGTGCTATGACGCGATGCACATCTGGAACCAGTTGCAGCCGGCGCCTTACGACGGCAAATACTCGTTCCCGAGCGTCCTTGGCATCGACCCGACGACTGGAAAGCAGATCACGCCTACAGGTTACATAGACCCAATCACCGGTGCGGCCCCAACCATAACCGGGACCAATTGCACGATCTGCGTAGCGAACCCCGATTCGACTGACAAGTATCGGGTTGGCACTCCCATGCTGCCGCCCGGCAAGTACGTGGTGCAAGTGATCATGCCTCCGGGCTATGAGGTTTATAAGGAGGAGGACAAGAACCTGCTGATTGGCGACAACTTCATCGCGCCGGTCACGCAGCAGTTCGCGGGCTTGGGTACGGACATCTTCATCATCCCCGACCAGGCCTCGGTGGCCTCCCTGTACGACGAGAGCGCCTCAGGCTATAACCCCAACAACTTCCAGGACCAGACTACGTCCCTGGGATTGAAGGAGGAAAACTCAGGCGTCCCAGGTTTCCCCGGCTTTTTCGATCCTTTGTGGCCGTGCGTGGGCGAGATGCGCGTCGTACCCGACTACCTGAGTCTGTTCCCTCAGGCTAAAGAGGCGGGGCCCTTTGCCGGAGCCACTCGGCCTCTGTGCGACCGTAAGGAAGTGACCCTGACCAACCAGATGGCGGTGGATGCGAAGTTCTTCATCTTTACCTCGACTCACATCGCCTCGAAGTACACCGGCGTGATCACCGACGACTTCACCTCGGAATTCGATCCGTTCTCGCCACAGTTCGGCGAGAAGTTTTCGCCGCCCAACCTGCCGGTTTCCACGAAGGATTACCTCGGAAACGAACTCTCCCGCGTGTATTCCGACCACTGGGGAATCTATGACGGGATGGCCTTCTCGAGCTGGGAAGTGAACCCACCCAACATCACGGGGTATTCACCGTCGATACAGGTCCAGTGCATGAACGACCCGGGCCCGATCCTGGACACGCGCGCCACCATCGTCAATGCGGCGGGCGCGACGGTTGCCAATCCGACCTACGGGCAGATGATCACCGATCCCTTGTTCAACCCGGCGTACAGCGATTTCTGCTACGAGCAGCCGTTCATGCCGGGCCTGACTCTGTATGGCGATACGCCCGTTGTGCCCACGGCAGCGTTCGTGGGTGCGGCATACAACAATGCCGATTGCAGCTACCCGGACGCCACGCCGGCGATCAAGGAAGTGGACGGCGACGGTATCGGTCCCTGGGTCAGCAAGTCTGGTGTGACCCTCACCATTACGGCGCTGGGTGATCAGCAGGTGAATAACGGCGCTTACTCGGGTCCATCGGCCAACACGGCTCCTTTCAATTTGAAAACCGTCGGCCGCCACTATGGCTTTGGCACTCAGTGTTTAAGCCCAACAGCGGGCAGCACGACTTGCAATACGTTGTCGTCAGTGACCATCGGCGGAATGCCGGCCGTGATAAACAGCTGGTCAGACACGCAGATTCTTGTAACAGTGCCGACCGGCGTTCCCAACTGCGCGGTACAGCAGCAGGCGCAGTACGGGGGCTCGACTGCGCAGTGCGGGCAACTGCTCATCACCGCGGGCAATGGCAAACAATCGATCGATTCCGTGACCGTCACCATCGGTGGCTCGGCTCCGTACCATGTCTCCGCCAACCAATCGGTCCAGAGCGCGATTGACGCTGCGCATCCGGGCGACTTGCTCATAATCGACCCGACCTGCATGACCGTTGCCACGACGACGACGCCTGCGGCATCCACCACATGCAGCACCGCTGCGCTTAGTGCTGCGACGCCAACCCAAACCGCTTCGGCGGGATCCCACAGCGAGATGCTGATCATGTGGAAGCCCGTCCGGCTGCAGGGTGTTGGCGCCGCTACGTCCATCATCAATGCCAATGCCCAGCCGGCGGGCAAGCTGCTCGATCCCTGGCGCCGGCATATCAACTGCCTGTTCGGCTTGGATCTGCAAGGTGTGCCGTACACAGGCAACGGTCCCGCAACGGCGACCAATACGTCTCCGTATGATCCGAATTACAACGGCACCTCAGGCTCGGGATTCACGTGTCCAGACACGAGTTCGCCCACAGATGTTTGGAATTACTTCACCGCCCAACCCAATGCTCCGCAGATTGACCGGTTGCCCCTCGAGGCAACTATCGGTTGGGACGCTACGCTGAATGGCAACCTGGCCGAACAGCTGCAAGAGCCCTCGCTGATGGGTGCGTATGAGGGAGCCGGAATTACGGTCCTGGGGAAGGGCCTCGAATTTCACGGCGCGATTCCCTGGACTGACGGCAACGAGGGGGGAGCGTTTCCAACGGGTACAACCCTGCTTACGGGAGTGGGTCCTGTTCCGACCGCCCTCCCTGTGGGCGACAGCAACCCGTATTGCCATACCGGGACTTACAGCAGCACGGGAGCGTTCACGGTCACCGGCCCGGCCAACCCGTATCCGAGCAACTTCACGTGCAACCCGTCGAGCATTGACGGCTTGACTATTACCAATAGCTCGCAGGGTGGCGGCGGAATATTCGCTCACGGTTGGGCGCACCACCTGCAAATCGCCAACAACCGCGTCTTCAACAACGCCGGTACGCTCACGGGCGGCATTAGCGTTGGCCAAGGCGAATTCCCAACCCCGTATGTTCAGGGTAGTACCACCAACTCTGCTCCCGGCTCTTGCAGCGACGGCACCGGACTCGTAACCAGTCAGCATCAGCCGTATTGCCTGCAGTTGCAGGTGAACGTGCACAACAACTTCATTACGAACAACTCCTCTCTCGGCGATGAGCTGTTCTCTGCTACTCTCGCGGGTGCCGGCGGCGTGACCTTCTGCACCGGCAACGACTACTACAAGTTCAACTTCAACTACGTGTGCGGGAACCTCAGCGCGGGTGAGGGCGGAGGCGTCGTTCACCTCGGGGAAATCCAGAATGGCGACATCGAGTACAACTCGATCGTTCTCAACCAAAGCGACAACCCCACCATTCCCACGAACGGTGGCGGTATTCAAATTATGGGCACCCCGGATACCGATCCGGTTTGCGGGACTCAAATTGACACAGATTGCCCGCCGGGACTGAGCGACGGCGTTGGCCACGGAATCGTGATCAATGGCAATCTGATCCAGGGCAACATGGCCGAAAGCGGCAGCGGCGGCGGCATCCGTCTGCAGCAGGTCAACGGGACCGACGTTTCCACCTTCTACAACCAGCCGAACCTCTGGAACGATGTCACCATCACCAACAACATGATCGTGAACAACGTAGCGGGTTGGGATGGCGCGGGAATATCGCTGCAGGACTCGTTGAACGTAAAAATTATCAACAACACCATCGCGAGCAACGATTCGCTGGCCTCCTCGGGCGTGCTTACCCAAAGCATTGGGACGCCTGAGTCCAGCGCGCCGCCGGGAAATTGTGTACTAGCCAGCGCGACGACGACGTCGTCGTGCCCGCAGTCCGCTGGCGTGACGAGCACGCAGAACTCCCCGGTGCTGATCACGAGCCTCACCGGCTTAACCCTTACTTGTCCAAATGGAGTAACCAGCTGCGGGGGATTCTCGAACCCTCTATTGCAAAACAACGTGATCTGGCAGAATCGCTCGTTCATCATCGGGGTGGGCAGCGCAGGTTCAGGGAACCTGAACCAGCAGAACCTTGTTTCGTTGTTCGACGCCTTCACTGGGTCAGCCAGCCCGGTGCAGACCGCTGCCGGCCAATGCGCCTCGGGCGTTAGCTACTGGGATATCGGCGTCCGCGGCGACACGGGGCCGACCAACCACGGTTCCGGGTTCACACTCAACCCGACGTACTCGGTACTGGACGACCCGGCAGACTACCCCGGCGCATCGAACCTGGGAAGCAATCCTAGCATCGTGAGTCAGTACTGCAACGGCTCGCGCGTGCCGCCAACGTGCACCGTGGCCGATGGCTGCGGAGGACCGAGCGGATATGGCGTGCCTCCGGGTATTGTCGACGCCTCGAGCCCGAACCCGGTCTTTACCCTTACTCCGGCTGCAACGGTGGACGAGGGCAACAACTGGATCAACGTCAGTTGGGGTCCGCTCTCGACGAGCGACGATTCACTCACAGGTGGAGCGAATGGGAACTACGGTGGTGGGCCCCTGTTTGCCAACTACGCCTTGGCAGCGGGTTCGCCGGCCATCGACTATGTCCCGATCACGACAACTACTCTTCCCGTGGGAACGGTGCCGCAGCTCAATACGGACTTCTACGGAAATCCGCGGCCCGATCCGGGCAACACGACCCACTTCGATATCGGAGCGGTCGAGTTCCAGAATAACGGCGCCCAGGGTGGTCTGAATTCAATCACACCCAACACCGGCATCGCGGGCACGGCCGTGAACGTGACCATTACGGGTACGGGCCTGACCGGAGCCTCGGCAGTGACCGTGTCCGGACCCGGCATCGCGGTTAGCAACTTTGCCGCTGTAAGCGCCACGACGGTAACAGCTACCTTCACTATCTCAGGCGGCGCGGCGTTGACCGCCAGGAACGTAAACGTGACGATTCCGACAGGCACCGCTGGCCCCGTGACATTCACGGTCGTCGCGGCTCCTGCGCCGACGCTGACGTCCATCACGCCTAACTCTGAACTGCGCGGCACGTCCGTCAACGTGACCTTGACCGGCACGAACTTCGTGGCCGGAGCGGCGGTCAACATCCCTGCCGGTACGGCAGCAGGCTTATCGATCGGCGGCGTGACCTTCGTCAATGCCACAACGATCACAGCAACTTTCACCAGCAGCACCAACGCCACGCTCGGTGCAAGAGACATCTACGTGACGAACCCGGGCGGGGTGGACAGCAACACCCTGCCGTTCACGATCACGGGTCCGGTGCTCACCTCCATTGCTACGTGCGCCACCACACAAGTGCCTCCTGTATTCCCATGCACTGGTCCTGCCTCGGGCAACCGCGGCACCACCTTTGGGGTTACCCTCACAGGTTCGGGCTTGACGGGAGCCGACTCCGTCAATATCAGCGGAGGAGGAGGTATCACGGTTACTGGCGTGACATCTGTAAATGACACCACGGTCAATGCGACGTTCACAATCTCGAACGGCACATCGGCCGGGGCCAGGAACGTTACCGTTACCACCCTGACGGCCGGAACCAGCAACGCCGTGACCTTCACGGTGACGGTACCGCCAGTCGGGCTGTTCTCGATCGCCCCCAACACGGGCGCCCGAGGCACCGTCCAGGCGGTAACGTTGACGGGCATCAGCTTCCAGTCGGCGACGAATCCGGCAACTGGAATCGCCGTAACCGGTGGCGGCATCACCGTGGG
>Ga0209698_10002778_pt1 | contig 19669 bp, 16 predicted proteins | sample LitLauG_LLR_2012_FD_187203 | JGI IMG/M metagenome (GOLD analysis project Ga0209698, IMG submission 187203) | Freshwater sediment microbial communities from Pennsylvania, USA - Little Laurel Run_MetaG_LLR_2012 (SPAdes) (version 2) | ecosystem: Environmental > Aquatic > Freshwater > Creek >...
CCAATTGAAATCGTTTGCGTTCGGGGAGGACGACCGACCGCTGGAGCTGGGCGATGAAATCAAAAGCATCAGCGGTGAGGAAACTTTTTTGCAAGACACGGAAGACCGGAAGATTTTACGCCGCTGTCTGATGGAACAGGCGGATGATATTTCGCGACGGCTGAAACGCAAGCAACTGGGCGCGCATACGGTGCAGGTGAAAGTGCGTTACGGCGATTTCACGACGTTGACGCGGCAGATCACGGTGGAGGAACCGTTGACCGAAGCGTTGGAAATCTATCGGCTGGGCTGTTTTCTTCTGGGTCGGGAGAAGCTGGTGTCGCGCCCATTGCGGCTGCTCGGTCTGGGTGTCAGCAGCCTGCGGGAACCAACGGGTCAACAGTTGTCATTGTTGTAAAGCGACCGGCGGAGTGGCGGGCAGATCCATGCCAAACACAAAGGTGATTATGAAAGCACCCGCTCAACTCAAGACCCTCGACGACTTGCTGGCCCAAGCCAACCATTATGTCGAATTCTGCCTGCGTAATTCTGGCCAGATGACTACCACCCTGTTTCTAATTGGCGACAACGGCCCGCTGATGCTGATGCCCGAGTCCCTGGCTGATGAACAGGAAAAGGATACTTTTGCCGACATGGCCCGCCTGACCTGCATCGCCCACAACGCCAGCGCCTGTGTCATGGCGATGGAAGCCTGGCTCAAAACGGCCAAGCCGGGCGAGCCGTTTGATTTGACCGAGCCGCCTTCCGAGGCGTTTGACCGGCAGGAAGTGGTGGTGCTCATGGGCGAAGACCGGAACCGGCAGCGGCAACAATTCCTGTCCATTGTCCGCAGTGACAATGGCAAGTTCTTCGGGCTGACGACCGCCGATGTTCCCACCCCAGACAAGATGACGGGGCGGTTCGCCAACATCCTGCCACCCAATGCGCCGGATCAGGAGATGCAGCTGCTTGCCAAAACTATGCTGAAGGTCAGGGGGTCAAAAACCGTATACTTAAGTAATCGTGGACGAAACCGTTCCTGATTGCCTATGACAACCAACGACAACAGCCTGACTTTGTTTTCCCCGCCAAAAGGGGCGGACACTTCCAAAACCCAGCCGCTCGCAGCGCGAATGCGCCCACGCACCCTGGATGAATTTACCGGCCAGGCGCACATCATCGGCCCCGGCCAACTGCTGCGGCGCGCGATTGAGGCTGACCGCATCCAATCGCTAATTTTTTACGGGCCGCCCGGCACCGGCAAGACCTCGCTCGCCCAGGTCATCGCCGGCCAGACCAAATCCAAGTTCGAACGGTTGAGTGGCGTGGAATCCAATGTCGCCGACATCCGCCGGCTGCTGGCTGCCGCCAAGAACCGGCTCGAGAATACAGGCGCGTCCACCATCGTGTTCGTTGATGAAATCCACGGTTTTAACAAATCACAGCAGGACGTGCTGCTGCCGGATGTGGAGAGCGGCGTCATCAAGCTCATCGGGGCGACCACGCACAATCCGTTTTTCTTTGTCAATTCGCCGCTGGTCTCCCGCTCGCAAATCTTTGAGCTGCGCCCGTTGACCGAGGAGGATTTGCTGGCGCTGCTGCAACGGGCATTGAAAGATTCCGAACGCGGTCTCGGCTGCCTGAATATTTGCGCGGATGAAGATGCTTTGCGGCATCTCGCCCGGATTTCCGACGGTGACGCACGCAAGGCGCTGAACTCGCTCGACATTGCCGCGCTCACCACCCAGCCCTCTGCCGATGGCGTGATCCGCATCACGCTCACCGTTGCCGAGCAGAGCATTCAGAAAAAGGCGGTCGTGTATGACGGCCATGGTGACGAGCATTACGACGTCGCTTCGGCCTACCAAAAAGCCATGCGCGGCAGCGATCCAGATGCGGCATTGTATTGGCTCGCGCGGATGATTCACGCCGGTGAAGACCCGCGCTTCATCGCCCGGCGCATGGTGATTTGTGCGGCAGAAGATGTCGGTCTGGCCGACCCGATGGCCTTGGTGCTGGCGAACGCCGCGCGGCAGACCGCTGAATTCGTCGGCCTGCCGGAAGCACAGATTCCGCTCTCTGAGGCTACGATTTACATCGCCACGGCGAACAAGAGCAACAGCGCGTGCGTTTCCATCGCCGCTGCCATCGAAGATGTGAAAACCAAGCGCACGGTTCCCGTTCCCAAACACCTGCGCGACTCGCATTATCAGGGCGCGGAAAAACTGGGCCACGGGACGGGATACAAATTCGCCCACGACCACCCGAATCATTTTGTGGCGCAGGATTATCTGGGTGTGGACAAGACCTTTTACAACCCCACCGAACAGGGTGTCGAAATCAAGATCAAGGAGCGTTTGGCCAACTGGCGCAAACAGTTTAGGGAGACTGCTGCCCCAAGCGGCAATTAGATTTGCGTAACGCCAACCGTAATCTGGCAGTTGTCTGAACCGGACAATCAGGCACAGGACATTTTCACTTTTTCGCTGCACTGGATGCAGCAGCCACTCCCATTTCATCTGCCTCGTTTGAATTCCTGCCAAACACAAAGGCATGATTATGAAAACACCCTCACAATCCAGCCCACTCGACAACCTTATGGTTCGAGCCAGACAGTATGCCGAATTCTGCCTGCGCTCTTCAGGCAGGATGTCCCTTACGCTTTTGCTCGTGGGAACGGACGGACCCATGGTATTGGAACTCGACAAGATGACCGGCGAAAGGGACAAAAATAATTTCGTCAACATGGCACGGCTGGCCTGCATCGCCTATAACGCCACCGCGTGCGTAATTGCGATGGAGGCGTGGGAAACAACAATAAAGCCGGGTGAACCGCTGGATTTAACCGTGCCGCCTTCACAGGCGATTGACCGGCATGAAGTGGTGTCGCTCATCGGTGAAGACCACAAACAACGGAAGCACCAGTCCCTCGGAATCGTCCGGAATAACAATGGAAGCATAGCCGGCCTTTCCGAATCCGAAATCAAAACGGTGGACTATGGGGCAGAAGACAACACTGGAGGGCGTTTCACACATATCATGCCACGCAAGGTTCCTGTCACGGCGATACAGGCGCTGGCAAAAACGATGCTAGAAGAGGCGTTCATCAAGACTACTTGAGCTATTACCGCTGTTCGAAAATGGAGGGACGGGCATCGGCAAACATTTCGGCGTCAGGAAAGTTTACGAAGGCCGCTGCTCAATGCGACAAATAGATTTGCGTAGCGCCAACCGCACGCAGGCAGTTGTCTGAATTTAATAATCAGGCCTTCGCCATTTTCCCTTTTCCGCTGCACTGGGTGCAATGGCTATTCCGAATTCAACTGCCGTGTTTGAATTTACGCCAAACACAAAGGCATGATTATTGATTCAATTCAACAACCGCCCGAACCGCAACCGTGGTTCATAAATGGGTTCAGCCAACGGGAATTCAGGTCAAACAATCCGCAGATCTAACCCGCCATGAAATCTACGCACAAAAGAAAACTCTGCTTAAAGCCAGTGAGACTTGCACCGTCGCGTCCACGTTTGGGTGCAGCGAAAAATTCAAGGCCTCGGCGGACGGTTAAACCGGCTACGCCAAACCTTGTAAAAAAACCACTGACCGCAACGGCACCTACCGCTGTGGAAGCGACTTCACGGGAATCGCTGCGGGGCGACAGCCTGCAACTCTATCTCCGCGAAATCAGTCAGGTGAAACTGCTGACTGCGCAGGAGGAAATCGCGCTCGCCAAACGAATCCAACACGGCGACCGGAAGGCGCGCGAGCATATGATCAAGGCCAACCTGCGGCTGGTGGTGAAAATCGCACGCGCCTATGACGGTTTGGGTCTGCCGCTGCTGGATCTCATCAATGAGGGCAATATCGGCCTGATGAAAGGCGTCAGGCGCTTCGACCCGAAAATGGGGACCAAGCTTTCCACCTACGCCTCGTGGTGGATCAAACAGGCCATCAAGCGGGCACTGGCGAACCACTCGAAAACCATCCGCCTGCCCGTGCATGTCACGGATCGGCTGTTACAGATCCGGCGGGCTGAGGCAAAGCTGCACGAATCGTTGGAGCGGGAACCGACCGATGATGAGATTGCCGCCCATCTGGGCCTGGACGAGCGCCGCGTCCGTCAATACCGCGAAGCCGCCCGGGTGCCGGTTTCGCTTGATTCACCGATCGGCATGGATGATTCAATGTCGGTTTCGGAAGTCGTCGCTGATCCGGCCGCCGTCGCCCCTTTGGACCGGCTCATCCAAACCACCGACAGGGCGTTGGTCCGGGAGGTTCTGGCCACCTTGAAGGCGCGGGAGGGGAAGATTCTGGCGATGCGCTTCGGGCTGGATGATGGCGAGCCAAAGTCGCTGGAGGTCATCGGCCAGCATTTTAAGGTTACGCGGGAACGCATCCGACAGATTCAGGAGCAGGCATTGCAAAAACTGCGCGCAAAGATCCAAAAACGTGAACGTGCTTTAACTGCCCAAATTGTAAAATAGTTTATCATTGTTATGTTCGACAAAATTAATGCCGCACAAAAACTCCATTCGCGAATGTCTTGAGTCAGTTGGCGAATTGGAAGCAAAAACCAAGTTATTGGAAATTGTTTCTCTTATTCGCCTTGAATCATTTGCACCTAGGCGTCGCGTCCTAAAATATTCAAAATCCGTTTTCCTTTTTTGTCACGCAAGCGCCACTCGATCATGCGTCAAGCAAGAACGATCCTCCAATTAAATTGCCACCTACGCAAAAGCTCGCTATGGTCAAACGGTTTTACAAGAAAATGCACGGTGCAGGAATCATCATTGATCCATGGGAAAAGGCGCTCCCGGGGCGAATGCGGACTCTGCTGCTTACTTCTCCCATTCACCGCATGGAGAGTTCCAAAGCGCACCGCATGGGCGAACTGCGCAATCAGGATCTTCGCATGCTGGCGTTGCGGGTTTTGGACGCCACCATTGAACGCATGGGGCTGGGCCATGGCGCGTCGCGCTCGGCGATTTTGGACGAAGTGGTTCCCTTGGTGCGGCAGTCCGACGAGACTCTTTCGGTCGAGGATGCCCGGGCAATCGTGGAGCTGGTGATTGAGGGTTTGCTGAACGACTCGGAGCGGAGGCAGAAGTTTAAGGAAATTTATTCGGCTGTGGAAAGCGGAGGTGTCATCCGGCGGACATTCAGTTTCAATCTGCTACAGGAAGTCTCCCCTGACGGAAATTATTACCTGCAGGTCACCAATGAGGGCATTCACCTTTATACAGGCATGCTGGGCTACAACATTGAGGACGCCCAAGTAGCCTCCGAAATCGTATTGCAATACCAGATCAGCCGGGGACGGCTGGATGATGCCGTGCAAACTGCCAAAGAGGCGGAAATCCGGAGCCTTCAATTTGAGGTCAAAATTCAGGGGATGCTAAATGCGGCCAAGCGTGACATCCACCAAGTGGATTGGGTCAAAGACGCGATGAAGGCAATCGAAGACGCGCGCGAGCACATTTCGCAACGACTCAGCGTTGAAAAACAAATCCTTCAGGCCATAGAAGACAAGTATGTCTCGGCCGAGGTGGGCGAATACCTGCAGTTGACTGCGCTCAACAAACAAGTTTCCCGCTGCATGGCGCGACACATGGATCTGCACACCCTGCTGATATCCGTCAATCCGGAATACCTGAAGGAGCAGCTACTACAGGGATTCAAAGTCCATGGGTTCAGCCCATTGCCTGATCTGGACAAAGAGATTTTCCAGCCGGCCATGCTGTTTACCGTGGGGCAATTGAGCAAAATCGCCCGCGAGATATATCAGGCGTATGCGCTGCCAAAACCGCCACATTTGCTCAGTCTGGAACTCATCATTGAAAAATTGACGGCACCCATCCGGGAGGATAAACCCGCCGTGGCGGATACCGAAAAGCCGGAACTGACGGAGATCGATACCGATCAGGGACCCTTCAGCAAGGCGGATGAGGAGTATCTCAAACTGTTGCAGCAGGAAGTAAACGGCACGGTGCGGCTCTCGCAAATGGTCGAGCTGGCGCAACAGTCCAACCTGCCGCTTTCAACTCAGCGGCTCTTGGTTCTGGATGCCCTGCGCAACTACGGTGCCGATGATGGCGAAGCCAATTACAAAGTTGAACTGGCGGGCGAAAAGTTACACAACCAGCATTTCTCCGGGGATGATCTGATTATGGAGTATAAACATGAGTGAAGAATTAGCCAGCATGTCACAAGACGCGGGGGAGCTGTTGCGTTACGCCATGGACCCGCATGAAACGCCGTATCAAAACAAGCGGTATTCGGAATTGCTCAATCAGCTGTACACCAGCCCCAACTTCAAACTTATTTTCGAAAACATGGCCCACGGTCTGGAAATCCAGATTCTTGCCTATTCGCCGCACGGTGTTTTTCTCGCCGGTCGGGAGCGCAGTCCGTTTGCCTTCCGCATGGAGGATTACCGCGGCAGCATGAAAGCTGAGGAACGGGTGGTTCATGGTGTGTTTTTGCTGGCCATCGCCGCCTATTGCTTTCCCAACATCGAGGTGCTGGATCAGGACGACGAAGTTCTGCGCCCGCGTCTGTCCGTTGATCAGGTGGCAGCCTTTGTGCAGGACATGTGCAAGGTCTGCAAAACCAACAATCCGGTCGACCCGGAACATGGTGGAGCTGAAATTCAACTGGCTTGGCAAATCATATCAGGGTTGCCGGAGTCGGCCCTCACTGCGGGCGGCAAGCTGTCCCTGCAATCCCTGGCCGGAATTGCCCGCTATGCCCTCGACTTTCTGGTTGAAAACGGACTGATGCGGTTTATCAATGATGACAACCGCGGCACCTATCAACCCTCCCCCGGCTATCGCATCCAGGTCCGGCAACTGGCCGGCAACCATACTTTGAAGCTGATCCAACTTCTGGCCCGGGAGGGTTCGCCAATGGAGATACAAAATGCCTAAATTAACCCGCATCTATACCAGCGGTATCGGCACCAAAGTGGCGCGGTTCTCACCGCTGACGGTTGACTTTCGCAACGCCCATAATCAACCCGAGGACACCATCGTCTGGTTGCGTAACGGGGGCGGCAAAACCTGCTGGCTGGCGCTGGTCTATTCAATCTTCAAGCCGCGCAGTCAACACTTCCTGCTCAAGAAAGCCAAGGGCCGTGATTCTTCCATCATGGATTTTATCCAAGCCAATGACTTGGCCTTTGTTATTACGGAGTGGGATATTTCCGGAGACCAAATGCGGTTGGGGAGTGCTTCGGTTGATCCCCGAAATTTAAGAATCGTCGGGCAGGTCATGGCGTGGCGCAACGGACAAAAAGCCGACGATCGTGGGAAATTGAAACACCAGGTCTTTTCGTTTCGGTGCAGCGAGAAATTCAACCTGGAAACCATGCCCATCATGGGGCATAGCGCGAACCCCGCCAAAACATTCGAGGATTTTACCGATTGGCTGAACAGCGTTGACGGACGTAATGAGCCGGTCATCAACCCGGGCCATGACGATTGGGAGCAACATCTGACGGACATCGGATTGGACCCGGCACTGATTCAATTCCAGATCACCATGAATCAACGGGAGGGGGACATCGACCAGTATTTCAAGGATTTCTGCAACACTTCCGAAAAGTTCACCCATGAGTTTCTAAAAATGGCCTTCGACACCAACAAGGCCGAGAAGGTGTCAAATAACATCATAGCCTGGAAAAGCAAACTGCAGCACCAAGGTCCGTTGGAGCATGAGAACGCATTCATTGGCGGCTTTCTGGGCGCGTTGGACCCTTTTCTTCAGGAAGTGGCGGCCATGCAAACTCATCAGCAAACGCTGGATGCCGCCCGCACCAAAGCTCGGGGAGCACAAAGTGCGATGGTCGCCAGCCTGTTAGCCTTGAACAACGAGCGCGAGCAGGAAAAGGTTGCGGAGCAAAACGCAGGAACTCGCGCGCAAACCGCTTTGAACGCAGCTCAAGTGTTGCAGAAAAACATCTACTATTTCCACCTTCGCCACGATCATCTGGCTGCCACGGCCGCGGCCGATGCACTCGCACAAGCCGAAGGCAAACTGGCCGTGGCCACGGAGTATGTCAAATCCTGTCGGGCCGCTGTGACCATGTCGGAGCTGAGTGATTTGCGCAACCGGGAACGGGCCTTGCAGCGGGAATTGCGGTCGGCCAATGACCAGGTTCAACCAGTCCGGGAAGACTTGTTGCGCCGCGGGGCGCTTTACCGGGAAATTCTCCGGCTGCAAATCTTGCAGCACAATCAGCGGCTGGCGGACATCAAACAGCAACAGGATCAGTTAAGGGCCAAGGAAACGTTGCTGCACACGCAATTGCAGGACACGCAGCAAAAGATCGGTCGGGCCGAGGCACAACAACAGCATTTTCAGGAAAAGGTCAACAATCGAGATTCCACATTTCGTTCGCTCTTAAATAACGGCATCATCGAGGAAGGAGAAACCGCCAGCACTGCGCGCGACCGGTTGGAGGAGGCGAACCGGGTCAGCAACGCGGAGATCGCGCGGCTCAAGGATGTCATCGAACAAAAGAACAGTGAAGCCGAGCAGATCCGCGCCACGATCACCGAGCAACAAGCCAGCCTGCGCGAGATGGAGCATAAACGTAAGGAGCTTGATGCCTTTATTAATAAAATCGAGGAGCTGCGGCGCAAGCTGGAAGCCAATAAACACATTTTGGATATTACCCTTGGAAAGACTCCCGATTTGCTGCTGCCAAATCTGTTGGAAGGCCTCAAAAACCAGTTGAGCTACCAGCAGCGGGCTTACACGGAAGCGGAAGTCGACAGTGCCGAAGATCAGCGGGCGATAAAGCATCTGGACCAGACCGGATTATTACCCCCGCCCTTGGATGTGGAAAAAGCCCTGCAGCAATTTCGGGCGGCCAGCATCCCGGCCCAGTCGGCCTTCGAGTTTCTGTCCCAAAACGTCCTGGATCCGGAAGAAGCGCTCAAGCTATTGCTGGATGATCCCAGTAAGTTTACGGGAATCATCGTCAACCGGAAGGAAGATGTTGAAGAAATCCGCAAACAGTTGACCGGGAGATCGGCGCTCAAGGCTCCTGTGCAGGTCAGCGCCTCGTCCTTGGAAGTCTGGGGGCCGGTTCCAGACCGGGTCAGCCTGCCGCCGGCAACCAACGGTGCATTCAATCGCCGGGCCGCCCAAGATGAACGCGCCCACATCCAGGATCGTTTGGCCAAGCACAAAACCAGTCAGGATAAAATAAACGAGGAAATTGCCGGACTCTCTGCGGCCGTTCGGGAACTGGTGGATTATCTCGAAAATTTCGCCCCGAAAATGGGGCAAGCTCGCACTGAACAGGAAGCCGTCCGCAACAACCAGGGTATCTTGCGCATAGCCATTCAAGACAACCAGGCCCGAGTTCAGACCAACAAGAATGAAGTCATTGAATTGGGCAAACAGATTAATCAGGAACAGCTGGTCATCAGCGAACGGCAAACCAAATTGCTGTCGCTCCATAGTTTCATTCGTGACCTGGATGCCAATTACGAAGCCAACAAACAAAAGGTCCAGCAACTCTCTGAGACTCTCGAAGCGTTGACCCTGTCCAGAACCTCGATTAATGAGCAGAGTCAACTCAACCGGGAGAGCCTTTCCGATTTGACGGAACAGGAGGTGCAGATAAAAACCGACCGCGGTGCCGACGAAAAAGAGCAGGCGGAGGTGCAGGAATATTCTGCGGACCGGCCCGAAATTGGGGAGGCCACCTTATCCCAAGCTAGGGCCGATTATAAAGTTAAACTGGCCGTCTACCAAAAAATCAGCTCTAGCACGCTGCAAGGGCAATTGCAGGAGCTGCAAATCAGTATCAAGAGTAAAGAAACTCAATTTAATAATGCCAGCAAGGGACTTCATCGCATCAAGATTGAAGCGCTGGCCATCCGGCCAACCTTGGCAGCTGATTTACAGGCAGCCGAGGATGACAACACCGCCAGGAGCGGGGACCGTGCCGTCGCCCAAAGCAACCATAAGCGGCTGGATGCGCTCTATAAGCAAACCAATCTCAAATACGAAAAAAATCATCTGAAACCGGACGGACTGGTCGAACTCGAAACGCCCGATCAGGCCAAGGGGCTTCAGGAGGATTACGAGGCGAGATTGGCGAGGAAAAATATCGAGCATGATGCCGCCAAAAACGAAATGGCCGGCCACAAAGCGAAAATTACCGCCCTTGACCAAAGCATCAGTCAGCGGACCAGCATCAAGGAGGAGCTTGAAGAAATGCCCTTGGGCGAGGGCGCACCGGTCGAAATTGTGCTGCCTCAGGACGACACTGGCTTGAAAAGCTTTATTCGCGGGATCAAGAAGGATTTGAAAGCCTTGGAGGAAACATTGAAAAAGAGCCAGCTACGCCTGAACGAACGGTTTGAGGCAATCCAGAAGCTCCTAACTGCTCCGGACGAGCCAGGGTTTGAAAATGCTATGAAGCTCAAGCTCAAAGCCATCCCCCAACCAGCCTTGATCCAGGGAGCGGAGGGCATCAAGGAGAGCGCCACCACCCGCCGCGCAGTCATCGAGAAGGAATTGGCGGCCATTGAACAGGACCGCAAGGTGATCATTATCGAGCTGGGCGTCGTCCACCAAGAGGCGAAGAACCTGCTGAACAGCGCCGAGCGCGTCAGCCGTCTACCGGACAATATGACGGGCTGGGCAGGATTACCATTCCTCCGCATTAAATTGCCTGAGTTATCCGAGGCGGATGTAAATCTGAAGCTTCGGGACCTGCTTGATTTAATTCTCAAGGAAAATGAATGTCCCGACGGGCTAGAACTGGCCTATCGGTGCATTGTGCAGACCGCCGGCCTAGAAGGCATCAAGATCACGATCCTGAAACCGGATGTCGTCCTCCGGCCGGATCGCATTCCCGTCGAAAGCATTTCGTATTTCAGTGGTGGCGAAGGCGTCACGACCGCCATTTTACTCTACTGCACTCTCCTGCAATTGCGGGCCCAGACCCATGGTCGGGTGACTTTCAGCAAGGATGCCGGCGCCTTGCTGCTCGACAATCCCATTGGCAAATGTTCCCGATCGGACCTCTTGAAGATGCACCGGGAAATTTCCAGCAAGATGCGGGTCCAACTCATCTATTTGACGGGGGTTAATGATGCAAGTGCCTTGGGCACGTTTGACCGGATCGTGCGGCTTAAAAATCAGCACAAGAATATTCGCAATGGTGACCTGCATGTAACCCTGGACCCGGACAGCCGCATGGAAAAAGCTGAAGTTCAAATGCCGAAAACGCATGCTTGACCACCAACAATTTTTGGATCGGCTGGCCCGCAGCACGGGGACGCGGGTCCGCGTCCCCATCGATGCCGCGTGGCGCACATTCCAGCAAATGTATCCCAAAATAGCGGTCTCAACTGATGCCCGGATTCGGCTAATGGAAATTTTCAATCAATTGGTCGCTGAATCAAAAATCCAGCTCCCGGTGGGCAAGCGTGGGTGGGATCGAACCGCCAAAACAGCCATCCCAGTGTGGATTGAAATCTACCGGGATAAAAAAGATGCGGTAGGTCCTCGCATGAATGAAATTGTATGGCCACCGGAACTGCAGTTTGCCGCCACTTTAGAAAGCCGGGTCCATCAGGAAACCCTATTGCAAATCAGGGACTGGCTGGCTGGTGGTGGACGCAAAGCAAGCTTGGCGCCTCTCAAGGAGCGTTCGGCCAGTATTTTTGGAGATGAAAAGCGGCTGGATAAGCTGATGAAAACCGAGTTGTTCGGACCCGGCGCCCTGACATTGGAATTGCTTCATTGTTATCCCATTTATCCAGATCTGGTGTGGGAAAAAGGAAACGCTGAGGCTCCCACCATCCTGATCATTGAGAACTCAAACACCTACCATTCCTTTTGCCGGTGGAATGACGTTTCGCGACGCTATGCAGCCTGCATCTACGGGAATGGCTTTATGATTCACCACACTTGCAAGGAACTGCCCAAGATTTTGCAGGCGACCAATTCCAAGGCGAACCTGGAGTATTTTGGCGACTTGGATGCCACTGGGATTCGCATTCCATTATATTTAGGCACACTGCTCAAAGCGCGTGTGCTGCCGGCTGAGTCTTGGTATGAAGTGTTGGTTACACATTTTGAACAAACCGACAAAAAACCTGTAAAAGCAAGCCCAGGCGCTTGGAAGGCCAATGAACTAGCGTGGTTTTCGGAGCCTTTGCGAGCGAGAGTGGAACGAATTTTTCGAAGTGGCTACCGGCTGGCGCAGGAATTTGTTGGTGCTGATTATTTGCGCAACGCGAGCTTGACACGTTTGTGACGAAAGCATGCGTTAGTTTATCCCGCTCGGTGGCCGCCTGCCCCTGCGTTGCCTTTCAATAACCTGCCGGAGGATCAAGATAGATAGACATGACCCAACTGATTTGTAGCCGTCTCCGCCCAGCCGGTGTCAGCGCATATCCCATCAAAATTACCGACAAAAAACAGATCCCGAATTTCGCAATAGCGATGCACATATATTTCTTGATGCTAGCGGACTCAATCTTGAATGGAATCAAGGCAAGCGCCGAACCGATCAAAAAAGTTTGTTCGGCTGAATTCAGGGGCTCAAATGCAATCGCAGCGCGTCGCAGGCGTCGTTGAGTTCTGGACTTTGCAGTTGAGCGTAGTGGCGATTTTATGTCGATAGAACGGCGTAAACTCGTCCGTTGATGAGGCAAGCAGATGTAAATACGGTAATGGCCGATAGTGAGTCCCCGGACGAAGTATGCCAATTACCAAGGTTCTCAACTGCATTTTGCTGTTCACCGCTCACGAACGCTTCGTGAACCGGCGAGCCAAGTGGTGCCCGCATGTTGGGAAAGAACCTCAGCCCCTTTCTGTTGGCATAATCGTTATGCCCTTGTGAAGTCACGCGCAACGCCGGGTCTGTGCCCGGAGAACTTAAACGACCGCGAAACTCGGCCGTTAAAGATGCGGCAGCGCGGGGCCAATACTTCACAATTGCCTTCATCGTAGAAAGCAAGCTCGCGGTCGGAGCATATCGCTGGCGAATTTGCTCGATCACTTCAAAGCTCAGCCGGTTGGTTCTGGCATAGTCTGCGACCAGTGGCCGGAATACAGGTTCGTAAAACGCCATTTCAGCGGCTATGGAATCCATCAGGGCTTCAACAGGATTGCTTGCCTCAAATTGATGGCGACGGAGCGGGAGTATTTTTTGCGGCGGCTCCGCAATGCGATGCGACAACTCGTGAAATCGGTTCCAATATGCTTTTGAGCCGCTTTCCTGCAAATTCAGCACGGCAACCCAAGTATCAAGATCGCCAGCCTTCGCGTGCATTCTTTGAAAAAGCAGTGCATCCACGCCGGGGGTTTCAAGTTCGTCACGGAGCTGAGCAAACCCGATCTCCTTCTTGCCTTTGAGGTAATGGTCTTCCAACTTCACCACGTCATGCGGGCCATGGACTTCCTCGAACTTGAGGCAGAGACTTTCGCCCAGACCGAGCGCGATTTCTTCGCCGGTGCAAGGAAGCAGTTTTTTTAGCACGGGCGCAACTCGCGCCAGACATGCCGCCTTCACGTCGGCATTGAATGTGGAATCCTCGAATCGCGATTTAACTTTTAAGTTATCCGCGATGGCGTCAAGCCGCAAAACATCTTGAACATTCGGTTTTTTAGGTTCCCGTGCCATTTTTATCCTTTGACATCCGGCAAATAGTCCTTCACTTGCTCGTAAAATTTCACCCACTGGTCAACATCCCATTCGCTCTGCTCCGACTTGGAGCGGCGGGCCAGCAGGGATCGCTGTCCCTGGAAAAGTGCCAATGTCGCACGGTATGACAAATTCAATTGATCTGCGGCGGCGGACAACGCGGACGGTATCTGAACCACGTTTTGATCATGACCTTCTGCCGGGTAATCTCCAAGCAATACATCTACGCCCACGCCCAGCCCTTCGGCAACCTGCTTCAATTTGTCCACCGAGACAGCCGACAAGCCGCGCTCTACTTCGGACAGATAGCCCGCGCTAATATTCGACCTTTTAGCGAGTTCATGGCCGGTTATGTCCTGCGCCTGGCGCAATCTTTTGATTCGCCTTCCAACCTCTAAACGATGCGTTTCGTTATCCAAAATGAGTCTCCGGTAAATATTTTTTAAAAACTACTTGCCATATTCGTCGAAGCGATTATTATTCGCTATAACGAATACGGATTCGTGACAGTGATTTAAAATCACCTCCAGCGAATCTAACTGTGTATTAAAAAAAGTCTAGAGAAATTAGCAAACAAATGAAAAACGAACGGTTAACCAAAAAAAATAAAGGAAAAGAATCATGAGTAATGAAGCACATAATCCACATCCGCACGAAGTGCGGATTCACATCGACCAGGAACCGCATAAATCGCCCAACCCCACGACTGGCGAAGCGCTATACCGACTGGGCCATGTTAAAGCCGGTCTGAAGCTCTACCGCGAAGTCAAGGGCGACCACGAGGACAGGGCAATTGAGAACGGACCCGAAATCGTCCATCTCAAGGAGGATGAGCATTTCCACAGCGGTGAGCCACGCGGCGTCACCATCATCGTGGAGGGGACGCCGCACGAATGGGACAAGCCTGAAATCTCCTACGTGCAGGTCGTAACGCTCTTCGACCCGACGTTTCCCCAACACCCGGAAACCACCTACTCGGTCAAATATCGCAAAGGCCCGAGCCGCAATCCCGAAGGAATCATGGCTCCCGGCAGCAAACCTGTAAAAGTCAAAGAAGGAATGACATTCAATGTTTCACCAACTGGTCAATCATAATGCCGACATCAAGAGGTTGGTTGAAAAGGGGTATGCCGTCGCATTTGACGGCTTACCCTACCTCGTCGTGCGTGACATTCCTTACCTCGATCATGCTCGCGCTCTCAAGTGGGGTGCGATTGTCAGCAAGTTTGTTGACAAGGGCAAGGATGTGATTGGGCAGGAAGATCACCAGATTTTTTTTGCTGGATCACACCCGTATGGTCTGGATGGGAACCCGATACCCAACCTGGGCGGCGGCGGGGTCGGACTTGCGCTGAGCGACAGCAGCAAGGACGTTGTCGTCCAGCGTTCCTTTTCAAACAAGCCAAAAGTTGCCGGGAAATTCGGCGACTTTTTTGAAAAAATAGAAAGCTACGTCACGATCATATCAGGACCGGCCATCGAACTTCACAAGGCAAATCCACTGACTTTTCGCACGATGGAAACCGCCCCGTCGGACTCCCCCTTCAAACTTCGTGACACCCTGACCAGCCGGGCGGAAATCGGGGATTTGTCGTCTAAGTTTAAAAATGACGTGATCGCAATTATCGGTCTTGGCGGCACTGGCGCATACATTCTGGATTTCATGGTTAAAACGCCCGTGCGGGAAATCCGTGGCTTCGACAAGGATCATTACTTTGTCCACAATGCGTTTCGTTCGCCCGGCAAAATCGATGAGTCGGAAATCGGAAAAACGAAGGCGGAAATTTATCATGCCCGTTATGACAATTTCCGCACCGGCCTGAAAATCGCAGAAAAGTTCGTGGACACAACGTGCGCGGAAGATTTCCAAGGGGTGACGTTTGCCTTCGTATGCGTGGACAAAGGCCCGTCGCGTGCGGGAATATTTGACCTGTTGATGAAGCTGGGAATCCCGTTTATTGATGTGGGCATGGGGCTGAATCGCAAACGCGGACCTCTTGATGGAATGCTCCGGGTGACTTATTACAGCCCCGAACGTGCGGGCGAATTGCGCGAGCAAGGACTTTCTCCTCTCACAGATGATCCGAACGATGAATACCGGACCAATATCCAAATCAGCGAGCTTAACGCGCTAAACGCCTGCTTGGCGGTCCTTCGGTTTAAACAGATCAGGGGATTTTATTTTGAGGAACTTTCACAAAACCACCTCCTTTTTGGGGTTGGCGATTTAAAGGTGGCTGGCGATGCAGAAACTAACCAGGATTAAGTTGCTCAAAGTCCATTACGTGCCAAAAACCCTTGAACCGGGCGTTTTGTATGTATCGGACGAATTTGGTGCGGCTTTGCATCTTTGCGCCTGCGGTTGCGGCACTAAGGTGAGCACGCCCGTTGGCCCTACAGACTGGGCAGTTGAAGAGACACCTGCTGGGCCGACCCTGATGCCGTCGGTTGGCAATTGGCAGTTTCCCTGTAAATCGCATTACTTCATTCGCGAGGGGCGGATTGTGTGGGCGGGTTCTTGGACGCCGGAGCAAATTACATTAGGACGGAAGGCTGAAGAAAAGCGTCACTTAGCTTACTTTGCAAATCGTGCCCGACAACGAGGCGGCACGCTGCAACGGTTCTGGCGCTGGATTGGGAATTTATTTGATAAGGGTCAATGATTGGCACCAATCTTCCCTTCGCCGCTACCAATGAAATCAAGCTGGCTTACCTCTTGCCGCCTTGACTGCCTTAGGCACGCTGAATTTCACTCCCCGATGGCCGGAGGCATTTGGTTTCAGAGTCCGGCCGGTTGCAATAGCCATTCATAAGCCGGCTGCACCGTGATTCCTGACAATTTCACACCCGTCAATCCGTCGCTGTTCAGCACCAAAAGTCTTCGGGTTGCACGGGGATGCATCTTCGCTACGTCAGTCAAAGCGCGCAGTTCCCGTTCAAGTGTGGCCTGATTGCCGATCTCCGCACACACTTGCAACAACTCGGCTCCACCAGCCGGATGCCGGACGAGAAAATCCACCTCCCAACCCGAAGGCGTCTTGAGGTAGCCGACTTCCGCGCCGCGCCGTTCCAGTTCATTCAACACCACCGTCTCCAACGCGTGCCCCACATTGGTGCGGCTGCTCACGTCAAACGCCTGGATCAGTCCCGGGTCAGCCGGATAAAGCTTGCGGGGATTGGAGTTGCGCTGACGCTCCGACTCCGTGGCCACCGGCACCGCCGACAACAAAAATGCATCCACCAAGTGTCCCACCATGGCGTGAACGGCGTCCTTGGCAACGCCATGTCCCTGCGACTTCAAATCCTGATGCAGACGATGCACGCTGAAACTGCCGGCGGGATTGCGCAGGCACTGGCGCACCACCCACCGCAACGCCGCCACTTGGGTCACGCCATACCGTTCCACCACGTCACGGAACAGCACCGTGTCCACATAGCCTTGCAACAGTTCCACCCGTAATGCAGGAGACAGTCCCTGCGCTTCGGGAAAACCTCCTGCCACCAGAAATTCGCCAAACCGTTTTTCCACCAGCGAGCGTTCCGCCGCCGTCCAGCGCCGCGGCTCCCGCTTCGGCTCCTCGTTACGATGGCGCAAGAACTCCCGGAAACTGAAGGGGCGGATGACCGTCGCCAGACCGCGACCACGCAGCGAGGTATGCACCTCGCGCGACAGCATCTTGGCGGATGAACCCGACACCACAATCTCCATCTTCTCGGTATCCAGCACCCGCCGGACGAACCGTTCCCAGCCCGGCACCAGTTGGATCTCGTCCAGAAACCAATATACCAGTTCGCGTCCACGCAGGGCCGGATATCGGCGATAATATTCCTCCAGCAAAAACCCCAATTGCTCCGCTCCCATACCTGCCAAGCGGTCATCGTCGAAGCTCAAATAAATGGCCCGCTCTGGCGGCAGCCCAGTCCGGCGCTCGGCCAGCAGTTGCCGCAAAAACGTCGTCTTGCCGGCCCGCCGCATTCCGATTACCGCATGGGCCTTGCCTGGCAACGCCGGCAGCTGCGCCTCCCGCCGGGTCAATGGCACAGTCGGCAACGGTTCCAACGCCGCACTCAATCTTTCGGCCAATACCGGATGCAAATTCATGGCCACAGCATTCCTTAAATGTGTCCTTTTGTAAAGGACAGGTTTGTTTTTACCTGACTCTTTTTAAGGGACACATTCAACTGTTGAATCCGCCATTCTTGCCACGGCTCCATTGCCTGATCGTGTGTCTGGTTGTGTCTGTCAATTTCTGGCATCGGCACAATGTCCGACAAACAAAAACGGCGAAGGAGAAATTCCTTCGCCGTTGCTGAAAAAATCAAGTCGGCTTACTTCTTAACGCCCAGGATGGCATCCTTGGCCGCCTTGGCCACGCGGAATTTCACGACGCGCTTGGCCGCAATCTTTATCTGCTCGCCAGTCGCCGGGTTGCGGCCGATGCGAGCCTTCCGATTGACGAGGACGATTTTGCCCAGGCCGGGAAGGGTGAACGAATTCTTGGCGTTTTTGTAGGCCAGATTCACGATCGCCTCCAGGGTGGCGGCGGCTTGTTTTTTGGTGAGGCCGGCGGTTTCCGCGACGGCGCTGATGATTTGCGATTTGGTTAATGGTTTTGCCATAGGCGGAAAAGAATTGAGGCCAGCATGGGCGGGCGCAAGCCCAAAAGCCGGTAAATTACAGCCAAACACAATGCTGATGAACAACACATCAGCAAAACCCACCGGGCTGACGGCGCTACAACTGGCCGCGGCATTAACCGCAGAGCAATGGACTGAACTCGAAGAGTTCGCGGACAAGCGGCTGCGACGGTCAATGAAGAATCCAGGCAAGCAGCGGGCGCTGGCGATCTACGACGGACTCTCGCTGGCTCACACCGCCATCGAGCAATTCGCTTTGGGCGACCTCGGCTATCCCGGGGGAAGACAATTGCCCGCCGGCAACCGGGTCAACACATCCACCTTCATCCATGCGATGCACTCGGCCATCAATTCAATCATCAACCACGCCCTTAGCCGGGTCGAGTTCTCCTACGAGCACACGCCCGTGGGTTCGGAGGAGATTGAGCAGGGAGTCTACGAACCGGTTGAAGCCGCGAGCCTGGACAATCAACTCGAAATGCGTGACCTCCAGCAAAGGCTGTTCACCCAGCTCGAACAGGACGCGGGCGGCGACCAAAAGCGTTTGACCGCCGTGGAAGCCTTGAAAAACGACTGCCTGGCTGGCCATGCCTGTGGTGAAACCGGATTAAATGTCGGCCACAATCTGAAGCACCAAGTCCGCCGCCAAGCCCAAGCGATTTGGAAAGATCTGACCCTCGAATGAAATATTTTTGAAAATATTTTAAGAACATGACCGTTCTGTCCGGCTCTTAAGAGGTGGAGGAACATGCATGAACCAAATAAAACCGGCAGACGACCCGCTTTACGAGCGGGCCAAACAGATCCTGGCGACCAACCCCGGCATCGGCAAGAACCGGCTGGGGTTGATGCTGGGCATCAAGGCACCCAGCTCGCGCCTGCGCATCGTCCGCTACCGCGGCGAAACCGAGGGGCACAGCAACGACCCGGATTATGTCCGGGTGCGGCAGCTCAAGGAGCAGCATCCCGACTGGAGCACGCTCAAGATCGCCTACACCGTCGGGCTCACCGTGGATCATACGAAGCTGCACCTCGCCCGCTGGCTGGGCGCGCAAAGCTATAAACCGGCACCGGTTGCCAAGCCGGCTGAACTGCCGGCGGCGATCCGCGACAACGAACTGGAGGACACCGTCCATGACAGCCAGCGGGACTTGTCCTATCGCGGTTCCAAGATCCAGACGCTCGACGAGCTGATGGAATATGCCCGGGTGGATCGCAGTATCTGGGAGGTGGAACGGCACACGTTGAACAAATACGAGGTCGCGGCCAAAGGCCCCGACGGCATGGCCACCACCACCCTCTTCCAGATCAAGGCGTGGCTGAAACGGAAAGTAGTCGAACAGCAATTACAGAGCGTCATGGACAAGCTGCTAATT